>R25__coassemble_22_pt1 | contig 108488 bp, 68 predicted proteins | sample R25__metabat2_high_PE_055 | metagenome-assembled genome bin R25
GTCGATGGCCATCGCGCCTACCATCGGCATCTTCATCTACCAACTCACCCAGAATTTTGAACTCCTTTTCTGGATCGCACTTATCGTGGCATGCGTGGGAATGGCAGTCGATGCCACCGTGAAACTGCCCGCCAAGGAAATTGTGCTCAACAAATCCAAACTCTCGCTCGACCGATTCTTCCTGCTCAGGGGATGGCTCCTGGGTGCCAACATGGTGGCGTTCGGCTTCTGCTTCGGCGTGCTCAGCAACTACCTGGCCATCTACGGAAAGGAGACACTCGGAATCACCGGCGGCACGGGCACCTATTTCATGCTTTGCTCCATCGGACTCATGCTCTCACGCCTTCAAGGCAGCAAAGCGCTGCGTAAAGGACATCTCACCCACAATGCAGGAGAGGGAATCCTCATATCGCTGGTAGGCTACACGCTCTTTATCGCCTTACCCACCATTTTCCCGGGCAATGCCACAGCCATTTGGGTGGGCTACTACGGCTCCGCCATGCTCATCGGATTGGGAAACGGCCACATGTGGCCGGCATTCCAGAACATGACCATCAATGTGGCACACAACAACCAGCGCGGAACTGCCAACTCCACCATCCTCATCTCTTGGGACGTGGGGATGGGACTTGGAATACTTTTCGGAGGTATCATAGCCGAGACTCTGGGCTACGACATGGCGTTTTGGACCGTGGCCGCAGTGAATGCCATCGGAACTGCCACCTTCTTCCTCTCCACCAAGCAATTCTTCCTGAAAAGGAACCTCAACCCAGCCCTGCATTGATTGGCTCTGATATTATTGTTGGCCTACTTATTCTTTGCCAATAATATGCTCAGACATGTAGTTTTTGTACAAATTGATATGCCGTTTTTGTACAAAAATGTGATTTATACATTTTTTGCATCTATTTTAAAACATTTTACGCATTGAATTTATAAGTAATTCAAGTAAATTTGCAAAAAACACAATATAGCATGAATCACAAAACAGCAATTGCAACACTGCTTATTTTAGCAACTTCCATCACGGCATGCGACACGGAGAAGAACGATGGTGGTTTTTCCGCTGAACGCCAAGTGGAATATTGCAGGCAGCAGGTGGAACGCACCTTGAGCGAGCTGAGCGACAGCACAGGTCGGATTGACTACGTGATGCCCCCCCGGAACATCGGTCCGCAAGAGCAGCATTGGAACCTGAGAAGAGTGGACACACCGGAAGAATGGTGCGCAGGATTCTTCCCGGGCATTCTCTGGATGGCAGGCGACTCCATCGAGGCGGCACGATTCACCGAAAAACTGAGATACCTGGCCTATCAGCCGGTTTATGACCACGACCTCGGCTTCATCATGATCGGCAGTTTCCTCAAAGGATGGGAGCGAAACCAAAGCGAAGACTACAAGCAGGTGCTGCTCGCAGCCGCCGACACACTGGCCACCCTCTTCAATCCCAAAGCAGGGACCATTCTTTCATGGCCAAGAAACGTGAGAATGTTTGGAGGGCACAACACCATCATGGACAACATGATCAACCTGGAGCTGCTCCTATGGGCCAGCCAGCATGGCGGGAGTCCACGTCTCAAGGAAATCGCCATGACCCATGCCGACACCACCATGAGCTGCCATTTCCGCGACGACGCCACCAGCTACCACGTGGCGGTCTATGACTCCATCACGGGTGAGCACAAATACAACTGCACCCATCAAGGGGCAGGGGATGAGACGATGTGGGCACGCGGTCAGGCCTGGGCCATCTATGGCTACACCATGGTCTATCAATACACCCACGAGAAACGCTATCTTGACTGGGCTGAGAAAGTCACTGACGCCTATCTTTCAGCCCTGCCCGACTCCACCCGCATTCCTTATTGGGATTTTTCCCGCGACGACTTCCGCGATGCCTCGGCTGCAGCCATCGTGGCTTCCGCTCTGGTCAACCTGTCGGAACTTTCTGGAAAGAAAGCCTATCTCGATGAAGCCAAAACCATGTTGGAGAACCTGTCGAAACCACCATATATCAGCGGAAAGGAAAAACCTTCCTTCATCATGCATTCGGTTGGAAACATGCCAGCTGGGACAGAAATCGACTACAGCATCAATTATGCCGACTATTATTATCTTGAGGCATTGCTGAGATTGATAGAGATTCAAGAGAAGAATGCGAAAAAATAACTGACAAGCGAACAAACAGCAATTATGAAACCCTATAAATTCAAACCATTCTTGAAGACGACCCTGTGGGGTGGGTATCAAATCGCACCGTTCAAAGGCATCTACACAGCGCAGCCGAACATCGGAGAAAGCTGGGAAATCAGTGGAGTGCCAGGCCATGAGAGCGTGGCCATCGAGCGCGGACTCATCGACGATGTAGATGTTGGACTCACACTCACCGAACTCATCGACAAGTACAAAGGCCTGCTGGTGGGAGAGAAAGTATATAAGAAATTCGGCAACAAATTCCCGTTGCTCGTGAAGTTCATCGACTCCAGACAGGACCTCTCCGTGCAGGTGCATCCCAATGACGAACTGGCGATGCAACGCCATGGATGTGCCGGAAAGACGGAGATGTGGTATGTGATCAAAGCCGACGTGGGTGCCAAAATCTACAGCGGGCTGAAAAAGAGCATCACTCCTGAGGATTATGAGCGGCTGGTCAGCAGCGACTCTTCTGCCGATGGGGATTCTCCCGCCGAAAACCCAATGGCATCGGTCATCGCCACCCATGAGTCGCACGACGGCGATCTCTACTTCCTCCCAGCCGGACGGCTCCATGCCATCGGAGCCGGCAATTTCCTCGCAGAGATTCAGCAAACCAGCGACATCACCTACAGGGTTTACGACTTCGGACGGAAGGATGCGCATGGCAAGCCGCGCGAACTCCACGTTCAGGAGGCGAAAGACGCCATCGACTATCAAGTGTGGCCCGAATACCGCAGCAGCTACGACAGCACCCGTCCTACCTCGCAACTGATCAACTGTCCTTATTTCATCGTCCACCGTGTGGTGGTGCAGGTGGCGGCACAGATTGATTTCAAAAGCGACTCCTTCGTGGTGGTGGTCTGCCTGTGGGGAGAAGCCAACATCAACGGCATCCACATCAGGAAAGGAGAGACCGTGCTCGTGCCGGCATCGGAGAACGTGCTTTACATCTTCGGTAACGCCACATTCCTTACAGCAACAGTCTAATAGTCAGTTATATAAACTTTAAAAGCAAAAATCAACTGAATAACACCTATAATGAAAGCAAATTCAAAAACAAGCAAACTGACCATCGCCTGCGTCATGGCAGCCTTCTTCATCCAAGGTTTCTGCGACATCGTGGGCATTTCAAGCGACTACGCCAAATCGGCATTCGGATGGAGCGACACGATGGCGGGATTCATCCCGTCCATGGTGTTCGTGTGGTTCCTCTTCTTCAGTGTGCCGGTAGGCATCAAGATGAGCAAATGGGGTAAGAAGAACACCGTGCTTATCGGAATGGCAGTGACCATCCTCGGCTCTCTCATTCCTCTCCTGCGCCACAGCTGGGCCTGTCTTGCAGGATATGCACTATTGGGAATCGGAAACGCCATTCTCCAAGTGAGTCAGAACGCACTCGTCAGCCATGTGATAAAAGACGGCAAGCTCCTCACCAGCTCACTCACAGGCGGACAAGTGGTCAAAGCCATCAGCTCGTTCTGTGGACCTTTCATCATGCTCTTCGCCGTCAACACCCTCGGAGGCGGGGACCCACAGAACTGGCATCTCGCTTTCCCTTGCCTGGGAGCCATCACACTGCTTTCAGGACTCTGGCTCTATTTCTCACCGGTGGAGAAAGAGCCTGAGCAGCAGACCGACGTGACGGTGGGTTCCACATTCGCACTACTCAAGAACCCCAAGATTCTGGCACTTTTCTTCGGCATATTCTTTGTCGTGGGAATCGACGTCGGCACGAACTTCATCAGTTCCAAGATTCTCATCCAGCGGCATGGATGGTCGTTGGCGGAGGCGGGAATCGCACCCCAGGTGTATTTCATCTGCCGTACGGTGGGAGCCTTCATCGGCGTGTTCATCATGACACGGATTAAAGACATCACCTACTACCGAATCAACATCCTCACCTGCATCTGTGCCATTCTCGCTCTGGCACTCATTCCGATGTCAGCCACATTCACCCTTGCGTTCATCGGAGCCATCGGTTTCCTCTGCTCATGCATCTTCCCTACCATCTTCGCCATGGCAGTGAAGGAAGAGCCTCAGCGGGCCAACCTCATCTCCGGCCTCATGATCACGGCAGTGGCAGGAGGAGGAGCGGTGCCACCGCTGATTGGATGGGCCAACGACTCATTCCAAACCATCACGGCCGGCATTCTCGCGCTGCTCGTATGTGCCATCTACCTCACTTACTGCGCTTTCTTCGTGAAACACAAGGCTGAATGACATCATTTGACTCACAAAAACGCCTGCCAGCCACTTTTCGGCTCAACGGTGACAAACATCCATTACCAAATATGAAACGATATTTCATCATGATATTATGCCTCGCCACTATGGCGGCAAAGGCACAACCGTTCATCCATCCAGGCATCCTCCACACGGAAGAATCCATCCAGCGGATGCAAAAATATATCAACAAGAAAACCGAACCAGTGTGGACTGCGTTCCAGCAGTTGCAGGCCGACAAACGGGCGAGTGAGAATTACAAGATGGCAGGTCCCTACGAGATCATCGCACGCGACGGGGCTCACCGCAGCACAAAGGGAGGCAGCGAGAGCGATTTCTCTGCTGCCTATTACAACGCACTGCTCTTCAAACTCACAGGAAAGGAAGCCCATGCAGCCAAAGCAGTGGAAATCATCAACGCCTATTCGCAGGTCATGAATGGAATTGACGGGCACGACGCACCGCTATGCTGCCTTCAGGGATTCTATCTGGTGAATGCCTGCGAACTGCTGCGCGACCGCATCGACAACGCCAAAGTGACGCAGATGCTGCAACGCACCTTCATCCCCACTATCGACCGTTTTGAAGAGAACAGTCCGTATGCCAATGGCAACTGGGGCGCCATCGTCAACAAAATGCGGATGGCAATGGCCATCTACACCGACAATAGGGAGATGTATGACCACGCCAAGCAATTCTACCTCAAAGCCAACGACAACGGCTCACTGCCCAACTACATCAGCGAGACCGGCCAATGTCAGGAAACCGGACGTGACCAAGCTCATGCACAGCTGGGCGTAGGCAACCTTGCAGAGACATGCGAAGTGGCATGGAACCAGGGTGATGACCTCTACGGAGCGCTCGACAACCGTCTCCTCACCGGCTACGAATATATGGCACGCTATAACCTCGGCTACGAGGTTCCGTTCCGTCAGTGGACCGACTGCACGGGTCTCTACTGCAACTGGACTGAACCAGGGCAGATGCAGCGGGGAAAGTTTTTCAGCGTCTATGAGGTGGCGTACAACCACTATGTGGGACGCAAAGGGCTCCAGATGCCATACACAGCCCAGGTGCTCGGAAAAGCCGGAGGGCAACGTCCTGAGACAAAGACCGGCAACTGTGACGCGATGGGCATTGGCTCCCTGCTCTTCTATCAAGGCACAAAAATCGACAATAAAAGCAAGGCACCGGGCGTGAAACCATTTGAAAAGATGCACCAAGCCTTCACCTACCCTGCCCCTGAAGGCGCACCGCTGAAGGACGACTATGAAGTGACCATCCAGCCACGCGGTGCCAAGGAATGGACACGCATCGACACCTATATGGCCAAGGTCAATGCACCCATCGGTGACAACAAACATAAGGTTTGCGAGATTTCATACGCATTCTTTGACTTCACAGGCGATGTGAATGTCAGGGTCACCTGCAAAAAGAAAAAGTATAAGAAAGCCCGAATCCGCCCCGACTACAAAGGAGTGATTGCCAACCAGCTCAACGACTCCACCGTGCAGTTCCTGCTTTTCCAGCCCGAGAACGTGTCGGTGGAATTCGACGGCGATATCACCGACAACCTCCTGCTCTTCACCTCCAAGCCGGTGCAGCCGGTGGAGGAAGCAAGGAAAGAGGCAGAGAAGGAAGGACGCCATTTCGTGTTTTATCAACCAGGATTCTATACCGATGAGAAAATCAATGTCCCTTCCAACACCACGATCTATCTGGCAGGAGGTGCCTACTTCACCGGTTCGTTCGATGTGAGGAAGGCTGAGCATGTGAGCATCATCGGAAGAGGTGTGGCAAGACCAGCCGACGGATTCCAAGGGGCATCGGTGGAACGGTCAAAAGACGTGCTCATCGACGGACTGATTCTCAACACCTGTCCGGTGGGTGAATGCGACGGGGTGACCATTCACTACGTGAAGAGCATATCCTATCCAGGATGGGGCGACGGGCTCAACGTCTTCGCATCAAGCAACGTGACCTACGACCGAGTGTTCTGCCGCAACTCCGACGACTGCACCACCGCCTACGCCACCCGAAAAGGTTTCAAGGGGTCGGTGAACAATGTGACCATGCGCAACTCCACACTCTGGGCCGACGTGGCTCACCCCATCTTCATCGGCCTCCATGGCAATTCAGAGGAGATGGACTCCATCGTGAACCTCAGGTACGAGAATATCGACATCCTCTGCCAGAGCGAGCCACAAATCGACTATCAGGGCTGCCTTGCCATCAACGCAGGCGACAACAACCTGGTGAAGAACGTGGTGTTCGACAACATCAGAATCGACAACATCCACCAAGGGGCACTCCTCCAGTTGCGCGTGTGCTACAACTCCAAATACTGCACCGCCCCAGGCAGGGGAATTGAAGACATCACCTTCCGCAACATCCGATACAAAGGTGACAACCCTTACGTCTCCATCATCCAGGGCTACAACGAGCAGCGGAAAGTGAAGAACATCACCTTCGAAGGACTGCGCATCAACGGTCAACTCATCTACGATGAGATGCCGGGAAAACCAGGATGGTACAAGACGTCCGATATGGCACGCTTCTACGTGAACGACCACGTGGAGAACATCCGCTTCATCAAATAGAAGCCAGCCTCAGCCTTCAAGGGGGCTAAGCCATCATCATCCTGCCTGAAGGCAGAAACAACCATAAACACTCCAACCATAAACCATAAAAAGCGGACACCCTCAACAGGGATGTCCGCTTTTGTGATTAATGGGCGAGTCGTGAAACTATCTCACAAGGACCTTACGGGTCACTGTCCTGCCGTCGGCAAGACGGGATTTCACGATGTTGATGCCCCGCTGAGGAGAAGAGAGACGGGCGCCTCCAACAGAATAATATTCAGTAGCAACTATCTCACCATCAGAAGGTTTCAAGGCAGCAACGCCAGTAAGATAGTCTTCCTGGCTCACAAAGTGAAGGGTGGCGTTGATTTTCACCATCTTCTTGTTCGCCACGATGGCAAAGCTGGCCTTATAGTCCTGCCCTTCATTACAGCGGTATTTGCGGTCATACTGGTAGGTCGTATCGTTTTCTTCGTCATACCAGTTCCAAATCACGGAATTGTAGGATGTTTGAGGAGCACGGCGCTTTACCGGGGTGATCACGCCGCCGCCTCCGATTTCTTCTGATGCATTAGGATCATATTCCCTCCAATAGTCATAGAAGAAGTAAGACACCGTGTCTGCTGTCTGGTTCAGTTTGATGCAATACACGGCAGGATAAGCGTTATGACCATCCAGATGGTTATAACCGCCTCCCCATGTGGTGTACTCGCCATCAGCATCACGCCAGCCGTCAAAATAATCAGGGCCATACCAGTCGTAAGTAACGTATGCGCCATTCAATTTCAGACCATAGATATTTGTTTCTGCTATTGATTCCACACCAAGTGCTGATGTCACAGAGTTTACATCAATCAGCGAGAAAGTGAGGTCGGCATTCTGGTCCGTTATGGCCAATGACATCTTGGCATCCACATCGATGGTCTTCACCAACTCAGGTCCCTTGATTTCGAAAGAAATGGAATAAGAGTCAGAATTGGTGGAAAGGGTGTCTGTGGTGTAAGTGGCAATATTGGCAAACACCAATGCGGCTCCAGTGGTCACGACCTTGTATTTATGTCCCTCCACAAACGGATAATTGAAAGTGACAACTGTATTGGCACGTGAGGAAGCTTCTTCTTTTATTGGTTCAGCAGCATCGTCCACATACAAATCATAGTCCACTCCTATTGCATTGAAAAAAGTCAAGGTGTAATTTGCCGGATTTGGATAAGTCAGGACCAAACCGTCCACATTGAATTCGTCAATGTTTTCATACACTTTTCCATCAGGGATGTTCCATGTGGCAGTGCCCCATTCAAAAGTCTGCGCATTGGCAGTGCTGAATGTGGAGGCAATCAACAATAATAAAAAGTAAATTTTCTTCATAAGCGTCTATTTTTTAATGTTTAGTTTCGTCTATTGAGAGTTGGGATTTTCCGCCGTCAGCCTTGCTTTGGACGGCATGAGAGCGGAAAATCCCACCATTGTTTCATCGTCAGATACTTAATGTCCGCCCGGCATTTTACCATCCATGGCATCAATGAGCATTTCAAGCAGCTCATCGGTTGGTCTTGACAGACGCATGTTGCCGATGGTGGTCATCGGCTGACGCTTGCCTGCCTTGATGTCTGCCACGCGAGCCTTCAGGATTTCCTTCATCTGCGCCTTGTACTTCGGGTCGGTGGATGGGTCGGCAAACGGCTTCACCCAGTTTGCCAGCTGCATGTCGTCGGCATCCAAACCTGGTGTGGCGAGATACTCCTTCACATAGTTCATATAGGCGTCGAAGTTCTTCTGCTTCTCTGCGCACGTGATAAGGGTGGAGAGTCGGAAATGGTCCGCACCTTCCACGTTCAGTTCTTTCATCAGCTGGTTGAAGGCATCGAAACGTTCCTGGTCCAGGCTCACGTTTCCGTCCTGCTCTTTGATGAGCTTGCCCTGATAGTTGCGGAGCACATTGCTGATTTTCATATCCACGGCATTGGCTCCCACCGCAGTCTTCAAAGCCTCAGGATGCTTGGCAGTGTATTTGAAGGATTCGGCAAACGGGTTGTTGATGTTGCGCATGAAAATCTTGCACAGCTCTGAATCGGAAGCAAACGTGGACTCCTTGCCGGCAAGCAGCGCCTCTGCCACGTCGTTGCCGTCGTCAGCCTTGTAGGCGGCGTTCAGCGTGCCTAAGTACTCCTTCAGGAACTGAGGGTCGCGGTCACCATTCTTCCAGCGCTCCTCCAACGTGCTTGAAGAGTTGTCGCGGCTCTTCTCCTCCACCTTCTTGATAAACTCGCTTGCTTCCATGTAGCCGAGCAGACGGCCGATTTCCTGGGCGTCAGCATTGAAGATGACGAATGTGGGGTAAGCCTGAATCTGGAGTTTCTTGGCCAAAGGAGCGCCATATTCGCCTTCCATATCGATTTTCAGGTTCACGAATTTCGAATTCATGTAAGCACCGGCCGCTTCTGTAGGGAAAACCTCGCGGGCCATCTTCTTGCAAGGACCGCACCAGGTGGTGAAGCAGTCGAGGAAGATGAGTTTCTTTTCTGCTTTCGCTTTCGCAGAAGCTTGCTCAAGGGTTGTGCCTTCCGGCTCAAACACCATTCCCTGCGCCATCATGGAAGTGGCGACAACGAATGACATCATGATTAAAGTCAGTTTCTTCATATCTTTATCAATTTATTTGTTTTCAAATAGTTTGCTTCTATATAGTTGGCTATCAGTTTCACCTATTCTTTTTATTGCAGGGAGAACTTCCAAGCCATGTCCTTCACACGTCCTGGAACGGCATAGTCGTAGCACTTGCTCATGTCGAGGATTCCACTGGCAGGGTTGATGAGATACTCATAGAGGTGCCCCTCCTGAGTTTTCTCATTCCAGGTGGCGATGTGCACCAGGTTGTCGGACCTTGGAACCATGCCGAATCCATACACCGTACCATGATAGTACTTCATAATCCGCACGCAGGTGGTCTGCTCGTCGGCTGAAGGAGCCTCCCATGCCACGGATGCCGGCTGCTTGCTGTCGTAAGCGAAGTTATAAACCTTGTTGCCTGCCGTGTAGTAGATGAAGCTTCCCACATGGCTCGACGCCATCGACGTGGCTTCTGCTATGTCAGGACAGAGGTCGTCCATCGGATAGAGTCCCACTCCGATGTTGGTGTCGGAAGGGTAAGTGCTGGAGAAATTGGTCACTGCCAGATAGCGCTCATTTCCTTTTCCCATGATGAGGTAGTCGAACGGACGCAACCCAGCCCCCATGCTCGTTCCGCGGCCCCAGTCGCCCATCAGCAGTTCCATCCCTGTGTTGTTGATGTCGAATGCGGCGATGTTCGTATCCTGTGGTCCAAACTCCTCCAGCTGTGCCGAGTTGTAGGCAGCATATCGGAAGCGGTGGTAGGTCTGGTCATACACCACGATACCGTAATTCAGCGTGTTCGGCACCTCTGCGTTCCAAGGAGCCAGCTCGCCGATGCCTTCCGAGAATTTTGGAACACCAAACTTGGTGGTCCTTCCCTCTGTAGGGCTGAATGAATAGGTGTTGGTGTAGATTTGGTTGTCGTTGATCAACACCTCGGAACTTTGTCCCGACATCACACCCGACCCATGCTGCCCATACCAAACAGGTTTCATGGAGGCTGGCGGCTGATGGAAGAAGTCCTTGAATTCCAAAGCTTTCTGGATGCCATTCTCACTGGCTCCCACCAAAGTGTAGTCCGTACACAGACCAATGTAGTTGTTGCCTGAAGCCAGAGACACGGCGATGTCCATGCAGCGGACAGGATGCCCTTGGAGCAACTCACCGTTGGTCACTTCGTAGAGGTTGGTATAATGGCGGTTGTAGTTGATGTTCAGTTTTGTCCAAGGATTATATACGAGCATCACATCGGAATAGCCTGGATGGTCGGCACGCTCGTAGAACACCATCCATCCGCCGTCGAACACCTCGCTCACCGCCACAGGCAGACGGAAGAACTGACGGATGCCGTCGTTGCGGTTGGTGACCACCAGCTGCACGAAATAGTTGCCACCTGTACGTGTGATGACAGCATCCAGTTTCTTTTGATTACCAATCACATCAACGGTCTGGTTCGCTCCTGCTCCGGAAGTGGCACTGAAGATGGTCCACTCATAGTCAAGGGGAGCGTCGCTGGCGTCATTCACCTCTCGTCCTTCATAATAGACATGGGGATTCAGATGCAGAGTGTCGAAACGCATGATGGAGTACTCCGGAAGCATGTCTGTGCCTGTCGTGTCAATTTCCACAGATTCCAGCTCGTGGTAATCGTAATTACCCTTGTCCTCATAACAAGCGCTTATCAACACCATGAGAACCAAAAACAAGGAAAAAATCAGTGATCGCATTGCTTTTTTGTTTTTTTATTCTGTTAGAATGTTACCGGCAGTCCGAACTCATCGGTAAGCGGAGTGGAATGGGCAGCATTATATTCATTCAACGCCTGCTGCATCACTTGCTGCAGATACACCGCATACACCGATGAGATGGTGTTGGTTTCCTCGTCGTAGGAGGTGCGGGCATTGTAGTTGATTTCAAAGTCCACGAGTCCGAGCACCTCTATCATGAACTGGTATTTCACCCGGCTGTAAGTGCCGAAATAAGTGGAGAGAGGGATGCGTGGGAAGTTGGCGCTGTCCCAGTTGTCGGGTTTGGCCAAGTAGTTCTTCAGCACCACAGTGAACGACTGGTGGTTTTCCGCACCCATCTCAAAGCCTTCGCCCTCCACCACCCGGAAGTTGATGCTTCCGTCCTTGGTGGTGAACAAAGTGGGGCTTTGCAATTTCTGGGTGTTGAAATAGACCTTGTATTCCCCACCGATTTCTCCAGCCGGAATCACGTAGTCTTCCAGACGGATGGTGTTCACCACCTGCTGCAGGTCGCCTCCGTAAGGCTCAAGATGGAACACGCGGTCGTGGTCAACCGGCATGCCGCTGATTTGAGCGTAGAAGGTCACACTTCCCTCTTCGTAGGCGTATGAATAGTTGTAGGTGGCGGATTTATAGACCGCACCTGCCGCATTACCCACCCAGATGTTCAGTGCCGTGTAATCCGTGTTGAAGGTTGACACCTCTTCTTTGTCACAACTGACGAGAAAGAGTGGTAGTATCAGACCGGCTAACCATATATATAATTTTTTGTCCATATCATTTGTTTTGAGGTTCGACAATCTTTCATCACACGCACCACCCATCAACGGTTGTCCTCACGCTGGGCAGCCTCTGTCTCGGTAATTGGCAACGGGAAGGTATAGGCCTTGGTCTCTGCCACCTCCACATCCGAATACTGGATGGTCGGTCGGTTCAGACGCTTGTAGAGGAAGAATAGCTGGCCTTCACCAATCAGCTCTCGGCGGTACTCCTGGATCAGTCCCAACTCATAGTCGGCCGGAAGCTCAGCCAATGCAGGGAGGTTGCGTGCCTGACGGAGCACGTTCAATGCGGCTTTAGCACCGTCGGAATCACCCTTGCGGTAGAGTGCCTCACTCTTGATGAGCTGCATCTCCCCCACCCTCAGCAACGGCATCTTATACATGTAATAGACATTGCTGCCGCTCGGGTCCTCATATTTACGCAGATAGCGGTTGTTCGCGTTCGTGGATGAGCCCGACTTGAAGAGGAAGGTGTAGCGGTAGTCCTGGGTGGCATTCTCATAATACTCCAGCAGGCGGTCGCGGGTGACGGCAAAGCTGTATTGGGAGTCATCGGAGAAATAGCGGTCGGCCACGTCGGCTTTCAGCGTGAGGTTGTTCAAAGCAAACAGATGCTCAGAGGCCAGACACCGGTCGTAGCCTGCCTGCATGTTCGCCACGGTGGCCCAAGGGAAGGCGTTGCTCTCCAGCACCACGTTGGCTGCGGCGAGGGCATTGTCGTAGTCTTGCATCCACATATACACACGTGCCTCAAGCCCTTTCACCGCATAGTAGTTCAGATGCAGCTGACGGTTGAGCAGATAGCCGTTATCCACCGACTCCGTGATTTCACGACCTGTGACGATGGGGTCGGACTTCAGCAGCAACTCCTCCGCCGCCTTCAAGTCCGCCACAACAGCCTCAGCCACCTCGCGCACTTTCAGCTGCGGGAACACCCTGTAGGAAAGGGCGGTGGAATAAGGAATGGAAGGCTGGTCGGGGTTCACCGCATAGCTCAGTCCGAAGCAGCGCAAAAGGTCGAAATGCAGGAAGGCGCGCAGTGCCAGTGCCTCTCCCTTGATCACATCGTGGTTGTCGGTGGAGAAAAGTTTCGTGTTGTCATCCACGTGTGCCAACAGGTTGTTCACATTGGCGATTCCTGCATAGTTGTTCGCCCAGATGCTCCTGATATAGTTGGTTGGGAACGCGGCCTCATAATCGTAGCGCGCCGCATCGTCGTATTGGGAGGAATAGTAAAAATCCCATTCCTGCCCCAGCACACCGATGAATCCGTAGGTCAGTTCTTTGGCGTATGTGCCGCTGTTCACCATCGATGAATAGACACCGGCCAATGCCTCTTTATAGCCGCTCTCGCTCTCAAACAGCTCCGTGTCCTCCACTTGCGATTTCGGCTGAACGTCGAGCCAGTCGTTGCATGCCGTCAGCGTCATGCAGGCTATGACTGTAAAAAGATATATTGTCTGTTTCATAATCATTTGTCTTTTTGCTCTTTTCTTAAGTCTTGACCTCTTTTCCAATCAGAATGTGGCGGTCAGCGAGAAGGAGAAGGAATGTGCGTACGGATAGTTCAGACCACGCTCTGCCTTCACTGTTGAGAGATGGAACACATCATTCATATAGAAAGACAGACGCAACCGCTCCAGTTTTGCCTTTTTCAGCCATGCGCAGTATTTGAAATCATAGTAGGCTGAGAGGGACGTGAGGTCGAGCATGTTGTTGCGTTGGATAAAACGGGTCGAGGCATAGGTGGTGGTCGGAGTGCTGGAGATGTGCTTGTAGAGCGACACGTCGCCAGGATTGTTCCAGGTGTCGCTGAACACACGGCGGTCCACATTGTTGGCGATGTTCACATTCTCCACGCGGTCCACCAGCGTCTGGTTGTAGTAGTCGCCACCCAACTGATAGCTGAAGAGCAGGCTCAGACCGATGCCCTTATACTCACCGTTGAAGCCAAAGGTACCATGTACTTTTGGATTGCTGTCGCCACCGATCACATAGTCGTCAGTGCTGTAGTCGTAGGTGGTCGTTCCATCTTTCTTCATGAAGAGTTCACGGCCGGTGGCAGGGTCGATGCCTAATGACTTCACTGCCCAGATGGCGGTCATCGACTGCCCTTCCTCATAGCGGACGATTGGCGACACAGTGTTCGTGGCGTCCTGCTCACGGTTGAAGGAGCTCAGTGCGTCGCTGATTTTGGTCACCTTGTTCACGTTGTGGGCAATGCTTCCCGTGAGACTCATGTACGACTGCCCACGCTGGAAGAAACGCCAGTTGGCTGTGGCCTCCACACCCTTGTTCTCCACATTGCCCAGGTTCTCCATGTAGCTGGTGAAACCGGTGGAGGTTGGGATAGTCATGGCGATCAGGGCATCACGGGTGCGGCTGTTGTAGTAGTCGAAACGCAGGTTGAACTTGCGGCTGATGCCCAGGTCAAGACCCACGGTGAAATCACCCGTCTGCTGCCATTTCAGGTTGCTGTTTGGCATGCCCATGAGATATGCACCCGAGATGTTGTCGTAGATGATGTTGTCGTAGAATTTATAAGTGGCTTTCGACTGGTATGGCGAGAAGTTCTGGTTACCTGTCAGACCGTAGGTCACACGGAACTTGCACAGGGTGAGCCAGTCCACACTCTTCATGAAAGGCTCGTTGTGCAGGTTCCAACCTCCACCCACACTCCAGAACGTACCCCAGCGGTTGTCGCTGCCGAACACTGAAGAGCCGTTGAAGCGCAGGCTCACATCGGCCAGGTAGCGCTCATCGTATGAGTAGTTGGCCGCTCCCGTGAATCCCAGCGAGCGGGTCGTGCTCTCTGTACCCGACGGCTTGCCTCCTTCGGCATATTGCTTGGCGAAGGTAATGTAGTCCACATGATTGTTCAGGAATCCCCATGCGGTCATCCCTTCGGAGATGGAGTTGGCGGTCTGAAGTGAGTAGGCCAGGTTCGACAGGAAGAGGTGCTTGCCCCACTGATGGGAGTAGCGGCCGGTCAAATCGACCGACAGGCTGTTGGTCTCGCCGTTGTTGATGGAATAGCTTCCGCGTTGGAAGAAGCGGTCGCCAGTCCAGTCGTAGAACCGGGTGTGGTCGCCTGGATAGAAGTCCTCACGCTTGTTGTTCTGGTGGTTGTAGCCCAGACGTGCCGTGAAACGCAAGTCGTCGGAATGCCAATACTCCAGGTAGAAATTCTCCACCACTTCCGTGTATTTCGAGAAGTTCTTCGTGCCGATCTGGGCATTGTACAAAGGGTTATAATAGGTCAGGGTGCTTCCGTTGGCACCAGGATTGGTGAACGTGCCCAGCACCTTGTTCACATTTCCGTTGGCGTCTTCCGCTGCAAAATAAGGGTTCACGCCCACATAGTCAGAGAAGGTGCCGTATGGGCTGTCGTCAGCCTTGTTGCCCGTCACGGTGAGGGAGTTGCGGAACATCCACTTCTGATAGCGGTAGGAAAGGTTCACATTTCCGGAAATCGTGCGGCGCCCTGAATGTTTCATCACACCAGCCACGTTGTTGTACATCAAGCTGGCAGAATAGCGCATTTCCTGTGTGCCACCCTCAAAATAGGCAGTATGCTTCTGTCCCACACCAGTTCGGAGGGGTTGCGACAGCCAATAGGTGTCCACACCTCTTGCAATGTTGGCGGCTATACTGTTGTACTGCTCGTCAAGCAACGCTTGGTAATATGGAGACGTGGATGTGTAGCGGCCGGAATTGAGCTCAACCTGCAGTTTCTCGCGGGCATTGCAGAGGTCATACGATGAAAGGTCAGGCACCTCGATGTTCAAGTCGCCCGTGTAGGTGATACGCAGGCGTCCTGCCTCAGGCAGAATGGTCTCAACCACAATCACGCCGTTGCTCGCCTTCGAGCCGTAGATGGCCTTGGCAGCACCGTCCTTCAGGATTGTCACCGACTTGATGCGGTTCATGTCGAGGTCGAAAATCTGCTGCTGTGAAGCCTCAAAACCATCCAAGATGAAAAGAGGGGCGTTCGGGTTGCCGGAATACTCACCTTGCAGGCCGCTGAACGACGCGTTGCCACGGATTGTGATGTCTGACATATAGTTCGGGTTCGATCCGTTGATGTTGTTCATATCCACCACGAACGAAGGGTCAAGAGCCTGAACCACTTTCAGCACATTCGTGTTGCCCACCAGCTTCAGGTCCTCCTGAGTGTAGGTGGTCGTGGATCCAGTGAAGGTGGATGACTTGTAGTCAAACAGTCCCGTCACCACCACCTCGTCCAGCTTGCCGTTGTCTTCCATCACAATCACCTCTCCCTCACGGTTACGCTTGCCGTCGTAGGTCTTGGTCAACGGCTTCATGCCCACGTAAGAGAAGGCGACGTTTGACACCTTTCCAGCTGGAAGCACCACCTTGAATTTACCCTCATAGTCGGTCATCGCTCCGGTCTTTGTCTCACGGACAAAGACTGTCACGCCGATGAGTGGTTCACCGTCCTCATCTTTCACCGTTCCCTGGAGCACCACCCCACCATCGGCGGGCAGCTTGTTCTTCGCAACCTGAATGGTCTGCATCGGCACGGAAGTGGGTTTATCGGTGGTTACATCTTGCCCTTGAACTGTCAGGAAAGGGATGAATAGAAAAGAAAAAGTCAATAATCCCCTCCACTGACGTGTAAACCATTTGTCAGTCATAAGTATAAGTTTAGTTTCTGTTCTCCTTGCAAATTTAATGATAAATCTTATATCTTTATCTTTTTTTAACAAAAAAATAGCAGTTGAAGGATTTATTGGAATAATAATCTGCAAAACCCAAAAAATGGCTGACAAATAAAACTTTTTTTCTACTTACGCTTACATTTTACTAAAATTATGGCTACATTTGCATAATATAGGATGCGCCTTGGCATAAAAAAACAAATACATTTGTTTTTTTATGCTCTCGGCTTTCACTACATTTGCATAATATAGGATGCGCCTTGGCATAAAAAACAAATAATGCTCTCAACAACGGCTGGTTTATAACGCCTCAAAAACAATGAAAATACGATTTCTCATCATCGTCTGCATCACCTTTTGCTTCTGTGCTCCCTCTCTCATGAAAGCACAGGACAATGGTTTCATTCCTGCTGATGCCTATACCTCCTTCACCGACAAGCAAGGTTATGTGTGGATTGGGACAAAAAACGGCCTCCAGCGGTTCGACGGCTACAACTTCGAGACCTTCAGGGCCGACCGTAACCACCCCGACCTGCTCAGGAGCAACGATGTGATGTGCATCGCTGAGAATACAGCTAAGAACGAGCTGTGGATAGGAACAAAAAAGGGAGCTTACATCTTGAGCAAAACAGATTTCTCCATCCGCGACTTGAAGATACTGGGAAAAGGCATCGACAAAGATGAGTTGGCCGACAAGCGAATCAACTATATCTTCACCGACAGCAAAGGAAATTTATGGGTGTCCTACCGCAACAACATCTTTCATCTTGACCCTGATGCCAACCTGATTAAAAGCTACACCACACAATGGAACGGAACGAACCGCAGTTCCATGATGATTTGTGAAGACAGCGAGGGTAATTTCTGGACCAACTTATGGAATGGTGGACTCTGCCGCTTGGAAAAAGGTAGCAACGTGTTTGAACCATGCCAATGGAAAGACCCCGACTATCCAGAAACCATTGCTTTCGACCAAAAGAAAAGGCAAGTCACGGCCATCACCGCCAATTCCGGAAAAACCTGCAGATACAACATCAAAGGGCAACTCCTGACAGGAGCAGAGCAAAAAAATGCGGAACCCACAGTAAACCTGTCGGTCACTGATGAGCCACATCATCTCCCCCCACTTCCCATCAAAGAACAAACGCTGTGCACCACCTCAGGAAAGAACGGAGAGGTCTATATCGGCACCACCAGGCATCTTTACCGCTATCGGCAGCAGGGGCAACAGCTCGACACTGTCGTGACTGATGCGGGAAAAATCCACGACATCTATGTCAGCAAGAAAGGTAAGGTCTATTTTGTGAGTAATGAGAATGGGGTTTGCGCCGTGGAAAACGGCAAGATGAGACAATTGGCAGACAGCCGGAGTTTCTCCAGCCTGACAGCCGATGGCGACTCTTGTCTGTGGATAGCGAGCAAATTTGGGAATGTCTATCAGATGACCATGAATCCGCCGTTTGAACTCAAGGACGACACCATCGCAGGAAACCTGAACGGCGACGAGGTGCTGAAAGTCAGAGCCGACAACAAGGGAAGACTCTGGATTCTCTCTGCGGGAATCGTGAAGGAATACAACACCAAGACCAAAGGATGTAGGATTGCTACAACACAACAACTGAAAACTGGGACTTTCACCGATTTCTTCCTCGAAAATGACGGAATACGGATTATCGGAACCGAAGGAGAAACCCGACTGAAGGAAACGGAGTCGCTGGGAAAAGATAAGGGTATCAAGAGCATCTGCGTCAGTGCCTACACCATTGACGGCCAGCATTTCCTCACCACTGCAAACGAACTTCCCATCGACAGTAAGGACAAGGCACTTACCCTCTTCCTCACCGCATTTGTGTTCGACACCCCAGCCGACATCACTTTCTCCTACCGAATTGACAACGGGGAATGGGTAGATATGGAAAAAGGAGACAACTCCATTTCTTTCAGCCAAATCCCATACGGAAACTCCAATGTGCAGGTGAAGGCAAGAGACGCCTACGGACAATGGTCCGACACATTCAACGTCATCACCATATCGCATCCACGTCCATGGTATTCCCACCTTTGGATTCCCGCACTCATCGCCATCCTGGCCGGGGGGCTTTGGGCATACCACAAAAGAAAACGTATCCAAAAGCAGCAATTGGCAGACCGCATCAGGAAATATGAGGCGGAGAAAGACGAACTCACCCTGAAACTTCAGGAAGCGGAAAGAAAAGCGGAAGAGATGGGATACGAAAAGGAAGACACCGACAGCGAATACGCCGCACTCTCCGCCGCCGACCGTCAGCTCATGGAAAAAGCTAAAGGATTCGTGACCAACAACCTCACCAATGTGGAATACGGTGTCGATGAACTCAGCAGCGATTTGTGCATGAGCCGCAACAATCTCTACCGGAAAATGAAATCCATCATCGGCAAGTCGCCAACAGACTTCATCCGCGACATACGTCTCGAGCATGCTGCCATGCTGCTCACCACATCCAGCTATTCCGTCAATGAGATTTCCGACCTCACCGGATTCTCCTATCCATCCTATTTCACCAAATGCTTCAAGGACAAATACGGAAAATCACCGAAGGAATACAGAAACTGAAAAACAGATGTTTGGATACAGATGGGCCAAACATCATCATTTGCCGCTTCTGTGGCGGTTATAGATAGCCATAATCTCACGGTAGGCACGCTGGCCCACACTTTTATTCTTCAAAGCCACCAGTCCCGCAGCCCAGATACGGACGGCCAGATTCATGTCGCGCTGAGGATTATAACGCCCTTGAATCGTGTTGAACATCTCAATGGATTTCTCGCGGCTCAAACGGTCGGAATACGAAAATTTCTTACGCCCGGCTATCTTGTTGCACTCATTCACCAAGGTTGGGGAAATCTGAAGATAGCCCACATACTGACCGTTACGGGCATTAGGATTCTGCTTACTCTCATGCTGGGCAATTGACCAGATAAGGTCGTTCCACTCTGAATCGCTGGCTTTCTGGGCATTCATTTCTACCGAAAAACACAGCATGCCCAAAGCTAATAAAATAAATTTCATTCTCATTCTTACATATTATTATGGAAACCATGTCAAGCCGTCGCGGATTACATGATTTCTGTTAGTTATTATTATTGGTGTTGCAAAGATAAGCATTTTTTGCTCATTATCAGCATGTTTTAGTATTTTTTAGCATTTAGGTCCCTTCATTTGAAATGCAGATTGCATCACAAAAAATACGATTTTATAATTAAATTGAACTAAATTTTAAGTATTTTTGCTTACTTATTCAGAAATTTGCACTCGGAATATTTTCCAACAAGCTAACTAATCAAACTACACAATAATGAAAACTAAACTATTTGCAATTCTCATGATCCTGCTCGCGGCATTCACCACAGCCGAAGCACAGCGATTGACACAGAAATTGGGACGGGGCGTGGTGGCCGTGAACAACGGAAGCTCAGTGACCGTGACATGGAGGCGGCTGGCACAGGAACCGGAAGACGCCACTTACAACATCTATGTGAACGGAAGCAAAATCAATGCGTCACCACTGAAAAAGACCAACTACAAGACCACCACAGCCAGCGTGCCGTTCGGTGCAAAAATCACAGTCACGATGGTGGCAGGCGGCAAAGAGTCAGAACAAAGTAAAGCATTTGTGTTCACCCAACGCGACTGCAGGAGCATGTTCATGGACATCAACTTTGAGAAGGGAGGAAGCCCGCTCAAATCGGCCGACTTCAACACGGCATACGTATGGCCGGTGGATCTTGATGCGGACGGAGAGGTGGACTATGTGGTCAACCGGAAGAGCAACACCAACGGACTTGACTGCTACGTGGAGGCTTACCTCAGCTCTGGTGAGCACCTCTGGACAGTCAAGCTCGGACCTAACGAGCTCAGCTGTGCAGGACAGGACGACATGATCACTGCTGCCGACATGGACTGCGACGGATATGCCGACGTTGTCATCCAATCATCTGATGGAACCCAGTTCTGGGATCCAGAGGCAAAAACCTTCGGACTGTATGTCAACGGCTCCACATCAGCCGACACCGACAATGACGGCATCATCAACTATGAACAGCAGAACACCAAAAATGCGCCACGCTATATCAGTGTGATTGACGGTATGACAGGACGGGAGAAAGCATCCATCGAGCAGTCCTACAACCAACACTACAACCGCACAAACAAGGCATCCCTCATGGGCGATGAATACAACAAGCACGTGGGGCACATGGGTGTCTTTTTCCATGATGGCATCCACCCTGCCGTGGTCATGGAATGGCACATGAGAGGGACCGGTGGCGACCATCACTACTACAACGGATGCTGGGCCTACGACTTCTCAAGCGGAAAAGCAGGCAGACTTATCGAACTGTCCAACAAACCGAGCAACGCGCCGGCATTCCACCAGATCCGTATCGGTGATGTCGATGGCGACGGATGCGACGAGATGATGGTCGGCGGATATACGATGAACAACACAGGCGAGGTGCTGTTCAACACTGGCATTTCCCATGGCGACCGCTTCCGCATCTCCGACATCGACCCAGAACGTCCGGGATTGGAGACTTTCGCCGTGCAGCAGAATGCAGGCGACCTGCTCGGACAGGTGCTCTACGACGCTGCCAACGGAGAATTCATCAAGAAATGGTATCTGCCGTCGTTGGGCGACATTGGCCGTGGAGAATGCATGGACATTGACAAGAACCACCTCGGATGGGAAATGTGGTCCACGATGGATGGGAAAGTCTATGACGCACAGGGAAATCTCATCAGCGAATACGCCAACCAATACCCTTGCGAGGGCGTGTGGTGGGACAATGAACTCGACCGGGAAACCGTACAGAGCAGCGACAGCCACTACAACGTATATATTCAGGATTTCTTCAAGGGAAGGGAAATCGAAATCGCAAAACTCAGCAACTGGCGCTATGTCACCGTCTATGCCAAGAGGGCTGCGTTCTGGGGCGACATCATCGGCGACTGGAGAGAGGAACTCATCCTGCTGCATAAGGAGGACGGAGTGACTATCGGCATCTGCGGATTCTCCACTGACTATGACACCAATGTGGACAACATCTATTGCCTGCTTGAAGACCCGCATTACCTCGGCGACTGCACCACCAAGGGATATTACCAGAGCCCGAACCCGGGATTCTACCTGGGCTACGACATGCCGCGCCCTCAGCTGCCACCAGTGATGGTGACCGACCTCATCGCCAAGCCTGACGGCTCCTACACCGACTATTCACGCGCTGAAAGCAGAACCTATGCCGACGGGAAGAGCCTTCTGCTCGATCTCTCGTATGGCACCAATGACTATAAGGTGAACACAGCCATCAAGCCTGCAACTGTCTATGCCATGCCTGTGAAAGGACAGACTATCACCATCAGCGGAAGCGGAGCAGTGGAAGGTGAAGCTGACGTGTGGAAAAGCCAGCAAGGTACGCTCATCGTTGATATCCCACTTAACCACACTGGAAAGACTTACATCTCTGAAGGAACCCTCGCCTCCAGCAACGTCATCAAAGGAGACGTGGAACTCAGGGCAAGGGGAACACTGGCAGGAAACCCAACCGTTGAGGGCAACCTCATCAATGAAGGGGCACTCAACTATGAAGGCGGACGCCTCATGCCGGGAACCAGCACCACCAACGGGGTGATCACACTGAAGAAAGACCTCAGCATCAACAACAGGATGTTCGCTGAGATGAACATCAGCAACGACGGCACCGCTGACCTCATCCATATTGACGGGAACCTCACTATCGGCTCAAAAGGACAGGTGGTCTTCACCATCGTTCCTGCTGACGAAAAGACAAATCCAAACAGTTTCAAGCTCATTGAATACACCGGTACTTTCTCCGGCAACATCAGCGCATTCTCTGTGAGGGGGATCGTGGGCATCCCATACGAAATTGAAAACCACGACAATGCCATCTGGATTGTGATTAAAGACCAGCGCGAGGCCACCTCCGGACTGAAGTGGATAGGAACGGAGACCGACACGTGGGATTACAAAACCAAGAACTTCAAGCTCAACGATGAGGCTGACCTGTTTGTGGCCAACGATGCGGTGGTCGTGGACGATGAGGCAGAGAAAACCACCATCAAGTTTGATGAACTCTATCCGATGTCGGGCATCACTTTCGCCAACGAGAGCAAAACCATCAGCATCCAGGGAACAGGCGGACTGAGCGGAGAAGGAGGACTCACCAAGAACGGAGCCGGAAGGCTGAACATCAACAACGTGAACAACGACTACACCGGAAAGACCATCATCAACAGCGGCACGGTGGCTGTGGCAGAACTGGCGGAAGGCGGTCTGCCAAGCTCGCTCGGAGCGGCAAGTGCGGCATCCGGCAATTTCCAAATCGGCAAGGCCACACTCATCATCAACAACACCAACACCAGCACCAACCGAATCCTCACGCTCAACGACTCTGCCACCATCCAGATCCCAAGCGGCACAGTGGCATTCAAAGGCGTCATCAACGGAAACGGAACTTTCATTAAGAAAGGCAACGGACAGGTGAACTTCACCTACGGAGGTGTCAACACTTTCAAAGGCGGACTCAGACTGGAAGCCGGAACCATCTCACAAGCCACGTGGAACACCACATTCGGTCCTGCCGGCTCCAAGATTGACGTCACAGGCAACAGCACCATCGTTATCTTCAACAACAACAGCACAAGTACGGTACCGAACCTCAACCATGCCATTGACGTGGCAAAAGGAAAGACTGTCACCATCCATGGAGGACAGCGGTGCAGGGTGACTGGCTCTTTCTCTGGCGAAGGAACAGTGAAGATTGACTTCCCATACGTAAGAGGTGACTTCTCCTCCAACATGGCCAATTTCAACGGAACGCTCAACCCTACATCCGGACAGTTCCGACTCGTTTCTGCCATGAACCTCGCCAACGGAACATTCAAGCCTGAAGCTGGCGTCTATGCTGTGGGAACGGGAAGCGGAAGCGGCTCAGAACAGAGCTATACCCACAAAATCGGTGCGCTTTCATCCACCGCGACCGACTGCATTCTCGCCACCAGTGTGTGGAATGTGGGCTATCTCGGCACCAACACCACCTATGCCGGAATCGTGAACGGAAACGCCACGCTCAACAAATACGGAGAGGGCATTCTCACGTTAACCGGCTCCAGTGCAGCCAATATGAATGTGAATGAAGGAATCCTCAGCCTCGACAACACCACATCCACCACCACCGGACTTGTCAAAGCCAACAAGGGCGGCACCGTCAAGGGAAGTGGCAAATCAGCTTCTGTAACTGTGGCTAACGGAGGAATGGTGGGAGCAGGAAAAGGCAACAGCTTGCTTACGGGCACACTCACCCTCACGGGCAACCTCACCGTGCAGGGAGGCGGCATCATCCTCGTCAGGGGAAGGGGCACCACCAGCGTTGATAAATTCAATGTGGCTGGCAAAGTGAACCTCACCAACCCGGTGTTCCAAATGGAGCGTCTCAGCGATGAATGGGAAGCTGAAACCGACTACAAAATCTTCAATGGAACAGGCACCATCAGCATCACCGGAACGCCTACCATGGTTCCAGAAACGCCGAAAGCAGGATATATGTGGGACCTCTCCAGCCTCGAGTCAGACGGAATCATCCGAATCATTCCTGACCCTGTGGGCATCAGCGAAATCATGGCCGACCCATCCAAGCATGTCATCTACGACATGGCGGGCAGACGTATCAACAACATCGACCGACATGGCGTCTATATCGTGGACGGCAGGAAAGTGACAGTGAAATAACCGCCAACACTCAATCATGAAATTCCTATGCGAAGCATTATCATATCTTTATTTCTCCTCTGCGCCGCCACGGCGGTAGCACAGCGGCAGACCCTCAATTTCAATGGCAACTGGCAGCTGAACTATCCAAAAGAGGCTGTTCTGCACCCTGGGGAACAACGCACCGTCACACTGCCAAGAGCATGGAATGAGGACTGGGCATACCGCGTGAATATCGCACAACTTCCTGACGACACATGCAGGTATGTGAAACGGTTCAAAGCCCCTGCCGAATGGACTGGAAAGCATGTGTTCATCGAATTTGAGGGAGCAAGACAGAGCGCCGAGGTGTGGCTCAACGGCCACAGGCTGGGCATTCACCAGAACGGTGTCATGGCGTTTGGCTTCGAACTCACACCTTACATCCTGCCAGGAAAGGAAAACTGCATCGAGGTGCTCACCGACAACGACTGGGCATACAAGGAAAAGAATCCTGACGGAACTATGCTCATGGCAGAAAAAGGGGCAACGGCGACAAAAGACGGCAACAACCTGCCGAACAACTCGCTCGCACCCACCAGCTTCCAATGGAACAACAAAAACTTCAACATGAACATGGGAGGACTGCCGAAGAACGTGAAAATCCATGTCACCGGTCCTCTCTTCCAAACTCTCCCACTCTATTCCAACCTTGGCACCACGGGTGTCTATGTCTATGGCACAGACTACGACATCAAAGGCAGGAAAGTCACCGCCAACGTGGAGAGCCAGGTGGTCAACGCATCTGGAAAGAAACAGACTGTTGCTTTACAGGTGGAAGTCATCGACAACGACGGACAGTCCGTTGCACGCTTCAACAGCAAGCAGCAGACCATCGCAGCAGGCGACACCGTCACCCTCCAGGCGAGTCAGAAACTCAACGGCGTGCACTTCTGGTCGTGGGGCTACGGCTACCTCTACACCGTGAAAACCGCTCTCGCTGTCAAAGGTGAAAAGGGCGTGCAGGATGAAGTCTGCACCAGGACCGGATTCCGTAAGACGGAATTCGCAGAAGGGAAAATATGGCTCAACGACCGCGTCATCATGATGCACGGCTATGCCCAGCGCACCTCCAACGAATGGCCTGCAGTGGGCATCGACATCCCAGCTTGGATGTCGGACTACACCAACAACCTCATGGTCAAGTCAGGTGGAAACCTCGTCAGATGGATGCATGTCACCCCGAGCAAGCAGGATGTGGAATCGTGCGACCGAGTGGGACTCATCCAGGCCATGCCAGCAGGCGATGCTGAGAAAGACGTGACCGGTCGCCACTGGAGCCAACGCACAGAACTGATGCGCGACGCCATCATCTACAACCGCAACAACCCGAGCATTCTCTTCTATGAGGGTGGCAACGAGAGCATCTCGAGAGAGCACATGAAAGAGCTCATCGCCATCCGCGACCAGTACGACCCACAGGGTGGAAGAGCCACCGGCTCCCGGGAGATGCTCGACATCGATGAAGCGGAATACGGAGGAGAGATGCTCTATATCAACAAATCGGGCAAACATCCCATGTGGGCTATGGAATATTGCCGCGACGAAGGCTACCGTATGTATTGGGATGACTATTCCTACCCTTACCACAAGCAGGGAGCCGGACCATACTACCGGAAGGCACCTGCCGACATCTACAACCAGAACCAGGACATGCTCACCATCGAGCAGATCCGTCGGTGGAACGACTACTACGTCGTGCGACCGGGAATGGGACGACGCGTGAGCAGCGGCGGCGTGAAAATCATCTTCTCCGACACCAACACCCATGGACGCTCAGAGATGAACTACCGCACCAGCGGCGTGGTCGATGCCATGCGGATTGAGAAGGACGCCTTCTTCGCCAATCAGGTGATGTGGAACTCATGGGTGGATGTGGAGCACCATGCCAGCCACATCATCGGACATTGGAACTACCCGGACGGAGTGGTCAAAGATGTGTATGTCGTGTCCACATCCCCTGTGGTGGAGCTCTTTGTCAACGGAAAGTCCGTAAGACGGTCATCAAAACCGCAATATTCCTTCCTCCACACCTTCAAGAAAGTGGCATACGAGCCAGGGGAAATCAAGGCCGTGAGCTATGCTGCCGACGGCACCACTGTGGAATCAGAGGCGGTGCACACCACAGCAGGAAGAGCCGACCACATCCAACTCACGCTCATGGAGAACCCAGACGGAGGAATGCGTGCCGATGGCAGCGACCTGGCTGTCATTCAGGTGGAAATCATGGATAAGAAAGGCCAAAGATGCCCGCTCGACAACCGCTTCATCCATTGGAACCTCGAAGGAGAAGGCGAATGGAGGGGCGGAATCGGAAAAAGTCCGGACGGCGACAACTTTATTCTCGACACATCCCTTCCTGTGGAAGCAGGAGTGGGAAGGGTCATCGTCAGGTCAACCACCCATCCCGGCACCATACGCCTCACCGCACGGGCCAAAGGCATGGAAGATGCGGTGCTGACATGGCAAAGCCACAGCGACACTGAAAAAATTGATGAGAATTTCTCGGGCTACCTGGCTTCGGAGCACTTGAAAAGTGTGCTCGACAGAGGTGAGACCCCAACCACTCCGTCGTACACAGAGAAAAAACGCACCATCGCCATCAAACAGGTGGAGGCAGGAGCCAACCAGGCTGACGCTCGCAAGAGTTACGACGACAACGAACTCTCAGAATGGAAAAACGACGGAAAACTGTCAACGGCTTGGATCACCTACGAGTTGGAAGAACCTGCGGAGGTGGAGGAAATCAGCTTGAAACTCACTGGATGGCGACAGCGCTCCTACCCGATTGAGGTGCTGGCCGATGGTCAGCTGATCTGGAAAGGAAACACCGACAAATCACTCGGCTACATTTCCCTCTTCATTGAAAAGCCGGTGAAGGCAAGGAGATACACCCTCCGACAGACGGGCTCTGCTGCCGACAAGGATGCATTCGGACAAATCACCGAACTCGCAGCTCCGGTGGCCAACGAACTGGATCTATATAAAGCCAAAGATGGCGAGAAGGTGAAGGGCGAGCTGAGAATCGTGGAGGTGGACTTCCTCAAGAAGCTGTAGAAAAGTACTGAAAGATGATACAATAATCCCCTGGATGATGATGGCATCCGGGGGATTGTTCATTTAAGAATTACAGAGCTGTTTGCACAATTGCTGCCAGAAACCGGCATTTACCTCACCACCAGGTTGTTGGTGTTCATCCGCTGCATATATTGCTGCACGATGGATTTGGTCTTCTTTTCCATGTACTCCAACGTGTCCTTCGGCATGGTGCCCAGGATGTTCTCTTTCAGCAGCGGGTCCTTCCGGTAGTTGTAGGCATGAATCACGCGCTCACCATCGAAATCCACTGCGTAAGGACCATAGACGAGCTGGTAGGCCTCCATCTCCGCCACCCAGTGGATGGCAAACGTGCTGTCGGCCGGAGTGGAAAGCATATCCTCTCCAAATGCCACGTAAGGACGGTCGTAGTGGAGATACGACAAAATGGTCGGCATGATGTCGCTCTGCTCCACGATTTTCTCCGTGTCGTAGCCGCGCAGTGATGGGTCGCCTGGAGCATAGATGATGATTGGAACGGCAAAATAGCCGAGCGAAGTGCGATAGACCGGGTCAATCTGATTGCTTGTGTGGTCGGCAGTGATCACAAACACGGTGTTCTTGAACCAAGGCTGACGGCTGGCTTTGGCGAAGAACTGGCGTAAGGCATGGTCAGTGTATGCCACGCATTCCTGAATCCGTTTCTCGCCTTTCGGAAACACATCCTTATAGCGTTCAGGGAGGTTGAATGGAGTGTGGGAGGAGGCGGTGAACAAAGCGGTCATGAACGGCTCTTTCATCTCGCTCATACGGTCGCAGTAGAACTGCAGGAACTCCTCGTCCCAAATGGCCCACGTGCCGTCGAAGTCGTCATCACCATTGTAGTTCGGGTCCTCATTGTACTCCGTACGGCCGAAATAGTCCTGGAAGCCGCTGCTGTTGGCAAAGGCCTCGAAGCCCATCGAGCCGTTCATCGCTCCGTGGAAGAAGGCTGAATAATAGCCTTTGTGCTCCGTCAGCTCACGGGCCAATCCGGACATGTCGTTCAGAGAGGCGGGAGTGAGGAAGAGAGGCTCCACAAAGCTCGGAATGCCCGACAACACGCTCGGCATGCCCTCGATGCTCTTGCGGCCGTTGGCGTAGGAATACTTGAACGTGAGCGCGCTGTCGGTGATGAGGGAGTCGAGGAACGGAGTGAATCCCGGATATCCTTCCGGACGCAGGTCCTTGTTGTAGAAGCCGAAATGCTGCTTGCTGTAGCTCTCCACAATCAGCACCACCACATTCTTTGGCTCAAACGGAAGAGTGTCGGATGGCTCATGAACGGGGTTGAAATAGCAGAGCGCCTCGGCATCCGACATATAGTCGGGAGTCACAAACGGTTTTTTGTTGAAGGTGCGGATGGCGGAGAACGGCGTGTTCAGGATGATTCCGGTCTCCGACGGATTTTCGGCATATTGGTTCGCATTGCTGATGGTGATCGGCCTGGTGGCGGTGGTGAATCCACCGCGCATCCCTGCCACCGACAGCGGAATGGCCGCACAGAACAAAACGGCATTGGTGATGTAGTAGCCCAGGCGGTCCTTCAGGTTCAAGTCTTTCGGAGAACGGAACAGCTTATAGAACAGCCACCACATCAGCACGGCCAAAAGCACCAGATACCAATTATCCAGAAACTGCTTGCCCAGAATGTTCGCCATGTTGCCGAAACCTTCGTTGCTGAACTCGTTCAGCACCGACATGGTCGTGCGCTTACCCGTGTACTGATAATAGACACAGTCTATGAGGTTGGTGGAGATACAGAAGCTGTTGACGATGGTGTAGTACCAGCGCGCCACCTTATAATAAATGCCGTTCTCTTTCCAGTGGAGAGGCAGCAGGAACATGATGATGAGGATGGCGTTGGTATAGACGATGGCTGAAGTATCGAAAATCAGACCGGCACCAAAAAGATCCAGCACATGACCACCGCTGATATCGGAATAGGTGGGCAGGTTGAGCAGATAAAACATCAGTCTGCACAGGCTGTAAGCCACATATACAACCAAAAGATTCCACAACAGCGCAAGCAGGTTGTCAAGATGTATTTTGTCAAACAGTTTTTTCATTACAAATAATTTACATTTCTTTCAAACTTGCAAAGTTACCACTTTTTTTTAATAAATTTGCATAATGTAGGATGCGCCTTGGCATAAAAAACAAATAAATTTGTTTTGTTCTGTTCTCGGCTTTCACTACATTTACATAATATAGGAGGCGCCTCGGCATAAAAAACAAATAAATTTGTTTTGTTCTGCTCTCGGCTTTCACTACATTTGCATAATAATGCAAAGAACTGTCATGACACATTTTTTTCTTCTACATAAGATATTAACCATTTTTCTCCTTATCATCATCGCTTTAGCAGTTGTTACGGCTTTCAAATGGAAAACCTGGTTCCACAACCCGGAAGAAGAGGCTTACGCAGTAGCGGACAAGCCGGCATGGATTATGCTAACATTTGGAAACGGGATGGAAAACTCACGCTATGTCAGCTGGATTTGCGGAGACGAATCGTATGAGTCCAACCTTGAACTGGTCAACGAAAACAAGGGCGACACCACCGTCATCGAAGCCAATGGCGAGATTTTCGAGTCGAGGGCTGGAAAGGCGGCTTATTACATGGTCAGGCTCAACGACCTGGACCCCGACACCCACTACAGCTACCGGGTGAGCACCAACGGACGCACTTCAGAATGGTATGGCTTCCAAACCTACCCATACGAGCGCGATCGGTTTGCATTCGTCTATGTGGGCGACGTGCAGGACACCATCAACGGAGTTTCCAACACCATCATCAAAGAGGCATTCAGCAGAAACAAAGATGCAGAGTTCCTCGTCTGCGGGGGTGACCTCACGGAAAGGCCCACCTTTCAAAACTGGGAGGAGACATTCCGTGACCTCGACTCTATCCGGCAACACACACCAGTCATCAACGTGACGGGAAACCATGAGTACCTCAAGGGAATCATCTGTACCTTAGAACGGCGATTCCCACTTGTGTTCTCTTATTTCCTCGACTCCAAAGTCGATGACAACATGGTCTATACCATGAACTACGGAAACGCACAATTTTTCCTGCTCGACTCCAACCGCGAGTTCTTCTATCTTTGGAGCCAACGGTCGTGGCTCAAAGAGCAGTTGGAGCAGAGCAAGGCCAAATGGAAAATCGTGGTGCTCCACCACCCTCTCTATTCCATCAAGGGCAACAATCTCATCCAAAAATGGATGTTCAACGGAATCATACAGGAATACGGAGTGGATCTTGTGCTCCAAGGACACGAGCATGCCTATGCCAGAAGGACCATAAAAAACGAAGATGGAACCATGACCACTCCGGTCTATACCATCAGCCACTGCTCACCTAAGAACTACCTCATTGAATTTGATGATGAGTTCGACAAATTCGGCATTTCAAGCAGATATTACCAGACGGTGCGCATCAAGGGTGACACCATGGCGCTCGCCACCTACGAAGCCTACGGACACACCCTCTACGACTCACTCAACATCATCAAGCCCGCCGATGGAAAGGTCAGGATTGAGGACCTGGGTAAAAACATCAAAGAATACATGGAGTATGAGGTGGTGGAAGGCAGCAGCAAGTCACGCAAGTTTGCAGAACGGATCAACGACTACAAACAACGCCATCCGGAACGGATGAAATAAGAATCAATAAATCAGCAAGCCTGCCATACCGCAGAGCACAATCATCAGGATGGGGTTCAGCTTGAACACACGAACACCCACAAAGGCAAAGATGAAGATCAGGATGCTCGTGATGAAGGCAAACCAACTCACGGAAGGCGAGCTGAAGTTTTCAGCATTCATCAGCAGGATGGCAGCGGCGGCAATCAAACCCACTATCACCGGACGGAGAAAAGCAAACACGTCTTTCACAATCTTAGAATCGCTCTTCTTTAAAAGAAACCGACTGATTAAGAGCATCACAATGAAAGGGAGCCAGAGCACTGAGAGGGAAGCCCACACAGAACACAAGATGGCTGCCCATTCAGGATACCCCTCGTTCATCGCAACCATATAACCTGTGTAGGTGGCACAGTTGATGCCTATAGGTCCAGGAGTTGTCTGGCTGATGGCCACGATATCAGTGAATTGGGCATTGGTCAGCCAATGGTTGTCCTCCACGATTTCATGCTGCAAGAGCGAAATCATGGCATAGCCACCACCGAAGTTGAAAATACCTATTTTTGAGAATACGAGGAATATCTTGAGAAACAACATAATCGAAACTCTTTTATCAATCGCCACTGCCTTTCACCATCCGTCCATAGACGAAACCCAAGATAATGGTGGCAAGGATAATCCAGATGGGAGAAACGCCAAAGCAGGCAATCAGCACACATGACACAATGGGAATCCACAGTGTGGAGCGGTCAAGCTTGGCTGCCTTGGCCATGGTGAAGCAGGGAGAGACAATCAGCGCAACAACCGCTGGACGGATGCCGCGGAAAATCTTCTCCACATAAATATTGCCCTTGAAGGCATTGAAGAACATCGCCACGAGCAGGATGGACACGATGGAAGGGGTGGCGACTCCGAGCGAGCAGACTATGCCGCCCCACACGCCACGCAGCTTGTTGCCGATATGCGATGCCATGTTGATGGCAAACAAACCGGGAGTGGCCTGAGATATGGCGAGGATGTCCATAAATTCCTCGCGGTTCAGCCACGCGTTGTTGTCAACCACCTCGCGTTCCAGCAGGGGCACCATGGCATAGCCACCGCCCAGCGTGAACGCACCTATCTTGAAGAATGTCCAATAAAGATGTGCAAACATTTATGGAAAAATAACTGTCGGGAAAACAGGTAACGCAAGAATTACCCACAAACAGAGTAACATGGAATCAACGGCTCTCAATCCACTTGCGGGCATTCACGAATGCCTCAATCCATGGAGTGACTTCATCGCTCCGTCGGTCAAGCGGATAGTCAGCCTGCTGCCATGGGAAGATGGCACGCTCCAAATGCGGCATCATGGCCAGATGGCGGCCGTCGGCACTCGCCAGACCTGCCACGTCATAGTCGCTGCCGTTAGGGTTGCCTGGATAACCATGGTAGTTGTATTTTGCCACGATATTGTAGGTGTCCTTGTCGTCTGGCAGGGAGAAGCGTCCTTCTCCGTGAGCTACCCAAATACCCAGCTTACTGCCACTCAGACTGCCGAACATCACGCTGTCGTTCTGAGGAATCACAACGCTCACGAACTCACTCTCAAACTTATGAGAGATGTTATGCTCCATCTTGGCATGGTAAGTGCTCTCGCCACTATTCAGCAAGCCCAGCTCCACCATCAACTGACAGCCATTGCAGATGCCGAGTGAGAGGGTGTCCTTGCGGGCATAGAAAGCGTCAAGCGCAGCTTTGGCTTTCGGGTTGAACAGGAAGGCACCCGCCCAGCCTTTCGCGCTGCCCAGCACATCGGAGTTGGAGAAGCCGCCGCAGAACACAATCATGTTGATGTCTTCCAAGGTCTCACGACCGCTCACCAAGTCGGTCATCATCACGTCCTTCACGTCGAAACCGGCGAGATAGAGCGAATAAGCCATCTCGCGCTCACCGTTCGTACCTTTCTCACGGATGATGGCGGCTTTCACGCCCGTGCGCTCCCTGCGGTCGGCACTGATGCCATACTGTGCGAGCTTGCCGGTGAAAGAAGCAGGGAACTGATGCTCAATCGGCTGATGCTTGTAGTTCTTGAAGCGTTCGTCGGCCTGGCCATGGAAACTCTGGTTGCGGTCGAGAATATGTGAGGTGCTGTACCACACGTCACGCAGACGGTCGATGTCGAATGTGAAAGCTTTCTTGTCTTTTTTCACCACCAACTTGCGGGCAGCCACAGGATGGCCAATCTGCAGGAAGCCGATGCCCCATTCATCAAGCACGTTCTCCACGCGCTCACGGTCGGCACCTCTCACCTGAATCACCACGCCAGGGTTCTCGGCAAAGAGAATCTTCACGAAGTCGGTCTCTGCCATCGAGCTGAGGTTGATGTTCAAGCCGCCCTCCACATTGGAGAAAGTCATCTCAAGCAAGGTGGTGATCAGACCACCTGCGCTGATGTCGTGACCGGCAAGCAGCAGCCCTTCGTCCACCAATTGCTGAACGGCATTGAAAGCATCGCGGAAATATTCCGGGTTCTTCACCGTCGGAACGTCGCTGCCCACCTTGCCCAGACTTTGGGCAAAAGCAGAACCGCCCAGACGGAGTTGGTCGAATGAAAAATCGATATGATAGAGCAAGGTGGTGTCGTCGTTCACAATCACCGGACCCACAACCTTCTTCACGTCGCTCACCTCACCACCGGAGCTGACAATCACTGTTCCCGGACTGATGATCTTGGAGCCGTCAGGATATTTCTGGGTCATGGACAGAGAGTCCTTGCCAGTCGGCACATTCACCTCGATGGCGCAGCAGAAGTCGCTCAACGCCTTCACGCCGGCATACAGACGGGCATCCTCACCCTTCTGCGAACGGCATGGCCACATCCAGTTGGCCGACAGGGAGACGCTGTCCAAGCCCTCAGCAAGCGGAGCCCACACGATGTTGGTGAGCGATTCAGCCACAGAAAGCACCGAACCGGCAGCCACATCGGCCAAGCCGGCCTGAGGAGCATGACCGATGGCCGTGGCGATTCCTTTCTCACCACGATAGTCGAGTGCCACCACACCACAGTCGGCCAACGGAAGCTGAAGAGCCCCCTGACACTGCTGCTGGGCAATCTTGCCCGTCACACTGCGGTCAACCTTGTTGGTGAGCCAGTCCTTGCAGGCCACGGCTTCCAGCTGTAGCACATTCTCGAGGTATTCATCCACTTTGTCGATGGTATATACAGCGTTTTCGTATTTACGCTCCACGGTCTCATCGTGCATATAGGTTTTCGGAGAATGGCCGAACATCTGAGCCACGTCGAGGTCGAACGGACGGACGCCGTCACCCTGCTCAAACGCAAAGTGGGCATCACCGGTGGTCTCACCGACCACATAGAGAGGAGCACGCTCACGCTCGGCAATCTGACGCACATGGTCGATATGTTCTTCCTGAATGAGCAGTCCCATACGCTCCTGGCTCTCGTTGGCGATGATTTCCTTCGAAGAGAGGGTCTGGTCGCCGATAGGCAGCTTGGTCATGTCAATCGTACCACCACATTCCTCAACCAACTCCGACAGGCAGTTCACATGACCGGCCGAACCATGATCGTGGATGGAAACCACAGGATTCACATCTTCCTCACACAACGCACGGACGAGGTTGTTGGCGCGTTTCTGCATCTCTGGGTTGGCACGCTGAACGGCATTCAACTCAATTCCGCTTGAATAACGGCCCGTATCGACTGATGAAACAGAACCGCCACCGAGACCGATGCGGTAGTTGTCGCCGCCGACCACCACTATCTTGTTGCCTTTCTCTGGTGTGCCTTTCAGGCAGTCGCGCTTCGTGCCGTAGCCCACACCGCCGGCAAGCATGATCACCTTGTCGTAGCCATACTGCTCACCGTTCTCCTCATGCTCAAACGTGAGCACAGAACCAGTGATGAGCGGCTGGCCGAATTTGTTGCCGAAGTCGCTCGCACCATTGGAGGCCTTGATCAGAATCTGCTCAGGGGTCTGATACAGCCACTTGCGCACAGGCAGCAATTCTTCCCAGCGACGCAGACTTCCCTCATGATTTCGGGGATAGCTCGTCATATAAACAGCAGTTCCGGCGATTGGCCAGGAGCCTACACCACCACCCATTCGGTCGCGGATCTCACCGCCGGTACCGGTGGCAGCGCCGTTGAACGGCTCAACTGTGGTTGGGAAGTTATGGGTCTCGGCCTTCAGGGAGATGACCGATTCTATATCTTTAATCTCGAAATAGTCGCTCGTGGAATGATCCTTCGGAGCAAACTGCTCCACCACCGGGCCTTGAGAGAACGCCACATTGTCCTTATAAGCCGACAGAATCTTATGTGGATTCTCCTGAGTGGTCTTCTTAATCATCTGGAAGAGCGACGATTCTTTCTCCTCTCCGTCGATGATGAAGGTGCCACCGAAAATCTTGTGGCGGCAATGCTCGGAGTTGATCTGGGCGAAACCGAACACTTCAGAGTCAGTCAGCTTACGCCCCAACTGACGTTCCACATCGTGGAGATATGCGATTTCCTCCGGACTCAGCGCCAGTCCCTCCTGCTCATTGTATTCTTCCAGGTTCTCGATGTGAAGGATTGGGGCAGGAGTGATTTTGATGGTGAATATATCCTGATCCAGACCACGGTACATACGCTGAAGCATGGAGTCGTAGTCGGCATCTTCATTCGCAACAGGGAAATATTCCTCGATTCTCTCCACCCCATCGATGGCCATGTTCTGCGTGATTTCCACGGCGTTCGTACTCCATGGAGTCACCATCTCACGGCGAGGTCCGACAAAAAAGCCACTGAGAGTTTCTGCGTCCAGACATTCGGCATTGCCGTAAAGCCAGCACAACTTCTTTCTCTCCTCTTCATTCATTGGATGATTCAAACTCGTGGCGATTACACTCTCTGACGGGGTTCTGAAAAAATAAATCATGTCGGTATGTTGAATTACAAAGTTTTTACCTTTTTACCATATCTTTTGCAAAGTTACGAAAAAACGTGAGGACAACCAAAAAGTATCTGAGATTTTCCGACCGAGCGATGTGTTTAGCTTGGTTTGCGACGACTGAAACTTTAGTTTCACAAAGGAGTGCCGACTGAAAGGAGGTCCCCCCAAAAAGAAACTTCGTCGAAGCCAAAGTTACGAAAAAACGAGAGAAAAGCCCAATTGTAATAAATTTGAAAAATTAGTCCTTTATCTTTTTGGAATTTCACAATAATTGAATAACTTTGTGATTCATAACTAACACACACTGTGTGAAAGCTATTAACTCAAATCTATACAATTATGAAAAGACTGAAATTTTTACTATTGATGCTTTTTGCCTTGGCAGGAGGCTCGCTTTACGCCCAATTGGCCACTGGCGATTATTACCTTATAAATGTGGCGACAGGGAAGGGCGTTAATTTCGCCAAAACCGATGGATACAGGGCTGTTTTGGCGGATCATCCCCATGTCCTGACCATCACAGGCAATGGGTCAACCTACAGCATTGGCGGACACCACACAAAGAATTATCTGATCAATGCTTCCGGCTCTTACGCGTCGAGCGGAGCGGCGTTCACGATTACAGCCGTGGATGCCGACCACAGTGTCTATACCATCAGCAAGGACGGTGGCTCCACATTCCTGGGATATGACGGAAATAATGCCGAGGTGGCGATGGCGCTTTCAGACGGCACATCCGACAACGCCAAGTGGTACATCAAAAGCCGGGCACAATTGCTTTCCGAATTGTCGGCTGCCACAGAAGACCATCCGATTGACGCGACATTCTTGATTTATGCACAGGGCTTCAACCGCCATGATGGGGATATGACCAATATGTGGAAAGGAGATTTCAGCTCTTCCCACACAGGCTTTTGCTCAGGTATGGCAGAAAACCAATGTGCATTCTTCTTCAATGACGGAACCAACTGGAAAAATGGAGCCTTCGATGCCTATCAGACCATCTCTGACGCCCCTACAGGAAAATATCTGCTCAGATGCCAGGGATTCTACCGCTATGGCTCCAACACCACAGGCAAAGCAAACTACAATTATGAGACAGGAAGCAGCACACCGGGCTCCGTGCTCTATGCCAATGGCGCTTCCACTCCTTTGAAATCGTTTTATTCTTCGCGTATCACGGATAAGACATTCTTCACTGGTGAACCTGTGAAACTCGCTGACAAATATGTCACCTCCATCCAATATGGCGGCACCACTTATTATTTCCCTTACATTTCTGCGGGCGACAACACATCATACCAATCCACCGCATTGTGCGTAGCCTTCAACCATGGACAATACGCTGGCAACGAAGTGGAATTCTCACTTTCTGACGCCACTCTGAAAATCGGTGTCAAGACTGCCTCAAATGTGGCTAACGAGTGGACGGGATTCGACAATTTCGAACTTTATTATCTCGGACCTCTTCAGGACCTGACGCCATTCAAAGAACGGTATGAGGCATTGCGCACCAAGATTCAGGATTACTTCATAGACCAGACAACGGTATATACCGACGAAAATGGTGCCGCTGCGGCATATCATTTAATAAAGGAGACTCAGGATGCCATTGTGGAGGCAGCCACGTCTGAGCAGGAAATAACGGACGCAAGAAAGGCGCTTTGGAACGCCGCGCTCACGTTTATGAAGAGCGTGAAGGTGAACCCTGACAAAGGCTTCGACCTCACGTGGATGATTGGCGATGCGGATTTCAGTGATGCCAGCTACAAGACTTATTGGAAAGAAAACCTGGCTTCATCGACCACTGTCGGAATCGTAGGTGGCGACAACAAGGTTTTGAGATATTACAACTGTTCGTTTGATCTTGGGCAGACTCTTGCCTACACACTTCCTGCCGGCGCCTACCGCATGATGGCTGATGGCTTTGAGCGCACCAACGACCCGATGAACACAGCCTGGAGCGACTATCAGGCAGGCAACAGCACGGTGACGGGCGCCATCTATCTCAACGACAACGAACAGCTCGTGAAGAATCTATTTGACGACCAAAGCGTCACAACCAATGTGTATGGCGGTGAGAAACCGTCAGGAGCCTCGTTCTACACACCGAATGGCTCCACTGCGGCAAGCAAGTATCTTTCGGCTGGATTGTATCAGAACACCCTCATCGGCGTCATGGCGGAAGACGGACCGGTAACGGTTGGTTATCGGTGCGCGAACACCAAGGCTTGGACTGTGATCGACAATTTCCAACTTGAATATATCGGTGAGGTTCCGAAAGTCACGCTGAGCATCCAGTCTGGTGAGATCACACCTGTCTGCGCACCGTTCACACTCAGCACCGAGGATCCCGATGTGGAGGAACTGTACGCTATTGCTGGTGTGAATGATGATTATAGCAAATTGCTGCTGTATGCAGTCCAATCATTGCCGGCCGGCACCCCGGGAGCCGCAAAATTCGGTGTTGACAGCTATAGTGCGCCTATGGAAATGACCCTGACGGACGGCAAGAAGTTTGTCATGCCTTGGGATGGCGACTACGCAACCACTGATGCGCAACAGAACACATGGAATTATATATCGGTATGGGGGGATGAGATAAATTCCCAATACTTGCAAAAGATTGTGTTAGACTACAATGACATGAATTTCGATGTCAATTTGGAAAACGTCGCTGTCCGTGAGTACCTTAATCAGTTTAGATATGCCGGCAGCAGCGATGAATCTGTAGTGGCTTACTACAATGTGGCCCCTCCTGCACGGCGCGACATTCCTAATGCCGTGATGATTCCAGTGCCTGCTCATGAAGAAGAAGCTGAAATCGTTGTCGAGGATGTTTATTATGAAGAAGTTGCGAGAATTACGGTTCCTGCGGACGTTTCGGAAGCCTATGTGTACAACCTCATACCACAGCAGACCTATTACTATCACGTGGATTCGGATGATGGTGAAATCTCATGGGGTGAATTCCACACCACAGGCCACCTCCGCATGGTCTATGCGCCATCGGCATACAACATCCGAGACCTCGGAGGCTGGGAGACACAAGACGGCTATCGCACCACATACGGCCATCTTTTCCGCGGTTCCACGCTCAACGGTTATGTGAGTGCCACCCCTGAAGACATCCAGGCGTTGAAAGACCTCGGCATCGGCGGAGAGATCGACCTCCGCTACCAGGAATCCTACGACAAGGATATGGGTTGCGGCACTTCCGCATTTGGATTCGGACCTGACGATTACTTCTTTGCCGCTGCCAACGACTGGACGGCAGCCAACCTCAACGAAAGCGGCACACAACAACGCTTGAAGCAGGAGTTCGACTTTATCCTCAACCACTTCCGGCAGGGAAAGGCTGTGTATTACCACTGCGCATGGGGAGCCGACCGAACGGGAATGCTCTCATTCCTGCTCGAGGGTGTGCTTGGACTTACCATCGACCAGATATACAAGGACTACGAGCTCACATCCTTCTCTGCAGCTCCAGGAGCCACGAACCGACTGAAGACCTCGTTCCAAGACCGAATCGACGTGATTCTCGCTCTCGACGGCGCTACGCTCCGCGACAAGTTTGAAAACTACTTCGTCAACAAACTTGGCGTTTCAATTGACGACATCAACTATTTCCGGAGTGTGATGCTTGAGGTGTATCCGCTCAAAATAGATGAAGATACCAATGTGCCGGCTTATTTCAACGGACTGACCGATATCACGCTCCACCGCTCACTGAAGGCCGGCATGCACAACACCATCGTGCTGCCATGCGACTTGCCGAAGTGGAAAGCCCGCTACTACTTCGGGCGGGATGTGAAGTTGGAGAAAATCACAGCCTATGACGGCGGTGTGCTGCTGACAGAAGAGATCAATGAAGCCCCTGCCAACACGCCGTTCCTGCTTATCCCTTCTGAGGTGCATGCCGACAACACGTATCTGCTCGATGAAGTGACAGTGCGTGAAGGCGAGCTGACGGATGCAGAATTCACGAACGGAAAACTCGTGGGCAGCTATGCAGCTGCAACAGTCGTCAGCAAATCGGAAGATGCAGACAAAACGAATTATGTGATCAGCAACGACCGGTTCTATTTCATCGACAGCACTCCTGCCACGATGAAAGGCACCCGTGCCTATCTCGTGCTCAACAACCCGGCAAGCGGTGTCAAGAGCATCGTGACCTTCGACGGTGTGGCCGACGGCATTGAGACGCCGGCTGCTGACGAATTGAACGGCAGCGACATCTATGACCTCAGCGGCAGGCGGGTGAGCAATCCTGCACGTGGCATTTATATAATGAACGGAAAGAAGGTTATTGTCAGATAATTTTTAATGCGAACGGGGGATTTACAAAAGGTCCCTGAAGTATGTTTCCTAATTGAATTGAAAAAATATAAATATGAAGAAAGTATATAAAGAGCCACAGACGGCACTCGCAACCTATGCGAAGACGATTTTGGAGGTGCAACCAGGCACCAGCAACGGAGGAGAATATAGCGGCGGGAGTGTGGACGTGCGCAAGCGCGGACGTTTTGAGCCAGAGGAGGAGGAAGAGGCATTCGAACAAGCAATTGCCCACATCACTGCCAACAACCTCTGGTGACACACATCCAATTCTATGCAAAAGAAACCAGAACCGCTTCATTGCGATTCTGGTTTCTTTTTCCGAAAACGTCAGAAAGATAAAGAAATTCCATATAACTTTGCAGCAGAAAAACACAAGAGCAAAATCTGTTACTATGGAAATCACATTGAGACGCTGCAAGATGCAGCAAAAAAAGAACTACACCATCGGACATTTGTATGTGGATGGCAAGTATGTGTGCGACACCATTGAAGACAAAGACCGGGGACTGACTCAGGAGATGCCGCTGGCTGAAATTCAGAAGCAGAAAATCATGACCCAGACAGCCATACCGAAAGGACGATACCGGGTGACGCTGGATGTCTGCTCCCCAAAATTCCGCAAAAAGCCCTATTACCGCCAATTCTGCGGAGGATACCTGCCACGGTTGCTCAACGTGCCGGGATTCGAGGGCATACTCATCCACAAAGGAGCCAGCGAGCGCGACTCCGCCGGATGCCTCATCCTGGGAAGAAACACCGTAGTGGGCAAAGTCACCCACTCACAGGAATGCTTCGAGCAGATATATGAACTGATGAGGAAAACGAAAGAGGATATCTGGATCCATATTTGCTGACTGAGTAAAAAAAATGCACAGCTGAAAATGCACCGAAATCCGCAATCAACCTATCGACTGCAAACAGAAAACTAATGTCCGATTCGGGCTGAAGCCTCCCCCAAAAAGACTTGACCGCAAAAAAGGAAAACCATCAGATAGCTACATCTGCCCGCTCTCTATGAGCAATATACATCGTTCCGTCAGGCGGTCGTCAACTTCCGGGTCGTATTGTTTCTTCAAGCTCGCACCAAAGATTGAGGCAAACGTGTTATAAAAGGTGGCTTTGAACGAGCCCATGTAAGAACGGACAAGCTTGAACGCCGTCTGGTCGCACTGACGGTCAATCAACTTGATGAGCAGCTTGCCCTGGGTCAGCGTCAGCTTCTTGCACACAGGCGTATATTTCTTCTTCAGCTCCTTCTCCATGGCCTTCATGTAGGTGTCGCGGTCCTTCTTCTCTTCCAAGGAGTCGAGATGGGCGATGTGGTGCTTCACGTCGTAGGAAATCTGCACCGCAATGGGATATACCTTCTTGATGTTGTTCGCTATCTGATAATAGCGGCGGGCCTCAGCCGCATTCGAAAACACCAGCGGAGGAAAAATATAGACCGTGGCTATCTCATACCACGGAATCTCCTCACCATCCCACTCCACAATGCCGGCAAACCCCATTCGGTGGGAGAAAATCTTGCCACCAGTGTTGAGATAGGCGTTCTCCACCGTATCCATCAACGGCTGGGCGGCAGCACGAGTGCCACTGGCCATGAGGAGGATGATGATGATGGGGAAAAACTTCTTCATATCGGGTTTCGGTTGTGGTTTGAGAATCTGAAAAATGGAAGAGGTCGTTTTCAATCCGAGGCTTATTCGGTGAAGATCACCTCAGTGATGGTCTGTCCCACGGCCTTGAGTGTGTTCTTGTCGATGTTGTTGATGTTGTCGGCTTTCGTGTGCCAGGTCTTGCAGAAACCGCCTTCCTCCGTGTCGGAGGCAATCACGTCGGCACATGGAATGCCACACTGGTTCAGCTGAAGATGGTCGTCGGTGATGTAACCACCCTGCTCACTTACGAAATACTTGCCATAGCCCAGACGCTGACCGGCAGCCCAAACGCGGTCGGTCACCGATGGAGCCATGCGAATGGAATAGCCTTCCTTATAGAACACGGAATTCGGACCGCCTACCATGTCGAGCAGAATCGCATAGTCAGCCACATAGCCTTCAACGTGATGCTTGCCTGCCCAATACTGCGAACCAAGGCACCATGTGCTCTCAGAGTCGTTGCCCGACTTGTCCCATTCTGGAGTTCCAGCATCTTCGGCATCAAAGCAGATGAGGTCCACACCCACTGGAGGAGGGGTCTGGGAGAATATCCGTGCCAACTCCAGCAACACACCCACGCCGCTGGCACCATCGTTGGCACCGTCGATTGGAGTATGGTGGTTAGCCTCGTCGGGGTCGTGGTCTGCCCAAGGACGGGAGTCCCAATGTGAACAGATGATGATCCTGCGCTGTGCATCCTTATTGAATGATGCGATGATATTCCGGTTCTTGATTGGAGTTCCGTCATAGAGCTTCAGGTCGGCAAACTGTTCATACACCTCACCGCCGTATTTCTTGAACTGACTGACAATGTAGTCGCCACAAGAGTCATGCGCCGCACTGTTCATCACCCTCGGTCCAAAGGCACATTGGGCTTTCACATAGGCAAACGCACTGTCAACATTGAAGGTTGGGGCGGTGCTGACGTAGGGCTGGTCAGACACGTTGTCCTTCTTTTCTGAACAATTGGAACAAGAGGCAAGCAGTATGACTGTCAATGCTGTCAGCAGATATTTCGTAACTCGCATATTTCTCTGGATATATTGTTTTTGAAATGATTACTTTACAATCGGATTCCTGAATTTTTGTGCAAAGATACTTTATTTTTAAGAAGTAGAGCAATTAAATAACTTTATTATGCTTTTTTTAAATGATTTTAACCGATATGACGAACAAAAAAGATGCGCAACACAAAGGATGCGCATCTTTATCAACTGTATCGACTGTGAGATTGCGAAAGGTTATCTCACCAGCACTTTCTTTCCGCCAATCACATAAATGCCTTGTGGAAGACCTTCGGTGGAAGTGGTTCCCTGGCGAACCAGCTGGCCTGTGATGCTATAGACATTGTCGGCAGGAAGGAGTGAATGGCTGTCTGCCATCACGTCTTCTATGCCCACAGGGTATTCGTTGTTGTTGGCATTGCCATAGACATTCGTCTGATAGAACTTCACGCGGTATGGCCACTGCTCATCATCCACTGTCGTTCCGTTCCAGCCACGTGAGAAGTAGGTTGTTGGAGCACCGCTCACCACAAACCAGAGATACAGGCAGTTGTCAGGGCAATCGAAGCTGATGGTTCCTTCAGGGTCTGAGTTCGTGGCACCCTTCACGTCGCCATAGACACGGGTTCCGTCGCGCAGGTATGCCACAAAACCGAATTTCCAACCGGCATAACGGCTGTTGTAGTCGATGTAGCCGCTCTTGCCCGCCTCACCGATCAGGTTGGCATATACCGTCTTTCCGCCCGACGGCACATTCAACCGGATGGCGTTGTTGCCGAACGACTCCACGCAGTTGGAAGCCTTTGGCTCCCAATAGCCCTCGCTGTCCTTCTCCAAGCTGGTCTGAGCGCGTTTTCCGATGGTGTTTTTACCGTAGGTGCGGATTGGATCCATGTCGAAAGTGGTCATACGGGCACTGTAGTCCCATATCTCCTGATTAAACTGTTCCAGCTTCTCGGCAGCCGAGAGGCTCTCGTCCATCGTGATGCGCATATACGTCTGGAACGGGTCTTCCGGACGTTTCGACTCGTTCCACAGACGGCCGATGAATTTCATGCCGTGCTTGTGGCAGAAATAGTCTTGAAAAAAGTAGTTGTTGTAGCGCAGTTCCTCGCAGAGCGGGTTCTTGTGGAGGCCATTGAGGGTGTTGGTCAGCCATTCGTTGTTGAACTGGTAGGTAGGATAGAACTTGTAGGCCTGCCACTGGGCACACATCTCCCAGAAGCCGTTGCCGTTGGCGGAATTGGCCCACTCATACATCCAGCCGTTCTGGTCACCATTGTCGCAATGCACCTGATACTGGAAGCAATGGCCGATCTCATGTGCCAAGGTCTGGCCTTCACGCGAGGAGTAAGCCCAGCGGGAGAGTGTGAGCAAACCGATGGTGTTGTCGATGCCACTGCCGGTGGCCTCCCATTCATCTGTATATTTCAGACGGATGATCATCTTGTAGGTGTCGGTCTTTGAGGTACCGGCATTGATGGTGATGAAACCCAGGTCGTTGGCATAAAACTCAAAGATCTTGTCGGCGGTGTTGAGCACGGTCTGCACCGTGGATGGGGGTTCTGAGCCATACCCTTTCTCCCAGAACAGAATCCAGTGCTTCGACTGATAGCTGCGTGCATAGCTCCACTGGTTGTTGTCGTTCTGAAGCTGTGTGTCGGAGCCGCATGCACTGCCACTGGCATAGATTTTCTTGTCCACGTTTGCGATACGTGAGTTCAGCGTGTTGATGGTGGAGTTGAGGCTGGAAGAAGTGAGCGTGTAGTCTGTCATGCGCTCTTTGGCGGTGGCCAGCTGGGTTTTCAGCAGGTTGATGAACCGCTCCTTGCGTGTGTCGCCGTCCCACCATCCCAGCACTTTCTCTGCGTAGTCGATACGGCTCTGCAGCTTGTCATAGATTTCACGCGATTTCTGGGCTCCTTCCAAAGCGGTTTTCAAGTCAGCCTTCGCAGAAGCCAGTGCCGACGGGTCGTAAATGGTGTTGCCCTCTGCATCCGTGCCTGTGCCTGCCAACGCAGCCTTGGCTGCATCCATCGCTGCCTGCAATGGCTCGGCGGCGCTGTTCTGAATACCTTTGTCAAGATAGACCTGACCTTCGTCAACCAACTGCTGGACCACCTTGGCATAGTCAGAAGAGGTGGCCTCGCCGGTGTAAACCAACTTGAAATTATCGACACAGAGATAGTTGCCGGTGGCACCCTCCGCTTCCAAACCAATCTCCACATCGCCCTCACCGTCAACAACGGTGAAGTCCAAGGAGTATTGCTTCATCGCCGTAATGGCGGTCTTGCTCAAGCCTGCATACAGCCAGGCACCTTTCTGGGCACTGCCGCTGTTCGCCGTGCTGTTGTTGCCGGTCTGCTGGATATGCAGGGCGTTGGCCTGAAGCTTATAGTTTCCGTCAGGAAGATTCTTCAACGTCTGGCACACTGAGGCATCGCCCAGATGCTGACCGATGGCAACCCAGGACTCCAGATAGTAGGTACCCTGCTTGCGGGAAAAAACACTGTTGCTTTGGGTGGCCATGTTCTTCACATTCCAACCGTTGGTGCCGTTCTCAAAACTTGGATTCACAATTAGCGAACCCACCTTCACGGCATTCAGGGCGGTATTGAGGTTCGACCATGCGGTGCGCAGGCTCTCAGCCGTGCTGCTCTCATCAGTGAGAGCCGACTTGGCATTGGAGAGGGCAATGGTCAGCGAAACAGGAGCCGAGCTCACCTCCTCAGCCCTTGCGATCAAGGCGCTGAGCGATGCTTTGTAGTCATCCAAGCTGGCTTCGCCGATGTAGGTAAGTTTAAAGTCGTCCACGGCAAAGAAGTTGCCGGTGGCATTCACCGACTTGGCACCGATAGCGACATAGGACTCGCCAATCAGCGAGAAGTCAAGGGTGTAGGTGGCAGCGGTGCTCACCTCCTGCTGGAAGTTGCCTGCCACGATGTAGGCACCCGTCTGAGGGTTGTCGTCCACATTCACCTGGCTGCCCAGCTTGTCCTGCTGAACATGGCAAGCCACAGCGCTGAGTTGGTAATGGCCTTCTTTCAATCCACGCACCACTTGTGTCAGGCTGCAGTCAGCAATCGTCTTGCCGCGGGCAACGACAGTCTGCATGTAATACATTCCAGCCTTGCTCTGAAAGTAGTTGTTACTCACACGGCTCATTCCATTGGCTTCCCAGCCGTTGGCATTGACCTCAAAACTTGGATTCTGAAGTGTCACTTCGGTCTGAGCTTGAGACAGTCCAAATGAAAAAGCAAATGAAAATAAAAGTAGATAATGTTTCATAAGTATGGAGTTAGTTTAGTTTTCGATGCGAATTTAGCAAAAACCGAATGAAGAACAAAACAAAGTTGAGGGTTTTTCTATTTTTTATGCAATATATATACAAATCTTTGAAATCATCAACCATGCGATTATTCTTTTTTGTATATTTGCAAGTGACAACAAATCAAGGCAGATGAAAACATATCCGCTTACCTTTGCGCAGGCAGAAATCTACTATGCATGGGCTCAACACAAAGAGTCGGTAGCATACAATCTGCCCCAGGTTCTGCCCTACCCCACCTCTGTGGATCCCGAACGGCTCAGACAAGCGGTCATCGAAATCTGGAAAACAAGAAAAGTGCTGCGCACAAGGCTCTGCACCGACAAAAGCGGACACCCAAGCCAATTCGAGGGTTCCATGCCGAAAATGCCCGTAACCATCTGCCAAATGACAGAACAGGAAGCAGTCAACTATATCAACAAAGGATTTGTAAGGCCATTCAAGATTGATGCAGGAGAGCCCATGGCACGGTTTGAAATCCTTTGCACCGAATCACACAACTACCTACTCTTCGACATCCATCATCTCATCAGCGACGGATACACATTGTCGAGCCTTCTTGTCGGCAACGACATCCCTCATGCCTATAACGGCTTTCCGTTGACAGATGGAGACTACGGACTCTACGATGTGGCGCAGAAAGAAAGCCTTTCCATTGAGAGCAAAGCCTATGCCGACGCCAAGCAATATTTCCATCTGCATTTCCAAGGGTTGGATTTCACTGAAATTACTGCTGCCGACCCTGGTTCTGCCGGCCGACGGATCATGGAGTGCCAAAACATCGGAAAAGAACAGGTGGACACATGGTGCAACCGGAATGCCATATCGCCAAACCTGCTGATGATGGGAGCGTTCGCCGTCGTGCTGTCCCGATTGTCGGGAGAAGACAAGGTGGCATTTGCCACGCTCAACCACGGAAGGTCTGACAGACGGCTGAAAAACGCATACGGAATGTTTGTGAAGTCAGTACCCGTGGTAGCTGAAGCGTCGCCTGAACTCAGCGTGAAACTTTTCTTCAGCATCCTCCGTAAATGGATGATAGGAACCATCCGTCATGCCGCATACCCATTCCATCATCTCTGCCGGGATTTGAGGAAATATCCAGCTGCCACTTTCGCTTTTCAAAGTATGCAGATTATGGAGAAGGCCACTCTGGAGGGAGAGACCGTAAACACCTGGCAGCCGGTCTGCGGAACCGCACCGAACAAGCTGAGTTGCATCGTCTATGCCAAAGACGGACATTACGAAATAAGAACCGAGAGCAGCGAAAAGCTGATGTCAAGACAGCATCTGAAAATGATTGCCACCGCAGTGGCAAACTGCACGCAGAGCCTGATGGACAAGGAAAACGGAGTGTTGGATGAGGTCAGCATTACAACAGCTGAAGAACGGCAGCACCTCATCAGCCTTGGCCAGGGAGAACAGCTGGAGGTCGGCCAAAGCCACACATTCGTCAGCCTTTTCCTGCAGCAGGCGGGGAAAACGCCGGATGCCGTGGCCGTGGTTGACAATCAAGGACACCTCACCTACAATGAACTTAACCGGAGGTCTGCTGCTTTAGCGGAAAAACTCATAAAACAAGGACTGCAAAAAGCAGAGTTTGTGGCCATCACCGCCGGACAGCAGAAAGAGTTTCTTGTGGCGGCACTTGCGGTGCAGAGAGCTGGAGGAGCATACGTGCCTCTTGCCCCCGAATGGCCGGAGGAGCGGCAACAGATGATATTCAGCGACGCAAAAATCAGGTTCATAACTGATGGGAAATCTGAAATACAGGAAAACACTGCAACATCGATCAATCTCGCCACCTCAGAGGACCTGGCATATATGATCTATACTTCTGGAACCACGGGGAAGCCTAAGGGGGTGATGATCCAGCACAAGGCACTCACAAATATCATCCTTTCTATCGTGAGGTTATGGAAACTATCGGCTGAAAGCCGGATCTGCTGTCATGCATCGGTGGCGTTCGATGCATCTGTGGAGGACATTTTCCCAGTGCTCACGCAAGGCGGAACCGTATGTTTCATTCCCGAAGAAATCCGAAAAGACGTGAGGAAGGTGCACCAATTCATCCTCGACCACCACATCACGGGAGGATGCTTCACCACATCCTTTGGTTTGGCGCTCGCAGAAACCGGACATCTGCCTATGGACTATATCTGCATCGGCGGAGAGAGGCTCAACCGATATCCTGTGTCCGACAACCGGATTATCAACACATACGGTCCGACTGAATTTACTGTAGATGCCACATTTTCGGTCCTGCAACACGAAAGCAAGGGGACACCACCTATTGGAAGACCCATGCCCAACAACAGCGTTTTCATCCTCGACCATCATGGCAAACTTTTACCGATGGGGGCAGTAGGTGAACTCTGCCTCGCTGGTCCACAGATGGCGAAAGGCTATTGGAACCAACCAGAACTCACCCAAAAATTCTTCACATTCAATGAGGAACTGAATCTGAACATCTATCACACTGGCGACCTCGCACGATGGAATGTGAATGGCCAGCTCGAATATTTTGGAAGGGCTGACAGACAACTGAAAATCAGGGGATTCAGAGTAGAGCCAGGAGAGATTGAGCGGAAAATGAAGGAAATCCATGAGATAAAGGAGGCTGTGGTCAGTGTCAGCCCTATAGGAAAGGGCACCCAACTCTGCGCCTATTTCACTGCCGAAACAAAGATCGACATCGAAAAACTGAAATTGAAACTGAGTCAATCGCTGCCAGACTATATGGTACCGGCTTTCTTCTGCCAACTCGAAAGCATTCCTGTCAACTCATCAGGAAAAACTGATTTCAAACGCCTTCCATCGCCCATCGAGGCCATGAAAACAAAGTCATCACCCCGAAACGAGGAAGAAAAAATATGGTGTGAGATTTTCGCCAACGTGCTGGAAATACCGCAAATCGGACCCGATGACGACTTCTTCCAAATGGGCGGCTCGTCACTGCTGGCACTCTCACTACAGATGGAAGCTGAAAAAAAGGGAAAACATCTGACTTACAGCGACATCTTTGATTATCCAACACCAAGATTGCTGGCAGAAAAGACAAATCAAATCCTAACGCATCAGAGCAGAATACAATCCTATGATGATCACGGCATCAGTCTGATGCTTCAGTCACAACAGATTGCCATGGACAACACGATAAAAGTGAGGGAAATGGGCGACATCCTGCTTACAGGAGCAACTGGATTTCTTGGAATCCACTTGCTTGATGAACTGCTCAAAAGGCGGGAAGGGACAATACATTGCGTGGTGAGAAATAAAGATGGAAAAAGTGGAACGGAAAGGCTGCATGAAGCTTTCGACCATGCATTCAGAAAAACTGAAGTCAAGGAGTGGCACAGCAGGGTCAGCGTAGTTGAAGCAGATGTCACCACAATAGGAGAAGCGGACATACCGTTCCCTTGCCAGACCATCATCCACTGTGCGGCGGATGTGAGACACCACGCACCAGCTTCCGAAATCCTACAGACGAACATCAACAGCACACAACGGATAATTGAACTGGCCAAAGCCAAGCAGGCTCAGCTCATCCATATTTCCACCATCAGCATCGCTGGAACTGACTGCAAACCAAACTTTTCCGAACAGGATTTTGATGTTGGGCAGCAATTGGACAACGATTATATACGTTCTAAATTCATGTCGGAGCGGATGGTGCTCGATGCCATCGCCAATCATCAGATTCGAGGAAAAGTGATGAGGATGGGAAATCTCACTCCTTCCACTGGAACCAAACCTGTCAATGTGGACACCCATGGAATCCACAAAGTCCTGGAGGCCATCCAAATGCTCAAGGCATGTCCTAAGGAATGGGAACAACTTCAAATCGACGCCACCCCTGTGGATTTTGCGGCAAGAGCCGTCATCCTACTGGCAGAACACGAATCCGGATTCAATGTTTTCCATTGCTTCTCTCCCCACACCCACACCATCCGTGACTGGCTGGAAAATAAGAAAGTCAGAATGATGGACTGGAGCTCCTTCCAGCAAATGCTCAACGAAGCGCTGCTCTCTTCTGAAGAACACAGACAACAGCTGCTGCCACTCGTCAACCTGATGGCAATGGCAGAGAAAAGCCAGACCCTGCCACAACTTCCTGCTCAAGTCCACACATCAACAATACTCAAACAACTGAATTTCACATGGAAATAAAACACACAGCATATTGGAGCATCACTGCCTTTATCCTCGCCATTATTATGACAGCCATTGTGTCGGCTTGCCATTCATCACAGCCAGCTGCCGACGGACAGCCATCAGAAAAATCCCACAAGGCAAAACAAAAAAAGAAATCAGCCTACGGCGGTGTTTTCGTGCAGGGAGGAATCGGAATTTCCAGATTTTGACGAAGATAAATGCTGGAAATGACGTGTTTTTGCGTTTTTTTTCCTAATTTTGCAACCAATTGCGACAAAAGGTGACAATCATCTTTTTTTGATTTCAAAAACTAACTAATCTCGATGAAGACCGACATTGAAATAGCCAACAGCGCTTATCTTGAGAGAATTGAAAAAATTGCTGAAAAACTGGGTGTGGATGAAAACGAACTGGAACCTTACGGACACTACATGGCCAAAGTTCCACTTTCGTGTATTGACGATGAGAAAGCCAAGCAATCCAACCTCATTCTCGTAACCGCCATCAGCCCAACCAAGGCAGGAATCGGAAAAACCACAGTCAGCATCAGTCTTGCACTCGGTCTGAATGAAATCGGGAAAAAAGCAACTGTCGTGCTGAGAGAGCCATCACTCGGACCATGTTTCGGCATGAAGGGAGGCGCATGCGGAGGCGGATATGCGCAGGTGTTGCCGATGGACAAGATCAACCTGCATTTCACCGGCGACTTCCATGCCGTCACCACAGCGCACAACATGATCACAGCTTTGATGGACAATTATTTCCATCAGCATAAGGAAACCGTTCCGCCGCTCAAACAAGTGCTATGGAAAAGGGTGATGGACGTCAACGACCGAAATCTCCGGCACATCATCACAGGACTCGGTCCGGCAGCCAACGGCATCGTCAGCGAATCGGGATTCGACATCACACCGGCATCTGAAATCATGGCTATCCTCTGCCTGGCAACCGACATCGAGGACCTCAGACGGAGAATCGACGACATCCTGCTCGGCTACAGGATGGACGGCTCTGAATTCACATTGAAGGAACTGGGCGTCACCGGAAGCATCGTCGCACTACTCAAGGATGCCTTCAAGCCCAACCTCGTTCAGACCACTGAAAACACACCGGCTATCATCCATGGAGGTCCGTTCGCCAACATTGCACATGGATGCAACACCATCGTGGCCACAAAACTCGGACTCAGCACCAGTGAGTATGCCGTGACGGAAGCGGGATTCGGAGCCGACCTCGGAGCGGAGAAGTTCATCGACATCAAATGCCGGAAGATGGGTATTTACCCTAAACTCACCGTACTCGTGGCCACCACCAGGGGACTGAAACTCCATGGAGGAGTGCCGGAGGAAGAGATGAAGAACTATAACCCTGAAGGCGTGAAAACCGGACTGAAGAACCTCGACCGACACGTCAGGAACCTGCAGATGATGGGACAGAGTGTGCTCGTGGTGCTCAACCGCTTCGCAGAAGACCATGACGACGAGCTGCAGACCATCATCACACACTGCAAGGAAGAGTTGGGTGTCAACTGTGTCATCAACATGGCTTTCACTCAAGGAGGCAAAGGTGCTGTCGATATCGCCAAGGCTGTGGTGCACGAGGTGGAGAACAACCCTTCCCGGGTGGTGCCTGATGCAGTTTACTCCGTAGATGGTTCCATGACCATCCGCCAGCGCATTGAGGCGGTGTGCAAGAAAATCTACCATGCCGAAGCCGTGGAATTCAGCGGACCAGCGCGCAAACTGCTCGCCAAAGTGGAAAGCGACCCGTTCTACACCCATTTCCCAGTCTGCATCGCGAAGACGCAGTATTCGTTCACCGATGTGGCAAAGCGGTTCGGATGCCCTGAAGGATTCACCATCACCATCCGCGAGATTGTCATCAACCGCGGCTCAGAATTTATCGTTGCCATCGCAGGCGACATGATGAGAATGCCTGGACTGCCAAAAGAGCCCGCAGCCAAGCAAATCGATGTCATCGACGACAAAATCGTGGGGTTGAGCTGAAATCACGAAAAGAATGCTCAACACAATAATAACGAGGGGGACATGCTTCAAGCAGCATGTCCCCCTCTCTTCATAGTTTTCTAATTATTATGTAGTTAGTCAGTTGTCAGTTGCACCGATGATTCTTCCAGGTCGGCCGAGCGGACATGTAAGGTGACGGCCCCTGCTCTTTTGCCTGACTGCACCACCACAAGACACTTGCCAAAGAACGCCTTACGGTGGTTGGCCTTGAAACGTTCCATTGAGGTCTGACTGCCATTGTCAACACCGGCAATGGTGGCATCACCCTCCAGCTCGAAATAAAGTTGGTTCTCCGCATTCGGACAGAGATTGCCGTCCTTGTCCACCACCTCCACGGTGACGAACGTGAGACTTTTTCCATCGGCTGGCATCGAACTGCGGTCAGACGTGAGGCGCACATGATGGGGAGCGCCAGCGGTACGAATGGTCTTGGCCCCCACCTCTGCCCCATTCTTTCGTGCCACCACCTTCACTTCGCCTGGTTCAAACGCCACGCGCCACATCACATGATACTGATGGTCGCTTTCCTTGCGCTTTACGCCCTGTGAACGGCCGTTGACATACAATTCCACCTCGTCGGCATGGTTATAATAGCACCAAAGGTCAACCGGCTGTCCCTTAATCCAGTTCCAATGAGGGAAAAGATGGAGAACATCCTTGTTTGTCCATTCGCTCTGGTAGAAATAATAGGAGTCTTTCGGAAAACCAGCCAAGTCCACTATGCCGAAATAGCTGCTGCGGGCAGGAAAACCGTAAGGCGTGGGTTCACCGATATAGTCCCAGCCGGTCCAAATAAACTGACCGGCCACAAAGTCATTGTGTTTGATCAAGTCCCAGGTCTCCTCATGATGGTTGCCCCACGACACACGGCAGTTGTCGTATGCCGAACACATGAACGAAGGGTCTGTGTAAGGCATCCACCACTCCTTCGGAGCCACTATTTCCTCGTCGGAAGGGAACACATAGTAACCACGGGTCTGGATGGCGGAGTTGCTCTCCGTGAAAAGGAACGGCTTTCCTGGAAAGTTTTTTGGAACATCCTTCACATTCTGATTGTGGTAGTTATAGCCGATGATATCAACCGCATTGCCTTTGAACAGGTGGTTGTTGGGATTCGGCTCATTGCAGCCTGCTGTTATAGGACGCGTAGGGTCAAGAGAGCGGACCAATTCTGCCAGACGCTCTGCCAACAGCGTGTTGGTGCTCTTTTCATCACCTGTGCTCAAGGTGGAGGCATCATGACCGAAATTCAGGATGAGGTTAGCCTGCTCTATCGTCAGGTCCTCACCCTCTCCAGAGCTCCACTGCTCCAGCACCTCATTTCCAGTGCTCCAGACAAAAATGGAAGGATGATTGCGGTCGCGGCGGATGAAGTCGGTCAAATCACGCTCAAACCACTGATCGAAATACATGGAATAATCGTATTTCGTCTTTTTCTTGTGCCACATGTCAAAAGCCTCATCCATCACGATAAAGCCCATCTCATCGCACATGTCCAGCAATTCGGGGGCTGGAGGGTTATGTGTCATACGGATGGCGTTGCAGCCCATCTCTTTTAACGAACGAAGCTGGCGGCGCAACGCATCATCATTCACCGCTGCGCCCAGACAGCCGAGGTCGTGATGCATGCACACGCCATTGATCTTCATCCGTTCACCGTTAAGCGAAAAGCCTTGATCAGCATTGAATTCAAACTGACGGATACCCGTGAGGGTTTCATAGGCATCCACTAATTCTTTCCCTTCATACACTTTCGTAAATACCTTGTAGCGGTATGGACGGGTCACAGACCACAACTCTGGATGTTTCAACGTGACCGAAGAAGCGTAAACACGCTTGCCGTCTTTTTCGCTGACACTGCTTTTCTTTGTCGTGACAACAGTTCTGCCCGAGGCATCTTGCACCTCGTGCTCAATTTTAGTGGCTGACGTGGCGTTCTCCACCTCGATGTCGATGGACATCTCAGCCGTCTTACCGTCTCCACTGAGTTTGCTCCTCACGAAACTTCCCCACTGCGCCACATGAACGTTAGAGGTGGTTAGCAGATGGACATGACGGTAAATGCCTGAACCGCTGTACCAACGGCAGTTGGGCTGCTGACCATTGTCCACACGCACTGCCAGTACGTTTTCACCATCGATCAAAAGGTCGGTCAACTCATACTCAAAAGAGATGAAACCGTAGGGGCGCGTGCCCAAGGCTTTCCCATTGAGATAGACCGTGGAATTCTGATAGACGCCGTCAAACTGAATGTAATAGCGTTTTCCCGTCTCTTTCTGACAAGTGAAATGCTTGCGATACCACCCCACTCCTCCAGGTAAGGCACCACCACCGGAACCGGCGGGAGCGGAAACCAGAAAATCGCTTTCAATCGACCAATCGTGAGGCAGGTTCAACCGACGCCAAGAACCATCCTGATAGCCGGGAGCGGACATAGACGCAGAATCGGCCAGGCAGAACAGCCAGTCGTCATCAAAATTCACGCGCTCACGGGCATCTAAGGTTGCGCTTCCTGCAAAAAACAGCAGCAGGAAAGGAATGAGCTTATGGAGTGTGGACATAATCAGATGTTTTTAGATAGTCAACATATTCACCACTTTTTTTAAGGGTGATGTGGATATGGTTCTTACAGCTTCACTTTCAGCTGCTTGCCGGTGTAGGTCACCTGCTTGCCCTGAACTTTCTCCAAGTCAAGCGCACGGGCAGACTGTGGAGTGACGTACACGATGTTGAACTGACGGCTTTGGAGCATACCATTGAACTGGCCCTCTCGGGTACCTATCGTCAGTGTATGTTTTTTGTCGTCATACGAGAATCGGATGGTGCTGTAAGCTCCTTTCTCATAGTTATAGTTCGTGCCCTCATCCTCATAAAGTTCAAAGCTGCCGTCACGACCAGCATAGACATAGAGAGTGATTCGGTCGGCAGGTTTCTCGTCGCTCCATTCCATTGACGGACCGAACGGAATGATCGCACCTTCTGGCACGAACACAGGGATGCGTTCGTATGGGGCGTCAACCATCACACGCTGCCCACCCTGCTGGTGACGGCCGCTGTAGAGATCGTACCATCCACATTGTTTCGGGAAATATACCTCACGGCTGCGGGCCTTGTAGTAACCCACCGGGCAAGCCATCAGCGAAGGACCGAACATCCACTGGTCTGGAATGTTCTCCACTTCCTTGTCGCCGTTGAAATCCATCACCAATCCGCGCATCATGGTGTAGTCCTTCAGATGCACCCAACCAGCCATGGAATAGAGGTACGGCATCAGGCGGTAGCGTAAGCGGTCATAATAAAGGATGGTCTCATAGGCTGGATGACCTGCAGGGGCTATGTTCCAAGGCTCACGAAGCGGCCACTGCCCATGGGCGCGGTAAAGCGGGATAAAGCATCCGAACTGGTTCCAGCGGGTCTGCAGCTCACGCCATTCCGTCAGGTCGGCATTCTCCACACCAGTCTTGTCAAATATCTGCTGGGCTGAGGCATAACGCTTCTCCACAGAGAATCCACCCTGGTCCATGCCCCAGAAAGGAAGGCCAGCCAGGCTGTAGTTCAAACCGGCAGTCATCTGGGCACGCATGTCCTCCCAGCGCGTGCCGATGTCGCCGCTCCATGTGGCAGTGCTGTAACGCTGCTCACCGGCAAATCCGCTACGGGTGAGCAAGAACACCCGCTGGTTCGGGTTGACGGAACGCTGACCATTGTAGATGGCATCGGCATTCACGATGCTGTAGGCATTGAAATATTCTGTGGAAGAACCAAGAGCCGTAGGACCACTGAGCGCCTTGCGATACCACATCGGGGTGCAGTCGCGCACATTCGGCTCGCTGGCATCCATCCACCAGGCATCAATGCCAAATTTATATTTTGAATACAGATTCTCATCCATCTGGCGCCAGAACACCTTACGGGCCTCTGGGTCGTAGGCATCATAGAAAGAGCCCATGAAACCCAGCCAGTCGTGGATGGAGTCGGTCACCGCCTGATGGTAGATCCAGCCATGGCGATCCAACTCTTTATAGTTTTCAACGGTGTTGTAGAATTTCGGCCACACACTGATCATGAAGCGGCCATGCTGCTTGTGAACATTGTCGAGCATCTGCTGCGGATTTGGGAAACGCTCTTTCTCAAACGTGTGGTCGCCCCACGATTCCAGTTTCCAATAGTTCCAGTCCTGAACAATGTTGTCAACAGGAATATGACGCTTGCGGAACTCACCGAGTGTCTCCTCAATCTCCTGCTGGGTCTTGTAACGCTCACGGCTCTGCCAATACCCCAACACCCACTTCGGATACACCGGAGCCTTACCGGTCAGCGTGCGGTAGCCGCTGATCACCTCATCCAAATTTCCACCAGATATGAAGTAATAGTCCATGTCCTGCGACATCTCACTCCAAATGCTCAATCGGCCCTGCTCCTCTTCTGTGCGAGGGGTGGCGGCACGCAGTCCGCAATACGACTCACCCCCGTCGGGCTCCCACTCGATGCGGATTGGGGTCTTCTTGCCTTTTACCAGCGGATATTCAAATTTCCAGGCATTGGGATTCCATGCCGTTCTCCAACGCACGGGAACCACTTCCTTCCCATCAAGCAACACGCGCATATAGCCGGCATAATATAATATAAAGTGGTAATTGTTGTCAACCGGTGCCTCAAGATAACCCTCATAGGTCACTTTAGCTCCGTCGAGCTTGATGTCCTTCGGAAGGTTGTCGATGCCGCAAGGTCCTTCCTTGAACTTGTTCAGGTCGGGAACGGCAAACTCAAAGTAAAGGCTGTCCTCACGGCGCACCAGCTCCTTGCCCTGAGGGTCGATGTAGGTGCCGGTGAGCGCACCTTCCACACCGCTCTTGTCGTACAGCTTGAAGGCACGGTTCAACTGCTGGTAGTCATCGGGATTACCCCAACGGCAATAGGAATAGGAATCCCACAAAATGCCGTAATTGCGGTTGCTCACCACAAACGGAACACTCACTTTCGTGTTGTATTGGAACAGCTCCTCGTTCACACCTTTATAATTGAAGTCTTCCGACTGATGCTGGCCCAGTCCGTAGAACGCCTCGTCGGAGGGGCTGTCGAACTGCAGGTGCCATGTCCAGCCGTGGCGGTGGTTCTCATCCAACTTGCCGTCACCAATCTCACGCTCAGGAACAGTGAAAGGCTTGAAGGTCTTGCCGCCATCGGCCAATTCAGACAGCAGGGACTCTCCCTCACTGTCAAAAAACTCAATGTGGCCATCACTCCTTCTGACAACGGCGCTGACCTTCTTTGCCTTCACCGTGATTTCCTGCGGATTCTCCTCAACCGTGAATTCTAGTTCACCCGATTGAGGGACAATCATCAGACTGGATGGTTTCACAGGCAACTGAGATTCCGCCGTGGCACGCACCCGGATGATGCGGTCGTTGACCACCTCCAAGCACACCACCTTGGCTCCACCCGCAGACGGATGGTCAACCCTTACCACTACTTTGTTGCCATTGCGCTCGATGCTGGATGCAAATGCCATCATGCTCAACGCAAAAGCCATCATCGTCAACAGACATTTCTTTTTCATATCATAGGTCTTTTTATAGTCTCTAAAATGAGAATGTTTTACCGGTTACAAAATTACCATAAATCTCCATCATCTTCATCCCAATTTGTAGATAGCATGTCTCTCTATGTTTACTGTGCCGATATTTTTGTTTCCGTGATATGTCAAATTTGTTGCATTGAACTGTGTTTTTGAACAAAAGCGGCATAATCAAGCAAAATGATGCGAAATGAGAGCTGTTTTTTTACAAGTAGCCGCTATCACATCTTTCTTTTTTTGTATGTGTAAAAATGCTTGCAATAATGCTTTTATTGCTTTTTTTTCGTACATTTGTAATCTAAATAGAAAATGACAATATACCCACACTTAATTGGATAGGAAAAGAAAAAGTGGTGAACCATCATCTTGATGTTCCGTTCTATACGTTGGAGCATCAATATGGCTTTCGGGGTGATACCCCCGATGACAAATCAGAGACCCGCAGCGGCAATATGATTATTCACGGTGATAATCTCATGGCTCTTAAAGCTTTGTTGCCAGAATATGAGGGAAGGGTACACTGTGCTTACTTTGACCCTCCATACAACACTGGAGAAGAAAAGTGGGTGTATAACGACAACGTGAACGATCCCCATATCCGCAAATGGCTGGGCGAGGTTGTTGGCAAAGAGGGGGAAGATTTGAGCCGACATGACAAGTGGCTCTGCATGATGTACCCCCGTCTGGTATTGGCACAAGAACCTGAATCGCCGCCCCGGGTTCTGTTTGAATGGGGTCATCAACCATTATCCCGACTTTATCGTAAAGCTGAAAAGCGGAAAGACCTTGTTAATAGAGACCAAGGGCGACCAACTGGCAAATCCAGAAAGTGCAGCAAAAGTTAAACTAGGTGAGTATTGGGAACACCTTGACAAGACAGGGATGTACAAATACTTCATGACATTCCAAAATCAAGGTGTTGAGGGCTCTTTACCTGTCGGGAGGTTAGTGGAGTTGATTAGCAGGATGTAGGCTTGAGATTACATAAGAAATACAAATAAAAAAGAAATATTTGAAAAACGATTTACGAAGATGCATAAAATAGAAAAAATCCAGAACGAGGATTTTGAATCGTTAGTCAAACATATACAACATGCGAGCAAGGCTCTGCAACAAGATGCACGTTTGGTTATCAACCGCAACGTCACAACAAGGGCATGGCTGGCAGGATTCTATATTGTGGAATATGAGCAGCACGGGAATGACCGAGCTAAGTATGGGGACAAACTGTTGAAGCGATTGGCTGAAAGACTGGATGACAAAAGTTGGAGTCAGACGAGCTTGAAGAATGCAAGGGCGTTTTATCTGACATTCCCTGAAATTGCACACGTTGTCATAGATTATATTAACCAGCACTTCGGGAAAAGTCATACGGTGCCTGACTTTTTACAACTAACTAATAAACAGATTGTTGAAAAAAGTCAGACGATGCCTGACTTTTTTAAGTCGGCTCCAACTAAAACAAAAGTATCAAAGGACGGATTTGCCATGTTATCTGCTAATGGTGACGTAATGCCTGTGCCTCAAATGGTATTTAATAGACTATCATACTCCCATATTGCAGTATTGTCTTATATCAATGACCCATTAAAACGAGCCTTCTATGCTATTGAAGCGATGAGAGGACCTTGGAGCTATCGTGAGCTTCAGCGGCAGATAGACAGCAATTACTATGAACGGAGTGGCTGGAGCAAAAAACCAGAACTGCTGGCGAATTCGGTGAACAACATGGCAGAGAAAACAACATTCAGGGAGGAACTGAAATCTCACTATGTTTTTGAATTCCTTGGACTTTCTGCAAAGAATGTCATTGAAGAAGACGTGCTGGAACAGAGTCTCATCGATCACTTTGAGGAGTTCATTCTTGAACTGGGCATGGGGTTCTGCCTTGAAGCACGTCAAAAGAAGTTGCTCATTGATGACCGCTATTTCAAGGCTGACTTGGTTTTCTATCACAGAATTCTGAAAATGCACTGCATCGTAGAACTCAAAGCACACAGGCTGGACTATGCAGACATGGCTCAACTCAACATGTACCTGGAATATTACCGACGCCATTATATGCAGCCCAATGATAATCCACCCGTGGGGCTGTTGCTCTGTACGGAGTATGGGCAGGAGATGGTGGAATACGTCACGCCGAATATAGACCCAAACCTTTTTGTGGCCCAGTACGAGTTGCAACTGCCAAGCAAAGAGAAGATGAGAGAGTTCCTGATGAAAGAAAACAGAGAATGAAAAGGGAACTTTAATTCCAATACATACCATCTTTAATCAAGAAGGACCGATACTCTAAAGAAAACTAAATTTTAGGCCTGACATGATGATTTTTCATGATTTTTGCGTAACTGTGGCTGCGCCGAAGTTACTTGCACTTGGAAAAGCAAAATAAATTTTGCTCTTCTCTCGTTTTTTCGTAACTTTGCAAAAGATTTTCGAAAATCATTCTATAAATGAAGAAACTTCTGATTGAAACGTATGGCTGCCAGATGAATGTGGCGGACAGTGAGGTTATTGCCTCTATTCTCAAGATGGCAGGATATGATCCGTGCGAGGATCTCGACGAAGCAGATGCCATCTTGCTCAATACCTGTTCCGTCAGGCAGAATGCGGAAAACAAAATCATCAACCGATTGGAAGTTCTTCACAACTACAGACTTAAGCGGAAAAGCAAGCCGCTCATCATCGGAGTGGTGGGATGCATGGCGGAACGGGTGAGGGAAGAACTCATTGAGCAACACCACGTGGATCTTGTGGCTGGCCCCGACTCCTACCTCAACATGCCTGAGCTCATCGCAGCGGCGGAGATGGGAGAGAAAGCCATCAACATCGAACTTTCCACCACCGAGACCTACAAAGACGTCATCCCCACCCGGATTCATGCCAACCATGTGTCGGGATTCGTGAGCATCATGAGAGGATGCAACAACTTCTGCCATTATTGCATCGTACCTTACACCAGAGGAAGGGAAAGAAGCAGGGATGTTGAAAGCATCATCGCCGAAGTGAACGACCTGAAGAACAAGAACTACAAGGAGGTGACCTTGCTCGGACAGAATGTGAACTCCTACAAATGCGGAGAGGTGGACTTCCCCGAACTGCTCAAGAGAGTGGCGGAGGCTGCACCGCAGATGAGAATCAGATTCACCACCTCGCATCCTAAGGATATGAGCGACCACACGCTCGAGGTGATGGCTCAGTACGACAACATCTGCAAGCACATCCACCTGCCTGTGCAGAGCGGAAGCAACCGCATCCTCAAACTCATGAACAGGAAATATACCCGTGAATGGTATCTCGGCCGCGTGGAAGCCATCAGGAGAATACTTCCTGAATGCGGAATCACCACCGACATTTTTGTGGGCTACCACTCCGAAACCGAGGAAGACCACCAGGCGTCACTCTCGCTCATGAGAGAATGTGCCTACGACTCAGCGTTCATGTTCAAATACTCAGAGCGTCCGGGCACCTACGCCTCCAAGCATCTGCCCGACGATGTGCCGGAGGAAGTGAAGCTCAGAAGGCTCAATGAGATGATCGCTCTGCAAAACGAGCTCAGCGCCGAAAGCTACAAGAAAGACATCGGAAAAACGTTTGAGGTGCTCGTGGAGGGAGTGAGCAAGCGCTCCAGAAGCCAGCTCTTCGGAAGGACAAGCCAGAACAAGGTGGTCGTGTTCGACAGAGGCGAACACCATGTGGGCGACTTTGTCAACGTGAAAGTCACTGAGGCGTCATCTGCCACGCTCAAGGGAGTGGAAGTGATGTGAAATCGTAAAAAAACAAAAACAATATACAATGGCAAAAAAGAAAAAAACATCTTACACCGGTTATTTCAGCACACAATTCCTCACATCGCTCGTGAGCACCACGTTCGTGCTCATGCTGCTGGGAACAATCGTGCTTTTTGTCATCAGTGCAAAGAAAGCATCCACTTATCTCAAGGAGAATGTCATCGTCAACGTCTATCTCAATGAGAATGTGGAAGGAAAAGAGCTCCGTGACCTTCAGGCCGATCTCGACAACACCGGCTATATCAAGGAGCAGACCTACATCTCTAAAGAAGAGGCACAGCTGAAAGCCAAAGAGCTGCTTGGAACCGACCCTTCAGAATTTGTGGGCTACAACCCATTCATGGCTGAGTTGGAACTCAAAATCGCTGAGGACTTCACCAGCAAGGACAGCCTTGAGAGCATCACTTCACAACTGAAGATGAAACCTCAAATCAACGATGTGGTCTATCACCCAGACCTTGTGGAGTCCATGAACAAAGGCATCAACAAAGTGACCCTCATCCTGCTCATCCTGGCAGCTTTGTTCACTTTCATCTCGTTCGGGCTCATCAACAACACCGTGAGACTCACCATCTTCGCTCGGCGTTTCCTCATCAATACCATGAAACTCGTTGGAGCATCATGGGGATTCATACGCCGACCGTTCCTCAAGCAGTCCTTCGTGATGGGAATCGTTTCATCGGCTTTGGCCTGCACAGCGCTGTTCTTCATCGTCAGGGCTCTCTACAACTATGTCGATGGCATCAACGAAATCATCGATATGCAGACCCTGGCCATCGTGGGAGTTTCGGTCATCATTTTCGGACTTCTCATCACATTCCTCTGCACCTACATCTCACTCAACAAATACCTCAAGATGTCGAGCAACGACCTCTACCATATCTAAAAGGTTCCTATCAACTTTCATTATAAAGAATTGTAAATCATGGAAAAAAGAAATTTCGCATTCAGCAAATTGAACTATATACTCCTGGCAGTGGGATTGGCCATCGTGATTATCGGATTCATCCTCATGTCGGGAGGCAGCACCACCGAAGAAGCGTTCAATCCTGATATCTTCAGCACCAGAAGAATCGTAGTGGCTCCTATGGTGTGCCTTTTTGGATTCCTATTCGTGGTGTTCGCCATTTTGTGGCGCTCCAAAAGCCAGAAGGAAGACATCAGACAGAATCAGAAAGAAAAAGAGGAAAACGCATAAAAAAGAAAAAACGAAATGGAATGGATTGAAGCCCTTATCATGGGCATTTTTCAAGGTCTCACGGAATTTCTACCCGTGAGCAGCAGCGGACATCTGGCACTCGCCGGAAACCTCCTGGGAGTGGAAGACCCAGACAAAATCCTCACTTTCACCATTGCCGTGCATGTGGCCACCGTCATGAGCACGCTGGTCATTTTGTGGAAAGAGGTGGCATGGATTTTCAAAGGACTTTTCAAAACGGGGAAAGGCATCGTGCCAAGCCCTTACGGAATACGGTCTCTCAACGAGGAGCAGAACTATGTGCTCAACATCATCATATCCATGATTCCAATCGGCATCGTAGGTCTCTGCTTCAAAGACCAGATTGAGCAGTATTTCAGCAGCCTGATGGTGGTTGGCGTATGCTTGATCGTCACCGCATCCCTGCTCGGATTCTCCTATTTTGCCAAGCCAAGGAAAAAAGAGCACATCTCCATGTTCGACGCACTCATCATCGGTGTGGCACAGGCTTTTGCGGCACTGCCGGGATTGTCACGCTCCGGCTCGACCATCGGCACCGGTCTCCTGCTGGGCAACAAGAAAGAAAAGCTCGCACAGTTCTCTTTCCTCATGGTCATCCCACCGATTCTCGGCGAGGCACTGCTCGATGTGAAGAAAATGATGGAGGAAGGCGTGGCGACCGCCATGAGCGGTATTTCCACTTCCGCACTCATCGTTGGATTCCTGGCAGCGTTCATCACCGGTTGTTTCGCATGCAGATGGATGATCAACCTTGTGAAGAAAGGCAAGCTCATCTATTTCGCCATCTACTGCGCCATTGTCGGACTATCAACCATCATCTGGCAACTCTGCGCATAAAAAACAGCACTCATGGCTCAGCCAGCATGAGACAAAACAAGCAAAGCCAGACAAGGATTCATACAAATACAACCCAATGCCTATGCTCAACCCCGTAGAAGGAGAAATATTTTGTTTCAACAAGCCCTACACCATGACTTCCTTCAGAGTCGTGTCGAAAGTAAGGGGGATTCTGTGCAACAGGCTGGGCATCAAGAACCTCAAAGTGGGGCATGCGGGAACTCTCGACCCACTGGCCACGGGCGTGCTCATCATCTGCACAGGAAAAGCCACCAAGCAAATCGACACGCTCCAGGCTGGAACAAAGGAATACATCGCCACGTTGAAACTCGGAGCCACCACTCCGTCGTTCGATATGGAGACGGAAGAAGACCAAACCTACCCCTACCAGCACATCAGCAGGGAGATGGTGGAAGAAGTGCTCCAACACTTTGTAGGCGAGATCAAGCAGGTGCCGCCCAACTTCTCTGCTGTGAAAATTGATGGTAAAAGGGCTTACAAGATGGCAAGGAAAGGAAATGACGTAGAGTTGAAGGCCAAGACCCTTGTCATCGACGAAATTGAGCTGCTCAGTTTTGATATAGACCCCAAAAAGGAACCAAGCAAACCGCAAGCCATCAAAATCAAGCAGGTAGATCAAGAAGAGGCCATGAGAATGGCAGACATGGCTGGACAACCCACCATCACCATAAGAATCGTATGCAGCAAGGGCACCTACATCAGGGCCTTGGCACGCGACATCGGAGAAGCACTCCAGTCCGGAGCCTACCTCACCTCACTCATCAGGACACGAATTGGAGATTACCGAATCCAAGAGGCAAGGGACATCGAAACATTCGAACAATGGGTGGACACACAGCAACTCTATAAGCCTGAGGAATAAAGAACAGCCACAAAAGGCGAAGAATGATAATATCCATAAATTCTCTCTCATCTAATCATATCTATAATGAAACTCTCCCAATTCAAATTCAAACTCACAGAAGACAAAATCGCGCTCTATCCACCTCAAAACAGGGATGAGGCAAAACTCATGGTGCTCCACAAGTCAACTGGAGAAATTGAAGACCGCCTGTTTAAGGACATCCTCGACTATTTCGACGACGGCGACTCCTTCATCTTCAACGACACACAGGTGTTTCCTGCCAGACTTTATGGAAACAAGGAGAAAACCGGAGCCAAGATTGAGGTCTTCCTTCTCAGGGAACTCAACGAGAAGCTGAGACTCTGGGACGTGCTCGTGGATCCAGCACGGAAAATACGTATAGGCAACAAACTCTACTTCGGTGAGGACAGTTCCATGGTGGCTGAAGTCATCGACAACACCACTTCAAGGGGAAGGACGCTGCGCTTCCTCTACGACGGACCTCACGACGAGTTCAAGGAGGCACTCTACGCACTTGGAGAAGCTCCGATGCCAGATGACGTGAGAAGCCTCAGACCGACTGAGCCAGAAGACATGGAGCGGTTCCAAACCATCTATGCCAAGAAAGAAGGAGCCGTGACTGCTCCAACCACAGGAATGCACTTCTCCAGGGAACTGATGAAGAGGATGGAAATCAAAGGAGTGAACCAGGCGTTTATCACCATCCACTGTGGACTTGGCAATTTCAGGAACATCGATGTGGAAGACCTCACCAAGCACAAAACCGACAGTGAGCAGATTTTTGTCGGTGAAGAAGCTTGCCAGATAGTCAACAAATCCAAGAAGGAAGGACATAAGGTCTGCGCCATCGGGGCATCTGTGCTCAAAGCCACAGAGACAGCAGCGGGCCCAGAAGGCATCCTCAAGGAATTTGAAGGATGGACCAACAAGTTCATCTTCCCTCCATACGACTTCAACGTGGCCGACTCCTATGTGGTGAACTTCCAACTCCCGCTCACCACCATGCTCATGATGACCTGCGCTTTCGGAGGTTACGAAAACGTGATGAAGGCTTACAACAAAGCTATCAAGGAGGACTACAAGTTCGGAACCTACGGCGATGCGCTGCTGATTACAGACTGACATCCAGTTCTTTCATGCCATGCTCTACCTCGCTTTGGGAACAAACATGGGCGACAAGGTGAGAAACCTTGAAAAAGCCATTAAAGAAATTGAAAGGCAGATCGGAACCGTTGTGTCCCGGTCTGCCTTTGTCTCCACAGAGCCATGGGGCTTCCAATCGGACAACGGATTCCTCAACGCCTGCATAGGGGTGGATACAAAACTCTCACCGGAACTTGTGCTCCAGCTGTGCCAGATGATTGAGAAAAAAATGGGGAGAAAAACGAAAAGCACCAAAGAGATCATGCCGGATGGAACCGTCCGTCACATCTATCACGACAGGGTGATCGATATCGACATCATCATCTACGACGACCTGATCATCCACACACCCACACTCACCATTCCCCATCCACTCATGGGGAAAAGAAAATTCGTGCTTGAGCCCCTCGCTCAGATTGCGGCTGAACTGAAAATACCAGGGACACAGATGTCGGTGGCGGAAATGTTGAGCGCCTTAGAGGCAGAGGCATAAACCTCACTGATATCCACGCCGCTGTCGTCCGTCTCTAAGAACATCCTGCCTGAAGCATAGGCTAAACGAAGGCTTTCCGCATGAAACCGGGGTCCGAACGACAAATAAAAGCCTTTGGAAAGCAACTGGCGAGCCTGCTCAGCCTTTCCACGGAAACCATGAAAAACCACAGGTTTGCCAAAACGAAGACGGGCAAATACGGCAAGCAACTCATCCACAGCTTTCACACAATGGACAATGACAGGTTTTCCATAATGGGATGCCAGCAAAAGCTGAGCCTCAAAACACGCAAGCTGCTGCTCCATGCTCACACCGCAAACCTTGTCAAGACCAATCTCGCCAATGGCGGAAAGCCTGCTTATCCCTCCCGATTCAAACAAGCCCTCAAGCGTGCGGTTCAAATCCGCAAAAGCACAAGCCCAACTTTCGCTTACGTCCCATGGGTGGATGCCCAGCGAAAAATGGGGATTCAAAGAAAAATCGTCGCCAATGCCACAATTCACAATGGCATTGGCGACTGCATTTTGCTTATTATGAGTATGTACGTCGAACACGGGGATTAAGCCTCCTTGTCAAGACTGATCACCTTCCAGAGACCTGCGGCAATCAAAGCTCCAACAAACGGACCTACGATGAACACCCATACCTGCTCCAACGCCTTGCCTGCCTCAAACAGAGCCGGACCAACCGAACGAGCCGGGTTCACAGATGTGCCTGTGTAGTGGATGCCCACGAAGTGGATGAGAATCAAAGTCAAACCGATGGCCAGACCAGCGAAGTTGTTTGTTGCGCCATTGGTCTTTGAAGTGGCTCCAAGAACCACCAGAACAAAGAGGCAGGTGAGCACAATCTCAACCACAAGACCTTGAGTCACAGAACCGCTGCATGCGTTTGCTCCCGTGTGGGTGCCCTGAGCCAATACAGGGTCAGCCATGCCGTCAACAATCAGATACAGGCAGGCGGCTGCAAGAATACCGCCAATAAACTGTCCTACCCAATAGCCTACTGCGTCTTTCACACTCATACGGCCGCTAACCAGCACACCGAGGGTGATGGCAGGGTTGATGTGGCAACCCGATATTCCACCGATGGTGTATGCCATGGCAATCACGGAAAGACCAAAGGCCATTGCAGTGCCCACCACTGAAGCGGTGTCAGTACCGCAGTTCAGGCTCACAGCTGTGCCGCAGCCCAGGAATGTCAGTACGAACGTACCAATCAATTCAGACAAATACTTCTTCATAATAAAGTTTTTAAGTTAAACATAAATGAATGTACTTTACAATTATCGCAAAAATACACCTTTTTACCGAAAATTCAAAAAAATCAACTTTTTTTCTTTATAAATTTAGTAATTTTGCAAATACATCTCAAATAGGCTAAACTAAAAATATGAATCTTAGAAAAATCACACTCGCAATCTTTATGATTGCGGCATCTATCAATGTTATGGCACAGCGCAGCCGCTCCATCAGAGCAAAAATCAAACATCCATTCACCATCGAGGACCTCATTCCTGGTGGAAGCACCTATTATCAGAACTCTGTACCAGAGAGGAAATACACCACTTGGTGGGGGGAGCAGTGCGTGGAGCTGGACATGGAAGGATGCCGGCTAATCAACGGTGAAGATGGGAAGAAAAAGGGAGAGCTTCTCTTTTCAAGGAAAGATATCAACAACATTGTGTCCGGCTCTGGAATGAGAATGCCACATCTCTATGATGCGGAATTCCCCTACAAGGATCAGACTCTCGTCTTGCTCAAAGACACGGTACGGCAGGTGCTGGTGGATTGGAAAGCGAAACAAGTGGCATGGTCACAGCAACTCGATAAAAACGCCGCTGCTTCTGAATGGTGCCCCGAATCAAAAAACCTTGCATTCGTCAGCAACCACAATCTCTTCGTAACCGACAGCCAGGGGAATACCAGGCAGCTGACTGACGACGGAACTGACGACATCGTCTATGGACAGTCGGTCCACCGCGATGAATTCGGAATAGAGAAAGGTCTCTTCTGGGCACCGAAAGGCGACAAGCTGGCATTCTACCGCATGGACCAGACGATGGTCAGCCCCTATCCACAAGTCGATATCAATGGAGGCACAGGAAAAGATGAGAGCCGATGCGCTGTCATGGTGCCCGACCGCTACCCAATGGCAGGTGAGACCAGCCATAAGGTTACTGTAGGCATCTACGACACCGAAACGAAAAAGACCATCTATCTCAACGCAGGAGACCCTACCGACCGCTATTTCACCAATATCGCCTGGGCTCCCGACGGACAGACCATCTACCTAATCGAGCTCGACCGTGCACAGAAACATGGCAAGCTTGATGCCTACAGCGCATCAGACGGTTCGTTCATAGCCACCCTCTTCGAAGAAAGCAACAGCAAATATTTTGAACCGCTCGACCCAATCCAGTTCCTTCCGTGGGACAGCAAGCGGTTCGTTTATCAAACCCGCCGCGACGGCTACAAGCACATTTATCTCTACAAACTCAATGGGACGAAAGCGGAGCTGGAACGCCAACTCACGTCTGGACCGTTTGAAGTCATCTCCATGCTGGGATTCAATGAGAAAGCCAAGACCATCATCTACACCAGCAATGAGGACAACCCTATCGGTTGCGCGCTCTATGCAGTTGACATGAAAGGAAATCGAAAAGCATTGGGAGAGACCAAGGGCTGGCACCGCCCAGAACTCTCGCCTGCTGGAACATTCGCCTCCGACTCCTGGGCATTGCCAGAGGGAGAAGTAGCCCACCGGCAGGACATCGTCAACACAGATGATGGTTCACGCAACACCTTTGTCGATGCCATGGATCCATGGGACAACTTCAAGGTTCCTGAAATCAAAGTGGGAACCATCAAGGCAGCAGACGGAGTGACAGACCTCTACTACAGGCTCATTCTTCCGCCAGGATTCGATGAGACGAAGAAATACCCAGCCGTGGTCTATGTCTATGGAGGTCCTCATGCGCACAACATTGACGCCACACGCCACTGGGGTGCACGCGGATGGGACATCTGGATGGCACAAAACGGATATGTGATGTTCTGCCTCGACAACCGGGGCAGCGAGCACAGAGGACTGGCATTCGAGCAGGCCACCTTCCGCAATCTCGGCACAGAAGAGATGAAGGACCAGCTCAAGGGAGTGGAGTTCCTCAAATCACTCCCTTACGTCGATGCAGAAAGGCTCGGCGTGCATGGATGGAGTTTCGGAGGATTCATGACCACCAGCCTCATGACCACCTACCCAGATGTGTTCAAGGTAGGAGTGGCAGGCGGTCCGGTCATCGACTGGAAATTCTATGAGGTGATGTACGGAGAACGATACATGGAGACACCTCAGACCAACCCTGAGGGCTACAGAAACGCAAGCTGCCTCAACAAAGCGGGAAATCTCAAGGGGCGACTCCTTATCGTCTATGGGGGAAACGACCCTGTATGCGTGCCTCAGCACACCCTCTCGTTCATCAGGGCATGCATTGATGCCGACACATACCCAGACCTCTTCACCTATCCGGGAGATGAGCACAACATGATGGGTACGGACCGCGTACACCTCCACAAACTCATCACACGCTATTTCGACGACCATCTCAAGAACATTGGCCAATAATTAGCCTATATAACGTAAACGCAGGTTACGGATAAAATTCCATAACCTGCGTTTTTGTTTGCAGATGGTCAACCAAATATAATTATTTGGCAATCAGCAGGAAATATTTTTTCTTACCTTGCTGAACCAACAAGTATTTGCCGTCGAGCAAGTCAGCACTGGTGAGCACGGCATTGGCATCGGCCAGCTTCTCTTTGTTGATGCTCACACCACCACCCTGGGTCAGTTTACGCATCTCACCTTTTGAGGCGAACACGGCAGCTGCGTCGGTAGTCAGCTCAATGGCTTTCACACCATTCTCAAACAAAGATTTGTCAACCTCAAAATGAGGAACGCCGTCGAACACGTCGAGCAAGGTCTGCTCATCCAGCTTCAGCAATGCCTCTTTCGTTGCTTTGCCGAACAGAATGTTGGAAGCCTCAACTGCAATCTCATAATCTTCCTGAGAATGAACCATCACGGTCACTTCCTGAGCCAGACGCTTCTGAAGCACTCGGCGGCCTGGATCCTGACGATGCTCTTCAATCAGGGAGTCTATTTCTTCTTTTTCAAGCGAAGTGAAAATCTTGATATAACGCTCTGCCTCATCGTCAGCCACATTCAACCAGAACTGATAGAACTGATATGGAGAGGTGAGACGGCGGTCAAGCCACACATTGCCCTTCTCAGTCTTGCCGAACTTACGGCCGTCGGATTTGGTCACCAGCGGACAAGTCAGCGCAAAGCACTCCTTACCCGACATACGGCGGATCAACTCCGAGCCGGTCGTGATGTTGCCCCACTGGTCGGCACCACCCAGCTGAAGACGGCAGTTGTGATGCTCACACAGATAGTAGAAGTCGTAGGCCTGAAGCAGCTGGTATGTGAACTCCGTGAAGGAAAGGCCATCGCGAGCCTCACCATTCAGACGTTTCTGAACCGACTCCTTCGCCATCATGTAGTTCACTGTGATGTGCTTTCCTACATCGCGGGCAAAGGCAAGGAACGTAAAGTTCTTCATCCAGTCGTAGTTGTTCACCAACTCTGCACGGTTAGGGGCATCACTGTCGAAATCCAAAAACTTGCTCAATTGAGCCTTGATGCATTTCACATTGTGAGCCAGCGTCTCCTCATCCAGCAGGTTGCGTTCCTGACTCTTGCCCGAAGGATCGCCAATCATGCCCGTAGCACCGCCAATCAGTGCGTATGGCTTGCCGCCGCAGCGCTGGTAGTGACGCAACATCATCACTCCGCACAAGTGACCAATATGAAGGGAGTCGGCCGTCGGGTCTATACCCAGGTAGGCCGACACATTTTTCTCTTTCTCGAGCAACTCCTCTGTGCCCGGCATCATCTGGTGGATCATTCCACGCCATTCAAGTTCTTTTACAAAATTCATCGTTTTTCTATTTACGGAATTATGTGGGTTGTATAATGGTGTGTTCTAAAAATTCTGTTTGGGGGTTATTTGCAAGTCCGTAAAAATACTTTTCGGCCGCTTTTTGTTTTTTATCCGGTGCAAAGTTACGAATTTTCAAGAAGAATAAAGAACGATGAACAAGAAAAATACCCAAGTTGCAATCAATCAAGCCATCAACAGCAGCATTTTCGCTATGCCGAAGCCAAGGTAGGTGCCGACCGCATAGCCAAACAGACCAACGGCAATGCCTGGGCCAATCACGGCCTTGTTGTGCAACGCGCTTCCCATCACTGGGGCAAACGGAGGGCTGCAGATCAATGAGATGCTGGTCGTCAGCGTCGTGTCAGTGTCAATGCGGAAAATGGCACTCAAAAGCACGTGGAAAAGCAAGGCTCCGAGAGTGGCCACTGTGGTGAACATAAAAATACCGGGCTCCACCTCCGACAGGGTTTTCAAACTCACCTGGGAAGCCACGGCTATGCTGAAAATCAGAATAAAAAAAGTGCCAGCCTCAAACGTACGCTTGATGCCTCGGATGCGGGGATGAAGCGAGGCGAGGACAGACAGCAGGCTGATACTCAGTATAAAGATGGACTGAAAGGCTTCCTTCGGAAAAAGGAAAGCGATGCCCGCACCAACGGCGATAATTGCCGTGGCCACCAGCATTGCCATGCCCAAGTCTTTCAGGTTGTCTTTCCTGAACAGGCCAAGGAATAGTTCCCGCTCATGATTTTCCAGTTTCACGGTTACCGATTCCTCCGTCTTGTCGGACTTGAAATCGGGCAGAAGCAAGAGCAGGACCCGCTTGCCTATGATAATCACAAAAAACAGGTAAACCGCACTCATCACTGTGCTGTAGGCCGATACTAAGATATAGGTCGTGTCGTCCACCCCCAACGCGATTTTCAATGAAGCCAAGTTGGCATTACCGCCTGTGTACAGTCCCGTGAGCATACCACCGATGTTGGCGAAAGTCTCCGGATTTTCCTTCCCGTAGAGCAGAAAGCCTATGCTGATGGACAGCGCACATCCCAAAATCCCAAAGATGGTCGATTTGATGAAACTCGGAGCCAATCGTGCCCAAGACTTCAGGTCGGAGGAAAGGAGGAGCAGCGGTATGGCGAACGGAATGGCAGCTGAAGCGACAGACGTCTGAAGTGCATGAGTGGCGTCATCGTCGGGAATCAGCCCCGTCAGTCCCAGTCCGCAACCTATCACGTAGGCAATGATGATGCTCCCCACCTTGTTTAAGGTGGGGAAACGATAAGTAAGCCACAGAATCAATAAAGGCAAAAGCAGGCAGAGAGCAACTATCACAGGTCAAGCGGTTTTAATGTTCAACAACCTTACCAAATAATAGGTCAAGGCTCTCTCAATATAGCTTTCTTAGCCAACTCTGCCATCACCTTGGCACCCTTCTCGTTCGGATGAATCATATCCGAAGTGAAAAGACCACTGTTTGTAGAAGTTGCCGTATGGAAATCTATCGTCTCCAGATTGTTTCGTTTGGCCACTTTTGCTATGATTGGAATCACCTCTTCCGTGATCACCTTGTCGGTGATGCCCCATTTGTCGCGCCAGGCCTTGGCAGGGAAACCAAGCAGAATGCGGGGTTTGGACGGCAGGGAATTCAGCTGGTCAATCATGGACTGCATGTCTTTCTCATATTGAGGAGCGTTCCAGTTGTAGTCTTTGCTGTCGTTCGTTCCCAGTTTCACAATCACGATGTTGGGATTGAATTCCTTGCATTCTGCCCAAGCGGGTTCAATCATGTAAGGATGGTCGCCTGTGGAGAGCATCGTCCGGGCGCCGAGTCCATAGTTCCTCACATGATAGCCGCTTCCGAGCAACTGCTGGAGCTGAGCAGGATAACCCTTGATTTCAGTCAGGTCGATGCCGGAGCCGTAGGTAATGCTGTTGCCCACGCAAGCCACACGAAGGGCATCCGCCTTAGCCGATGGAAGACGCGTCAGCCATTCACGAAGGCTTTTCAGCATATCATCATAATAAGGGAAACGCTCCGGACGCCAGCCATGTCCACCACGTGGATAAATGTGCATCGAGGCGGTCACGTGATTCGAACGCAGGGCGATATAATAAGGGACACCGTTGGTCAGTACAGGGACTGCGGTGTCGTCGTCAGCCATGAACAGAATGGCGGGAGGAGTGAAATGTTTTGTCACGTGCTGCTCGTTGGAAAAGGCGTTCACCACTTTCATGCTGTCCACCTCATTGCCGAGGAAGTTTTCTGAAGAGCCACGGTGACCCTTCTTCTTGTCCATCGACACAACCGGATAGAAAAGCACCTGAAAGTTCGGACGGGCTTTAAATCCGGAATGGGTAGCGATGGTCGTGGCAAGGTGACCGCCGGCAGAGAAGCCCATGATTCCTACATCGTATGGGTTGATGTTCCACGTGGAGGCGCTGTCGCGGACAGTCACCATCGCACGTTCCGCATCACCTATCGGTATGTTGCGGTCGCCATGAGGCATACGATATTTCAACACAATCAAGGCTATGCCCATGTCATTGAAATAAGGAGCCCAGTCGGTGCCCTCATAGGTCATCGCCAAATGGGCGTAACCGCCGCCAGGACAGCACACGATGGCCCGCCCCGTCGATTTCTCTGCACTTGGCAGATACACATAAAGTTTCGATTCGCCGTCAGCTGAGTTTGGAAGCTCAAACGACCGCTGGGCTTGAAGGCTCAGCGAAAAAAGCATGGATAGGAGGAAAATGGTCTTTCTCATGATAGTCAATAGTTTTTACCGGTGCAAAGATAACAAATATTTGTGAATTTCTGATGGTTTCATAAAAACTTTGAACCGACCGACACAAGAGTCTATCTCCTGAAGCCAAGAAACATACTGCCCACAAACAAAAAAAAGCAAAAGACCGCCGGAAAAGTCCGGTGGTCCTTTGCTCTTGAGAACAATCTTCTAATTATATGTCTGATAACTATGTGGTTCAAATCGGGGAAGCTTATTTGATCTCAACCTGGCGGCCAATCTTCGGAGCTTCTTCCTTCTTGATCTTTGGAAGGTCAACAGTCAGCACACCGTTCTCCACTTTGGCGGAGATGTTCTCTTTCTTCACATCTTCAGGCAAAATCAACGTCTGCTCGAATTTTGAGTGAGAGAACTCACGGCGCAGATAATGGGCGTTCTTGTTTTCTTCCTTCTGCTCTTCTTTGTGCTCGAGCTTGATCTTCAAGTCGCCGTCGGCGTTGATCTCAACATTGAAATCCTCTTTGCTGGCACCTGGAGCAGCAATCTCCACAAGGTAGTTGTCAACTGTTTCTATCACATTGATGGCTGGAGCCGTCTGATAAGCTTTCGGAGCGAAAGCGGTGTCGAGAATATCGTTGAATACTGTTGGTAACCATCCGTTTGTTTTCATCATTGGTAACATAGTTTTGTCCTCCTATTTTTTGTTTGTTATTTTTTATGTTGGTTTTGATTGCCTGCAACCTACCCGTTTTTCAACGTCTGCTCAGCTGCAGGTTCAACTCTTTTATTGCAATCTGAATGCCATTGGGAAAATGGACAATCGTATATGTCAAAATGACAAAATATAATGTCAAAATGACAAAATATAATGTTTTTCTACGCTTTTGAACACCTTTTTGCAGAAAAAATGTAACTTTGCACATGATGTTCAGCCATTTGACCCTTTGAAAATGGTTGGCCAATCTTTAGAAGCTAATTAACTGACTATAAACTTATGATTAAAAAACTACTTTCGCTTTTTGCGTGCTGCATGATTCTTGCAGCCAATGCACAGGAGAAGGTCGTCGGTGGCGACCTCAGTCTCGTGCCGGCTTACGAACAAGCGGGCGACATCTGGCTTGACGCCGATGGAAAACCCATCAACACCACCTACAAAGACGGTATGATCACATTCGCACATGATGTGGCGGGATGGAACAGCGTCAGGTGCCGGCTCCTCGTCGATCCATCAGCCGACAGCTTTGCAGCCACATGCCAGGACATCGACTACGTCAAGAAATTTGGAAAAAGAGTGAAAGACGCAGGCATGAAATTCCTGCTTGACATCTTCTACAGCGACACTTGGGCTGACGTCTCAACCCAGTGGATACCTAAAAGCTGGAATTTCAACCGAAGCACCAACGTGAACGATGTGGCGCAGAAGGTGAAGACATACACGACATCCGTGCTCAACGAGCTCGCCGCCTACGGAGCAACTCCCGACTTCGTCCAAATCGGTAATGAGGTCAGCTACGGAATGCTCTGGGACTCTGCCGAGGGAGCCAACAAGTCAAACGCATTCTACCTCGGAAAGACAGCGGCCGACTATGCCAACCAGATCAAGCGATTCGGACAACTCCTCAACGCCGCCGCAAAAGGAGTCAGGGAATCCAACTGCAGCCAGGCGAAAATCATTCTCCACAGCGAGCGGACTGCCAGCGTAGATGCCACCATCAACTTCTACGACTGGGTGGAAGGAACCGGAGGCTTCACCGACTACGACATCATCGGACTCAGCTACTACCCATTCTGGCATGGAACCCTTTCCATGCTCGAGGCAGCAATAAAGGAACTCTCGGGCACATTCGAGAAGGAGATTCACATCGTGGAGACCGGATATTTCAACAACAGCGACGTCAAGGCACAGACCTACGACACCAAGAACACCTGGGCATACTCACCAGCCGGACAGGCGGCATTCCTCAAGGACCTTGTGCAGATGCTCAAGCAATATGACAACGTCACCGGACTCTATTACTTCCAGCCGGAAGAATGCGGAAACGGAGCCGACGACGCCGAGGTGAAGCACGTGATGGACAACTGGGACGGCCGCGGATTCTGGCAGCTGCTCTGGAAATCCGGCACCCATGCCCTCCAAAGCAATGCGGCGCTGATGACCCTCAAGACGTTTGCCACCGAAGAAGAAGCGCAGGAGAAAGACATCTCCGACCAGTTCGAGAACCTCGACTTCCAGGACTGCCAGTATTACAGCGGCGATGAAGGCTCATGGGTGAGCACATGCCCGGGATGGACCATCAACGACAACCAGGGATGGTCCAACTCACCATGGCCAGTCGTGGTCAACGAATGGCACAGCAACATGGTCGATGGGTATGCACTTCAAGGATGGAATGCAAGCGGAAACACGCTCACTGCGGGTAACATCATCCATCAAAGCCTCGACAATCTCCCGGCGGGCACTTACACCATCACCGCCGTCGTACACACTGATGCTCAGGGCATTGAGCTTTTCGCCAACGACAACGCAACCGCCGTCACCACCACTTCGCAATGGGGCACGGCGTACGAGACCAAGGTCACAGCCGAGCTCGCAGCTCCCGGCACACTCACCATCGGACTCCGGATACCAGAGAACCTCCAGCTCTCGTCCGACATCAACCTCTATGCCGACAACTTCAAGGTGGCCTACAGCAACATCACCACCGGCATCGACAACGTCACGGAATCCCCATCTGTGAAGGCACGGGGATGGTTCGACATCAACGGACGAAGACTCAACGGAAAACCGGCACAAAAAGGAATATACATCAACAACGGAAACAAGGTTTTGGTCAAGTAGTAAGATAAATTGGAATTCACTTCACATATCAATAAGTAAATTCACTAATTTCTTGCTTTTTCCGTTGACTTTCGCTAACTTTGCAGTCTGATGTGCGGTCGGCATATCAGACTGCAAACTATTTAAGTACCCACAAGTGCCCGCAACAAAACAGATGGATAGAAAAGTGAGAGTGCGTTTCGCACCAAGCCCTACAGGACCACTCCATATCGGAGGGGTCAGAACCGCATTGTACAATTACCTGTTTGCCAAGCAAAACAATGGAGAATTTATCTTCAGGATTGAAGACACCGACTCCACCCGTTTCGTGCCGGGAGCAGAAGAATATATCATCGAATCGTTCAAATGGCTCGGAATCAAGTTCGACGAAGGAGTCGGAATCGGAGGTGAATACGGACCTTACAGACAAAGCGAGCGAAAGGACATTTACAAGAAATATGTTCAACAGTTGCTTGATGCTGGGAAAGCCTACTATGCATTCGACACACCTCAGGAGCTTGATGCCAAAAGAGCGGAAATCGAGAATTTCCAATACGACGCACACACCCGCAGTCAGATGCGCAACTCACTCACCCTTCCGAAAGAAGAGGTGGACAAACTCATCAGTGAGGGAGCGCAATATGTGGTCAGATTCAAAATCGAACCAGGAATCGACGTACACGTCAACGACATCATCAGAGGCGACGTGAACATCAACTCATCCATTCTCGACGACAAAGTGCTTTACAAGAGCGCAGACGGACTGCCAACCTATCATCTCGCCAACATCGTGGATGACCACCTCATGAAAGTGTCACACGTCATCAGAGGTGAGGAATGGTTGCCTTCCGCTCCCCTCCACGTGCTCCTCTACGAGGCATTCGGATGGCAGGACAGCATGCCGCAGTTCGCACACCTCCCACTGCTGCTCAAACCGGTGGGAAACGGAAAACTCTCAAAACGCGATGGCGACAAGCTCGGATTCCCTGTCTTCCCACTCGAATGGCACGACCCGAAATCGGGAGAAGTCAGCTCTGGATATCGCGAGAAAGGCTATCTGCCAGAAGCTGTGGTCAATTTCCTTGCTTTGCTCGGATGGAACCCAGGAAACGACCAGGAAATCCTCTCCATGGACGAGCTCATCCAGCTCTTCAACCTCAGCAAATGCTCAAAAAACGGAGCACGGTTCGACTACGTCAAGGGAATCTGGTTCAACCACCAGTATCTCCTCAAAAAGCCTGCTGCTGAATGGGTGCCGGAATTCGACCATATCCTCAAGGCGGAAGGCATTGAGTCCACACCTGAGAAAGAAGCGCAGGTGGTGGAGATGATGAAGATGAAGGTCATCGAATATCAAGACAACCTCGGCAACAAGAAGAAAAGAAACATCAGTTTCGTCAGCGACCTCTGGCCACTCACCAAGTTCTTCTTCCAAGCACCTCAAACCTACGACAAGGACGACAAGTTCGTGAAGAAAAACTGGAAGGAAACCACGGCTATGGAGATGGATGAGCTGGCTGGAGTGCTCTCGGCCATTGACGACTTCACCATCGACAACATCAAGGAGATGGTGGAGGCTTGGGTTGAGGCAAGAGACATCAAACCTTGGAATGCATGGAGGGTATGCCTGGTGGGAACCGGCCAAGGTCCCGACATGTATGAACTGGCAGCGTTCCTTGGAAAGGAGGAGACCATTCGCAGAATGGACAATGCCATCAAGGCTTTGAAATAACATCCTCAGACCCAAGAAAACAAAGGTCTTGACAAACCGACTACTAAACGATCAAAAGAACTATTGGCTTATATATTCATCTATAATATCGGAATGGCTTTATACGCATTCGCAGCATGGCTCGCTTCGTTCATCAACCCAAAAATAAAAAAACTTATTGAGGGACACCGCGACATTCTAACCACCGTCCGAAATGGGATTAAAGAGGGTGACAGAATTGTGTGGTTCCATGTTGCGTCACTCGGAGAATTCGAGCAAGGACGCCCACTCATGGAACTCGTCAGGAAAAACCATCCTGAATACAAAATCCTGCTCACTTTTTTCTCTCCATCTGGTTACGAAGTGAGGAAAAACTATGAAGGAGCCGACGTCATCTGCTACATTCCTTTCGACACAAAGAGAGGAGCCAACCGATTCCTCGACATCGTCAAACCGGAAATCGCTATCTTTATCAAATACGAGTTCTGGTATTTCTTCCTCACTGGCATGAGAAAGAGGGGAACAAGAATTTACAGCGTATCCAGCATATTCAGGGAAGGACAGATTTTCTTCCGATTCAAGAATGCGGCCAAGGTGCTCCGCCAGTTCGACCACCTTTTTGTGCAAAACCAAAAGTCGGTGGACCTGCTTGCAGGAATCGACATCCACAACACCACCATCGTGGGCGACACCAGGCTCGACCGGGTCATGGAAATCCACAACCAAGCGAAGGACCTGCCACTTGTTCAGGCTTTCAAGAACGGACAGAAAACCTTCATAGCTGGATCCAGCTGGGATCCCGATGAACATATCTACCTTCCTTATTTCTCCAAACACCTCGATTGGAAACTCATCATCGCACCTCACGAAATCGATGAGCCAAGACTCGCTCGGCTGATGAGACAACTCGAAGGACGCAAAGTGCTGAGATACACCGATGCAGAGAAGATGATTGCGGAGGGCGGAAAAGAAGCGGCACAGCAAATGCTCAAGGAATCCGATGTGCTCATCGTTGACTGTTTCGGAAAACTCTCCTCTATCTACAGATATGGTGAGATCGCACTCGTGGGAGGTGGATTCGGAGCTGGCATCCACAACGTACCGGAGGCGGCTGTCTATGGCATTCCTGTGCTCTTCGGACCAAACAACAAGAAATTCAACGAGGCGCAGGAACTGAAAGAATGTAAGGGAGCATTTGAATATACCGACGAACAGTCCTTCGCCGAGGTGATGGACCAGCTCATCAACGACCCTGAATATCTGCAGCAGGCAGGAAAAAGAGCTGGGGATTATATCAACACCCACACCGGTGCCACTCTGAAATGCTACAACGCCATCTTTGGAGAACAAAAAGCCAAGGAAAAAGAGGCTGAATAAATTCTCTGCCCACAAGGCAGCTGCACCAGCAGCCACCATCACTCTGAAACACAGGATCAAACCTGAATCAACCCACAAGCACTATGAAAAAAATCATATCATTTTGCATGGTTTCCGCACTTTCGGTTCTGACCTTGCTTGCCATCTCACCTGTCTGCCGTAATCACAAGGATAACGACGGCAAGAAAAAGTCACAAGCTCAAGTTGCCAGACAAAGCACACTGGGAAACATCGTGCTCTATTCCGACAACATTGAGACTATCGCCAAATGGCGGTCTGTCATCAGCAAAGCCACCGGAATGCGGGTTTATGTCTATGACTTCTACGGACATAAGGCAAGGACAAGGCAGGCGGTGGAGCATTTCACGCAGAACAACAAACTTGACCAACTCAAGCCAAAGGCCGTGTTCCTGCAAATCGGATGCGATGAAACACCGGATGCCACGGACAACTACCAAGACTCTCTGTTTGATTTCCCAACAGGAGAGGTCTGCACGCTCAGCGGAGCCATGAAACGCAACAAGCGGATGGCTGTGTCGAAGAAAGACACCGACATCAGCCCAGCCAACTTCGCAGGAGCAGCTTACCACATCATCAAAGCCATCAGGAAAGCCCACCGCGATGCACGCGTCTTTTTCCTCCCGCCTACCACACCGGACAAGAAAACCAATCCACAGACCGAGCAGCAACTCAAAAAAATGGCCAACATGTTCTGCGTGCCATACATTGAGTCTGAAAAACAGCTCCAGGATTTTGATTTTCTCTGGAAAGGCATCAAACCAAAGTTGGGAAAGATGCTCATTCTCGGCGACAGCTATTGTGAGCAGCGAAGGTGGATCAACTCCCTTGAAAAGATGGCTCAGGTGGAGGTCACCAACCTCGGAATCACCAGCGCATCCATGCGCGACCACTTCAACGACAGAAAGGCATATCCTTATGCCGACAATCCCGTGAAAACCGACTGCAACGGCAACCGAAACACCCTCGCTTGCCAACTTATCAAACTCCACCGGATACTTAGCGGAAAGAATCTGCTGAAAGGGGAAACTTCCCTGCTGGGCTATCAGCCCGACATCATCCTCGTGGAAGGCGGTGGAAACGATTTCGCCGATGAGCCGGAAGTGGAGGCGGAATATGAGAACCATATCAAGAACGACGTGCGCACATCATTCGCAGGAGCACTCGCACACCTGACAACGGATCTCCACAACACTTTTCCAAACGCTAAAATCTATATCGTGGTCTCAGCAGGGCTCTATTACGGACACACCGACAACCCGTTCGACTATATGGAGAAGGCAAGGCAACAACGGAAAGCGGCGGATATGCTCGGCTACCCTACTGTCAACTGGGACCTTGACGGACGCCTTTCATTCATCTTCAACAACTCTGCAGGAACAGGCGACGGGTCAGAACAAAAGCCATTCAGATACAATGTGCCGACCGATGAGACCATCGACCTGCTCCACCCTAACGACTATGGAGCACAGTTCCTGGCGGAATCGGCCGTCAGGTGGCTCACCAGGTAAATTATAATCGTAACAAAAAAGAATTGAATATTGTATTTGACATCATCTTAAATTAGTTATTATGAAAAAAATTTTGGTTACAATCTTATATCTGGTCGCTTTGGCGACTCCTCTGACATCATTGGCACAGAACGATGCAGAACAGGAAGCTCTTAAAAATCTGATAGGCATGTGGGAGACGGAAAATGATGGTACATACTATCTGGAATTTCAAAATAACGGACAACGTAAGCACACCATCACTGGTTCCAGAATAGCCACATACGACTGGGAATTCAAAAATGTGTCTATCAGCAACGCCTCTGGTGATATTCTCGGCTGGGGTGAAAAACATGTCACATCCGGCACCATCATTTACACTAATAACAACTCTACAAACAAATATGATTTCCGCAATTTGAATAAGTACACTTGTGAATTCAAAATGTGGGGAGTATGGCATAAGGCGCATAAGTGCAAGAAAGAAATAATAAACGGTGAGACCGTATATGCTCCTGTCAACAAACCTGCAACTATCAGACCTACTGTTGTTGATAACAATGCAGTCACACAGCCTGTGGACAATGGCAATACTTCCACACGCCCTGTGAATGTTCAGACTACAGAGCCTACACAACCAGAAAACGTCAAAAGTTTGACGCAATTGGAGGCTATTAATCTTCTAACTGGTAACTGGATGACAGAGCCTTCAGATAAAGTGCCAACCTCCTATCTTACATTTGAGAATAAAACCAATCCAGCCAAACGGTTGCTCAACACCACTGGGTTTGCGACCAAAAGCTATGACTACTGGGGAATCCACACCAATACCCGTGATTTCTCAACAGGAGTGATTCAGGCAACTAACAACTCTCCATTTCTTAATGATAACTATCGATACAGGTATCTGACCAAAAGCTCTTGCGAATTCTTTATCAATGGCGTGTGGGTTAGAGCTATAAAACAAAGAGCGGCCAGACAGGCTTATGATATAAATGTGAATAATTATAGGAGATAGACTCTACGTGAGATAACTGAATTGAATTCCAAAATTCTGAAAAAACTTTTATAACTGCCCGCTAAACTTTTCATTCCATAAAACCTAATGAACAGATTCGGGTTAAAACAAAAAAAAAGAATGACCTCAGCGGGTCATTCTTTTTTTTCGTCTTCATCCTTGTACCATTCGGCATACATCAGGTAATGGCTTGCGATGCCTTGATTCAGCTCTTTGGACTGTTCGGGATCAACCTTCTTGATGAATTTGGCGGGAACACCACCCCACAACTCTCCAGGACCCACTTGAGTGCCTTTCAGCACCAAAGCACCAGCGGCGATGATCGCACCCTCACCAATCACTGCGTCGTCCAACACCGTGGCTCCCATGCCAATCAGAGCGCAGTCTTTCACCGTGCAGCCATGGAGAGTCACATTGTGACCAATGGTCACGTCGTCGCCAATCTCTATCGCTGCTTTCTTATATAACGTGTGGAGACACGAACCGTCCTGAATGTTCACACGATTACCGATTTTGATGTAGTTCACGTCACCTCGCACCACTGCGTTAAACCAAACCGTGCAGTGGTCACCCATGGTCACGTCACCCACGATGGTGGCGTTTTCGGAAAAATAGCAGTCCTTGCCGAATTTCGGAGTCAAACCGCATACTGTCTTGATCAATGCCATGAAAAAAATATGTTTCTCGTTTGTATATACTTATTGAATAAAATTGGATAGCATAGCTGAAGGAGCAGCTTAAGTCATTAAGCTTATTTCATGATGTTGTCCCAGTGCGTGTTCTGAGATGCATTCAGGTTGCTCAGAATGTCATGAACCTTCTCTTTCTCGTTGGCGGTGCCATGACCTTTATAAACGTTCACAATCTCATCTCGCTTGTAGTCGGAGAAGATGGCTGGAAGCTCGCTCAGCGTCTTGTTGGAATGAGCTTCCTGAAGCAGTTCTATCGACTCGGTGATGGCAGTTCGGCCGCGGTCAGAGTTATTGCTCATCTCGTCGAGGCCAAGCCGGTGGTATCGGTATAGCAACTGACGGAAAGGCTCCATCGACGACTCCATGTAGTCGTTGATAATGGCATGGCGGTTTCGCGAGTCACCGAAAGCTTTCCATCCAGCATCACCGATTGTCTGGGCATTGTTCACAATCTGCTCCACCACTTTCAGCACCTCAGTACCGCCCAATGGTGAGAAGGTGTCGAGGTCCATGCCAATGAACAGATAGGCATAATAGGCCAAAAGAGCAGTCAGGTTGTCGTTCATGTTGGTCAGGTTGAACTCCAAAGGGGTGTATTCCTGATAATTGAAATTGAAACTGTTGTCGCGCATGCTGAACACCACCGTGTTATAGTTGGAGTTGTAAACCGGTCGGTTCAGCTGAAACAGGCACTCACCGATAAAAGCGTTTTCCTCCTGCTTGTACTGCTTCACCGTGATGTTCATCGTGCAGTCTATACGCTCCTCTTCCTTGAACTGGAGCTCTGTCCATGAACGGGTGTTCATAAACTCGTTGATGGCATTCTCCAAAGTCTCAAACACACTGGTGTTCGTGCCCTGAACCTGATTGTGGATGATCTTCACCTTGCAGTTCAATTCCTGGGAACGCAAGGATGGCATCAAACCGAACAACAGGATGAATAATAGGATGGTCCTATGCATGGTCGTTACGCTTTAGGGGAATTTAGATAAAGGAAACTATGTTCATTTGGAGGAAAGCTGACTTACCAGCTCGTCCACGATGTCAACGGCCACATCGGCCTTGCTCTTCAATGGGAATGGAACGGAAGTGCGGTCGCGACGGATGATGGTTATCTTGTTCGTGTCAGTACGGAAACCGGCACCTTCGTCGCGCAGGGAATTCAGCACGATGAAGTCAAGATTCTTCTTCTCCAACTTGCGTTCGGCATTCACCTCCTCGTCATTGGTCTCTAAGGCAAAACCCACCAGCACCTGGCTGTCGCTTTTCAACTGACCCATGGCGGCTGCAATGTCACGGGTTGGCTTCAGCCGCACCACCAAGTCGTCGCCCTTACGCTTGATTTTCTCATCAGCACGCTGCTCGGGAGTGAAGTCGGCCACAGCGGCACAGAGAATTCCACCATCGCTTTCTGGAAACAGACGGACGCAAGCCTCATACATCTCGCCTGCACTCTCCACCTGTGTCACATGGATGCGGGGATGAAGGTTGGCTGTGGACAAGGAAACCGGACCAAGCACCAACTCCACCGCACCCCCTCGGCGTGCAATCTCCTCAGCAAGTGCGAAACCCATCTTGCCTGATGAATAGTTGCCGATGAAACGGACGGGGTCTATCTTCTCGTAGGTAGGCCCAGCGGTAATCATGATGCGCTTGCCAGTCAAATCACCACTGCCATCCGCCTCGTCAAAATAGGCATCCAGCACCTTCACAATCTTTTCTGGCTCTTCCATGCGCCCCTTGCCTTCAAGATGGGAGGCAAGAAAACCTGTGCCGGGTTCTATGATGTGGTTGCCGTAGGATTTCAGGATCTCAAGGTTATGCTGGGTCGATGGATGGGCATACATGTCAAGGTCCATGGCGGGAGCCACAAACACAGGAGCCTTCATTGAAAGGTAGGTGGTGATGAGCATGTTGTCGGCCACGCCATGGGCCATCTTGCCGATGGTGGAGGCGGTGGCGGGAGCAATCAGCATGGCGTCGGCCCACAAACCCAACGAAACATGGGAATGCCACGTGCCATCGCGCTGAGAGAAAAACTCACTCACCACGGGCTTGCTCGTCAGTGCCGACAGCGTGATGGGGGTGATGAATTCCTTGCCTGAAGGGGTAATCACAACCTGCACCTCTGCACCAGCTTTGATCAGCTGACGGATAATCAAGCATGACTTATAGGCGGCAATGCTGCCTGTGATGCCCAACACAATTTTCTTTCCTTTCAACATGGTTGTATGCTTTATTTGGGTTCTTCTTATTGGCTGAGATGATTCAGCCCTTATATTTCAACGACAGACGACGGACCACCTGCTTCGTGTTCAACGGAAAATCGCCCTGAAGGATCCAACTGATGAAGCCAGGGTCTTTCTTCACCACCTCTTCCACCAAGCGGTTCTTATACTTTCCGAAGGTGAATATCTCACGGCCTTTATCGTCAAGCACCACACGGCCGGCCAAATCCACATTCTTGTTCATCGAAGAAAATTCCGAAAGGAACGACACGTCGTTCGTCAACTCGCCCTCATAGCGGTCGAGCTGGGCTTGAAGCACCTCATAGGTAGCTTGGGTGTCCGACAGCGCCTGATGTGCACTCGTCATCTCCTTGCCACAATAGAAACGGTAAGCGGCATCCAGATTGCGTTTCTCCATCTTGTGGAAGATGTTCTGAACATCCACGAAGCGCACATCGCTCAAGTCGAAGCTCACACCTGACTTTAAGAATGACTCCACAAGCAGCGGGATGTCAAAACGGTTGGAGTTGAAGCCACCAAGGTCGCAACCCTCAAACACGTCGTGATAGAGCGAAGCGGCTTTCTCCTTGAAGGTGGGACAATCGCTCACGTCTGCATCCGAAATGCCATGGACGGCGGTGGTCACTTCAGGGATATGGACCGTGTTGCCAAGGGCGTCAACTGGGCGGAAACGCATGTTGCCCGCCTGCTCGCTGCCGTCAGGCATTACTTTCACATAACCCAGTTCCAGTATATAGTCCTTCGACACGTCCAGGCCCGTGGTTTCCAAATCGAAAAACACAATCGGACGTTCCAATTTCAGTTTCATATCTTTAAAACGTTTGCAGAGGCAACATATTGTATTGCATTGTGCTATAAAGAAAAAAGAAGAACAAAGAACCGCTGCATTGGCAAGCGCGGTTCTTCATTCTTCTGCATGCCACCTCTGTGAGGTGATTATTCATTCAGCATCATTGGCATCAGCAGCATCAGCAGGTCTTCACCCTCTTCTTGCTCGGCTGGGACAATCACGCCGGCACGGCTTGGGTCTGCCAACTGAAGGATGATGTTGTCCGATTCCATGCTGTTCAGGATGTCGAGCAGGAAGGTGCCCTTGAAGCCGATGCTCATTGGGTTGCCCTCATAGTCGCAGATGATGCGCTCCTCAGCAGCAGTGGAATAGTCGATGTCCTGAGTCGAAACCGTAAGCTGACCGCTCTCCATGTGAAGCTTGGTCAACGAAGTGCTCGTACTTGCAAACACCATCGTACGGCGAAGGGCGCCAATCAGCGCCTCACGGTCAATCGTCACATGATATGGGTTGTCGCTTGGAATCACACTGTTGTAGTTCGGATAGCGGCCCACAATCAGACGGCACGACAACTTGTAGTTGTCAACCTTTATCTCAGCGTTCTTCTCGTCAAAACGGATCTCTGCCTCGCCTTCCACCTTCGACAAGATGTCTTTCAATGTCTTGGCTGGCTTCTTCGACAGGATGAAGGAAGTTGACTGAGATGCCTTCACCGAACTGTTGCGGTCGCGTACAAGCTTATGACCATCGCTGGCCACGAAGGTGATGTAATCCTCGCTGATGTCAAAGAACACACCGTTCATCACCGGACGGAGCTCATCGTCAGCCGTAGCAAACAAGGCTCTCGACAAACCGTTCAGCAGAACCGTGCTGTCGATGCTGATGGACTGTACGTCGTCGGCAATGTTCAACGGAAGTGGATACTCATCGGCGTTCTGGCCCACGAAACTGCTCTTACCGTTCTGGTAGAACACTTTGATTTCGTAAGTCTCGTTGTTCACCTCAATCGTAATGGGCTGCTCGTAAAACTCTTTCAAACCATTCAAGATGGTGTTGGCTTTCACGGCAAATTTGCCACTTCCTTCCGGTTCCTCCACGTCGATGGTGCTCACAAGCGTGGTCTCGCTGTCTGAAGCCGTCAGCGTCAGCTTGTTACCTTCCATCTCAAAGAGGATGCACTCAAGAATGTTGATGGTGCTCTTTGAATTGATCACCCTGCTCAAGGACTGAAGACGGTTGTAGAGCAAAGTGCTGGATACTTGAAATTTCATCGTTTTTTATGGGGTTTGAGTTATTTAGAATCATTGTCGATGTCAACACTGCAGAAGGTTTGCAGAATTCATCATACAAAGATAGGAAATGTTTTTTGGATTTAGAAAAAAAGACCTGAAAAAATTCGTTATATCAAGAATAAATTTGTAAATTCGCACTGCAATCAGACCTTGAGCCTTATGGTGTGTTCTAAACATAATTTATAGAACCCACCTTTTATTCTTGCTGAAAAGGCTGAAAGCAGAAGAAAAACTGAAGAAAAAACAAAAACTATCAACAATTAATAACTCAAAAATGGAATTACAAGGAAAAGTAATAGTAGTGTGCGAGCCGAGAAGTGGTGTGTCTAAGTCAACAGGTAATGCATGGATGACTCAGGATTATGTGATTGAGACTCATGAGCAGTTTCCTAAACGAATGATGTTCAATGTATTCGGAGAGGACAAAATCAAGCAGTTCAACATCCAGATGGGGGAGGAAATCAATGTGTTCTTCGATATCAACGCAAGAGAATACCAAGGTAAATATTATAACGACATCAGGGCATGGAGAATCGACCGTGTGCAGCCTGGACAGCCAGCCCCTGCCGACAATGCGGCCAACTTCCCACCGATGCCTAACACCCCTCCTGCACAGCCTGCAGCACCGCAGCAGATGGCTGGCGCCGCTCCTCAGCAGCCCGACTTCAAGCAGTCTGAGCCGGAAGACGACCTTCCATTCTGATGCAGTTCGAGGTTATTTGTAATCATAAAGAAGGCGCTGATGTTCAGCGCCTTCTTTGTCTTACTGCCTCATAAAGCAGAATCGCAGTGCTCACCGACACATTCAAGGAGTCCAGACTCCCCAGCATCGGGATACGGATGTGACGGTCGGCGGCATCACGCCACTGAGGAGTCAACCCCGTGGACTCGGTTCCCATCACGATTGCCGTAGGACCGGTCATCGGAGTGTCGTAATACAACTCCGAGTCCTGAAGCTGAGCAGTCAGGATCTGGATGCCGCGTTCCTTCAGGAAGTGGATGCAGTCCTCTGAGCTGCAAGCCACGCAGGGAACGGTGAACAAGGCACCGATACTGCTGCGGATCAGGTTCGGATTGTAGAGGTCGGTCAGCGGGTCACACACCACCACGGCATCAGCACCTGAGGCATCAGCGCTACGCAGGATGGCACCCAGATTTCCGGGTTTCTCCACACTTTCAAGCACCACAATCAGCGGATTCGGTCCAAGCTCCAGACGCTCCAGACTCTGCACACGGCTTTTCAGCAAAGCCAGTACGCCTTCGGTGCTCTCTCGGTAAGCCATCTTGGCATACACCTTCAGGCTCACATGAAAAACACGACTTGGTTCCAGCGACGGCAACACCTCCTGAAGCGAGGAAGAGGAGGGAAGCAGCTCATCACAAACGAAAAGGCTGTCGGCCTCATAACCATGCGACAGGCAATGGCTGAGCTCACGGGCACCTTCCACCACGAACAAGCCCTGTTTACGACGTTCCGACGATTTCTGCTGAAGCAACACCACTTGCTTCACACGAGGATTCTGAACACTGGTGATTAGGGGTGTTTCCATTGGTTATGCGATTTGATGTCCATTGTAAAGTTCATAATACTTGCCTTGCAGGGCCAACAACTCTTCGTGGGTGCCTTGCTCAATAATTCTGCCGTGGTCCATCACCACGATGATATGGGAGTTGCGCACCGTCGAGAGGCGATGGGCAATCACAAAGGTGGAACGGCCGTTCATGATGTGGTCCATCCCTTCCTGGACCATCTTCTCTGTACGGGTGTCGATGCTGGAGGTGGCCTCATCAAGGATTAAGGCTGGAGGATTTCCCACAGCGGCTCGTGCGATGGCAATCAACTGACGCTCACCCTGACTCAGGTTGCCCCCGTCAGCGGTGAGAGGGGTGTCATAACCCTGGGCAAGACCCAAGATGAAATTATGGGCGTTCACCAGTTTGGCGGCGGCAATACACTCCTCATCGGTGGCGTCAAGCTTACCGTAGCGGATGTTATCCATCACCGTTCCGGTGAACAGGTGGGTCTCTTGAAGCACCATGCCCAGCGAACGGCGCAAGTCCTCACGGTGGATCTTGCGGATGTCGATGTGGTCGTAAAGAATCGTGCCACCTTGGATGTCATAGAAACGGTTGATAAGGTTGGTGATGGTGGTTTTTCCAGCTCCCGTACCACCCACCAATGCCACTTTCTGACCAGCTTCCGTGTCGAGGTCAATATCAAAGAGCACCTGTTTCTCAGCCACATAGCTGAAATCCACGCCCGAAAAGTCCACCTCTCCACGCTGACGGACCAGGTGGAAAACGCCGTCTGACTCCGGCACCTTCCAGGCCCACACGCCCGTGCGGTGGTCCGACTCATGCAACTCGCCGTCAGCACCTTCTTCGGCATCTACAAGACGAACCGTTGCTTCATCGTCTTTCTCCACCTCTGCATCCATCAGCGTGAACACGCGGTCGGCTCCAGCCAAGGCATTAATCACACTGTTGATCTGCTGACTCACATGGCTAACCGGCTGTGTGAAATTCTTGATCAGGGTAAGGAAGGCCACAAGCGTGCCGACGGTCAGGGTGGACTCAAAAGAGATGAGGTTGCCACCTGCATGAAGCGCAATCACACCGCCAAGCACAGCAGCCAACACATAAATCAGGTTGGAAAGGTTGCCATTGATCGGCATCACCACATTGGCCACCCTGTTGGCATTGTAGGCACTTGATCGAAGGGCTTCGTTCAATTCCTCGAACTGCTTGATGGTGGCGCGCTCATGACAAAAGGTCTTGATCACCTTCTGCCCTGTCAGCATCTCCTCTATGTAGCCATTGATTTTGCCGAGATTCTGCTGCTGGCTGCGGAAATGGAGGGCAGAACGCTCTCCGAGTTTTCGGGTCACGAACACCATCACCAACGTCATCACAAGCACCAGGAGCGTGAGGGGAACGGAGAGCACCACCATGCTCGCAAAAGTGACTGTGATGGTGATGAGGGAGGAGAACACCATTGGAATGCTGCTGCCAATCATCTGACGGAGCGTATCGACATCGTTCGTATAGACCGACATGATGTCGCCATGGGCATGCTGGTCGAAATATTTGATGGGCAGCTGCTCCATGTGAGCAAACAGGTCCTTGCGCAGACGAAGGAGGGTGCCCTGCCCCACGTTGATCATCAATCGGTTGTTCAGATAAGAGCACACAATGCCCACTGCCAGGATGCAGCCCAGTTTCAACAACGCCTGAGCCAGAGGGGCATAGTCGGTCGAACCCGTCTCCACCATGGGGGTGATATAATCGTCAATCAGCGTGCGGGTGAAGAGTGTGGAGGTCAGGGTCGTGACAGAGGTCACCACTATGCAGGCCAGCACCACCAGCAACGAGAACTTGTAGTGACGCACCACATAGCCGAACACGCGTCTCACCGTCTTCCAGCTGTCTTTCGTCATCTTGGCGCCAAACCGGTTATGAGCTCCGCCTGGACCACGTCCTATGTTGATTTGTCTTGCCACGTTCGGGATTGTTTTGAGGAGTTGGGATAATTATTTCTTTTGGTCAAAGTCACCGCCGTTCTCGATCTGCAGGCGGTAAATGTCCTGATAGATAGGATTGCTACGCAGCAACTCATCATGAGTGCCAAAGCCATTGATCTCGCCATTGTCCATCACGATGATGTGATCGGCATGCTGAACACTTTGGATACGCTGCGATATGATGATTTTCGTGATGTCGGGAACCTGGTGGGTGAACGCATCCAGGATCTTGGCTTCGGTGGACGTGTCGCAGGCACTCGTGGAGTCATCCAATATCAGCACCTTCGGCTTTTTCAGCAAAGCACGGGCGATGCACAGACGCTGACGCTGACCACCCGACACGTTGGTGCCGTTCTGTTCAATGTGGGTCTCATAGCCTTCAGGCATCTGGTCGATAAACTCACTCGCCTGAGCCAAGTCGCAGGCATGACGGCACTCTTCAAGAGTGGCATCCGGTTTACCCCAGCGCAGGTTCTCAAGAATTGTGCCGGAGAAGAGAATGTTGTTTTGAAGGATCATCGACACCTCATTGCGGAGCACCTCCACGTCGTAATCCCGGACATCCCTGCCCCCCACTTTCACCACACCGCTATGAACATCATACAGTCGGCTCACCATACTCGCGAAAGTGGATTTACCGCAACCCGTGCCGCCAATCACGCCCAAGGTCTCACCCGACTCCACCTTCACGGTGATATGCTGAAGGGCGGGACGTGTGACCGAGCCTGTGATATTCCCGTCTTCATCACTCACGCCCTGACGGTAGGAAAACGACACGTCGGAGAATTCCACGCTGCCATCGGCCACTTCCTTCAATCCACCGTCAGCGGGCGATGTGATGTCGGCACGCTCGTCCAGAACCTCCACCACACGCTTGCCCGAGGCGGCACTCATCGTGATGCTCACAAAAATCATCGTCAGCATCATCAGGGAGGTCAGGATGCTCATCACGTAGGTGAAGAGGGAAGTCAGCTGACCAGTGGTCAACTCACCACCCACAATATAGTGGGCGCCGAACCACGACAAAGCGATGATACAACCATAAACCACCAGGTTCATCATCGGATGGTTGATGGCCTGAAGGCTCTCCGTCTTCACAAACAGCTTGTAAAGCGACTCGGCCGCCTTGCGGAATTTCGTGTTCTCATAGTCCTCCCGCACGAAGGCTTTCACCACCCTGATGGCCTGAACGTTCTCCTGAACGGAGTTGTTCAGGGCGTCGTACTTTTCAAACACCTGAGAAAAAAGCTTCACCGTCTTCGAAATCACCAGATACAGCGACAAGCCCAATACCACCATGGCGGTGATGAAGATAAGGCTCATTTTCCAGTTGATAAACACACACATGAAAATACTGAAAATCAGAGTCAGAGGAGCGCGTACAGAGGCTCTCAGGATTTGCTGGAAAGAGTTTTGGAGATTGCTCACATCGGTGGTCATACGTGTGATGAGTCCCGATGTGGTGAAACGGTCGATATTGGAGAAAGAGAATGTCTGGATATGGCTGTACATGGCACTGCGAAGATTGTAGGCAAAGCCAGTGGAGGCATAGGCTGAGTTGCGGCCTGCCTGGATGCCGAACCACAGCGAAAGGAAGGCCAGGACGAGCATCACACCACCATATAAGCATACATTGCCCATATCGCCCGCATTGATACCACGGTCGATTATCCATGAGGTCACGTAGGGAATAAACGTGCTCATCAGCACTTCCAAGGAAGTGAACACAGGAGTCAGAATGGACGACTTCTTGAAGTCTCCAACATTTCTTAGGAGCGTCTTAAACATGAATCCGTTCCGGAGTTTTGCTGTTTTGTTATTTATTTCTGATCCGAAGATGAATCATATCAATAAGCAAAGGTAATGAAAAATATGGATAATCATTATCTTTTTTGGTTTTTATGCCTTCAGTTTGACCTTTTTTTTGTAATTTAGGGGCTGAAAAACAACGCTAACCGATAAAAAATTCATGGCATGATTAAAATTCTCTGTAAGAATAATGGCAAGACCATTGAATGTGAGTTGGGAACCAGACTCATCGACATATACGAGAAATCTGGACTACAGATGGAGCACAAACCCATCTGCGCATTTATCAACAACCGGCTCGATGGACTGAAATTCAGGGTTTTCTCTGCAAAGACCGTGGAATTTCTCGATGTGGAGAATGCAGCAGGCAGAAAGGTCTATATGAGGTCGCTCACCTTCATCCTCTACAAAGCGCTGCAGGACATCGTTCCGGGAGCCAGGCTCACGGTGGAGGCCCCGGCATCCAAAGGCTATTTCTTCAAGATGGACTTCACCAAGTGCGAAGAAAAGCCGGAAGGTGGACTCACGCTCGAATTGGTGCAGAAAATCAAGCAGAGGATGAGTGAGATCATCGGCAAGGGGCTTGAGTTCCACAGAACCGAGGCGCCAACCGAACAGGTGGTACAGCTTTTCAGGGACCAAGGACTGGAGGACAAGGCTAAGCTCATCGGAGGCAGGGGGAAACTCTATGCCTACTACTACACCCTTGAAGACACCATAGACTACTATTATGGACCACTCGTCCCTTCAACCGACTACATCTGGTTGTTCGACCTCGTGAAATACTATGACGGAGTGCTCCTCAGAATACCGAGGGAAAACTCCAAGTTCCCCGACATCATCAAGCAGGAGAAAATGCTCAAGGCCTTTGCCGACGACCATCTGCTCATGGAGAAAATTGGGATCACAACCGTCGGAGAACTCAACGAATATGTGAAGGCGGGGTTCGCAAGCGACGGAATCAAGGTGGCAGAAGCCTTGCAGGAAAAGAAAATCGCTCAAATCGCCGACCAGATAGCAAACAAGAAAAACGTGAAGGTCGTGCTTGTGGCGGGACCGTCGTCAAGTGGAAAGACCACATTCAGCAAGAGGCTTTCCGTACAGCTCATGACCAACGGGCTCATGCCTAAGCTCATCTCACTCGACGACTATTTCGTAGATAGGGAGCACACACCGAAAGATGAGAGCGGAGACTTCGACTACGAACACATTCAAGCGCTCAACATCGAACTTTTCCAACAGCATATCGGACTGCTGCTGAAAGGAGAGGAAATCGAACTTCCAAGCTACAATTTTGCCTTGGGACAAAGCGTGAAAAGCGGTAAGAAGCTCAGACTCAACGACAACACCATCCTCGTGATGGAGGGAATCCATGCGCTCAACCCCATCATATCCGAGAAAATACCGGAAGAGAATATCTTCAGGATTTACGTCTCTGCACTGACCTCCATCAAGCTCGACGACCACAACTACATCCCTACAACCGACAACCGGCTCATCAGGAGAATCGTGCGCGACAACAAGTACAGGGGAACCACCGCTGTCAGCACCATCGCCAGATGGCCGTCGGTAAGGAGAGGGGAAGAGAAATGGATTTTCCCGTTCCAGGAGAATGCCGACGCCATGTTCAACAGCGCACTCATCTATGAGCTCGCCGTACTCAGAGACTATGCCATACCGCTGCTCGAATCGGTATATGAAAACCGGCCTGAACACCAGCTGGCCACCGCACTGGCGGAATTTCTCAGATTCTTTGAACCGATTTCCGACAAAGAACTCCCACCAACCTCTCTGCTCAGGGAATTCCTCGGTGGAAGCTCCTTCAAATACTAACCCTACAAACCAAAAGCCTGATTCACTGCATAAATGTGGGAACCTCTGTGCAAAACGCCATATATTTTTGCTTTTCAAGCCGAAAAACCATTGTAAATGAAACGTAAATCTGAAAAAATCATTAACTTTGCAAAAAAATATAAAAAACATAAATAACTTATAATGGCTTTTACAAGAATTACAGCAGCTGAGGCTGCTGCGTTAGTGAAAAATGGCGACAACATCGCTGTCAGCGGATTCACGCCAGCTGGAACGCCTAAGGCTGTCACAGCCGAAATCGCAAAAATCGCTCATGCCGAGCATGAGGCAGGAAGACCTTTCAAAATCGGTGTCTTTTCCGGAGCAAGCACTGGACAAAGCTGCGACGGAGTGCTCGCAGAAGAGCATGCCATCAAATACAGGGCACCATACACCACCAACCCTTCTTTCCGCAAGCTAGTCAACAAAGGTGAGATTCCATACAACGACATCCACCTCAGCATGATGGCTCAGGAACTCAGGTATGGATTCATCGGACCAGTGGACTGGGCAATCATTGAGGTTTGTGCCATTGAGCCAGACGGTAAGGTGTACCTCACTGCTGCAGGAGGTATCGCTCCCACTGCCGCACGTTTGGCAAGAAAAGGTATCATTCTCGAGTTGAATGCCTTCCACAGCACTAAGTCCATCGGACTCCACGACGTATATGAACCGCTTGACCCAACTAACAGAAAGCCGTACGCCATCGAGAAGCCGAGCGACCGCATCGGTGAGATATTCCTCCAGATTGACCCGAAGAAAGTGGTCGGAGTCGTGGAGTGCAACATTCCTGACGAGGCACGCGACTTCAAGGGAAGCGACCCTGTGACCGACACCATCGGAGCCAACGTGGCACATTTCCTCATGACCGACGTGAAAGCAGGAAGAATCCCTACCAGTTTCCTCCCTCTCCAGAGCGGTGTGGGAACTACGGCCAACGCCATTCTTGCCGCACTGGGCAACAATCCTGAGGTGCCAGACTTCGACATCTACACCGAAGTGCTCCAGAACGCCATCGTTGACCTCATGAGAAAGGGAAGGGTGAAGACCGCTTCAACCTGCTCACTCACCGTCACCAACGACGTGCTGCAAGGCATCTACGACGACATCGACCTTTTCAAGGACAGACTCGTCATCCGTCAGTCTGAAATCTCCAACAACCCAGAGGTGATCCGCCGACTGGGTGTCATCGCCATCAACACTGCCATTGAGGTGGACATCTACGGACATGCCAACTCCACTCAAATTTGCGGAACCAAAATGATGAACGGTATCGGAGGTTCTGGCGACTTCGAACGCAACGCATATCTCTCCATCTTCACCTGCTCATCTGTGGCTAAAGGTGGTATGATCAGCTCCATCGTGCCATTCTGCTCCCATGTGGACCACACTGAGCACGATGTCAACGTCATTATCACTGAGCAGGGTATTGCTGACCTCAGAGGCAAGAGCCCGATGGAAAGAGCGAAGGAAATCATCGAGAACTGTGCACACCCTGACTACAAGCAGCTCCTTTGGGATTACCTCAAAATTGCTGACAAGGGACATTCTTGCCACAAACTCTCTGCAGCGTTCGCCATGCACGACACGTTCCTCAGAGAAGGTGACATGCACCTCACCGACTTTGCATCTTACGTACACTAATAACCTCAATATAGGCATTGAGAATTGGACGGCATCGGACAGCCTTCCGATTCTCAATGTTTTTTTCTATTCAAATCCATCTTAAATCTCATACACCTATATGACCAAATTTGTTTCTTGGAATGTCAACGGACTCAGGGCCTGCGTGGGAAAAGGATTCGAACAGGCTTTCAACGAGCTCGATGCCGACTTCTTCTGCCTGCAGGAGACCAAAATGCAGGAGGGCCAACTCGACCTGCAATTCCCTGGATACCAATCTTTTTGGAACTATGCAGAAAAGAAAGGGTACTCAGGAACTGCCATTTTCTGTCGGCAGGAGCCGCTCAGCGTCACATACGGAATGGGAATCGAGCAGCACGACCACGAAGGAAGGGTCATCACCATCGAGACGGAGCAGTTCTTTCTCGTCACGGTCTATACGCCCAACTCGCAGGACGGACTCAAACGGCTCGACTACCGGATGACGTGGGAGGACGATTTCAGAAACTACCTCCTCAAGCTTGATGCCGAAAAACCGGTCATCGTGTGTGGAGACCTGAATGTGGCGCATCGGGAAATCGACCTCAAAAATCCCTCAACCAACCGAAGGAATGCAGGATTCACGGATGAGGAACGAGAAAAGATGACAACGCTGCTCAACGCGGGATTCACCGACACTTTCCGTTTCTTCTATCCCGACCAGGAAGGGATTTACTCCTGGTGGTCCTACCGTTTCCAAGCAAGGCAGAAGAATGCGGGATGGAGAATCGACTATTTCCTCACATCACAACGGATCAACAACAAACTCAAGAGCGCGCAAATCCATACCGACATTTTCGGATCTGACCATTGCCCAGTCAGCCTTGTAATTGAATAAAATATTGAAATTCTGGAATTTACCAACAAACTAACTGATACTTAAAAATGACTGCTAACTACAAAAGAGCCTTGATGGTCTTTTCAGCCATCATCCTGATGGCGGCCACGGCCATAGCCGGACCTATCACCAGGCAACAGGCACAAAAACTGGCGGAGACGTTCCTGCAAAACAAAAGTGGAAGCAGGAAACTCACGCCCATCACCAACCGAAGAAAACTCGCACCAAGGAAAAAGGTAAGTGCAAACACCGAAATCGAACGCTATTACGTGTTCAACAGAGGAAACGAGGAGGGATACGTCATCATGGCTGGTGACGACCAGTTCGACACTCCGCTTGGTTACACTGACAATGGGACGTTCGATTACCAAAACATTCCTGACAACATGCGCTACTGGCTCGACAGCTATGAGACTTACATCGAGCAGCTGCAGACCACACCGGGAGCGACAAGAAGAAAACTGCCGACACACGACAAAATCGCGCCGATGCTCACCACCACGTGGAATCAAGGAGCTCCCTACAACGACGAATGCCCGATGTATTTCACACTCGGACGTTCGGTGACGGGATGTGTGGCCACAGCCATGGCACAGGTGCTCTATTTCCAAAGGGCAAAGTCAGTAGATGAGACCCAGGCGGATATGCCGGCATACGACACCTGGACATCTCACGCCACATACGGAAAGCTGCATGTGGAAGGAATACCGGCGGGTTCACCCATCGACTGGGACAACATGCTCAACAACTACAACAGCGGTGGGTCAGCAAAACAGAAGCTGGCGGTGGCGCAGCTCATGCACTACTGCGGTGTGTCGGTGAATATGGACTATACCAACAGCTCGTCGGGCGCACAATCCAACATGGTGGCGGATGCCATGAACAAGTATTTCGGATACAGCAAAGCAAGATACATCCAACGAAACAACTATTCAGACGATGCATGGGATGCTGCCATCTACAACGAGCTGGCACAAGGAAGGGTGGTATATCTCAGCGGTGCCAACTCTGAAGCCGGACATGCCTTCGTCACTGACGGATATGACGGTAACCAATGCTACCACATCAACTGGGGATGGGGAGGAACCAGCAATGGACACTTCCTCCTGTCAAGCCTCAACCCAAGCTCCCAGGGAATCGGAGGCAGCGGCGACGGTTACAACCAATACCAGGATGCTGTCATCGGATGCGAGCCCGACAACTACGGAGAGAAGGAGATGCCGATTGCGAATGCCACCGTCAAGAAACTCTGTATCGAAAACTGGGATGCCAATGGCGACGGAAAATTCAGTTTTGGTGAAGCAGCACAGGTCACATCCATCGGAACCGTGTTTAAAGGACAGAAAATCACCACGTTCGACGAGCTCTACAACTTCAAGGGACTGACGGAAATCAGCGACTCGGCTTTCAACGGATGCACGTTGCTCACCAGCATCAAGCTGCCGAAGGACACCAAGACCATCGGAACGGCGGCATTCGAAGGATGCAGGGCACTCAAGACGTTCAAGATCACTGATTTCATCACGTCGATAGGAAAATCGGCGTTCGCCGGATGCCGACTCATTCCTGACCAGACACTCCCGGTCGGACTGACAGCCATTGCCGACAGCACCTTCGCCGGATGCCTCTCGCTCACCAACATCACACTGCCTATCAGCGTGCTCAGCATCGGAAAGAACGCATTCCAAGGATGTTCCAAACTCACCGAATTCACCGTCAACGCAGTGGAGCCACAAAACATCACTCTCGGAGAGGAGGTCTTCAGCGGAATGCCGCTCGAGAAGGCCACGCTCAACGTAGTTCAAGGAACAGAAGCATTCTTCGCATCGGCTGACCAATGGAAGGAGTTTGGGAACATACACAAGGAAAGAAGCCTTGCCGGAGGCAACTTCACAGAAATCGAAACTGGAAAACTCTACTACTTCTATAATGAGGGAACAGGCAAATACATGACCAAAGGCGAAGCGTGGGGAACTCAAGCCATCGTGGGAGACGAACCGATGAGGTTCCAACTCAAACGCACCACGGCCATGCCGGAAGGGGTATATTATATCTACTCTGACGACACCGAACGCGATACCCATATCATGTTCAGGACCGCTAACGACGGCAATGTGGGAAAAGGAGTCAAAGCTTGCTTCGTAGATGGCGACAACACACACATCACCGACAAGACGGGATGGTGGAAATTCCAGAAGGTGGGTGACCTGTCCTACACCATTCAGGTGCCGGAGAATGTCAGCGGCTACAACAAAGACCAGTTCCTCGGAGTGCAGACTGACCATGCCAGCAATGCGGCCACACCGACCTATGGAACCTACAGCGACGTCAGCTACGCTGACCACCCGCTCAACTGCACCTGGAGATTCGTGGAATACAACGAACAGCAGAAAGAACTCTATGATGCAGGAAAGAAGCTTGAGGAACTCCTCGAGATGGCCGACAAGAAGAATATCAACACGGATTTCGAACAGCCAGTGGCCGACAACATGGAGAGCACGCTGCAAGAGATTCTCGACGCACAGAAAACACTGAGAAAGAAACTCAATTTCATCATCTTCAAGGATGAGGAACTGAGAAAGGTGGCCATCAGCAATTGGGACGTTGACGGAAATGATGAGCTCAGCTACAGCGAAGCGTCCAAGGTGGCTGACTTCGGCTATCTCGCACTCTACGAGCATCCGTTCATCGACCTGGACGACCTCCAGTATTTCACCAGTGCTGAATATCTCTACGGAAACACCTTCGAAGGATGCAAGACACTGACCAACATCACGCTGCCTCCAAGGCTCACCACCATCTACTACCGGGTGTTCAAGGATTGCACAAGCCTGAAGGCCATTGAAATGCCGGAATTAGTCACCTACATCGGTGCCAACACCTTCCAGGGATGCACCGCGCTCAAGGAATTCACGCTCAACAACGACGACCCTGCCAACATCCAGCTTGGAGAGGGACTCTTCAATAACGTCAACCTCAGGAATGCGACACTCTATGTGCCTATAGGCTCAAAGGAAAAATACCAGAACGCAGAGGTGTGGAAAGAATTTGGAAACATCGTTGAAGTCAGGGGAAAAATCAAACCTGAGCTCTCACCGATTCTTGAAAACACATCAGGCTATATCTATAACATCAAGGAGCACAAATATCTCAACCAGGGAGAAGCTTGGGGAACTCAGGCTGTTGTGGCCAATCAGGGAATGCTCTATCAGTTCCGCCGCTCCACCAACTTGCCTGAGGGCGTTTATTATCTCTATTCCGATGCGGCTGGAGGAAACCACACGCTTTTCAGGACTGCAAACGACTCTAAAATCGGAGAAGGGGTGAAGACCTGCTTCGTTGATGGAAACGTTGGAGCCACTGCATACTGGCAGACCGCCATGAAAGATGGCAACATCTTCACCATGCAGGTTCCAGCCACTGATGAAACCTACACTGAAGGGGAATTCCTCGGCACACAGCTCGACCACCAGTCCAACATCGCCAACCCAACCTACGGACTCTATTGGGACGTGAAGGCAGAAGGCAGCAACGGAATTGAGTGGGGATTCATCACCAAGGCAAGCATGGACGAGGCTGACAGATACAATGAATTGGCAGATAAACTGAAGCAGCTCATCGAAAAAGCCGACAGCAGAGGGATTGACGCCTCTCAGGAAAAAGCGGTGTACGACAATATGGAGAGCACCGAGGAAGAACTGCAGAATGCCATCGACTCGCTCAGGCAAAAACTGGGATTCATCGACTTCGCCGACTCCAGGGTCAAGACCGTCTGCGTCAACAACTGGGACACCGACGACGATGGTGAACTCAGCTATGAGGAGGCGGCGGCAGTGAAGGAACTCAGAACGGCATTCAAGGCTGCCAACATCAAGCAGTTTGAGGAGCTCCGCTATTTCACATCAATCACGGACCTCGTGGATGAGGCGTTCGTAAGCAATGCGAACCTCACCTCCATCTATGTGCCTGAAGGGGTGAAACAAATCGGTAACAAGGCGTTCTACAGCTGTTCCGCCATCAAATACATGGCTGTGCTGTCCAAGGAGAAAGTCAGTGCCGAAGGTGCAAATATCCAGCGCAACAGCATTGTTTTCGTGCCGAAAGAACTGATGGAGGAATATGCGCAAGATCCGGAATGGGGTAAAGCCACCATCAAGGAATACACCGGCACACCGGTCATCACCACTCAGGATGCCACAAAGGTGTATGGAAAATCCAATCCTAAATTCAAATACGACGTAGATGGCGCCCCAATCAGCAGTGAGCCTGAGGTGCTCGTGCAAAACCCAATCAAGCCTGAGACTGAAGAGGCCTACGACGACATGGAATTGCCTGTGGGTGAATACAGCATCGATGCGAACATCGAAAACATCAAGAGCCCGGGAGTGAAGGTTGTCAACGGCAAGCTCACCGTCACACCGGCTCCACTCACCGTCACCGCCAAATCCTACACCCGCAACAAGGGAGAGGAAAATCCAGAATTTGAACTCACCTATAAAGGATTCAAAAACCACGAGAAGGCTGAGAACGCATTCACCGAACTGCCTGTCGTGGAATGTGATGCGAAAGCCGACAGCCCAGCGGGAACCTACGAAATCAGAGTCTCTGGAGGAACAGCTCACAACTACGAAATCACTTATGTCAACGGAACCCTCACTGTGGAGGATCCAACAGGTATCGAAGCCGTCCAGGCTGCTGACATCGACTGGAGCAAGGTCACCGTATATGACATGATGGGAAGAAAAGTCAACATCCCATCCAAAGGACTCTACATCATCAACGGAACCAAGGTGATGGTGAAATAACCACCACCCTTCCCCATAAGAATAAAGAGGGCGCAACTTCATTGTTGTGCCCTCTTTATTATACCTAATCACATAGATGACCTATTCTAATCACACTCCTTTTTTCCGCACAACCTGATGGTCTGGTAGCGCGTTAAGTGGAGACGCCTTTGGCTTTTCAAAGACATTTTGATGTCTTTGGGAAGACCGAGCGGAATAGGAGCTCGGTTTGCGACGGCTGAAGCTTTAGCTTCACCAAGGAGTGTCGACTGAAAGGAGACCCTTATTAGTGGTGCAGAACTCGGCAGGTGCTAGGCTAGGAACGACGCCGACGCAACTGGCGCTAAGTTCAAAGGGGTCTGCATCTTGCGTCGTTTTAACAGGACCTGCCCAATTCCTATTTTTCAAAAGAACTACTACTTCTTCTTTTTCTTCACTGGATCGCAAGTGAGGTTGCAGCCCAATTTCTTGAAAATCTTGCGGTCAACCTCGCTGAGCATCACCGTGCTGTGCACCTGACATCCCCTCAGCTTAGGGAGCTGCATCAGGGCCAGGCGGCAATTCTCGTCGTGCTGCGAAAGCACGGAGATGGCCACGAGCACCTCATCGGTGTGGAGACGTGGGTTGAAACCACCTAAATATTCAATCTTGGTCTTCTGAATCGGTTCTATCATGCTCTGAGGGATAAGCTTCACGGCATGATCTATGCCAGCCAGATGCTTGGTGGCATTGAGCAGCAAGGCGGCACTGCAGCCCAAAAGCGGACTGGAGTGGGCGGTGATGATGGTGCCGTCGTCCAATTCCATGGCGGCTGAGGTGTGGCCACTGCTCTCCAAAAGGGAGTTGGCAGCCACGGTCGTACGGCGGTCGTCGGTGGTGATGCCGGCCTGGTTGAACAACATCTGAATCTTGCTCACCTCATTCTCGTTGCAGGCACCGTCGGCCAGCTTGTTGGTGGCATCATAATAACGACGGATAATCTCGTCTTTCGAAGCCTGGCAGCAAACCGCATCGTCGCTGATGCAGAAGCCCACCATGTTCACACCCATGTCGGTAGGCGATTTATAAGGGCTCTCACCATAAATGCCCTCAAACAAAGCCTTCAACACTGGGAAAATCTCTATGTCGCGGTTGTAGTTCACAGCCACCTTTCCGTAGGCTTCCAGATGGAACGGGTCAATCATGTTCACGTCGTTCAGGTCGGCGGTGGCAGCCTCGTAGGCGATGTTCACAGGATGCTTCAAAGGCAGGCTCCACACAGGGAATGTCTCAAATTTGGCATAGCCGGCATGAACGCCACGCTGGTTCTCGCAATAGAGCTGGCTCAGACATACCGCCATCTTTCCGCTGCCGGGACCAGGAGCGGTCACAATCACCAACGGACGGGTGGTCTCCACATAGTCGTTCTTCCCAAAACCCTCGTCGGAGGCAATCTTTGCCACATTATGTGGATAGCCCTCTATCAGATAGTGGATATACGACTTGATGCCCATACGCTCCAGACGGTGACGGAAAGCATCGGCCGAGCGCTGGCCGTCGTAATGGGTGATGACCACCGAGCCGACCATGAACCCACGGTCCATGAACTCATCGCGCAGGCGGAGCACATCCTCGTCGTAGGTGATGCCCAGGTCGGCACGCATCTTGTTCTTCTCGATGTCTTCAGCACTGATCACAATCACGATCTCAATGCTATCGCTCAGCTTGCTGAACATCCGCAACTTGCTGTCGGGCTTGAAGCCAGGCAACACGCGGGAGGCGTGATGGTCGTCAAAGAGTTTGCCACCAAGCTCCAGGTACAGCTTACCGTCGAACTGTGAGATTCGCTCGCGGATATGTTCCGACTGGATTCTCAAGTATTTGTCGTTGTCAAAACCAATTCTCATCATTCTTGTATATAGTCTATTTGTGTTTGCTATTCTTTTATTTTCTGCATTCAAGCTCATCTGATGCCAACTGGGTCCGCAGCTCATCCAAGTTGTGGAACTTTCGCTCACGACGGATGAACCGCTCAAGGCTCACCGTCAATTCATGACCATAAAGGTCTTCTGAATAATCAAAGATATGAACCTCTATTGACAGGTCATCACCATTATGGACGGTAGGACGGTGCCCTATGTTCAACATGCCGCGCAGACCAGAGAAGAGGTCTGAGCTGACACGGACTGCATAGACACCATGGGCGGGAATCAATTTTTCTGAAGACACCGCAATGTTGGCGGTGGGATAGCCCAGCTGAGTGCCCACATGATAGCCTTTCACCACTTGCCCCGACAACTGGTAAGCATAGCCCAGGGCTTGGTTCGCCTTGCCCAGTTCGCCAACCTCCAAGAACTGACGGATCAACGAAGAGGACACTGGGCTTGACATGGGCAAGCCATCCTGATTCAAGCGGCTGGCTTGAATCACCTCCATCCCTATCACACTGCCGTAACGCTGGTAGTCCTCAAAGGTGGAATTGCCGCCATGACCGAAGTGATGGTCATACCCTGTCACCAACGCTTTTACATGAAGCTCACGGAGCAGAATGTCAGCCATGAACGACTCCGAAGAGAGAGCGGCAAGCTCCTTCGTGAAAGGTAGCATCGCCACCACATCGATTCCGGCATCCAGCAGGCGCTCAACTTTCTCTTCACTCGTGCTGAGCAGGCGGACATCGGATTCTGGATGGAGCACTGAGAATGGGGATTGCGGAAAGGTGACCGCCATCGAATGCATCCCCCGGGATGCGGAAGCTGAAAGGACGGTGTCGAGCAGGAAGCGGTGACCAAGATGCACACCATCAAAAAAACCGATGGTGGCGACCGAACTGTGAGGTGGAACTGTCAGGATGCCCTTCCTGCTGAATAAATTCATAAAAACAACTTACCTTTGCAAAACTTATTTGCAAAGGTAAGTAAAATATTTGACTTTTCAATCCGTCAATCTCAGTTTTTAGGAATGGATAAACGACAATCATCCATGCCATCAACAAAAAGGGCAAAATTGAAAACCGGCAAGGGCATTGCGCACACTACGCACTACTTCACCAGCACTTTCTGTGTCTTGCCGTTTCGGCTCACCACATAAACGCCGCGGCGGAGCTCTGAAGCGGAGCGCACGTCCAGCTTACGGCCGCTCAGGTCGTAGATGCCGTCCATAACGGTCACACCACCTTCCGCCATCACGTCTTCTATGCCGGTGGCATCCGAAGCAAAGTCGGTCACACGGGTTGCTTTAGAATACAGCAGTTCCACGTCATCCTTGCTCAAAGCACGGTCATAGATGATGAGGTCGTCGTAGTCGGCCTCAGCAGTGGCTTTTCCGTTGCCGAAGCCGATATTGAAATAGCTGGCGGTCGAAAGGGTCTTGAGCACCAACGAATAGTCGAAGTCAGCGGCCACATTACCCATGGTTGAGGTAAACACCTTCGAGCGTTTCAGCTTGTTCACATACACGTTGATTCCGTCTTCAGCACTGATGGTCATCACCACATGCGACCACTTGTCCTTTGGAATGTCGGACTTGGCAATCTTCGGGTAGTTGATGGCAAAGGTGTCGGTCTGGTTCGTATAGCCCACATAGTCGTTCGACGTGATGAACAAGCGGGAGTTGTTGGCAATAATCGAAGGAAGCTTCTCTGTGAAGGCCCACAGCGTTCCGAACCAGTTGTCGTCAGTGCGCTTCACCCACAGGCTGATGGTGGCACCCTTCAGGTCTGGATGGTCAAGCAGCGGGTTCGGCATACGCAGATAGCCGGCTTTCTTATCTTCCTGGGTACCGCCCTGAACATGCACTACCTGACCGCTCATCAAGCCGTCCTCAGCCAAGTTCGGATTCACCCCGTTGGTCATTCTTGCCAAAGTGGCTTTCTCACTTTCGTTCAGACGGTTCACGATTGGTAAATTGTCAAAGTCGTAGTAAGCAAGCATGCCGGACGTGTAGTCACCCTCAAGATGGTCGTCGGCCTTTGCCTTCACGGTGTAGTCTGCCACATAGCGGTAGTTTTCAGCCGTCAGGCGGTTGGTCATCGTCAATTCCACGGTCTCGTCGGTAGGGTTGTACTTTCCGGTGTTCGACACAACGTCAGGGTTCGACGACACCCAGTCGTAAGTCACACCAAACCAGGTCTCACTCGTCAGATCCAAGTTCTTCGATATCGTCATACGGTTCGTGATTGGAGTGCTTACCTTTGGCAGGTTATAGGCGATGGCATATTTAGGCTGCATCTTCACTGCCCAGATTCCGGTGCCTGCAGTGGAAGAAGCGGTGATGGACACCGACTTCAGCGTCGTGCCGTCGTACATCTGCTCCAACACCACACCAGAATAGGTCGTGCCGCCCAGGCGCAGTTTGATATAGCCTGTCCCCTCTTCCACGCTCCAGGTGCCAGTGAAAGCACCCGTCACCGTACCGTTGTCAAGCAGTTCCACCTCCACTGGAGTCACGCACTGAAGATTGGCGTTATCCAACTTATAGCGGATTTCTGTCAACTGATATGTGCCGGATATCTCCTGGTTGGTGAACTTGCAGCTGGATTTGATGGAGTCGTCGGTCAACGTCTCACCATTGTACTCGAATGGAGCGGCCACCAGCCACCCTTCCTTGTTGGTGAACAACTGGCGGACACGGACCTGATGTCCTTCATCGCCAGTGTTGAAGCGGGTGTGATAGACCACAAAAGCACGGCCCTTGTCATCCACTATGGCAGAGTTGTGACCCTGAGCCACCTGACCAACAGTCTGGAAACCAAGGTTGTTGTGAGCGGTGACGAGCAAGTTGCCACGAGTCTCAGCGTCACCAGTGCCGTAGTTCATCGAGTAGTAGGAATAAACGGCACTCTTACCCTTGGCGTCAACGTATGGGCCGTCTGGATTCTTGCTCCTGAACACGCGCATCACATAACCTCCTGCGGCTGACAAACCGCCATTGGTCACGAACAGGTAATAGTAATCACCGATTTTTTGGATATAGGAGCCTTCTCCCGACACATAATAGCCACCGGCTATCTGGGTGCCGAAATAAGGGTCGCTGGTTGGACGACCGTTAGCATCGTTCTTGATAGGATAGGTCACGGTGTAATCACGCAGACCGGTGCTCTCATCCAATTTCAAAACGTAGATGCCGCCGCTCCACGAACCATAGCTCATCCACAGCTGGCCATTGTCGTCGTAGAACACACATGGGTCAATGGCATGGGGAAGAAAATCACCCCAGTTGTCGTGGTTGTAACGGCTTGGAAGGGAGCTTTTTGTGCCAATCACGAGCTCCAGGTCAGTCTTCTTCCAATTGATGCGGGCATCGGTGGCGTTACGGAAGCCAGTATATACCACAGGACCCTGATAGACGTATGGACCGGTGATGGTGCTGGAAGTCAGGAGAATGATCGTGGAATTCCATGTAGGACCATTCAGACTCAGATATTGGCACCACTTACCCATCTTCTTGTTGTAGATGACGTCGGGAGCCCACATATTGCCCCATACCGTCCAAGCATTGCCATTTTCAGGATTTGGAAGGGCGCAATTCCACGACATCGCATCAAACGGACCAAAGTCCACTTCCTTAACCGTGCCGTTCACCAAAGCATTCACCTTCGTGGTCTGGTTCGTGATGAAAGCCTGGTCGGCAGAGGCTTTAACCACGTCACCATTGGAATTCACCACTCCAAAGATTTCGTTGTTCACGCCCGTCCACGACTGAAGGTCGGCTGTGCGGGCCACACCAACATGAGTTCCAAAGATATAATAATAATTGGATGAAGGCTCATAAACCACACTCGGGTCATGAACGCTCACATAACTCTTGTTTTTCGTCTTGTAAAGGCCACTGAGGTCACTGCTCGTCAAAATAATCGTGTCGGATTCCGACTGACCGAACGACACAGTTGCATACAATGACATCATGCCTAAAAGAAGGATTCGGGTAAAAATTTTCATATCTGGATAGTTATAAGTTAGTTCTTCTTTGATCCCTGTGTTCTCTCTGTGAATACAAGTTATCGGTTTAGTTCTGCAAATATAGTAAATATATTCGGCGAAGCCAAATATTTTCAGAAGATTCGGCGAAGCCAAATATTTTCAGAA
>R25__coassemble_54_pt1 | contig 73852 bp, 62 predicted proteins | sample R25__metabat2_high_PE_055 | metagenome-assembled genome bin R25
GGAAATAAAAATAAACACGTTTATTTTGTATTTCTCTCATTTTGTTGTATCTTTGCATAATGTTTGGCGGGATAGTGAGAGATTCCGCTTCATTATTATTTAATCAACTAAAAAATGGGAATATTTTCAAAGATATTTGGCAAAAAGCAGAAGAAAGTGGGCGGCATGGAGGACTTCATGACCTTGATCCGCGTTTACTTTGAAAGTGCGATTGCTGCCCAGGTTGGTATATCCAACGCCGCCATGCTCCCAGACCTGATGATGTTCAAGCGTAGTTTGAAAGTGGCTACGGTGAACAACAAGCTGGGATTAGGCGAGAAAAAAGCCTGCAAGAAACTGATGCAAGACCTCTACAATATAGACGACAGTTTTTTTGCAGAGATTGACGGCAGCATCAAGAAGCGCTGCAAGAACCAGATGGACATCCGCAACTATATGATCATGTTCCAGGGTTATTCTCAGGAATTGATCATGCTGGTTGGTACGATGCTGAAATGGCGCTTCAGGATTCCATCGTTCCTGAAGAAGGCGATGCGTTCGATGGTTCAGAGTTCGGTTCACGACATCTTCACGAAAGATGTGTGGAAGGACGAGTCCACCCGCAAGTCGGTGTATTCCGTCCGCCGTTATCAGCAGACCCTTGGATTCAGTGAGAACTGGACCTCAGAATATGTGTACAACTTCATCGTACTCGCCAAGCGTGAGAAACCTTCGAAGGAGGAGGTAGCCAAGGCTGAGAGCATGATGAAGAAGAAATAAACCGGAAAAAGACACGTTAACCTACCATGAATCAGGCCGACCGCTTGGAATTGCGCTCGTTTGAGAGCGACCTTCGCCAATTGCTGAAGAAGCACCAGGAGCTGAAATCAGAATTGGCCTCGCTCCGCACCCTCCTCTCCCGCCGCGACGAGGAGATAGAGCGTCTTCAATCGGCCCTTCGCATGAGTGAGCGTGCCTATTCCAACCTGAAAATAGCGCGTATGATAGAAGTGAGCGACTCTGACCTGAAAGAGGGCAAGCTCCGGATTACGCGTTTAGTGCGTGAAGTTAACAAATGCATTAGGCTATTAAGTGCCGAAATGGGTGACATAGACGAGAATTCGGACAGCAAGGAGGACACCGACAGCAACGCAACAGAAAAAGAGGTAAAAACAATTGCAAAGGTTGAGGAAACAGAAGCTGTAGAGAAAGCCGAAGCAGCCGAGCCTACTGAGGCAATTGAAATCAACGAAGTTGCTCCAGTTGTTGAAACGCCAAAGGTTGTTGAAACTCCAGTGGCGATTGAGTCTTCCGAAGTTGATGAGAATACCGAAGCTGTTGAAACTCCTGAGGTCGTAGAATCTTCCGAAGTTGTGGAAACTCCCAAGGTTGTAGAATCTTCCGAAGTTGTGGAAACTCCTGAGGTTGTTGAAACTCCTGAGGTGGTTGAGACTCCTGAGGCGGTTGAGACTACAGAAGTTGTTGAGACGATGCCAGTGGTTGAGGTTGCAGACGCAGCTCCGAGCAAGGCTTCATCCGCAGATAATCAGCCAGAAGAGCCGAAATCCGCAGCTCCAGAGCCAAAGCCAGCCCACAAGAGAAAGAAGAAGCAGGCCCAAGATCCTTGGGATTTCGGAATGCTTCCGCTTTTCACCTCAGACGATGACTGACGCTCAGCCCCGAAAGAATTCCGTCACCAACCCACATCGAACGAAATAGGATATGAAGCAGAACATAAGGATACGAATTGACGACGTTCAATTGCCGATGGTCGTGAACAGCACTGACGAAGAGAAGCGCTATCGCGACGCCGCCGCTTATATCAATGAGCGTATCCTTGCCGTGAAGCAGAAATACCCGAAGGTACCCAACGAGAAGTACTACACCGCCATTGTGATGCTTGAAATCGCAAGCAAAGGCGTGGAGGTGTCGAACTCCTCGAGCATAGAGCCTTATAAGAAGTCGATTGAGGAATTGCGCGAAGAGATCGCCGCTGCCCTCGCCGACTGAGCAGAGCAATATGAGCCAATGGCTCGGAAAGGTGCCGGACTCAGGCATAACCGTCTGTCGGCATCAATAACTTACGATAAGAATTAACTTACGCACTGAGACACATTCATGAAAAGAAGAGTGGTGTTGACGTGCGTATTTTTATAAACCCAATTAACACAAATTATCTACTAAATGGAAACAACAACCATAATCATCGGATTAGCCTGCCTGATTGCAGGACTTGCCGGAGGCTATCTTCTGTTCCGCTACGTGGTGAAGCAGAAATACAACCAGGCCATCAAGGAAGCAGAGCAGCAGGCAGAGACTATCAAGAAAAACAAACTGTTGGAAGTGAAGGAGAAATTCCTGAACAAGAAATCAGAGCTGGAGAAAGAGGTGGCACAGCGCACCCAGAAGCTTCAGCAGGCAGAGAACAAGCTGAAGCAGCGTGAGTTGTCGCTGACTCAGCGTCATGAGGACCTTCAGAAGAAAAAGGTAGAGAACGAGAATCTGAAGACCAACCTGGAACGTCAGATTCAGTCGTACGAAGGCAAGAAGACCGAGCTGGACAAGATGGTGGCTCAGGAGCGCACGAAGCTTGTGGCCATCAGTGGTTTGAGTGCAGAGGAAGCCAAGAACCAGCTCATGGAAAGCATGAAAGACGAGGCCCGCACCGAGGCCATGCAATATATCAACGAGATTGTGGACGATGCGAAAATGACCGCCACGAAAGAAGCCAAGCGCATCGTGATTCAGAGCATCCAGCGCGTTGCCACGGAGACAGCGATTGAGAACTCCGTGAGCGTGTTCCACATTGACTCCGACGAGGTGAAAGGCCGTGTGATTGGTCGTGAAGGCCGCAACATCCGCGCTTTGGAAGCCGCCACCGGCGTTGAGATTGTGGTGGACGACACGCCTGAAGCTATCGTGATTTCCGCTTTCGACCCAGTTCGCCGTGAGATTTGCCGTCTTGCCCTCCACCAGCTTGTGGCCGATGGCCGCATCCACCCAGCCCGCATTGAGGAAGTGGTGGCAAAGGTGAAGAAGCAGGTTGAAGAAGAAATCATCGAGACCGGTAAGCGCACTGCGATTGACCTGGGTATCCATGGTCTGCATCCAGAGCTTATCCGCATGATTGGTAAGATGAAATACCGTTCATCCTACGGTCAGAACCTGCTGCAGCACTCCCGTGAAACCGCCAACCTGTGTGCCGTGATGGCATCTGAGCTGGGCCTGAATCCGAAGAAAGCCCGCCGTGCCGGCTTGCTCCACGACATTGGCAAGGTGCCAGACGAGGAGCCAGAAATGCCACACGCCACCTACGGAGCCAAACTGGCTGAGAAATACAAAGAGAAGGCAGACATCGTGAATGCCATCGCTGCTCACCACGACGAGGCAGAGATGACCACCCTGCTCGCTCCGATTGTGCAGGTTTGCGACGCCATCAGTGGTGCGCGTCCAGGTGCCCGCCGCGAAATCGTGGAGGCATACATCAAGCGTCTGAACGACCTGGAGCAGCTGGCCATGTCCTATCCAGGCGTTACGAAGACCTACGCCATCCAGGCCGGCCGTGAGCTGCGCGTGATTGTAGGTGCCGACAAGATCAGCGACAAGGAGACAGAGACCTTGAGCGCAGAAATCGCCAAGAAAATCCAAGACGAGATGACCTATCCAGGACAGGTGAAGATCACCGTGATCCGCGAGACCAGGGCCATCAGCTTTGCGAAATAACACCGACCACACTCCCCGCACCCTCCTCACTGAGGGCGGGGAGTTTCGTTTTTTGGGAAAGACACCTGACTGAGAATTTCGGTTTACTAAACGAAGACAGACGATGACGAACAAGGAACTGGGTTCTGCCGGTGAGGAGATAGCCGCCAACTACCTGATGCGCCAAGGCTACCGCATTCTCCACATGAACTGGCGGTTGAAGGGAGGCTGCGAGATTGACATCGTTGCTTTCAAGGACAATGCCCTCCACTTTGTTGAGGTGAAGACGCGCACGACCACCTTCCTCGACCCACTTCATGCTGTGAACACCGAGAAAATCCGCCATGTGGCCCGCGCCGCCTACCAATACAAGCGCTTCTACGGTCACACCTACGACACTTGCATCGACGCCATCGGCATCGTCTTCCGCTCCTATGCCGACTACGACCTCCATTGGATTCCCGATGTCCACAAAAGCCTGACCGACTATGGCTACACATACCGACACTAACAACATGTGCGCTATGAAAAAAAACCTTATATTGCTATTCCTGCTTCTGAGCCTCAATGCCTACAGCCAGGAAGATGCCGACAGCACCGGCACACGCCTGCTGAGCGACATCACCTACAAGGCAGAACTGAGCGCCACGGCAGGCAGCGGCGATCACGCTCCGCTCTGGCTCCACAGCAACCGCTTTGGTCTACCTTCCGCAAAAACCAACTCAGGTTATCTGCGCGGCGGGTTGTTCCGCGACGCCACGGCCGACTCCCTCCACCGTTGGCGCTATGGCTATGGGCTGGACGTGGCCGTTGCCGCAGGCCACACTTCACACCTGATTATCCAGCAGGCCTACTTTGATGTGAACTGGCTTCACGGACGCCTTTCTGTGGGAGCGAAAGAGCGCCCGATGGAGTTGAAGGACAACCGTTTCAGCTCCGGAGGCCAGACGCTGGGCATCAACTCACGTCCAATACCGCAAGTCCGTCTGGAGCTGCCCGAATACTGGACCGTTCCGCTGACCCGCGGATGGGTGCAGATCAAAGGTCACATCGGCTATGGCATGATGACCGACAAGAACTGGCAACACGACTTCACCGGTGGCACGAAGCAATACACCGACAACGCGCTGTTCCACAGCAAGGCCGGCTACCTCCGCATCAAGCATGAGGACTATGACTATCCGCTCTCACTTGAGCTGGGACTGGAGATGGCCTGCGTGTTCGGTGGCAACACCTACAACCATCCGAATTATCCAGAGATTGAGAACGGCAAGGGCTTGAAATCATTTCTCAACGCCTTCATCCCTGGCGGTGGCGACTCCTACGAAAAAGGCAGCGTGTATGAGAACACGGAAGGCAACCACCTCGGCAGCTACCTCATCCGCGTGAACTATGAGAAGAAGAAATGGAAGTCGAGCCTCTATTTTGAGAAATTCTTTGAGGATCAGTCGGGCATGTTCGGAGTGGACTACGACGGCTACGGCAGCGGAAGCGCCTGGAACAGCCACAGCGAGCGCAAATACCTGCTCTACGATTTCAAGGACATGCTGCTGGGTTGGGATTTGGAGTTGAAAGAGAAGCGATGGGTCAGGAACCTGCTCTTGGAATACCTCTACACCAAATACCAGAGCGGCCCGATCTACCACGACCACAACCCAGGCAATTCCGACCACATCGGTGGAATTGACGAATATTACAACCATTACATCTATCCAGGCTGGCAACACTGGGGCGAAGCCATCGGCAACCCACTCTACTACTCTCCGATCTACAACGACGACGGTATGCTCCGCTTCAAGAACAACCGGTTCATGGCTTTCCACATCGGTGTAGGAGGTCAGCCGACAAAAGAAATCGCTTACCGTCTGCTTGCCTCATGGGAAGAAGGCTTGGGCACCTACCGCCAGCCATACACCAAGAAAAAGCATCAGACCAGCTTCCTGCTTGAGGGCACCTACACCCCACAGCATCCGTCGCTCCGCGGATGGTCCGCATCGCTGGGGTTAGGTCTTGACAGCGGCGACATCATCGGCGACAACTTCGGCTGCAACCTGACCATCCGCAAGCAAGGTGTATTGACCAGAGGGCATAAAAGATAACGGTTCAAATTTGGAAAACAAGAAATCAAACTCAACAGTTCAAATTTGAAAAACAAGGAATCACGATGAAAACAATCATAAAATCTACGGTTCTCCTGCTGTCGGTGTTTCTGGCCGTCAGCTGCAAATTGGACACCTCGCACAACGGCAAACTCGACGGCTACTGGAAACTGACCACAGTAGATACGCTTCAGACAGGCGGCACGTGCAACCTCACTGACGCCAGCATCTTCTGGGCTGTGGAGAAAGACCTGCTCGTGGCCCGCGACAACAACGACCCAGGCATACGGGAATATGTGTTCCGTTTTGTCAACGCCGACAACACCTTGAGCCTCTCGGACGCACATCTCTACAACAAAGTCACCGGCAACATCGCAGTGGAGGACCTGTCGGTCCTGGCTCCGCTGGGCATCAACCATCAGCCAGAGGTATTCAAGATCGACAAACTGAGCTCCAGCACCATGACCCTGAGCACCGATGAACTGCGGCTGAGTTTCAAGAAATTCTAGGCATCAGGTTGCGCTTGACATCTTGTAAAGTGTCAATGCAACAGAGACTGTCGGTTTAGAGACATACGTATAGACAAAAAAGCTGAATAATTTTGCAAATACAAATAAAATCCATATTTTTGCAGTAACGATGAAGGAGAATTCCCCCGCCTCTGCGGTCGAGTAAAGTGTTCTCCCTCTGAAGCGCCTCATTAACCTGACTATGTTGAAAGAAGACCTTGTATCGATTATCATGCCGACGTATAATTCCGCCGACTTCGTGGAGGAAAGCATAGAGAGCATTCTCAGCCAGACCTACACGAACTGGGAGCTGATTATCACGGACGACAACTCCACCGACGACACGCGCCTGATTCTTCAGCGCTACGCATCGGAATACAAGAACATCAAGTACTTCTTTCTCTATCAGAACAGTGGCGCCGGTTATTGCCGCAACAACTCCATCAAGCATGCGCAAGGGCGCTACATCGCCTTCTGCGACAGCGATGACCGGTGGGTTCCTGAAAAGTTGGAACGCCAGGTGAAATTCATGCACGAAAAGAAGTGCTGCCTCTGCTACAGCAGTTACTACACCTGCGATGAAGAGTCGAACTTGAACGGCATCGTGAAAGTGCCACCAAAGCTCACGCTCAAGAGCATGAAACACGACAACAAAATTGGCTGTCTGACAGGTATTTATGACACCTCTTTCTTTGGCAAGTTCTATATGCCGCCTATCCGAAAACGCCAGGACTGGGCGATGTTCCTGAATATCATGAAGAAATGCGAGGTGGCATACGGCATCACCGATCCCCTCGCCTACTACCGCATCCTGAACAACTCCATCTCCCGCAACAAGCACACCCTTCTGAAATACAACGCAGAGGTCTATAGCAGCATTTTCGGCTATTCGAAGTTCAAGGCCTATTCATATCTCTACTTCATGTTCATGCCGAGCTACATGCTGAAGCAGGTGAAGAACAAATACTACTCCAGAAAATTCAAACGGATGTACCGCAAGAAGAAAAAGGCTTGAATCGCCCTCCCTATAAGCAACAATAAAAATCCACCTGACATGAAAACAAAAATCATCCTATCATCTTGTTTCCTTGCTTTTATTGGTGTGTTTTTATATCTATACGCATCAAGGCCTTCATCGGACAGCCTTCTTGCAAAACTTCCGGATGCACCTTCCGCTCAATACATTTTAGATTGGGAAGATGACTTCAAAGGCAATACACTCGACACGACAAAATGGTCGCGTGTAGAACGTCACACTGCCATTCCATGGCGTTCCTACATGACTACAGACGACCGCCTATACCGACACCGCAACGGATATCTACGCCTGTACTGCATACGTAATAATGGTGTGATAAAAAATGACACAGCCAGAGTACTGACCGGAGGCATCTGGACCCGCGACAAGAAGGCTATTGGTTTTGGGAAAGTGGAAGTCCGTGCTCGCATGACGAGTGCCATGGGGCTTTGGCCTGCCATTTGGTTGACCAGTCATGAATTAGGGGAAGACAATCCGAAACATGCAGAAATTGACTTATTGGAGCACTACAACCACGACAAACACATCTTCAGCACCTTCCACAACTATCATACGCTACACAAACAACAAGAGAAATCAGAATATTCTTTCCAACACAATGTGAATGTGGGCCGTTGGAATACTTATTGTGTGGAAATCCTGCCCGACCGACTGATTATGAGCGTGAATGACAACATCGTCGCCCATTATCCCAAACTCAGAGAATCAAGAGCCTTAGGTCAGTTTCCATACGGCACCCCAAGTTTTCTGATTATTGACATGCAATGGGCTTCCAACCCATGGTTGAAAGACCTTCGTCCGGAAGAACTGCCGGCATGGATGGACATTGACTGGGTGAAAGTGTACCGCTTAGCCGGTGCTTAAACACCATCAAGCGCCTTCACTTCATGCTATCCAAAGCCCCAGAAGACTTATTTTTCCTTGATTTTTTGAATCGCCTTCACACAAAAGGCCCTGAAGCGGTTGAGCCTCTTCCCTTCAAATTTCGTCCATCTATCCGCGTAATCCTGAAAGACAGCATGTCCTGTAAGTTTCCACATCGCCTGCATCTGCGCGATATGGAGATGATGATAGAATGGTCCGGCCAGTCGTCCTCCAAGGTCGTAATTGCTCCAATAACTCGTTGTGAAAGACTTCATTTTCTGTTCCAAAGCATTTAAAGAATCCTCCATGCTTTTCCTGTAGCTACCCTTGTCACCAGTAGCCAGCACGAAATCATAGAGTCCCCACCATGCAAAAATCCAACCATTCATAACAGCAGGCAGATGGGTGTATTCCAATAGAATCACTCCATCTCCCTCGTACAGGGTAGTTCCTCCCTCCTCCACAGGAACCAGCATAAAATCCAATGCAGTCCTCGCAGCATCTAAGAAGCGTTGATCCCCCGTTTCCTTGTATCCTCTGATCAGCAGAGATGCCCCTTCTCCTTGTGCCATGGCTCCATAAGGATGGTCAGGATAATTAAAGAAGAAGTTATTCCATGCTCCATTCTTCATCTGGTTGTCTGCTGTCCAATTCAGGCACTGCAAAAATTTTTGGTAATAGCGGTCGTCTTTCGTTTGGAGAAAAAGGTCGTAAGCCCCCAGTCCATATTGAAAGACAGCTACAGGGAAATAGACATTATCCCCCTGTTGAGTTTTATGCAAAGGGAGCGCATCAGACTCCAATAATTCAGGTTGGCGGGTGACTTTCTCCGTCAAGTCATTGTAATACCCCCTGACAGCATCAGCATCAAAACACTTACCAATTTCCTGATTCACATGGAACATGCTTTTCCCTCTGAACATGTTCCACCATCTTTTCAGATTATATTTATTTAAAGCCATATCAGCATCACTCTATTTGTCCTGTCAATGTTTGAATTATTGTTTCTGGCTGATATTCAGCCGCCTTTTCAATGCAACAGGCGCACATCGTCCTCATTTGTTCCAAATGTCCTGCCGCATAGAGCATTGTATCCGCTAACGCTTGAGAATCGTTCATCGGATAAAGAAAGCCCAGTTTGCCTTCTTCAATAATTTCCCTGCAAGCCTTCACATCGCTTGCAATGACCGGAACTCCGGCAGAAAAGGCATCAATTAGCGTTCCAGGGAAACCCTCTGTAGGAAAAAGCGTCGGAAAAAGCAACGCAAAATAATTCTTGAGCACGTTCACGCTCTCCCCAAAAGGAATCACTCCGCCATAGCTCACATTTTTCCGATTTTTCATCAAGGCGTCAAACCATTCAGGCTCCTCCACGGGTCCATAGATATCAAGGGTAAAGAGCGTCTTTCCCGCCTTTTTGTTGCACAATTCCACAGCGGCAATGGCGTCAGCGATTCCTTTCTGCTCCATCACCCGTGAGAAAGTGCACACTCTGAACGGTTCTTTCTCATCTACGGAAATACAGTCTTTATCCAAGATATGAAGCGGTTTGAAGTTAGGCATGACAAACAAATTCTTGAAACCCATCGCTTCAATTTCGTCTCTCATGAACTTTGTTTCCACATAAATTCCATGCACCTTTCTCAACGCCCACCTCAAAAGCGGATATTTCTTCACGAATCCAGGGAGCCATCCACCAATGACCACATAATGCAGCCTTCTGTGGAAAAACACATTCATCATCACGAGCAAAGGCACAATAACCCTCACTCCTTTGTATGCCGGCAGGAAGATGACAGATTTGTAGCCACGCAACATCCGCCAAGCCGTAGGCACCAGCCTGAGCAGAAACTTCCATCCGCCCATGGTGTCCTCACGACCGATTTGGTCATCACCAAAAACCTTGATGAGCTCGTTGGTCACAATCTTGGTTTTAATGGTCTGCCCATTCGACTTGTCATGACCGAACCCGAAATGTCCGAGAACCACGGCTTTTTTCATAGACTCTTCGCTTTTTCGATTGCATTGTGAATGGCATCCAGATAGCCGTGTCCGAATTTCAGGTCAGGCTCCACATAATTGCATTCTCCCCACTCATTCCAAGCCTTGAGGAAAAGAATCTGATGTTCCGGCTGCTTATCAACCAAGAGATTCAGCGCCTCTTCGATGGTGTGTTGAAATTTCTCAGGGGTGCTGTTGATGAGCGGATCGCTTCTGAAGCCTTCCCGTGGTGTCCTGTCCCATTGCGGCATCAAGGTAGGATACACATTTTCCCATTTATCTTCAGGCACATAATAATGTTTCATCACCTTGGCATAGTCAGACCTCATGGCCACAGGAGGAAAGAATTTCTTATTGTAAGAAAGATAATACATCAGTTTCTTGAACTTTCCGTTGCAGATGGTTTGTGCCCTACCCAAGCCGCAAGAGATCACAGCATCAAAGCCCAAATTAAGTACTTCCTGATAGCGTTCTTCCGACTGATTCTCACTCCAAAGACTCATCCTTCCATCTTTAGTTGACCTTCCGGAAGAATTTTGCGTATATCCCACGATATGGAGACCTTTCAGTCCATTCTCCACCGCCATCTTTTGCCACAGTTCAATGAATTTGTCAGCCTCGGGAATATCTCTCGGGCTCCAGACTCCGAACAACGGTTTTCCATCCACTTTGATATACCTCTCGTCCCGGAAAGCAGGAAGCAAAGCCATGAAATGCTTCTTGTGATCCTCCATGGAATATTCCATTTTCATAATCATGGAATCACTCCTGAGGCTTTTCCCTTTCTGCCATGTTTTGTTGGTCCAATTATGATTTGCCCAGCACAGACAGAAAGGGAAATCAGGTTTTCCGCTTTCCAGCACTTCATTGAAAGGTCTTTCAAGGAGTTGCCGGCCATTCCCAAACCAATAATGGTAATAGCAGAATCCTTCGATGCCCGCTTCCCTTGCCAATTGTGCCTGCTGTTCCCTCACCTCAGGCAAACGGAGGTCATAAAAACCCAAGTCAGCAGGGATGCGAGGCTGATAGTGTCCTCTGAACTGAGGTGTGGCCCTTGCCACATTTGTCCATTCCGTAAAACCTTTTCCCCACCATTCATCATTTTCTGGAATCGGATGGAATTGGGGAAGATATAATGCAATAACACGAGCATTCATACAAAAAAATAAGATATCAAGAGTTTATATTACTATTTTTCACAACAACTGCTGGGTTTCCCACAGCCACGCAATAGTTTGGAATGTCTTTGGTGACAACAGAATTGGCACCTATAACAACTCCATCTCCAATTGTAACACCAGGCAAAACACAAACATTATTACCAATCCACACGTTGTTTCCTATCTTGACCTTTCCTTTTGATACGACCTCACGTTCTTGTGGAGGCATGTCGAGTGAAGCCTTGTCTGTAAAACCATGAGAATTGTCTGTAATTAGAACATTTGTTCCAGTCAGCAGATGGTCACCAATGGTCACACCGTTTATTGCCGTTATGTGCACACATGCTCCAATCGTGCAATGACTGCCGATCTTAATGACTGGAGTGTTGTTGGAATCGTCCTTTCTCCATGCAGTCAACCTGGCATTTTTAGCGATTTCCGTGTGATCACCTATACTGATCAGCTTGGTTCCCTTTACATGGAACAACTTATAAGCAATGACAGAATCTTTCCCAAAATAATAAAAGCGTCGGGCAACCACCCCTGAATAAAAATAGTTGAGCGCAGCCTTCATACTTACGGTTAGTTTCTGCACAGCAAAAACAGAGCAGAGCAAACCACAAAATTTGGCCAAATATTTTACAAACCGTATCATGATTCTAAACTTTTTTGGATTCAGTCAATATTGATTGCTTATGGCGTTGTGAAATGAATTGATAGAAATCATACACCTTGTTGACACTTGCTTCATTGGTATAGAAATGCAGAACTGTTTTCAGAGCATAACTATCTATCTTTTTTCTTTCCTCTTTACCCATCCGTTCCACTTCCATCATTGCCGCAGTCAACTCTTCAGTCGTTTGATACCTAAAACCTATTTCTTCTCCACAGAGTTCGAGTCCATTGTCGAATTGCTCTTTTGTTCCGGTATTGTCTTTTCCAATAACCAGACATCCATTGAACATAGCCTCAGCCATACATCTGCCAAACCCTTCAAACCATGAGGGAACAATAATGGCCAGTGCTTTTCTCAAGGTATCGGTCAAATCTTTCAATTCGCCAAGGAAAGAGACATAGTCTGAAATTTCATTCTTTTCAATCGTTCTTTTAACCTCTTCATAAAAAGCCTGATCAGATACCGCACCAGCAATCCTCAACTTGGCGGGACAGTCAGAATGGCGGACATATTCCGCATAGGCATGGATTAATTCGAGCAGTCCTTTTGGCCTCTCTATCCTACCTGCATAGAGAAAATAATCTTCTTTAACATTATGCATCATACCCGCTTCTGAAGTCAGAACAGGGTCGTAGATCATTCTCACATTTTCGGCATTAGCCAGCCCATAATAATTCATCACACCTTTGGTGATGCAGACCGCATAAGAATCAGGTTGACGAAGTTGTCGATAGAAATAGCGCGAAGAAGGAAAAAACTGCAGATATTGATTTTTTCCCACATATTCCCTTATATGATAGATATGAGGCACTTTCAAATAAGCAGCAAGTTTGAAACCCAGTTTCATCACAGAAACATTGGAATGAATGATATCAATGCCTTGATTTTTGAAAATCTTCTTCAGTTTTCTCATAGCCAACCTATTCACCAACAACCTGCATATAATTCTGGGTATATAAAGTAAATGCCCTTTAATTCCAACTTTTGACGGATAGACACTGGCTCTCATATTAACAGCAACAACTTTTATGCCCTTTCTATTTAAAACCTTATAAATTCCCTCTTTATCAGGAGTCAGAACGCAAACCTCCAAGCCTTTATCTCTCAAGCCCTCCAACAAAGGCATGAAAGATTTTGTGGCACCTCCATAGACAGCCGTCGCATTGAGTATGTAGAGTATTTTCATCTCACTTTATCTGTTGCAGTGTCTTTAATAGAATAGGATAACTTCTCACTATGAACCAGCCCATATATAGGGATAAGATAATTAAACCAGAACGGAAAGGCAGAGACAATGAAAGGCAACATGGAAATCATAAATCCAGCCCATCCCAGCCTTGGGTCTTTCGAACCTTTAAACATGAGATAATAGTAAACCAGAACGAGCAAAATTCCCAAAAGGCCATACTCATAGAAGAAGACCTTGATACCCGCATTTCCGAAAGTATTCTGCTCACGGTCGAAATATCTGCCAATAAAAATATCGCCGGAAGTGACAAACTCGTCAAATTCATTTTGGAAATCTTCAGTCACGCGGTCGTCTCCAGCCATTTCACCATCTTCCACCTCCATACGCATCACAATCAGGTTATTCAACAAGTTGTCACCATCGTTGTAATAGAACGAGCCTACGACCAAGGTTGTGATTAATGCTACAATAAAAATAATTTTTCCTATAATGTTTTTTCGTTTGATCCATAAGTGGAGGAAGACCACCACAACCAACATCACATACGCAGTGAGGGAGAAGGACATAAATGTAGCAACAAGCAACACCAAATTATACCATTTTTTCCACTTGTTGATTTGAGCGAAAAGCAGTAATACAGTTGCCATTCCAAGATGGCTGGGTTCAAGGAATACGGAATGGAACCGGGGAACCAATTCGAACATGGACCTATCGTCCAGCAGGAAGAAGTAATAATTGGTGAAAGAATACATGTTGTCACCATATACCACATCCCTTCCAGGCAGATTAAATCCGAACAGATAGAGGAAATAGGCTGGAATTGAGAAAACAAGCAGCCAAGCCATAGCTTTGGCAATAATAGTGACAGTCCTCATCAAGATATCCTTTCTAATCCGGAACAGCGCCATGAAAATCATAGCCCTGAAAACCATCATTATATAGCCGTTAAGATTGAGGTCTCGCTTTATAAGCGTATATGCATAAGCGACGAAAAACAGCACTAAAGGCAAAATCCATCCATCCCTGTCAAACACGGGATGCTCCATGGTGTGTGAAAGATATAATGCCACAAAAAGGAACAAACAAGCAAACAAAGGAAAGGTACTTGCCACCGGCCATAAGAACCAAGGAAGTAATGAACCGAAATAGGCAATTAGCATTCCGATGTAAAAGAACACCAAAACGATGCTTTCCTTACTGACTATGACATCCTTTTTGCTATCCATGCACCCGATGTTTTAGTTTTGAGAAAAGAGCTGTAGTAAAAGCTTTTTCTTCCGTGCTGAGCGTGATTACCCATATCACAGTTACCGATATCAGCATTGCAATTGCGATATTGAGAAAGAAAGCATACTTGAAATTCACCCAATGATGGAGAGCCAGAGAAACCAGGAGATTGACCACAATAACCGGCAGAAGCGGGACAATGGCATTCTTCAAAAATTGACCGACATTCAGATTCATATTGAACTTCATGTATGGTAATCTGAAAATCGCCATAATGATTTCAATAATCAGATATGCCCACATCACCATTGTCAGATTTTCTCCTTCATTCAACATCCAATAAGCCACCGGAAGAATCAGGACTTTCGGTGTATAGAACAGCACAGTGTAGGCACCGATGTTTCCGATCGACTGCTTTGCCACATGCAGACCGAGCGTGAGCTGGTCGCACATGAAGGAGATGAGTATAAACTGGCAGAGAGTTTCGGTGTAAGCCGGAATTTCTTTGAGCCAGAATGCAAGAATTTCATGAATATTGACGACAATAGGGATGGCAAAGAGAATGATGAGCAATGATGAAAACTTGCATTCCTTTTCCACGAGTGAAATCATTTTTTTTCGGTCGCCCTCTCCTTCCGCCTTGATGATCTGCGGATTCATGGCATTCATAATGGCAGTGGAAAGGATTGAAAGGGCAGCAAACACCTGTGCGGTGACTCCGTAAGCGGCATTGACCACTGTGCCCAGAAAATGGTTTAAAACGATGCCCAATCCCTGTACCCTCAGAGCCACGGTGAGTGAGCCGAAGGTGGTCCATCCCGCAAATCCGAGGAGTTGCCTGATGAAGGTTTTGTTCACATCTTTGAGCATTTTCCGCACACTGCACTCAGGATATTTCTTCAGTGCATAGATTGCGAAAGCAAGCAGTGAAAACGAGACCAAAGCTGTATTCATCCATGCATACACCAGCAGCTTGTCGAGCAGGAAGAGTGAAAGGGTAAGCACCATTCCCAGTTTCAATAAAGCATAGATCACCTCCACAGCGGAGATATAGACAATATTTTCCCGAGCGATGAAAAGAGCCTTGAAAGGGGCAGTCATCACCGTGATGGAGAGCGTGATGATGACGATGTTATATACTCCCTCCGCCGCCTCAATCCTGTCGGGCTGTATCTTCAGAAAGTTGTGGATAAGCGGTTCCTTGAACACCATGAGCAGGACAGCCAGGAGCAATACAAAAACAAGGTGAATGACAAAACTATTGGAGAAAATTTTCCGCACCTCCTCCATCACACCTTTCCCCCTGTAATAAGAGATATAACGCTGGGATGTGATAATCAAAGAGTCCTTCACAAATTCCATCAAAGTGATCAACCCCGCCACCACGTTGTACACCCCGAAATCGTTGACATCCAACACATCCAGCACCACGCGTGTTGAATATAAAGAAATCAGAATGTTGATGACAGTCCTTGAATACTGTGCTACGGTGTTGACAACTATGCGTTTAGATGGTTCCAAATCGAGAGAAGTAGGATTAATGCAGTTTTTTCAGTACAATGACCAACGAGGTGAAGACAAAGGTGAGGAACACCATGGTCAGTACGAAAATCATTCTTTTCGGTCCGATGGGTTTTACTGGCACGAACGCATTCTGGAGGATGGTGAAAGCCGGTGTGTTTTCCTGTATTTTCGCCTTGGCGTTCTGTGCCTGGGTGAGCATGGCATTATAGGTATTAAGCTTCAGCTGCATGTCGTTTTCCAGCTGGTCGCGTTCAGAGATATATGCCTGGAGAATCACGTCACGGTGAGAATCGACATATCGCGCGTATGCCTGGCAAGACTGTTCATATTCCTTTTTAGCCTGCTTGAGTAAGGAATAATAATAATCATAGTCCTTTGTGGCTTTTTTCGTGCGGTAGTCGGTGATGAAATTCTGGAGCATGGACTTCACGGAATCAGCCACTGTGGCGGCAATAAGCGGGTCCTGATCAACCACAGAGATAGAAATCACGTAGGTTCGCTTATCCACATTGCAAGTGACGAGCGAGCGTATGGCCTCCATCACCTTTTCTTGTCTTCTGGTAAGTTTCACAGCCCCTTTGTCCGTTGCAGGATAGAAGGTCGGCTTGCTGTTTGCAGCAGTTTCTGTCTCATCCTTCGGCTCATCCTGAAATTTCCGTTGAAAATTATTGAGTTCCCGTCTCCACCATGAAACCTTTTGATATTTGGTAAGATAAGTGTAATAATCAGTGTAGATATTACCATTTAAGGACTTCACAGGAATCTTGAAGAGCCGATATACAAAGTCATTGGAAGCGACAAGGTCGGGATACAAGTCGGGGCGGATGGCATCCGAGGTGGTCACACCCCCCAGGTCGATACCGAAGGAAGATGCGATGGAAGAGAGAGAACCGCCGGATGAGATATCCTCAGCCTCAGGCGCCAGCTTCACTTCCGACAGATAGGTTCTCGGTTCCTCGATAATGAGCAAGGCAGCAATACCTCCGATGACAAGGCAGTTGAGCAGGATCATCCACCAATAGCTCTTCACCGCTTTAAGAAGTGCTGTGAGGTTGAGTTTATCGGTCTTTTCCTCTTTTTCCTCCTCGTCAAAGGTTTCTTCCTCCTCGTCTATTTCCATTGCAGACTCCTCAGGCAGCGGATTCATCGGTTGGTCGGCTGTTTCCTCATCAGGAGCGATAGCCTCAGGCTCTGTCGCCTGCTGCAACTCCGTAAGGTTTTCTTCCGCCACATTGGCATTCAGCTGCTTACCCTCCGCTGGCTTGTCCTTATGTTGTTTCTTTTCCATTTTTCGTTGACAACTTACTTAAGAATATTGGCAATGGTGACCATCATGGTAGCGACAGAAGCGGCAGATGTGCCGATTGCCATGGTTTCCTGTGTTGACAGCTTGTTGCGCTGGTTCTTCGACGGCACCACGATTTCGCATCCCGGTTGGATAGCCTTCTTGTAATGCCTTGGAATGAGCTGTACGGAACCATTCATATAGATAGCGTAAACCTTGCGCTTTCGTGCGTTTTCTCCATATCCTCCGGCACGGTCAATGTAGTAAGAGAGAGTCTCTCCCTCCTTGTAGTTGACAGAAGACGGATACATCACGTCACCACTGATTTTGACGGTGTTGGAGAACTGCGGAACGGTGAGCACGTCGCCGTCGCGGAGCAGGATGTTCGCACTTGAATTAGGGTTGTTGATGGCCTCCTCCAAGTCGATGGCCACCGAATACATGTAACCCAGGTCGAGTTTCATGTTGAGTAGTGAGTCGGCTCGGTTGAGGTCGAAGTTCTTGTCAGTGGTGGTCATACTCTCCTCATAGAGTGCGATTTGCTGTGCCCTGAGCGAAGCTTCTCTCTGCATGCGTTCCTCCTCAGTGAGCCGTCGTTCGAGTCGGGCTCCCTTGGCATATCCGAGGTCAGTGATACCACCAGCATCGGTAATGAGGTCGGTAAGCCGGTAGTTGGCTGACTTCATGGTGTAAGAGCCGACAAAGTTGACGCATCCCCTCACCATGACATTCTGCTGCTCAGTGTAGTCAGGACTCTTCCGGACAATAACCCGGTCGAAAGGTTCCAGACTGAACTCATCAGCACCGACCACCAGTCCGTCGCGCAAGTCGAACGAAAAATGCTGGGCAATAGTGTCGGTGGCCTGGAGCGCGTCTTTCTTGTTGACACGGCGGAACACATCCACCTTGGCCAGCGAAGCCGCCTCGGTGAGTCCTCCAGCCTGGAGGATAAGGTCGCGTATGGAGGTTTTGTCGGCATAGAGGAATTTTCCAGGAAAGTTCACCTCTCCCGTGATTTCCAGGGTCTGCTCCCCTTGCATGTCGAGTTTGCTTTGAATGAAGATGCGGTCGTTTTTCTTGAGCGGCACATCAGGCTCCGTTCCATTGAGGATATTTCCGAGGTTGACGGTAAGGGCCTCAAGCGTGAGGTCATCTTTCTGACGGTGGATAATGGCCCGTTCGGTGAACGCATCCTCCCGCAGTCCGTTAGCTGTCTCTATGAGTGTTTTGAGTGTATAGACAGAACCGTCGATCTGGTATTTTCCCGGATACATCACTGCTCCGTTGAGTTCCGCCATGTTGGAATAGCGTTGGAGCACGCTATCGACATACACCGAGTCGCCGTCCTGCACGGCAAAGCTTCCCATGTCGAACTCATCGATGTTGTAGATGGAATATTCCGCCCCACCCTTTCGTATGAGCCTCACATTCTTGCGATAGGCATCGCCGGCAAATCCTCCGGCATAGTCGATGGCCATGGCGACGCTCTCGTTCTTCCTCATTTCATAGAACATCGGTCGCTTCACCTTTCCACGCAGACAAACGAGCGTTTTATAGGCACCTACCTGAATCACGTCATTGTCCTGCAGGCGTACGTTGCCTGTAAGGTTTCCATTGAGGATAAAGTCGTAGAGGTCGATGGAAGATATCTGAGTGCCGTTGCGCAGCACCTTGATGTCGCGCATGGTTCCAATGTCGCCGATACCGCCAGCCGCATAGAGCGCGTTGAAAGCGGTGGAAAGTGCGCTGAGCGTGTAGGTTCCCGGCATCTTCACCTCTCCCATCACCTGCACCTGGATACTGCGGGTCTCACCCACCGAGAGGCTGATTTGGGAAGAAGAGTAATATCTGCCGAGCACTCCCCTGAGCTTTTTCGTAGCCTCGCGCACGGTCAGCCCAGAGAGTTTCACAGGTCCCACACTCTCGATAACCACGGTGCCATCGGGCGAGATAGTTCCCTCAATGGACTTCTGGGATGCTCCCCAGATGTCGATGAATACCTTGTCGCCAGAGCCGAGCCTGTAGTTCGACGGTGTCGGCATATTCTGACTCGGTTCGAACGTGAGGTTATTGTTGTTGAAGATGTTGTGGCCAAAAATCTGGCTTTGGTTGTATTCCTTGAGCAGATTCTGGTGATACATGACCGAGTCGATGTCGAGGAACGTGAGTTCATCGGAGAAAAGGTCTTGCGTTTCCTCACGGGTGTATTGCTGATTCACTTTGGTTCCGTTGCTGTTGAGCGGCTCAACCAAGTTGCTGTTCTGGGTCTGGGTCTCACGCATCTGGCGGTTCACCCTTTGGCGGTTCTTGGTGACATCTTTAGTGTCCACCTGCCCCACCTGTCCGAATTGTTCCTGCTGCGACTGGTAGTTTTTTCTCACCCTTCTCAGCTGTTCCACCGTGACGCCTTTCTGCATGAGTTTCTGGATGATGGAACTTTGCGGCACACCCTGTTCGCGCTGTGCCATTATAAAACTGACAACCTGGTTGTCCGTCATACTGCCCGATTGGGCAAACGAAAGACTCCAGGCGCTAAAAAATATCATTAAAAAAAGAAATGATTTCCTTTTCATTGGCGTTATATTTTATCTCCTTTTCCAACGGAGAATACAGTTCGGAAAATGATTTTCATATCCATGGTGAGCGTTCTGGTCCGGAGGTACTCCAGGTCCATGTCGAGCCTTCTGAGCATTTTCTCCATGGTGTCGGTATAGCCGTTATAGATTGTGGCTTTCGATGTGATGCCAGGCCTACTGCAATAGAGGAGGTCGTAGGCAGGGTTGTTCTGCTTGATTTGGTCGATGTAGTACTGTCTTTCCGGCCTGTAGCCCACGAGCGACATGTCGCCGATGAGCACGTTCCACAGTTGTGGGAGTTCGTCGAGATGGTGCTCACGGAGGAACTTTCCGAATTTGGTTAGCCTGCTATCGCCCTTGGCAGCGAGTTCCGGCCCGTTTTTCTCAGAATCGACCACCATGGTCCTAAACTTATAGATATTGAACGGCTTACCTTTATATCCGATTCTCTCCTGTGAGAAAATGGCCGGTCCTTCCGATGTGCATTTCTGAATGATGTAGATGACAAGGAAAATAGGTGAGAGGCAGACAAGTCCCAGTAGAGAGAAGAAGATGTCAGCCGTGCGTTTGACCCCTCTTTGCAGAAGGTTCATGTTGTCAATCGATTCAGAGGTGTATGTAGAAAGTAAGTCCGTGTTCAATGCCGTAGAAGTATTCATCATTTTCAGATTTAATTACTATAATAACGTTCACCGGCGTGTTTTATTGCAAAAAAATCAAATAATCTTTAAAAAACTTTAAAAGTCATGGAGAAGCCTTTGACAGTCAAACCCAAAACGGATGCGAAGTTACAAAAAAGTGAGAAAATATCAAAGGGAATCATGGAGCATTTTCTTTCATTAAGTACAAGTACCCATCCTAATCGTTAAAAATTTGCCCATGCCATGTTTTTTACTTAAATTTGTGGAATCAAAAAAATTCAATCATGACGCCATATTTATCAGACAAGATCCGACTGCTGTCCTTCTTCAGCATCATTATGGTACTGTTCATTCATTCCAGTTTTCAGGAAACCGCAGAGGGCATTCAGGGCATGTCCTTCAACATCAACCTTCAGTATTTCATTTCCCAGATGCTCTGCCGCTGTGCCGTACCGCTTTTTTTCTGCATTTCAGGCTATTTGTTTTTCCTCCACACAGAAAGCGGCATAAAGGCTGTGCTGGTGAAAATGCGCAAACGTTTCGGGACTTTGGTTATACCGTTCATCGTGTCCATCATTTTTTTCCTGCTCTCGTTTGTCGCCATCAATGGTTTTCTGATTGGAGGCACAGATGAGATTTACGAATTCTCATTCACAGAGAACTCATTTCCCAAAATCGTGTATGCTCTCACTGCAGACAGTGGTACTGGCTACCCCCTACCCTTCCATCTATGGTTCCTGCGCGACCTCATCGCCATCGTGCTGCTCAGTCCACTGCTTTATTACATCAGGAAACATGTGAATGCCTGGATTGTGATGGTCTCCACATTCATCATTACTACCGTCTTTGTCCACTTCCCCCTGCCCACCAGCATTTTTTGGTTTCTGCTCGGCAGTTATTGTCTTGACAGGAAGTTCAATTTATCATGGGTATTTCCAACCGTATTCTTGGCATTGTGCGTAGTGCAGCAAGTATTTCCCCACCCAATTTGGGATTACTTCAATATCCCCATCATCATCCTTGGACTCATTTCCATCTGGACCATCTACGACAAGATTGTTCCCCCAAATTTCAGCCTTGCCAATCATCCATTGCTAATGAAAGCCTGCAGTTTCACCTTTTTCATATACCTTTTCCATATACCCACTTTATATGTGCTCCGAAAGATCATGCTTATCCCTTTCGGCCACACATCTTTAGGCATGGCATTCGTCTATCTCACCGCTCCCATTGTGTTTGCGATAGGCGCCGTGATTGTAGGCTCCCTGCTGAAGAGGTTTATCCCGAAAATCTATAGTTTCTGCGTGGGTGGTCGGTAATCAGCGTACATATATCGGGGAGCCTCTGCGTTTGACAAATTGGCTGCATTTTATGCCAATTTGACACTTTTATTTATTGGGAATGATTCTTGAAGCAATTAGTTCAGAAAAACTAAAAAGAAAGGAGAACCACTATGAACTTCAAGAATTTCACAATCAAATCGCAAGAGGCCTTGCAGGAGGCCATCAATCTTGTGGAGCAGAACGGCCAGCAGAGCGTTGAGCCGTCCCACCTGATGAGTGGAATCATAAGCGTGGGAGAAAATGTGACCAACTTTATCTTCAACAAGCTGGGAGTGAATGCCCAGGCATTTGCCGACATCGTGAAGCGCGACGCCCTGTCGCGTCCGAAGGTGAGCGGCGGTGAGCCTTATCTCAGCCGCGAGAGCAACGATGTGCTACAGCGGAGCATCAGCCTGTCGAAAGAGCTGGGCGACGAATACGTGTCGCTGGAAGCCATCCTGCTGGCTTTATTCCTGACGGAGAGCAGCGTATCGAAGATGATGAAAAGCATGGGCATGACGGAGAAAGGTCTGAAGCAGGCCATCTTCGAACTGCGTAACGGCCAGAGCGTTCACAGCCAGAGCAGCGAGGACAACTACCAGAGTCTGTCGAAATACGCCATCAACCTGATCGACGCCGCCCGCAGCGGCAAGCTCGACCCAGTGATTGGGCGTGACGATGAGATCAGGCGTGTACTTCAGATTCTGAGCCGCCGTACAAAAAACAACCCAATCCTGATTGGTGAGCCAGGAACCGGTAAGACCGCCATCGTGGAAGGCCTTGCCCACAGGATTCTGCGTGGCGACGTGCCTGAGAACCTGAAAGACAAGCAACTCTATTCGCTCGACATGGGCGCCCTGATTGCCGGTGCGAAGTATAAGGGTGAGTTTGAAGAGCGTCTGAAAAGCGTGGTCAACGAGGTGACGAAGAGCGAGGGCAACATCATCCTCTTCATCGATGAAATCCACACCTTGGTGGGTGCGGGCAAAAGTGAGGGCGCCATGGATGCCGCCAACATCCTGAAGCCAGCACTGGCCCGAGGAGAATTGCGGAGTATCGGTGCCACCACTCTTGATGAATACCAGAAGTATTTTGAGAAAGACAAAGCTTTGGAGCGCAGGTTCCAGACCGTGATGGTGGATGAGCCGAGTGTGACCGACTCCATCAGTATTCTGCGTGGATTGAAGGAACGCTATGAAAATCACCATAAGGTGAGGATCATGGACGAAGCCATCATCAGCGCCGTTGAGCTGAGCAACCGCTACATCACCGACCGCTACCTCCCAGACAAAGCCATTGACCTGATGGACGAGGCAGCAGCCAAATTAAGGATGGAAAGGGACTCTGTACCAGAAGAGCTCGACAACATCAGCCGTCAGTTGAAACAGCTGGAGATTGAGCGCGAGGCCATCAAGCGCGATGTCGATACCGGCAGTGGCGGTGACGCTTCCAAAGAGTCGAACGCCACTCAGCGCCTGAAAGACGTGGAAGCAAAGATTGCCAACCTGCGTGAGGAAGAGAAGAACTACAAGTCGAAATGGGAAAGCGAGCGCGCGCTCTTGAACAAGATTCAGCACAACAAGCAGGAGATTGAGCGTCTGAAATTTGAAGCCGACCGCGCCGAGCGCGAAGGTGACTACGGGCGTGTGGCAGAAATCCGCTATGGCAAGCTCCAGGCCCTGGAAGCCGAAATCAAGAGTGTGCACGAGGAGCTGTCGCGCACGCAGAGCGGCGACGCGATGGTAAAAGAAGCGGTGACGAGCGATGACATCGCAGAGATCGTGAGCCGTTGGACCGGCATCCCTGTGACGAAAATGCAGCAGAGCGAGCGTGAGAAGCTGCTCCATCTGGAGGAAGAGCTCCACAAACGCGTGGTCGGTCAGGACGAGGCCATCCTCGCCGTTTCCGATGCCGTGCGCCGCAGCCGTGCCGGCCTCCAGGACCCACGCCGTCCGATTGGCTCATTCATCTTCCTCGGCACCACAGGTGTAGGTAAGACCGAGCTGGCCAAAGCCCTGGCCAACTACCTGTTCGACGACGACAGCATGATGACCCGTATCGACATGAGCGAATATCAGGAGAAGCACAGCGTGAGCCGTCTGATCGGTGCCCCTCCAGGATATGTGGGTTATGACGAAGGCGGACAGCTGACAGAGGCCGTAAGGCGTAAGCCTTATTCCGTCATCCTGTTCGACGAGATTGAGAAAGCCCACCCTGACGTGTTCAACATCCTGCTCCAAGTGCTCGACGACGGCCGTCTGACCGACAATAAAGGCCGCACGGTGAACTTCAAGAACACCATCATCATCATGACGTCGAACATGGGCAGCCACCTCATCCAGGAGAAATTCGAGGGTCTGCACAACTTGGAGAAATCCGGCACGATGAACACCGTGCAGCTCAACCGCAAACGCGAAGAGCTGATGGAATCGACGAAGAACGAGGTGATGTCGATGTTGAAGCAACAGATTCGTCCAGAGTTCCTGAACCGAATAGACGAGATCATCATGTTCAGTCCGCTCAACGAGAATCAGATCAAGGACATCGTCCGCATGCAGGTAGATGGCATCATCCGCATGCTCAGCGAGAGCGGCATCCAGATGCGGCTGACCGACGATGCCATCGCCTTCCTGGGCAAGGCCGGCTTCGACCCTGAGTTTGGTGCCCGTCCTGTGAAACGTGCCATCCAGCGTTACCTGCTGAACGACCTGTCGAAGAAGATCCTCTCAGGCGATGTGAACAAAGAGCATGAGATTGTGGTGGATGCCACGGGCGAAGGCCTGCGGTTCAGCAACTGAAACCAAGGCACCCCCTATCGCAGATTCAGCCCGAGTTTTCTAAAAAGCAGACAAACATCATAATAAGAAAAGAAGGTGACACTTTAATGTGCCACCTTCTTTTTTTGTTCATTTCGTTGAAATACCGATTACTTCACGAACACCTTCTTGCCGTTGACAATGTAGAGGCCACGGGTCATGGTGCTCACTTTCTGACCTGCGATGGTGTAGATTTCCCTTGCTGCAGCAGCATCAACGTTCACGCCGTTGATACCCGTGATCACGTGCTCACCGTCGAGGATCACATCGTCCACGTTCTTGATACCGCAAACGCTGAAGTATTTCTCAATGGTGCCGTGTACGATGACGCGCTTGCCGAAGTTTTCAGGGTTGGTCTTCACGTTCACCTTCTCGCGAACGCTGTTATCACCATCCTTCACGAACGGCAGAGCCACAGGCATGTAGTAGATGCCTTCCTCAGACTTCACGCGTGCAGGTGCGCCAGCCGGCACTGCTACAGGAGAAATCAAGATATTGCTCTCAACGAGGTTTGTCTCATCTTCAGCAGAAGTGGCAATTTTACTAAAGTTGCCGTTTGCACAGCCATAAATAATGCCTTCCACCCAAACCTTCTCGGTTGCCTCGCCGTCAACGTAGAGAATTTCAGCATCGAAGAAAGTGTAAGGTTTCTCTTCGGTACCCTCACCCTCGAGGATAGCCACCTTCACTGGAAGTGTGGTCACACTCTCAAGATAGGTTGAAGTCTCAGCCGTAGTTGCTGTGATGGTACAGTTACCAGGACCAACAAGAGTGATGACTCCGTTGGCATCCACCTTAGCCACAGATTCGTCGGAAGAAGCATAAGTGACAGCTCCGTTAGAGTTGGTTGAGAACGTAGGCACAGCGTCGCTGAGTGTCTTAGCCGTGAATGCCTCCACAGACCAAGCAGACTCAGGCTTGGTGAGGTTGGTGATGATCTCAATGTCGTCGGCGGTACGTGGATAGATCTGGACTGCATCGTTGTAGATCGCCACAAAACCAGTCACGTTGTAGTCGGTTTCCAGACGGAAAGTCATGTCGGTGGCCACTTTCCAGTTGTCGCGAACGACAGCCTCAGTGCCGTCCTCAGCTATGATGGTAACATTTCGGTTATCCCAAGCCTCAGTGTCCATCCACACATTCTCCACCTTCACCAGCAAGCTGGAATATTTCATGGCGTTGTTCTTGAGTTCTGCCACACCCACTGTGATCGGTGTCACTTCGTTGTCTTCAGAAAGCACCTCAACTGTGGCAGCGCCTTCGGTCTGAGCCACAGAAAGTTCAGGAAGTCCGTTGTAAAGATACAGTTCACCGTTAACAGTGATATTCACTCTCTGACCTGCTGCCACGTTAACCTTTCCGAAAATCAGGAAACCTTCGGTTCCATCAGTTACATACACACTTGAACCGTTCACATAAGTGACAAGCACATTGGAGAAGTTGAGTTTAGCGTTCACATGAGCGGTAGTGGCTGCCGCCTTAGCTGCCGCAATGGTCTTATACTCTTTTTCTTCAACTGGCTCTACAGAACCACCACCCTCGCCATTGAGTGAATAGATGTAGTTTCCAGAGCTAAACTCAGGAGTTTCATTTTGGAAGTAGATGAGTTTTCCACAAACAACAACTTCGTCGCCCACCTTGATTTGGCTTGCGCTCTCGAAATGCTCCTTGTTGAGGTAGTAGCCACGGTAAACCTGAAGCTGCGTAGTTGTGGTTCCGTCGTCAGAAATAAAATATGTGGCGTTGCCGAATTGTCCAGTCTCATCCACCTCTTTAATCTCCGAGATGATTCCCTTCACATATACATCAGTTGAAGGTGCGAGTCCATTGGTGATCAAGCTTATAGCGGATGCCACATTGTAAGGGTTGCTTGCTGTTCCGTTGCCCACAACATCTCCAGCATCAACAATCTTGATTTCGCAGCTGACAAACGAACTCTTGAGCCCGGAAGCATCCTCAGCGTATGCTGTAACTGTAGTTGTTTCCGATACGGTGAACGGCGTAGTGTATTTCACGTATGTGCCGTTTCCTGTCTCATAGTAGGCAGTCAGTCCGCTTTCCACGGTGATGGTGACAGTCTGCGGCTCAGTATAGGTTCCAGAAGCCGGAGAGATTGTAGGAGCAGCCACGAAAGCCTCGCCCGTCTTGTGGTAAACCACCGTCATACTGTAGCAACCACAGGGTCCACTGATGTCTTCTGCACTCACAGCCTTCGTTCCGTCAATCGCTGTAATCGTAACTGTTGTACCCGATTTTGCGGCAGTTGCATTTGGCCAACTGCTATTTGCAAGGTTGGTAGCGTAATTATCTGTCGTACACTCGAAAGCAATGGTCTCGATTTCATAGCCCGCAGCCGGAGTGATGGTCAGATTGCTATGTGCATAGAAACGGGAACTGGTGATTGTTTTGCCATTAGCAGAATTCACACTTCCACCAAGATAGTTGTTGGCAGGGGTGGAGGCACCGGCTTTTTCAGCCACCATGGTGAATGCATCTGCCTCCCACACCACCTCTTCCTCAGAAGCGGAAGCGTAAGTGGCAGTTGACAAGTCGAGTTTAAACTCCTCAGCCGACACATTCACTGCAGGAATGGCGAACAAGGCAGTCAAAAACGAAAAAAGTAATTTTCTTTTCATAAGCGTTTAGTTTTTAAATATTTAAATTATAATGCAGTTAGCAAAAAAGTAGTTGTCCTGACAAGACAAACAGCCTCACTTGTCAGAAAGGCTGCGTTGTCGGTTAATTGGTCATCAGTTGGTCGGTTGCGCTGGTCGGTCAGGCCTGTCGGGCACTTCCTTTGCGAAATAGACAATCGTTGGGAAGTGGTCGGAATAGCCGTTGAGCCACACACCTCCGCCATGCGTACGCAGCGGGTTGCCTTTATATTGTCCCTCCTGCTGGATGAGGAAGTCGCGGTTGAAGACCTCATGGCGCAGATAAGAAAGTGATTCGTATTTCCGCTCCTTGTCGATCATGTTGCCGGTGAAGACAATCTGGTCGAAAAGATTCCATATTCCGTTGTATTTCAGCGTACCGATACCCCTTCGTCTGAGTGTGTTCCACCAAGGGTTCCAGAGGTCATGAGGTCCGCAGTCGTCTCGTTCGCGCTTCGCACCGAGCGCCTCAGCCATGGAGCGGTCGTCAGGGTCGTCGTTCATATCGCCCATGATGATGATTTTCTCATTGGGATTGTCTTTCAGGAGCGAGTCCTTGATGGCCCTCACCTGCCTGCCTCCCAAACCACGGTAGAAACCAGTGGCGAAACGGGACGGCCAGTGGCACACAATCAGGCTGACATCCTCGCGTAGGATTTTTCCTGATGCCACGAGGAATCCACGGGTGGCGTGTGTGGTGTCGTTGTTGGGATAGACATACGGCACGAGCTTGTGGTGGTCGTAACGGAACATTCTCGGATTGTAGATGAACGCGCAGTCCACACCCCGTCGGTCGGGCCCTTCCTCATGGATGACCTTGTATCCCCTTTCCTTCAGCGCCGGTTGCTGCACGAGATCCTCGAGCACCCTTCGGTTTTCCACCTCCGACACTCCGATGACAGCCGGTCCGCGCTCATTGACGTCGATAGCCAACTGCGAGAGGGCATACGACATATTCTTGAGTTTGGCATTGTATTTCATTGTATTCCAGTGGTTGGTTCCATCTGGAAGATACTCATAGTCATTCTTGTCTGCAATCTTCACCGGCACTCCGTCGATGGTGTCCATCAGCACGTCGTGTATGGTGTCGAACAGATTTTCCAAGTTGTAGAAAGCAATCGGCACAATCAATCTCCTCGAACTCGTCTTGTTTGTCAAAGACGTCATCGACACGCCTGCCAATACGGCAAAGGCGAGAACCAGATATCTCAAGTTTTTCATATAGCAATAGAGTTGTAAGTCGACAATATCAGTTATTATTGCAAAGGTATGAAATATTCTCCACATTAGAATTGTTTTTTTTCCTTTTTTGAAAAAAAAATCAAATTTCACAAAATAATTGTTAAATGAATGAAAAAATGCGTATATTTGCAGTTATTAGGTCTAATGTGGAAGGAGGACTAGCCCTCCGCTATGCAAGCATTGAATGAAATCACTTGAAAAAGCACTAACTAATCAATTGATATAAAAAAATTTATGAAGAAAAAATCATTGTTAATCTTGCCGCTGTTGTCGCTGCCGGCTTTGTTGTTGGCTCAGACGCCTACACCGAACGACAGTATAGACATAGAGGACGACATTGAGGCCTTCGGCATCTCGGACTACGATCTCGACGAAGAATCGACCGTGACGCAAAGCGCCTCGTCGATGGCTTCTTATAACGACGATTTGTTCTTGACCAAGACAAATTTCCGTTTCGGCCACTCCTATTACAGCCCCCACAACTATGAGCAACGCTACCGTACGACCACAGTGAACGGTGCACCTGTGAACGACGTGATCCGTGGTCAGTTCAGTTTCTCCTCCCTGTTTGGAGGACTGAGCGACGTGACCCGCAACCAGCAGGGAATCACCACGTTCGAGCACAGTTCGCTGAACTACTACGACATTGGCGGCGGTGCCAACATCAACGTGCGTCCAACCCAGTTCCGTGCCGGCAGCAAAGCCTCCCTGGCACTGACGAACCGCAATTACATCGGCCGCGTGATGTTCTCCCATGCCACCGGCATCAAGAATGGCTGGGCCTTTGCCGGCGCTGCCAACATCCGCTACGGTGAGGAAGGCAACCAGAAAGGCACCTACATGCATGCCGGCTCCCTGTTCCTCGGCGCAGAGCGCATCTTCAACGACCACCACAGCCTGTCGCTCTCGCTCATCGCCTCCCCAACGGAGCAAGCCACCTCGAGCTGGACGACAGAGGAAGCCTACTGGCTGGCCAATTCCCACTACTACAACCCCTACTGGGGCTGGCAAGGCGACAAAAAGCGCAGCTCCCGCGTCCGCAAGACCTTGGAGCCGACCGCATTCCTGACTTGGGACTGGAAGATTGACGAGAAAAACACGCTGACCACCACGAACATTTTCCGTTATGCCAAATACGGCCAGACGTACATCAACCGCACGAACAATGCCGCAGATCCCCGTCCGGACTACTACCACTACATGCCGAGCAACGTGTTCAATGTGTATGGCGGCGTGGCCCCGAACGAATGGGAGTACTCAGAATGGAAGAGCTACGTGGACTTCTGGCAGGCCTCAGAGCGCAACCGCCAGATTGACTGGGACAAGATGTACATGATCAACCAGAACAGCGTGAACGAAGGCGGTGAGGCGGTTTATTTCCTTGAGGAATCCCACACCGACCAATGGGCATGGAATTTCGCCACTGCATGGAAGCACACCATCAACCGCCACAACCTGCTCAATGCCGGTATCAACCTCAACCACACCACCGGCATGTACTTCAAAACGATGAACGACCTGCTCGGTGCGAACTACCACACCGACATCGACCGATTCGCCTCCAGCGACTATGGTTCGAACAGCAGCGAGGCACAGAACGACCTCGACAATCCGAGCCGCCAAATCAAAAAAGGCGACCGCTTCGGTTATGACTATAATATATATGTGAACAAAGGCCAGCTTTGGTCTTCCTACGCCTATAACGAAGGCAATGTGTCGTTCGTGCTGAACGGCAACATCAACGGAACGACGATAGAGCGTTACGGCAAGATGCGCAACGGTCGTGCCCCTGAGCATTCGAAGGGCAGCAGCGGCACCGCCAAGTTCCTTGGTGGAGGCGCCAAGTTCCAGCTGGGCGTGTCGGCCGGTGCCCACCACATGTTCAACGTGCGTGGTGGATTTGAGTTCCGTCCGCCGTTGGCCAACAACAGCTTCCTGAATGTTCAGACCCGCAACGCCTTCATCTTCAACCTGAAGGACGAGCTTGACATCTTCGGTGAGGCATCTTACAAATTCAGCTTCGGAAGCCTGCACGGTCAGTTGAAAGGTTACTACTCCGTGTTGAAAGACGTGACGGAGCAGTCGCAGTTCTTCGACGACATCAAGCAGGAGTACAGCTACCTGTCGATGACCGGCATCCGCAAGGTGCACTATGGCGGTGAGTTCACCGTGGAGTACAATTTCACGAGCAACCTGTCGATGGACTTCGTCGGTGCCGTGGGCGATGCGAAATACGACAACAATGCTGACGCCGTGATTTGCTACGACAAAGCCGACCACCTGCAGTCGCCTCACTGGTGGGATGCCACCCACCACCACCCTCTGAAGGTGGCCACAGAAGGCATGAAAGTGGGCTGCACTCCACTGACGTCCTTGAGTTTAGGTGCGAAATACAATGTGAGCCGCTGGTTCTTTGAAGCCCGCCTGAACTACTACAACCGCACCTACATCTACTTTTCGCCTTACCTTCGCCTGACAGACGTGATGCCAGACGCCCTGAAAACTTACGATGTGGATGGCAATGCTGTTTGGGCAGTAGATAAATATAAAGGTGCTGTCCTGAAAGGCGACGAGGGTGAGATTGTGAAATACCAGCCTAAAGAGCAAGAGAAATTCAATGATGCGTTCATGCTCGACGTGTCGATCGGCAAGCTCATCTACCTGTCGCACGGCCGCTCCCTGAGCATCAACCTGAACCTGACGAACGTGACGAACAACACCAACATGAAGCTGCGCGGTTCGGAGCAGAGCCGTAACGACGACTTCGACAAGACAGGCAAAGTCCGTTCTTACCAGTTCTCACACAACTCCAAATACGCCTACGCTTACCCGTTCACGGCCTTCCTGAACATCGGTCTGAAATTCTAAGCCAAGGCGGTAAGAAAAAAATGCAGAGTGAAAACAAGAAAAATCCAAGAACGATGAAACTAAAAGCAACCTACATATTATGTGGCGCCGCCCTGTCGATGCTCGCCCTTGCCGGGTGCAACAAATTCGACTACGATACGCCTGACGTGTTGCACGACATCTACATGAGCGACACCGAAGCCACCGGCACCACGACCACCCTTGCCGCAGTGAAGGAAGCCTACCGTGAGAACATCACCGGCAACCAGCACTTCTGGACGAAAGTGACCGAAGACGTGATTTTCGACGGCTATGTCTGTGCCAACGACATCACGGGCAACATCTACCAGTCGATTTACGTGCGCAGCGGCGACGACGCCATCTCCATCGGCATCAACGACAACTCGCTGTGGACCACCTACCCCGTCGGAACCCACGTGAAAGTGAACCTCAACGGACTGTACATCGGTTCCTACGGCAACCTCGCCAAGATTGGCGCCCCTTACACCACCACTGGCGGCAACAAACGTCTGGGTGGCATGCCGAAATTCAAAGCCTCAAACAACATTGAAGTCATAGGTTTCAAAAAGGACGCCTACGAAGTTCAGCCGGTGCTGATAGACAACGACTGGCTTGCCCAAAAGGCCTCCAACACGAACCAGATGCACAAATGGTCGCCGATGCTCGTGCGCGTGGAGGACGCAGAAATCAAGGGATACAACAACCGCAAGGTGTATGCCGTGTATGACGACCGCGATGCAGGAAACGGTGTGAACAACACCATCATCCTCGACGGCAAGAACTACACACTGCGCCAGAGTGCCCTCTCCAGTTTCTCCTCAGAGCCGATACCACAGGGCAAAGTCAACGTGACCGCTGTGCTGACCCGCTACGGCGACACGTGGCAGTTCACCCTGCGCTCGGCCGACGACGTGACTCCGGCAGAGTGACGGTTTATATGAAAATAAAGAAAAAGAAAGCGATGTTAACAAGCAAATAAAACACCAACAAATATGAAAAAGTTATTTTCAAAACTGATGTTGCCAATCTTGGCACTGGGCATGCTCGTAGGCTGTGACGACGTGCCGTCTCCATATTACATCCTGATGCCAGAGGAAGAGAATTATGAGTTTACAGGCGAAGGGAACCACAAAGAACCTTACACGGTGAACGACGCTCTCTTCCTGATCAACAACGGCACCTACAGCAGCCGTAAAGTATATGTAAAAGGTATAGTGGTTCAGATTGATCCAGTTGACGACTCCTTCAGCCGTTACCACAACCTGACCTATTACATCGCCAGCGAAGACGACATTGAAGAAGATGGATCTGTGAAGCAACGCCTGGAAGTCTATCGTGGCCTCGGCCTGGCAGGCAAGGACTTTGGCAGCCCAGACGACCTGAAGGTGGGTGACGAAGTGATTGTGTGGGGTCAGCTAACCTTGTACAACAACACCCCTGAGATTACCCAAGGCAGTTGGTTGTGTGCCCTCAATGGCCAAGACGCAGGGCCGTTCGAGAGCGAGGAAGAGCCAAACGGCGAAGGCACCTACGATTCCCCTTACAACGTGGCAAGAGCCCAGGAGATGATCAGCACCGGCAACTTCTCCGACAAGCCTGTGTTCGTACATGGCATCGTGAGCCGCGTGGACGAGCCTAAGGAGGATGAGTTCGCAAGATACCACAACCTCACCTACTACATCTCCGACGACGGCACCTCGACCGGTCAGTTGGAGGTTTATCGCGGCATGGGTTTGAGCGGCAATGGATTTGAGAATCCAGACGACCTGAAGCCAGGCGACGAGGTAACCATCTACGGAACGCTGACACTCTTCAACAGTACCCCAGAAATTACCCAGGGCAGTTTCCTCGTTCAGCTGAACGACCAAAAGGTGGCAGACCCGAGCGCAGCCAGCGAGGCGAAGGGAAGCGGTACGCTCGAAGATCCATATAACCCAGCAGCTGCCAATGAAGTGGCTGAGAAGCTGAGTGCGGGCGGCAAGAGTGAAAACGTGTATGTGAAAGGAATCGTGAGCAGCATCAAGGAGAACTACGACAGCGGCTTCGGAAACGGCACCTTCTACATTTCGGAAGACGGCGGCACCGTGAGCCAGTTCTATGTGTTCCAGGCCAACTATTTAGGCAACACGAAGTGGACCCAAAATTCAGGCGATGTGCTGAAAGTGGGCGACGAAGTAGTGATATACGGTAAGTTGATGAAATACACCAACAACTACGGAACAACATTGGAGACCGCCAAGGGCGAGGCATACCTCTACTCATTGAACGGCAAGACCGTGGAGCCGGTGCCAGAACCAGAGCCAAGTGGCAGCGGCACACTGAATCACCCATACAACTCAGTGGCAGCCAACAATTTCGCCAGCAAGTTATCCAGCACAGAGAAGAGTGACGATGTGTATGTGAAGGGCAAGGTGGTGAGCATCAAGGAGAACTACCAGAAAAACAGCCAATTCGGCAATGCCACCTTCTATATTTCCGACGACGGCACCCCAGCCGGTCAATTCTATTGTTTCCGCGTGCTGTATCTCGGCAATGAGAAATACGTTGACGGCGACGTGTTGAAAGTTGGCGACGACGTGGTGATTTGCGGAAAACTCGTGAACTACCAGGGCAACACGCCTGAGACATCGCAAAATGAAGCTTACCTCTACTCGCTGAACGGCAAGACCTCCGTTAATAACGGTCCGAGCGCTGGAACCGGTGAGGGTACCTATGCCAGTCCATACGACGTGACCGCCACTCTCTCGCTCTATGCCGACAGCAAGACTCCGAAAGCCGGCTATGTGAAAGGCTATGTGGTGGGCTACTGCAACAGCCGCTCCCTGACCGCCAACACAGCTGTATTCGGCGGCATCACTCCTAACGACAACATGCCGAACAACATCTTGATTGCCGACAGTCAGGATGAGACAGACTATACAAAGTGTGTGGCTGTGCAGTTGCCGACAGACGAGTTCAAACGCGCCCTTGCCCCATTCGTTGATGCAACCGTAAACTTAAGCGCATACAAGAGGCAGGTGACACTCTACGGCACCATCGACAAAGCATTCCAGGTTTGCGGCGTGACGAATCTCAGCTATGCTGAAATCAACTACGACACCCAGGTTCAGACCGTGGGCACGAAACCCGAAGTGAAGAAACGCAAAAACCGCAGATAATCATGAAAAAAGCCAAATATTTCATATTGACCATCCTGTTTGGCGGTCTCTCCTCTCTCGCATTCACTTCATGCAGTGACGACGACGATGAGAATGAGACAGGGAAAGTGGACATCGAGTCCAAAATCACCCAGCAGCCGAACAGCAACCAGAACGTGTTTGAAGGCAACAGCGACGTGCTGCGGCTGGAGGTTCCGCGTTTGCGCCAAGGCAAGGACTACCGTTTCGTGTCGCACTGGGCGAAGGTGAGCGACAGCTCCAGCAAGACTACGATGAACTTCTGCCTGGAGTATGACTCTGCCTGCTACCACTCCCGTTGGGTGGCCTTCACGTTCAACGACACGACGAGCGTGCGCAGTGTGGGCCGTACGGACACCTGGAGCGCCGACATGAGCCTGCCGACTTCATGGCAGCTGGATCCTACCGCCTATTCCGGATCGGGCTATACCCGCGGTCACCTGTGTGCTTCGGCCGACCGCCTGTATTCCACCCAGGCCAACAACCAGACATTCAACATGAGCAACATGTCGCCCCAGCTCTACAACTTCAACTCCTACCACTGGGCTGTGCTGGAGTCCATCGTTCAGAACTGGGCCAAATCAGCCACCTTCAAGCAGCTTTATGTGTGCAAGGGCGGCACGATCCGCAACGACCAGCTCTTCAACCATTTCACTACGAAGAACGTGGAAGGCAAGACGGTGACCGTGGTGGTTCCCCGCTACTACTTCATGGCCGTCCTGGCCCGCACTCCGAGCGACACCTTCCAGTCCATCGCCTTCGTGATGGAGCAGGGTCTCTACCCAGCCTCCTACTCTTCCGCCCAGGCATTGAAAGAATATGCCATCAGCGTGGATGAGTTGGAGGAAATGACCGGAATCGACTTCTTCTGCAACCTGAACGACCGTTTGGAGAATGCGGTGGAGAAAGGTTGCAACCTGGACGCCTGGGCATGGCAATCCAACTACTAATGCTACTACCAACGAACAACTATCCTATCCACGGCACGCCCTTCTCCCATTTCGGGAGAGGGCGTGAATGGGTATAAACAAAGCGAGAACACCCCATGTCAAAGAACAACCAGAATTTCAAAAACAAGAAATTCGCCAATCAGAAGCAGCAGAAACCGGCTGTGTCCACTTCCCCTGCCGCATCGTCAAAGCCTTCATCGAAGAAATCATCGCAAGGTTCAACTATCCTGCCAAAGCTGGAGCGATGGCTTCCCTTGATTTATTTCCTTCTTTTCAGCTTGATGGCATTCATCTATTTAGCCGTTCTGAACAAAGATTACCTCTACGGCTGTCAGGAACATTCCATTTGGCAGAACAACCGTGAGTTTTTCGATGACCAGATGCGCGTGGTGGGCGGCTTCTCCCAATGGTTAGGCTGCTACTTCACTCAATATTTCTATCATCCATGGCTCGGAAGCCTGATTCTCATCGCACTCTGGGGGCTGATTTACCTTCTCAGCCTGAAAATATTTCCAGTGAAAAAGCGGTGGAGCATCCTGCTTCTCGCACCATGCGTTCTGCTGCTGATCAGCGAGATTGACATGGGCTACTGGATGTACTACAACAAAAATATCGGCTATTGGTTCTCCATCACCACCGCCATTCTCATCATGCTGCTGGGCATCTATATCTGCAACCTGTATAAAGGCTATGTGAAAGCCGGACTGGTGGTGCTTTACGCAGTCGGCCTTTACCCGCTGATTGGATTCTGGTGCCTCTGCGGAGTGGCATACATGGTGGTTCAAAGCCTGGTTCAGCGCACCGACGGCAAGTGGGACACGAAAGACTATGCCCGCTATGTCCTTGTGGTGCTGGGTATTCTCAGCATTGTGTTGGTTCCGCAATATTATTACAGTCACTACACCACCATCCTTCCTCAGCGGGTTTACACCGTGATGCTCCCACAGTTCCAGTCGGACCGCTTCGTGGAAGGCATCAAACAATTGCCATTCATTCTCATCGCCCTGTTCCCACTGCTGCTGATTGCGCTTTCGCAGTTCACAGCCATCGGCTTTAAAGGCAAGAAAGAGAATGAGCAAGAGCATGGCGGAAAATGGTGGATTGCCGGCGTGGCGGCTATTGCAGCCGTTTATTTCTTCAGCGTGGATTATTTCAACTTTGACGACACGAACTTCCAGGCCGAACTCCGTATGTACAAACACCTGGAGGACTGCGACTGGCAGGGCGTGCTCGACGAAAGCTTGAAAGCCGAGGGACCACACACCCGCGAGATGATCATGGCACAGAATGTGGCGCTGCTCCATCAGGGCAACATCGGCGACAACATGTTCAAATACATGAACAAGACCGTCGCCCCATACGTGCCGACCTACACGAAAGACCCAGACAAGAAGCTTGAGGACATGGAGAAATACAAGGAGCAGATTGAGCAAAACGACTTTGCCGGCAACATGGACCGTGATTCCCTCCGTGTGAACTTGTGCAACGTGTGCGGACCGCTGCTTTACTTCATGTACGGCAAGACAAACTTCGCCACCCGCTGGTGTATTGAAAACGGCGTGGAATTCTCGTTCCGGGTAGATGACTACAAGAACATGATCCGCTGCGCGATGTTGACCGGCGAAGACAAACTGGCCGCCAAATACATTGACATCCTCCGTTCCACCACTTTCCATAAGGATTGGGCTGACGAGCGGCTGGAGATGCTTCACGACAAGAAGAAATATGAGGCGAGCGAGGAATACAAATGCATCAAGCCGATGTATGATTCCTTCAGCAATGCGCTCGACGGCGACCAAGGCCTGGTGGAGATGTATCTCATCACCTATTTCTGCCACATGCACAGCGACAACCCTCGCTTCCAGGAAGCCACCCTTGCCTTCGCCCTTATTCAGAAGGACATCCAGCTGTTCTGGCCACGCTTCTTCAAGTACGCCACGCTGCATGAGAAGGAAGCCATGCCAATCCATTACCAGGAGGCAGCCTATCTGTTCGGCGATTTGGAGCACCAGGTGGACATCAGCAAGATGCCGTTTGACCAGGAGCGGATTGTGAAACGCTACGGCAGGTTCAAGACCGCCATCACCAACCTGATGCGCACCTACCAGCCGCAATTCAAGGACGACGATGACGGCATGACACGCAAGGTGGGTGAGGAATGTTTCGCCCAGTTCGGCGACACCTACTGGTGGTTCTACTATTTCTCAAGAGGCGTACACACCTATTGATATTCCTGAGAACGAAAAAAGACAAGATGTAAATTGAAATACAGACAATCATGAGAACATCAAAACATATCGTCATCCGCCTGACAGCCATCTTGATGGCGGCATGCCTGCTGACGGGTTGCAACAAACATCCGAAAGTGCCTGAAAACGCCCAAGCCCAATCGTCGGCACCCAAAATATTCCCTGACTACACCGACGTGACCGTTCCTGCAAACATTGCGCCGCTGAACTTCAAGGTGCTCGACCGCTGTCAGGAAGTGGTGGCATGCGTGACCGACGCTTCAGGGAACCAGCAGACTTACGGTGACGGCATCAAGGTTCAGATTCCGTCCGACGAGTGGTCGGAAATGCTGTCGAACAGCAAAGGAAAGTCTTTGACCGTAGAGGTGTTTGCCAAAGACAACGACACCTGGAAGTCGTTCAAGAAGTTTGCCATCAACGTGGCGGCAGAAGATATTGACAACTATATCTCCTACCGATTGATCAACCCATCGTATGTGGCATACGAGGAGCTGCGCATCTGCCAGCGCAACCTCACGAACTTTGATGAGAACGACATCTACAACAACATGATGATCACCACGGAGCGTGACGGCCAGTGCATCAACTGCCATGCCTATCAGAACTACAAGACAGACAACATGCAGTTCCACATGCGCCAAGCCCACGGCGGCACGATGATCGTGTATAAAGGCGAGCCGAAGAAAGTGAACCTAAAGACCCCTGAGACCATCAGTGCAGGTGTTTATCCTGCATGGCACCCTACCCTTCCTCTCATCGCCTACTCCACCAACAGCACAGGCCAGTCGTTCCACACGAAGTCCAAGGCAAAGATTGAGGTGCAAGATGCCGCCAGCGACCTGATTCTCTATGACGTGGAGAAGAATGAGGTGAGCATCGTGGAGAACGACTCCACCGAGTTTGAGGTGTTTCCTTGGTGGGCACCCGACGGCAAGACCCTCTACTACTGCTCCGCCCACTTTGAGTTCAACGACTCGGTGACGAACACCGAATCCAAGGCAGAGGACGTGTATGGCAACGCAGGCGCACCAAAGGACAAGAAGCTGGCACAGCACCAAACCCAGATAATCGAACGCTACAAGGATATCAAATACAGCATCTACCGCAAGACCTTCGACCCGAAAACCAAGACCTTCGGTGAGAAAGAGATGGTCTATGACGCAGCCGGTGAAGGCAAGAGCGCCACGATTCCACGCATCAGTCCAGACGGCCGCTACCTGCTGTTCGGACTGGGTGAATTCGGCTGTTTCCACATCTGGCATCCCGATGCCGACCTCTACCTGACCGACCTGACGACGATGGAGACCCGTCCGCTCAGCGAAGCCAACAGCGACCAGGCCGAGAGCTACCACGTGTGGTCGAGCAACGGTCGCTGGATCATGTTTGCCACCCGCCGCGACGACGGCAACTACAGCCGCCTCTACATTTCCTACTTCGACAAGAACGGCAAAGCCCACAAACCGTTTGAGGTGCCACAGAAAGACCCTGATTTCTACAAATACTTCCTGAAGTCCTACAACGTGCCTGAATTCATGGTGGAGCCTGTTAGCATCAGTCCGCAGGAATTCTTTGAGAAAGCCATGGGAGAGGCACAGGACGCCAAGATGAAGTAATAAAGCTCCCTATCAGTCAGATCATTTCGCAACAACACAATAACCACAATGAAAAAGAGACTATTGACATTGGCCCTGCTCACCGCCTGCCTCTATGGCTACGGACAGGGCACGGTGGAGGATTACAAACGTGCCTATTCCATCCGTGGAAAATACTCAGGCAAGATGCTCAACGGCGACGTACGGGCTCATGCCATCGACGGCACACACAAATTCTGGTACACCGAAACCACAAAAGAAGGAACAGCCTACAAGCTCATTGACAGCGACAACCAGCAGCTCACCAACCTGTTTGACAGCGAGAGCCTGAGCCGTCAGCTTTCGGAAAAGAGTGGCAAGCAAGTCGATGCCCGCAGACTACCCTTAGGCAATCTGCGCTATTTCAAGGCAGACGAGCACCGCAAGTCCGACATCCTGTCGTTTGAGTTCGACGGCCGCCGCTGGTCCTACGACTTGAATTCCGCCACATTGTCCGACGGAGAACGCATGCACCGTCCATGGGGACGCCAGCGCCACTGGATGGAGGTGCCTGACGAGAAAGACGGTGTTCAGCGCAGTCCTGATGGAAGTCTGGAAATCTTCCACAAGGACAACAACCTATGGACCCGCAGCACATCGAACCGCGAGTCGGTGCGCCAACTAACCACAAACGGTGACAGTACCTACTATTACTCCTCTTACGGCCGATTCTCGAAAGATGGAAAATATTACGCCACCGTGCGCATCAAACCAGCACCGAAGCGCTATGTCTATTACGTGGAGTCTTCCCCATCCGACCAGCTTCAGCCAAAGCTGCACAAACAGGAATATGCCAAGCCTGGGGACTCGTTGAACTACCGAGTGCCTGTGATTGTGGAGGTGGCTTCAGGAAAGGTGACAGAACCAAGCACTGTCCTCTTTGAAAAGCAGTATTATGTGGATGCCCCATCATGGGAGGACGACAACCGCCACGTGACCTTCGCCTTCAACGAGCGCGGCCACCACACCTACCGCCTTCTGGAACTTGATGCGGAAACAGGAGAAGTGCGTTGCATTATTGAAGAAACCAACGATAAATACGTGAACTACAACCGCCTGTACCGCCACGACTTCAAGAATGGAAAATACATCGTATGGACCAGCGAGCGCGACAACTACAACCACATCTATCTGTACGACAAGAAGAAAGGCAAGCTGATCCGTCAGATAACGAAAGGCGACTTCTATGTCCGCTCGATTGACCACATCGACGAAGACAAAGGTGTCATCTATTTCTCCGCCAACGGCCACACCGGCCTCCGCGAGTCAGACAGCCGCAAGAGCGGTGAGTTCGCTGGGACAAACGCCACGGAGGAAGACCCATACCTCATCCACCACTACAAAGTGGGCATTGACGGCAAGGGTCTGAAATGCCTGAACCCAGAGGAAGGCAACCACAGTGTGCGCTACACGTCGGACATGGCATACATGATAGACACATGGTCCACCGTACTCAATCCTCCTGTGACCGTCCTTCGCAGCACGAAGGATGGAAAAATCGTGAAGCAACTGGCCAACGCCGACATCACGAATCTTGAGGCCACAGGCTGGAAACGTCCGGAGGTATTCGTGGCTAAAGGCCGTGATGGAAAGACCGATATCTGGGGATTGATTCAGCGCCCGAGCAATTTCGACCCATCTAAGAAATATCCAGTGATTGAGTATATCTACTCAGGTCCTGGCGACCAATACGTTCCGAAAACCTTCACCCCATGGCTCTACAATCTGGCCGACCTCTCTGAGCTGGGCTTCATCGTGGTTCAGATGGACGGAATGACCACCTCGTTCCGCAGCCGTGAGTTTGAGGAGGTTTGCTACAAGAACCTCCAAGATGCCGGATTCCCAGACCGCATCGCATGGATCAAGGCCGCTTGCCAGCAATATCCTTACATGGATGTTGACAGAGTGGGCATCTACGGTTGTTCCGCCGGCGGGCAGGAAGCATTGACAGCCGTGCTGAATCATGGTGACTTCTACAAAGCCGCCTACGCCGCCTGTGGCTGCCACGACAACCGCATGGACAAAATCTGGTGGAACGAGCAATGGATGAGCTATCCGATTGACAGCAGCTACGTGGCCTCATCGAATGTGGCCAACGCCCACAAGCTGGAGCGTCCGCTGATGCTCGTGGTCGGCGAGTTGGACGACAACGTGGACCCAGCAAGCACGATGCAGGTGGTGAATGCCTTGGAAAAAGCCGGCAAAGACTTTGAGCTGCTGGTCATCACCGGTGCCCACCACACCATGGGCGAGCAGTTCGGCGAACACAAGCGCTATGACTTCTTCGTGAAAAACCTGCTCGGCGTAGATCCGCCGAAATGGAGCGAACTCAAGAGATAACAAACACTTACGGCCCTTCCCCTTGTGAGAAGGGCATTTTCAACCCAACAACCTATAAAAAATGTCGAATCAATCCATAAATGACCGCACCAAAGAGTTAGGAACCAAAGATATAGGCAGTTTGCTGATGCGCTATGCCCTGCCTGCAGTGGTGGCAATGACCGCCTCATCGCTCTACAATATCGTTGACCGTATATTCATAGGCCATATCGGCGACAGCGGCGAAGGCGCGTTGGCTTTGTCGGGACTGGCCGTCACCTTCCCCATCATGAACCTCAGCGCCGCCTTCGGTGCGATGGTTGGCGTGGGAGGAAGCACCTACATGTCTGTGAAATTAGGTCAGAAGGACAACAAAGCCGCAGAAACCACCTTAGGCAACGTTGTGACGCTCAACATCATCGTAGGTGTGCTGTTGGCAGTGTTCGGCATACTCTTCATCAATCCATTGCTCTACTTTTTCGGTGCCAGTGCCAACACGGTGGGCTATGCCCATGAATATATGTATGTCATCCTGTTGGGCAATGTGGTCACCCATCTCTATCTTGGGTTGAACGCTACGCTTCGCTCCACCGGTCATCCACACGTAGCGATGACCGCCACCATCGCCACGGTGATCGTGAACTCCATCCTCGACCCCCTGTTCATCTTCACGTTCGACATGGGCATCCGTGGAGCCGCCATCGCCACAGTCTTGGCGCAGGTGTTCGCACTGATTTATGTGTGGATTGTGATGAGCAATCCGAAAGACCTCATCCATCTTCACAAAGGCATCTATGGATTGAAAAACCGCATCGTGAAGAATATCCTGAAAATCGGCCTCTCCCCATTCTGCATTCAGATGTGTGCCTGTCTGGTTGTCATCTTGATCAACAAAGGACTGCAAAATCATGGTGGCGACATCGCGATAGCCGCCTACGGCATTGTAAACGGCATCACGTTCCTCTTCATCATGGTGGTGATGGGCATCTGCCAGGGCATGCAGCCTATAGCCGGCTACAACTATGGTGCCCAACTGTTTGACCGGGTGAACAAAGTGCTGCGCTACTGCATCCTCTATGCCACCATTGTGATGTGCATCTCTTTCGTCATCTGTGAATTTTTCCCTCACGTTCCCATCCAGTTGTTCACTGATGATCCAGTGCTGACCGACTTATCGACCGAAGGCATGCGGCTTATTCAGCTCATGGCACCATTCATCGGCTTCCAAATTGTGACAGGCAACTTCTTCCAAAGCATCGGAATGGCCAAGAAAAGCATCTTCCTCTCGCTGAGTCGCCAGTTGCTGCTGCTCATACCGTTCCTGTTGGTGTTTCCTGGATGGTGGGGCACGAAAGGTGTGTGGCTGAGCATCACTGTGAGCGACGGTCTGTCCATCCTCATAGCCGGTGGAATGCTATGGTATTTTTACCATCAAGGTGGATTAAAGAGTGCAAAAACATTAGATTAAAGCGAAATTCAAAAAAATTATTCTTATCCATTTGCATGATATTTATAATTTTTGTAATTTAGCGAAAAGAAAACGAAGTACAACCTCAAAAACATATTACCATGGAAGAGAAATCAAAATATGTGATCACCATTGGCCGCGAAATCGGCAGTGGCGGTAAAGCCATCGGTGAGTTGATGGCAAAGTCGCTCGGCATCCCGATTTACGACCGTAGCCTCATCATGATGGCTGCCGAGGAAAGTGGCATATCCCCAAAGGTGTTCAAGAAAGTGGATGAAGTGCCTCACCGCGGCACATTCTCCAATTTCCTGCGCACCTTGTCTTCCCCATTCGCTTCCTACGGCAACCTATACCACAACAGCATGAGTCAGGAGTCGCTGTTCAAATTCCAATCTGACGTAATCCGTGAGAAAGCTGAGACCGAAGATTGCATCATCGTCGGCCGTTGCTCGGAGTACATCCTGCGCGACCATCCTCGCCACCTCTCCATTTTTATCCGTGCGGACTACAACGACCGGGTGAAATTCCTCATGGACCGCAACGACATTTCTGCCGAGACAGCGAAAGACCTGATTGAACAGACCGACGCCGTTCGCTCCGACTACCATAACTTCTACAGTGAAAGCAACTGGGGCGACAGCCGTTCCTACGACGTTTGCATCAACTCCTCTCTCTTAGGAATCGAAGGCAGTGCGGAGTTCCTGCTCTCGCTCGCCAAGAAATATCTTGAACTATAAACAAATACGCTTATATATAACACCTAAAAAAACTATGATTAAAAAGAGTTTGCTTACCTTCGTACTGCTTATCGCAGCCACACTTTATTGCAGCGCACAAGGCATTGGTGTGGTCATCGTGGATAAAGATGGTCCTTTCACAAATATCCGCAACGCTCCTAACGGCAAGATCGTGAAGAAAATCTCCACCGACAAGACTGTAGGTCTGGTTGTGACATCTCCTAAAAATGGATGGTGGCGCATCGTTGGTGACAGCTATGATGATTACGACATCGGTGATCCATCAGAAGAAGTGAAACTGACCGGTTCAAAAAGCGGTTATTGGATTCATTACTCCTGCATCGGTTTCTTCACCAGAAATTATGGTGGCCAGCGCATCACCCTGCGCAGTGCTCCAAGTTCCAAAGCAAAAGCCGTTTATTCCTTCACCACGGAGGAAACACCTCTGTTGATGGATAAGAAAGGCAGTTGGCTGAAAGTGAAAATCGGCACACACATTGGTTGGATGGAAGATGAATGGTGGTGCGATAACCCATTGACAAACTGCTGCTAAACATTTCAACTAATGAACCAAGAAACAGAATAACGCTGACTATCAAAGTCAGCGTTATTCTGTTTCTTGATCCCTGTTAACCCAAAATCTTTCATTAGGACGAAATGTGTTCGGGGTTAAGCAATCACGTCGTTACCCATTCTTTCCAAATCCACAAAAGCGAAAGGAAACTGATGACGTTCATCAGCCGGGTGGTTTTCGCGCCATGTTTCTTTCCATTCATCACGGTCGAATTGAGGGAAAAAGGTATCGGCTTTATCTGAAGTAGCATCGATTTCAGTAAGGCAGATTCTGTCTGCCAATTCTATGGCTTGTTTATAAACGGAAGCACCACCGATAATAAAAACATCTTTTGACCTCTCATCCCCCTCACAATCCCTTTTCCTGCAATCGTCGAGTGCTTTCTTCAAGGAATCAAACCGGTCAGCTCCCTCAAAAAAAGCATCTTTACTTCGGGTGAGCACAATATTCCGTCTGTTTGGTAATGCACCTTTCGGCAGAGACTCAAAAGTTTTCCTACCCATGATAATGGTGTTGCCTGTGGTCAGTTGCTTAAAACGTTTTAAATCGTCAGGCAGCCAATAAATCAACTTGTTATCAGCACCGATAGCCATATTTCTGTCAACAGCCACAATAATTGATACTCTCATGATATTTTGGAAAAAAATGATTAGAAACTATAATAAAAGGAAAATCAGACAGACACCACCGCTTTGATATGGTCGTACGGATCGTAGTCTTCAAGTTTGAAGTCCTCGTATTGGAACGAAAAAATATCTTTCACATCCGGATTGATCACTATGCGGGGGAGTTTGCGAGGTTCACGTGTTAGTTGAAGCTTAGCCTGCTCCAAATGATTGAGATATAGGTGGGTATCGCCGGTGGTATAGACAAAGTCGCCTGCTTTCAGCCCTGTCACCTGTGCCACCATCATCAACAAGAGTGAATAAGATGCGATGTTGAACGGAACTCCGAGGAAAGTGTCCGCACTGCGCTGATAGAGTTGGAGACTAAGTCTGCCATTAGCCACATAAAACTGGAAAAGAATATGGCAAGGAGGTAGGTTCATGTTATTGAGGTCAGCCACATTCCATGCCGACACGATTATTCGTCTGGAATCCGGGGTATTCTTTATCTGGTCAATGACATTGGAAATCTGGTCGATATGTCCTCCATTGTAGTCAGGCCATGAACGCCACTGATAACCATAGATGTGACCAAGATTACCATCAGGGTCAGCCCACTCATTCCATATCCTCACTCCGTGCTCCTGCAGATATTTGGCATTGGTGTCACCATTAAGGAACCAGAGCAGTTCGTAAATGATGGATTTCAGATGCAGCTTTTTGGTGGTGAGCAAAGGAAATCCGTCGTCAAGATTAAAACGCATCTGATTACCAAACACTGAGATGGTTCCTGTGCCGGTCCTGTCCTCCTTTTTTTCTCCTTCAGTCAGAATACGGTTCAGCAGGTCGAGATATTGTTTCATAATGCGAAGAATGCTATGTATTAAAATGTTCATTATAAAGAAACGGAGCACTTTTTGGGTGCTCCGTTTCTTTTATCTACGGACCAGTCTCTAATACTCTGTCGTCTCCATCTTATTAGCAGAATATACGATTTTCAGAGCGTATGCTTTTCTGAGCACTTGTTTCAAGTCGGTGATGAAACCCATTGGGGTGTCGTGGTCAACTTTGAGTGAAACAGTGAAGAAAGGCTTGTCGGACTGTGCAAGCTTACCTTGCTCGTCAAGAATATACTGAGTCACAATGTTTGAGAAGTTCTCGTCGTTTGACAGCAACTTGTCGTTTACCTGTACACGAGTACCGGAACCGTCGATAGCTGACATAGGCTTACCCATATAAATGAACGATGTAGCTGATTTACGAGCGAGTTTCTCAAGCTGAGTACCTCTTGGCTTGTCGATCTTCACCTTCAACGTAACCTCACGCATGGTTGTAACCATCATGAAGAAGAAGAGGATGGAGAAAATCAAGTCAGGGAGAGATGAGGTGTTCATCTCCGGCATTTCTCTGCCGCCATCTTTATTAAATCTGCTCATAGATTAAATAGCTTTACCGTAACGTTTTGGTTCAGCCTCAGAGATCTTCTGAGGAATTGCCTTACGAATTGCAGCTCTTTGCTTTTCAGAAGCCTGCTCGTATGTGCAATTAAACTTATCTTTAGCTAACTCATTTCGAAGTTCGTTATATGCCTTCACCAATGCATCCTGCACCTGGAAATAGACACCATAACTTGTACCACGGTCGGTCTGGACTGATATCACATGATTCGGCGTCACCCTCACTTTGCCAAGCAAGTCATACTCTTTCTCAGCCACTTCTGGGAGGTTAGGGTCGTTGTTGACGTTAGTGATGAATTCTTTCGCACGTTCTGTGATTTCAGCTACAGAGTGGATATAGTCCTCATTCGTCAAGGTAGCAATCATGATATAGTTGTCCTTGTTGATACGGATATTGAGGATATTCCTCTCTTTTACCTTAATCTCATTATTCTGATTTTCGTCTTCCGGCGGACGAGGGAGAGTACGAGCCAATCCCTGGTCTGTATCCATTGAAGTAGTAATAAGGAAGAAGATGAGAAGAATAAAAGATATATCGGCTGTTGAACTTGAGTTCAATCCAGGAACTTTTCTTTTCTTTCCCATATATTATCTCCTTTCTAATTATTTACCACCTTTTACAAGACTCCAGATAATAGCAGCCACAGCGAGTACTCCAAGAATGAGCACTGAGATGAGGGCAGCTTCTGAGATTACGATAGCACTTGAAGATGCGTGGTCGTTCATGTTGTAGATGAAGTCCTCATTCTTGTGCATCAGACCGATGATGAGACCGATAGCGAGGGTTGCGATAGGTAGTCCCCAAGTAAAGAAGAGTCCTCTCTCAACTCCATGCTGACGGATGTAGCTCACGTATGCCCAAATCATGGCAATAAAAGCTACAACGGTGAGGATGATAGCCCATGCCACGAACACTCCAGTGAGTGTAGGCGCATTCATCTTAGGATCAGCTTCGTATGGAGTTCCAAATCCTACAGCGAGGAAAAGAACGAAAATAAGAATAGAAACTCCGAACAGTCCTAAGAGTAAATATTTGCTGATTTTTTCAATATTCATTGATTACTCTTTTTTTAAGTTTAACTATACGGAATTTGAATTACTTCTTAGCCTGCTTAGCCTGATATTTGTAAGTAGTGTCGAGGAGGTCGATAGAAGCGTTCTCCATGTCTGCAGTGATACCTTCAATCTTAGAAAGGATGTAGTTGTAGAGGAGCTGGAGGATAAGCGCAACCACGATACCGAGGATGGTTGTCAAGAGGGCCACCTTCATACCACCTGCAACGACTGTAGGAGAGATGTCACCAGCAGCCTGGATATCATCGAATGCCTGCACCATACCGATCACAGTTCCCAAGAATCCGAGAGATGGAGCCATGGCGATGAAGAGTGTGATCCATGAGCAACCTTTCTCAAGGTTAGAAGACTGAACAGCACCGTAAGCAACGACAGCCTTGTCGATTGACTCAGCACCTTCGTCCACGCGCATGAGACCCTGATAGTAGAGAGAAGCGATAGGACCGCGAGTGTCGCGAGCGATAGCCTTAGCTGCCTCAACGTCACCCTTGTTCACAAGAGCGTCCTCAATGTCTTCCTTCATTTTCTTGGTGTTCACGTCAGCGAGAGTGAGGTAAACAATACGCTCGATGCAGAATGCAAGACCAAAAATCAAAGCGAGAGCAGGGAGAGACATCCAGAATGCGTCACCCTCGATGAACTTTCTCTTCAAAGCCTTGAAGAAACCATCGTCAACAACCTGTGGCTCTTCAACAGCTGGAGCCTCTTCAGCAGCAGCCTCTTCGCCTTCAGCAGCTTCTTCGCCTTCAGCAGCCTCAGCACCTTCTTCACCTTCTGCAGGTGCAGCTTCCTCACCTTCTGCAGGTGCGGCAGCATCAGCAGCGGCAGGTTCAGCAGCCTCAGCAGCAGCCTGATCGTCGTTAGCAGTCACTTCCTCAGCTGGAGCAGCAGCAGCGTCGTCCTGTGCGTATGCAGCCTGAGACATTCCAAGAGTAAATACTCCCATCAATGCAATAATTGCAAATACTTTTTTCATTTTGTGGTTAAAATTTTAAGATTAATAATTATTTTTCATCATTTTTCCTGCGGAGAAAGCGGGATTCGAACCCGCGCTTTGCCTTGGCGGCTTTGAATCCCCTCTGAGGGGGTATAAAGCGCAGCTCGGCATTTTGTCCTGTTGGGAATTACCCTAACTCCTGCGGAGAAAGCGGGATTCGAACCCGCGAACCGCTTTAGACGGTTACACGCTTTCCAGGCGTGCCTCTTCAGCCACTCGAGCATCTCTCCATTGATAGTTTTCTCAAATTGTGTGCAAGTTACAACAAATTTCCGAGAAAACCACAAAATCTTGAACAAAAATAATAAATTTTTCTTTACGATTTAAATAAGATTGTATTAAAGTTTGATTTTTTGCATTAAAAAGTGCTTTTTTTTAAAATATGTATCAAAAATGGGGTGACAAATGACAATTCAGCCTCTTTATCCTGCAATCTTGGAAAAAAGTCTCATAGCATTGTCGGTGGTCACCTTCTCAACCTCTTCGGGAGTGGTCTCATACACCAATGCCAAACGTTTTGCCGTTTCGATGATGAACGCCGGCTCATTGCGTTTTCCCCTGAAAGGAACAGGTGCGAGATAAGGCGCGTCGGTTTCCAACACAATCCGTTCCAGCGGCACCTGTTTCTTCAGCACGACGGGCAGCGTGGACTTCTTGAAGGTGAGCACTCCGCCAATACCGAGGCAGAACCCAGGGAATTCCAACAGTTGGCATGCTTGCCGTTCATCACCAGCGAAACAATGGAACACGCCTGTGAGACTGCCATCATGGTATTTTTCTATAACCTTGACAATATCGTCGTGTGCTTCCCTTGCATGGATCATCAATGGCAGATGATATTGAAGTGCCCACTCCACCTGTCTTTCAAACACTGCAATCTGCTCGGTCCTGAACGTGTCATCCCAATAGAAATCGAGCCCCACCTCACCAACTGCCACGTATGGATTATCCTCTTTCTTCAATAGTGTCTCCATGTGGTCGAGCGTTTTGGCCACATCGATTTCCCGGGGATTGACATCTTCAGGATGGAGTCCCATCATGGGAAAGAGAATGCCGTGATGACAGGAGCAAAGGTCAAGGATGGGCTCCACAGTATCGGCATTGATGTTCGGAATCAGAATTTTCTCCACGCCAACCTCTCTGGCGCGGAGGATAACCTGTTCCACATCGTCATGAAATTCCTCAGCATCGATATGGGAATGCGTATCTATCATACATTATAGTATTTAGTAACGATTAAAAAATAATTTTCCTCATTTTTGATATGTACAAAATGTTGGTGTAACTTTCATCTTTCGGGCTGTTTTTGCCCGTTTCCTCAGTCATGATGCCCGCATCACTCCTTCGAAAACGAACAAAAACATCTCCAAAATATGAACAAACTGAGGCAACTTATTTTTTCATCATTACTTATTCTGTAAAATAAGGCAGGAACAATTTGTGCTCCTTTTCAGCCCACACTTTTGACCAAGGACGTGGGTTCCAAAAGGCATTCAGGACTTACGTTTCAAAAGTCGGTTGGCAAAATCGTAGAGCATAGCCTTCTTCTGCTCCTCCACCCTAACCTTATTTAAAGCATCCATTCCTTGAGCGAACAATTCCTCAATTTTCTTCTGACACACTTCCTTGATTCCCACCTTATCATAAATAGCCACTACCGCCTTAATTTTTGCCGCCTTATCGAATTCAGGCTTTGAGATCCATTCTTCCAGCTCTTCCCGGCTTTGGGTGTCTGCCATTTCCAAGGTCTTGATCAGCATGAAAGTCTTCTTGTTCGAGGTGATGTCCCCACCGATGGCCTTTCCAAAGACCGCCGGGTCGCCATACACATCGAGTAAATCGTCCTGCAACTGGAATGCCAGCCCAATCTTCTCACCAAATTCATGGAGCAACATGGCGCCGTTTCCGTCAGCCAGCGCCAACTGTGCTCCGATTTTCAAGGATTTGGAGAGCAGAAGGGATGTTTTCAGCCGAATCATCTCCATATATTGTGCCTCAGATACGTCATCCATGGATTCAAAATCCATATCGAACTGTTGCCCCTCGCACACACCGATGGTGGCTTCATTGAAGGTGGCCATCGCATTGAAATAAGCCGTCACTTCATCAGGAGAAGTTTGTTGGATAATTGCTGCATTCTCCGTCATCAGCTGATATGCCATGGCGAGCATGGTATCGCCCGACAGTATGGCTGTGTTCTCATCCCACTTCACATGCACACAAGGTTTTCCCCTCCTCATCATGGCCTTGTCCATGACATCGTCGTGAAGGAGGGTGAAATTGTGATAGACTTCCATAGCCAAAGCATTGGGCAGGATGCGCTCGACATCATCCCGGTACATGTTGTAAGCCATCATCATCAGCACGGGCCTAATCCGTTTGCCTCCATTGTCGAGAGTATATTTGATGGGAAGATAGAGATTTTCCACCTTGTAATTATAAGCCAAGGCATCCAAGGCTTGATTCACCTTGTCGGTCAGTTGTTCGATTGAATATATCATAATAATTGATTGATAGTGCATAAAAAAGGTCGCATAGAACTCATGCGACCTTTTTCATATACATATTCATTATTTGCATTACTGAAGAACGAAACGTACAGGAACTGTGAAGTAACAGTTGACAGGTTTTCCAGACTGTTTTCCAGGCTTCCATTTCGGCATGCCGGCGATCACACGTGTGGCTTCGCGGTCGCAATCCGGGTCAAGGGACTTAGCCACTGATACGTTTGACACGCTTCCGTCCTTACCTACGACGAATCGGCAAACTACCGTACCCTTGATGTTGTTTTCCTGTGCGCGAGACGGATACTTGATATTCTTCTGGAGATAAGCCATCAGCGCGTCCATTCCACCTGGGAACTCCGGCTGAACCTCAGCAACCTCGAAAATCTCGTTATCATCCGTCTTCTCCTCCTCTACTGGAGGTGGTGGTGGTGGCGGAGCCTCCACCTTTGGTGGTTCTATAACAGTGACTTCCATTGGCGGTCCTGGAGGGCCTGATCCTTCACTTGCGAAGACTGGTCCTGAAACGACTGGTCCCGAAGGTCCTGCAATTGCCTCATGGGTGTCCTCATTACTTTCAATTTCTTTTTCCTCGATTTCGACATCGTTTTCCACGATCTCGATAATCTCCGCAACCGGTGGAATGTCAGCCGGAGGCGGTGGTGCAGCCGTAATGATAGGCTGCGTCACAGGCACGATTTCCTCTTCGGTCGGAGTGTACGTCACTTTAACCACAGGCTCAATAATCCTCGTTTTGAATGTAGTGAATTCAAAAAAGAAGAACATGAGGGCTAAAGCCACGATCAGTCCCATCAAGAGGTTTATACCCCTTAGATCCTTGAGGCTGGCCTTTTTCGACTTTTTGATTTCCATAGATTTATTTTATAATTTTTTTGAGTATCCTTTTCAAGGTGATATCCGTCTGAAATTTCATGATTCCATAATATCGAAAGCAAAAATAACACTTTTTTTTCTTACAGCATTACAATATCCGTATTTTTTTTGTTAAAAGTGCATTTTTTTTTGAAATCAGTTCAAATCTCAATCAAAAACAGGTTGGTTTCATTCCACTTTTTTGTTTTCCCTCCTTTTTTTCTTCTTACCGGCTTCCTGTTCCATGACGCTGTTGATATCGGGCAACACATTGGTTTTAATATGTACGTCGGTCTGCGGGAATGGAATTTCGATATCGTGTTTCTTCAGTGCGTCGTAGATGGCCTCCTTAAGCTGTGCGGTAAAGAGAATTTTCTTCTCCACGAGCATCCAAACGCACACGAGGAGGTCCACACTACTTGGTCCGAAATCGCTGAAGGCAACGATGATGTCCTTCTTCGGGTGGACGAGGTTCCGTCCATCGCTTGTTTTTCCGCACAGCGGCTTAATGGCTTCGACAATGACGTTTCTCACTTTCTCCACGTCCTCTCCATAAGCCACTCCAACCGGAATCTTCACCATCAGGTAGCTGTTGTTTCGAGTGAGATTCTTGAAGTTCTTGCTAAAAAGAGCGGAGTTGAGGAATGCCATGACACTTCCGTCGAGAGTGGTGATCTGTGTACTCTGGTAGGTGATGCTCTCCACCTTACCCTGAATGCCGTCACACTCGATGAAGTCGCCAACCCTGACGCGTCCAGTCATGAGCGAGATACCATAGAAGAAGTTCTCGAGCAAATCCTTCATGGCAAAACCCATACCTGTGGCAAGACCAGCTGTGACGAGAGAGATACCGCCTTTCGGCACCTGCAACAGGATAAGGGAGAAGATGAAGTACCCACCCCACACGAGTATGGCGATGACATTCTTCACGAGCGTGTCGTTCATGTTCTCCGTGTCCTTCTTTGCTTTCCTGTACCAATGATAATAATATGACCTGAGTGCATAGTTGATATATCGGAACAAGAAGAAGACAGCTACGACGAGGCAGAGTTTGAACAGTGACAACTGGAGCACTCCCGCCTTATCAATGAAATTGAAGAAGAAGACCTTGGTCACGCTCGACGACATCTGGAAGATGTCTGCCGCCCAATAGATGCTGAAAAGAATGGAGAGCACTCCCACAATTGGCAGCAGAGCCATATAGAGAAAGTCGTAGAGCCACGTCTTGGTGAAGTAATGTCCATCTTTCATGTCCCTGATGATTTCCGCCGTGTCCGCTTTGGCCTTTGCCAATGCCTTGGTGAAGTTTTTCTGTGTCATGTCCTTACTGTGGTCCATGACTTGGTCAACAGTCTGTTTTTTTGCGGCTCTCATCAGTCTTCTGACGATGTATCTGTTCTCATACATCATCAGCAAATCATATATACAAGTAATGGTCTGGATGGCAGCCAGCTGGAACATCCACCACATGATAATCTGCACGGCAAAGAGCGTATATCCAATCCATGCCGACACACAGGCGATGACCATAGCGCCCAGGGAGATAGATGCATAAGCCGAGTCGCTGAGTGGCAGTTTGTTCTTATACTTGGCGCATGAGCGCATCTGCCACAGGGTAACGATCAAAAGGATTGGTGGATAGAAAAGATTGATCAGGCTGTTCGGAATGAGTGCGATTCTGAAGAGGATGACGATGAACGCCATGACCAGGAAAGGCAGATAGATGCGGAGTCCAGCCTTGATTTGCTTTCCTTCAAGTCTGATAATCAATGAAACGAATACCACTTCCATAAGCCATGCCACAGTGATCATGAGGCCTGCGGCCATGATGAAGAGGTTGCTCCAGAGGAATCCCCTGATGATGGTGATGGCAAATCCGAAAATGGCAATACCCAATGCCACCATGATTGGCAACTTTTTGTATTCCATCTCCTTCACATCAATGATCCGGCTTGTCACCTTCAGCTCAAATTTCTCAGCAGTTTTCGGAAAAAATTTCCTCATAAACCAAGGTATAAGCCTCATAATAAGGTTGCTGAGCAAGACCGCAATGCCGATATAGACCAACATGAAAATACTGACCATGATGATGATCGGTCCCCTCCACTCGGAGCGTTCGCCCTCTAGCGGCTGATACTTGGCGGTGAAATCGCGCGTCATCTGCTTCCAGTACCTCGGCAGATTCATCAGCACGGCGAAATAGTTTTTCCCTGCGTTCTTGAAGATAGATTGCTGCAGATAGTCGTATCTACTGAGGGCATAATCATTGAGTTTGACCACCTGCTGAGACACATTCTCATAATAATGGGTGTCTTTTTTCAGCAGTTCGAGGAAAACCAGGAGATTATCCCTGAGCTTGCGTGCATACATCACACAGAGTCCCCTGTCCTTCTGCTCTTCCTCGCTGAGTGAGAACGGCTCGTTCGTGATGAGAGAGTCCTTTTTTCCAATCTTGGATTCTGCTACTTTTTGTGGTGTGAATGCAGCAGAGGGTCCTAGCGCCTCTCTGATGACAGAAGAGTCGGCCCCGAGGGAGTCTATAATGATGGAATCGCTGAGTGCGATGGAATCGATGATGGCAGAGTCGAGTGCAAACATCTCCTCTTTGTTGTTGATGCTTGGCGGCAAGGCCTCAAGCATGGAAATCAGGCTGTCATAACGCTCGATGTCCATCATGATGCGCTCTTTGATTCGGTCGTAAGGGAGGTTCGTTGAGTTCAGCGCCTTATAAAGGTCGGTGGCTTGCTGGCAAGCAAAAGCCACGTCGAATGTGAATTCCGTCTTCTGCGAATAGAGCATCAGTCCAATCTGCTCACATTGCTTCATATATGAAACGAGCTGCTGATGCTGCTCCTTATGCTGCGACTGATAGCGTATCATGAACTGCTCCTGCTTCAAGGCATCGCTTTCCAGTTCCTTTTTCAGGACAGCGAGGGTTCTCGACAAATCCCGTTCTTTCAACACAGCAAAAGCTGACGGCACCATAATCAAAAGCACCATCAGCATGACTGCGAATTTTCTCATATTGTTCATACAAGTACAGTTTTTAAACTTCAACAAGGCGCTTCATCGCCCTGTAAATCCGTCGTCCGAACTTACGGACTCCGCTCACGTTCTCGTCATCCTCGTCCTCATCGTCGGCATCCTCCTCAATGATTTCCTCTTTGTCGTCATCGTCAGTTGACGCCGTCTCGGCACCCTCCGACTGGTCATCTTCAATATAGGTGGAGATCTCACCTTTCATACCGTCTCTCAAGTCGATGAGCAGTCCTTTAAATCCTTTGTTTTTCCGAAAACTTTTATATTGGACTTTCTTTTTCGCACACCAGGCTTTGAAACGACGTCCCTGGCCTGCCACCCATTTTCCAAAGCGTACCGCCGTCTTCTTCAACCACTTCCAGAACGTTTTCAGGGTTTTGTTCAGATGAATCAGCCCTATGAACAGTTTCTTCAGCAACCAAACGATACCTTTGCCCAAGAAGACAATCCCAATCAGGATGCCTTTGCCGACGGCAATTGCGCCCTTCTTCAGTCCTCGGAGAATCTTATGTACCTTCTCCTGAGTGTCGTTGTTGTTCCAGAAAGATTTTATTTTTCTGGAAATAAAGATGATGAAGTCGATGATGGCAAGCAGTCCTTTGACCACCCATCTGAGCAAGAATTTCAAGAACTTGAGAATCCATCGTCCCACCGCCTTGATACCTTTCCAAAGCAGCAAAACCAACAGTTTGGCGATTTCCAGAAGGACCGCCAGCGTGGATTTCTCATCGTAATTCCTATTCTTGTCGCGCATAGATGAAATCGGAAAATGCACCTCAGGGCACCAAGTGCCTCATGGTCATGACTGAATGACTTGTCGTCAGGCTGCCAGCAAGGTGTCAGCCGTCGGACTTCTCATGCAAAGTTAATTGTTTTTCATTAAAACGGCACATATTTTTTAAACATTTTTCATACCTTTGCATAAAATAACATTAAATAACAGATAATCGCTCAGACCCTCATTGTTATTGGGAGCTTTGAGAGGCAGACGCCACGGTGTGAATGTCTTCGGTCTGTCCGATTTGAGAATTAATCAGAATCAATGAAACGCATAGGTTTATTATCCGACACCCATGCCTATTGGGACGACCGTTATGTGAAATACTTCAGTGAATGCGACGAGATTTGGCATGCGGGTGATTTTGGGAGTATGGAGATTGCCGACCGCCTGTCGGAAATTGCTCTGTTGCGTGGTGTCTATGGCAACATCGACGGCCATGACATCCGCATGCGTTTCAGTGAGAAATACCGCTTCAAATGCGAGGATGTGGAGGTGCTGATGAAACATATCGGCGGCTATCCCGGCCACTACGACGCCAGCATCCGCGCCAGTCTGTTCGCCCGTCCTCCAAAACTTTTCATCAGCGGCCACTCCCACATTCTCAAAGTTCAGTACGACAAGACGTTAGACTGTCTGCACATCAATCCCGGAGCCGCTGGGCTTTATGGATTTCACAAAGTCCGCACACTGGTAAGGTTTACCATTGACGGGGCTGAGATTAAGGATCTCGAAGTGATTGAGCTTGGTGAGAAGAAATGACTTCGTTTTTGTTTAGCCCGATTCATTATGCTCACTTTATCCTATATTTTGTAACCGCTATTGAATTGTTCTTTATTATCACTTTTGTTTTATAGCCGAACTCTCTAAGAACGGTAGGACTTTCGGTCGAGTTTACCATTGTAAGTCCGCCTCACCTCATTTGTCTGCTCATAAACCATTGGAACCTTGTAACGCTCGAGGCATCCGGCCAGAAAGCGAGCAATTTTCCTCTTGTCCAAGGTCTCTCCATCCCTCATCGCCACCACCAATTTGAGTGCGTTTCCCATGACAGAATGTTCAACTGCCACGCAAATGCAGTCAAGGACACCGTCTATCGCCATGGCTGCATCCTCCACCTCAGAAGGCGACACCTTATAGCCACCCACATTGATCACGTCGTCCATCCGCCCTGTGAGATGCAGCCTTCCAGCCTCATCGAAGTATCCGATATCAGAAGTGAATACCGTACCGTCCCTCATCACAGCTGCAGAGAGTTCCGGTTCATCCGCATATCCCGACATAATCATCCTACCCCGACATGAAATTCTCCCGTCAATGTCTGTAAAGACCTCAGCATTTTTAAGCACTTCGCCCACACATCCTGCCAGATAAAGCCCATCGTTAAAATTATAGGTGCAGACAATGCCCGTCTCGGTAGAAGCATAGGTGTTGTAGAGCCTTGATTGAGGGAGGGTTTCCGCCAATTCTTGCATATCAGACTGCATCATCGGTGCAGCCCCTGTCTCTATGAAATCGATTTTGGAAGCAAATTTTACCAATTCTTTCTTCCAAAGTTTCAGCAATATCCTGATGCTTGCAGGTACCAAGAAAGTGGCCATTTTCTGATATGGGAGTTGGAAAGCCTTGAAAAACAAATCCATATCCGTCATTCCTTCCAGCACAACCAAGGTGGCCCCGAGCATCATCACGGGATAAACTTTTGAAAGACTTCCAATGTGGTTGAGCGGTCCGCTAATGACAAAAGCCAACTCTGATGAGAACCCTTGCCCATCAATCAGGTTTTCTGCGTCGGCCAAAATGGCTTCATGGCTAACCATCACTCCTTTCGACACCCCGGTTGTACCTGTAGTGAAAAGAATGTCCGCCACTCCCTCAGGCGTCGCCAGACGTCCATAACGGTTTTCAACCTCCAGAAACCGTTCTTCTGGAATGTCCTTCTCCAGCGGCATGGCCACCGCACCGACAATATGAATGGCAAAATAGTCAACCAGGAAGTCCAACGTCTGCGTCGTCCTGAAGATTTTCACTTGCCTTTCACCCAGCCCTTCTGCCTTAAAGCGTTCAGCATGCTGGAGCACCATATTCCACAACTGGCTGTATGTAGTCTGTTTATCTCCTTCCACCACAGCCACTTTGTCGGGACATTGCTCCGCATGTATTCTGATATAGTCTTCCAACATCATTTTTCCTGTTGTTTTCGTTTGACCAAATCCACGATGCTGTCGAGATTTCTCAGGTTTTTAGGCGTGGCATCGGCGGCCTCCAGCTCGATGCCGTATTTCGTGGATAGAGTCATCAGGATGGCAGTTACACCTAATGAGTCAAGCTCGGCAAACAAGAAGTCGGCATCAAGGTCCACCAAGGGCAGCAACTCTTCAAGTAAAGATTTTATTTCTTCTTTCATTTATTTAACAATTACAGGTTTATACATTTCAAACTGAGTCCTTTCTTCCTCTTTTGGCTCAGCGATTATCAACTTTGCATTTGGATGTATTTTGAGCAGTTCCTCCACGTCTTCCAAGCCGTTCTGCTGACGTATGTCGATGTTTTCCGCAAAATGTTGTGCGCTATAAGTGGCCAAAAGCACCTTGTCGGGTTCTTTTTCAAACGTGACAAAATGGGAATCAGGGCAAGCATAAGCCAATGCCAGTGCCAAGGCTCCCCACCCACTGTTCTGCATTACCACCATTTCAGGAGAGTCTGCTGTCATTTCCTCAATCAAAGAAGCGTTTGCATACAAAGAACTCCTCACCTCTCTCATCACTTCCGAACCTTTATAGCGGTAACGGTCCATGATCAGGGTGCAGACCTCCTCAACCTTCAGTTCCGTCCGTTCTTTCTGTTCCAATGACTTACATCCCCTCAGACGTTCCCACAACATCCGGAACGACAGTGGCCGAATTCTGTAAGCATTGTCTTTGCTCACCATCCACCTGAAAATCAGCGGTGGAAAAAGGTAAGCCATCAGCACCACGGAAAACATTCCTACGATTGTGAGCTCCGCAAGCGACCTCAATGCCGGATGTTTTGCGATGATCAAGGTCCCTATTCCCACAAACATGATCAAAGCGGAAAGTATGATGCTGCTCTTGTAGGAAGCCAGCATTTTCCGCCTGTAGGCATATTCATACTGACATCCCTCCGTCATGAAAATGGTGTAGTCGTCGCCTTGTCCGAAAATGAAAGTGGCGAGAATCACGTTTACCACATTGAATTGGATGCCCAAAATGGACATCATACCCAGAATCCATATCCAGCTGACGGCCATAGGAATGAATGAAAGGATGGCCAGTTCGAGGTTTCCGAAAGAGAACCAGAGGAAACAGAAGACAATGATTCCGCAGGCCCATCCGATATAGTTGAAATTGTCGGAAAGTGCGTCAGCCACAGCAGAAGTCATACTTCCCACATCAAATACCACTCCCTTACTTATTTCGTCCTCAAGCAATTCTTCCACTTTTTTCACATCCGACTTACGTGCATAGAGCACATCCACCGCCTTACAGCCTTTCTCCGCATTTCCATCCACGAGGAAACCTGTATAGACCGTCTTCATCAGAGGGTCAAAATAGGCGATATCCTGAGGTTCGAACGATGCGTCTATCAACTCCCAGAATTCATCGAACGAATGGTCAGAAAAACCATATTTCCGTGCAGCAATTCCCACCTGAGTCTTCATATCAGTTCCAAATTCCTCCACAAAACTTTTCCACAGCATGAGTCTGCGCTGCTGCTCACCTCCAGGCACGATGAAATCCGTGGTTTTCCGATAATCAGCAATAATTCCTGAAGACAGGCAGCTATCATACGTTTTCCGCATTCCATAGGCTCTCGCTACAGCCTCTTCCGCATCAGCCCCATAGGATACGGCATAGATGGTGGTCAGGCTGTCGGCGTTCTGTGTCATCTTTTGAAGGTCAGCCATATCTTTCCGTTGCTCATCCGTCATATAATTCATGTGGCTGATGTCGGCATCAAACTGGGTGTGGAAACTAAAGAAAAGCAGGACGGCCGTGACTGCCACAACCAGCCATCCCACCCAACGGTTGCTTTCCAAAGACAGGTTGCCGGCACGGTCGATGAAATTTGTCTTGTGTTGTTTTTCACTGACATGAGCCATGTGGGGCAGGCAGAAGAGCACAAACAGGATGGTTCCCACCAACAGCAAGGCGCTGAAAAGCCCTAAATCTCTCAAAGCCACAGAATGCAGGGGCACCAGAGCCAGGAACGCACCCACGGTAGTGATGTTACCCACCACAAGCGGTCCACAGATTTCTTTCAATGCCGACCGTCGTTCGGGAGTATGGTTCAGATGGGCAATGAAATGCAGCGGATAATTCACGGCAATTCCCACTATCGCAGAAGCGATGCCGATGACGATGATCGAAACATTGTCGTTGACCAGTGAGAGCATTCCCATGGCAAAAAGACAGCCCCATCCTATCGAAAGCAAGATGAGCAGGATATTTCTGATACTCCGCAAAGTATAGAACAAAAGTAACAAAATGAGCACGACCGCAAGCGAGACCGCCACCAAGCTGTCGGTGCGTATTCTTTCCGCATTACCTACAGCAATCACAGGTCCGCCGGTGAAATGCACATCCACCTCTTTCATCTCACCTTTCACCTTATCCGCCGCCTGATTCAGCAGTTCCACCAGTTTGCCGTTGTTATCCGTCTCACTGGCTCCAAAAGGCGACCTCATCATGACGTATGCTTTCGTCATGTCAGGTGAGAAGATATATCCGTTGTAGATTTCGTAGTCCAACTGTTGGCGGGCAGCCTGCAGTCTTGTCACCAAAGGCGTGAAGATATTCAGGGGGTCCCGCTGCATGTTGTCGGCCAGCAGTCCTGAAACCGGGAACATCAGCATCTGCTTGTCGGCTTCCAGCTGGTGCTCCACATATTCCGGCTCAGCCAGCTTTTTCCGGATTTCCACATAATCACTGTCGGAAAGAAAATAAGGGATGTTGCTGTAGGCAAAGTCCGTCAGTTCCTCAATCTGTTCCATGTCCACCTGAGAGGTGACATCCGTCAGCCAATGTGCTGTATCCGTCTCCTCCAATGCCGACTCCAGCATATCAACCGCCTCCGTCATAAGGTCTGCATCAGGCTGATTCTGTCCCGCCATCTGCACCACAGCGAAAATGCGGTCAGTTCCCGCCATGTCCTTATACACCTCCATGGCCTGCTGACTCCGTCCCTCAAGTGGCAGAAAGTCAGAGATATCCTCCTTGAAAGACTGGCGCATAAGCAGTGCCGCCAACAGAAGCGTCAGCAAAAGCAGAAGCGTCAGACCGGCAACCTTCCGTTTTTTCAGCAAATCGAAGATATGGATAATCCAATGCGTCATGGTTTACAATCAAAATCGGTTGTCCACAGGATTGGCATAAATCCCGAGGAATATTTCCTTCAGTTTCTCCACATCGCAGGTGTCGTATCTGTCAAGTTTCGTGAGGTGGCGTTGAAACGCCCGTTTTTGCTCGTCAGAGTAAAGAGAGCTGTATTTCATGTTGCCATAGAGCATGTCGTGGGCGATGTAGTTGTTTGGAAAAAGCCTGTATGCCGCGTTGATGCGCCTGTCGAGGAGTTTTGCCACCGCAATGTGGTATTCATTATTGGTTTTGTTCTCAAAAGCCCTGAGTTCTTCCTCTCTCAGAGGCTCGCAGATTTCAAAATGGACACGTCCCTTGTATTGGAGTATGCCCGTGAGGATGCTGTTGAGGTCCTCTCCCGGCTTCTTCGTGTATTTCCGGTTTTGCGACTCATAGAGCTCCAATGCCTTGAGTATGTCGCAGGACTCCCATTCATACGACACAGACACAGGTACAATGTTCAATTCAGAAAGAGCTTTGATCTTGTCGGCATTCTCACTCATACAGAACATCTTGACGATGCCTTGGTCAGTGGCGTCAATTCCGTTCTTGGTCCTTCCATTTCGTTGTGCAATCCACACCGACTGCTTTTTCTCCCGGATGACATGGCGGATATATTCCGACAGATGGAGCGACTTCTCATAAAAGTCCTTGATACTGCCTCCCGGTCTTGCCACCTTGAACATCTTGTTCGCTTTGCCGATATCGATAATCACAGGATTCATCATCAGGTTGGCACCGAAAGTGATTTCCGTGGTATCGAATCCATTCTTCACAAAGAAATACTGCAACAGACTGGAGTCGAGCATGATGTCGCGATGGTTCGACACAAAGAGATAAGGTTTTCCTTTAGTCAGATGATGCAGTCCGTGGCATGAGAACTCTGCAACCGAGCGCTTGATAATCTGTTCGTTCACCTTGCTCATGGTGTCCGTCTGGAAATCTCTGGTGTTCTTGAATGCCGCCACCCTTTTTCTCACCGCTTCAATCGGCTCGTCGGGATAGACAAAAGAAGCGAGCAAAGGGAAAACGTCACAATTGGCGATGCGCTGCATAGCCTGTGGGATTTCGTCCTCATTATAAGGACGTATGTCATCGAATTTGGAATTCTTCATATCGAGCTCAATCTATATCATCTGGCTTTTCTGCCTTTTTCTTTTCTTTCACATGAGGAAGATTCCACATCCACTTGAGAAACTCCTCTTTCCATTTCCTGCATTCGGGTGTGCCCTTCAGTTCGGAGCATCCGAATCCGTGACCGCCCCGCTCATACTGCACGTAGCGATGGTTGACACGGTGTGCCGTGAGCGCAGAATCGAGGATGACCGAATTTCTATAGTCCACCACGGGGTCGTCCTTGCAATTGACGAGAAACACCGGAGGGCAGTCGTCGGGCACATGCTTCTCAAGCGAAAGTAAATCACGCAAAGCAGTATTTCTTGTTCTAGAATCACCGAGCAGACCCCGTCTCGAGCGCTTATGCACGCAACGGTCAGTCATGGTAACCACGGGATATACCGGCACCACAAATGCCGGTTGGTCCGCTTTGTCAAACAGCTCCGCTGCCGACATCACCAAATGTCCTCCCGCAGAAAAGCCCATGGCTCCCACCAGTTCAGGGTCAATTCCCCACTTTTCCGCATTCACCCTGACGCACTTGAGCGCCTGACGCAAATCGTCCTGCGGATCAGGATACCTGTTGCCTCTGAACACCCACCTGTGCCTCACCACAAATGCTGGAACGTATGCCGTGCGGTACCGGAGCACGAATGCAGAAACGCCATGTTTTTGCAGCCATTGACCGACCAGATGCCCCTCGTTTTGCATATCGTGCCAGAAATAGCTGCCACCGGGACAGACCACGACCGCCACATTTCCTTTTCCCACTGCAACATACGGGGTCATCTCCACCTTTTTGCGACATGCGGTACCCTCCCAGATATTTATCTGAGCCTCAGCCGCCATGACCGCCAACCACAGCAAGCCACAGCAAATCATCCTCATCAGTTGGTTTCGAGCCGTCAGAATCATGTCGTTGCGTTTATTTTGTCAATCAGATAGTTAGAACCAAGGATAGCTTCACAGGTAAGAAGCGAAGTGAGCGGAACACCGCAGAATCCATGCAGGTTGTTGCTTTGTCCCGTGAGCAGCAGGTTCTTCACTTTTGTAACCACTGGCAACTGCGACAGTGCGATGTTGTGTGCATCCTTACTGAATCCATAGAGGCATCCCTCCCTGTTGCCATAATAATCGCGGATGGTCAGCGGGGAAGCCGTGTTCATCCATTCCACACACGAAGAGAATCCGGGATGAATGCGGTTGATGAATGCCATCAAACGATCTGCGCAATCTTTTTTCCAATCCTCATAATCTTTGCCACGATGCCCCACCTTGGTGTTTTCCCAGCGTCTCACTTCATCAAAACGCATGGGAGCCGTAACAATCACCTTTTCCGCATATTTGCCTTGTTGGATTTGCGGTGGTGTCATCAACAAGAATCCCATAGGCCAGCTGGGCTGTGGATTGTCAAACTCCCATATCTGGTCGTATTTGTTGAGAAAATACTCTGAATAGTTGAGATAAGGGAATGCATCTTTCTTCAGCTTGGCAAACATACAGAAAGCCGAATAGGAATTAGGCACGCTCCTGAGCCTTGAAGAATAAGACTGTGGAAAAGCATTATCGGGCATGATGTCGAGCATGGCGCAAGGATGGACTGCAGATATGTAATAGTCGGCAGAGAAGTGCTTCTCCTCATTGCCGTGGCGGGTGACGACCTTATCCACATGGCGGTCGTTCACCTCAATCCACGTCACCTCTTCATTGGTGAGTACCAGCCCTTGATGGCTGCAGATGACGTCGCACAGCAAATCGGCGAACCGTCGGCTTCCTCCCTCAAACCGGCTTGCCCCCTCTATGTAGAGCATCATCAGGATGGCATGCACATAGGCCGGTGTCCTGTCGCCCACACCTCCATAGAGCGGGCAAAGATAGGCAAGGACCGCCTGCAACCGTTTGTCGTTGGTGAAGCGGCTGATGAAAGCATCGGCAGGCATGAGAAAATCATCCGAATGGGCAAACAAGCTCCCCCCCTCAGAGCGGCGGAGATGGAGAATATCGATATGACTGGTCATCTCATAGATGGCATCGACATACTTATTCAGGTTCTCTTTTTCTTTTGGGAAATAAGCGGAGAGAGAGTTGATGAATCCCTCCCTGGTGTTGGCGATTTCAAAAACAGAATGGTCCTCCATGTAATAGAGTTTGTCGGAGCACAGCCCGTCCACATCTCTCAGGTGCATCGCATCATCTATTCCAAGATATTGGCACAGCCTGCGAATCGTTCCACCTTCACGCATACCCACTACGGTGTGCATGCCGGTGTCGAACTCCACACCATCGCGTGCGAAAGTCTGGAGTCCGCCCCCGATAGTGACGTTCTTCTCGAGAACCGTCACTCTCAGCCCTTCTTTGGCAAGGAAAGCCCCGCAAAACAGGCCTCCCAGTCCGCCTCCTATGATAATGACAGACTTTTCCATGCTCATGCCTCAATAATTTGTTTGTACAAAACCGGCTTGTCAATGAGCTCTCCTGTGGTGACAACAGCTCCCACCAACACGCCCAACATCCCGTGCGAATTGATGTTCTGCCCAGTCTGCAACACGTTGGGTACTTTCATCCGGTGAGGCACCCTCCCTGCATTGCCAAGTGTGACATCCTTGGCTATTCCGTACATGGAGCCTTGGTCCGTTCCTGTGTAGTCAAGATAAGTGAGCGGTGTGGATGTGTAGAAATGCTGAATGGTGCTGCGGATGCCAGGGAACTGATGTTCGAGGACATCCAGCAGTCTTTCAGCCTTTTTTTGTTTCAATTCTTCATATTCCGCTCCTCGATGAAGTGGTGAGGTCCCTATCCACCGCGCCACATCGTCCATCTTCATATAGGTGAGCACCACCGCCGTTTTTGCGAATTTCGGAGACGGCTGGTGGCAAAGGTGCATGTAGAGATAGCCTTTTGGCCAGGTCTGATCATCATAATCCTCACAATTCCAAGGCGTTCCGTATTCATAGCCATAGAAATTGGAATTCATGTACGGCACGGCGTTTTCCTTGAAATGGATGTAAAGAGAAAAACATCCGATGCCCTGCCTCATGGCATTCACCCTTTTGCGGAAGACCGGTCTGATCAATTTTGTATTAAGCAGTTCGAGGGTGCGTTTTGGATGAGCGTCAGAAATCACATAGTCAGCAGGCACAAAGTCTGTTCCGTTGATCGTCACACCCACAGCCTTGCTCTCATCACACACGATTTCCGTCACCTTGCTTCTCACCATCACCTTTCCTCCATTTCTTTCTATCACACTCTTCAATGCTGCGGCAATATGGTCACTTCCTCCAGCCACTCTGAATGCACTCTGATTATAGAAATCCATGATAAAGGCATGAGTAGAGAAAGGGGTGCGACCTGGCTCTGCAGCATAGAGCGGAAGATTTCCCACCAGCACGTCGGCCAGCCGACTATCAGTGACCCTCTGTCTGATAACCTCATCTATAGGTCTCAGCAGAAATTCCGCACTCATTTTTCTGTCTGTGTCATCAAATCGGAGAGAATGCATGGAAGAAGCCTCATTCACAGCCTTCACCAGTTCCACATAATCAAGTATATTCTGGTGCTGTTCAGGGAAATAGCTGGATAGTCGGTCCACCAAGGCTTCAAATCCATTAGGTATGCAGTAGCGCTGTCCATCCAAGCTAATGATATCGTAAGCATCAGGATTGAGCCGGTCGAGCACCAAGTCGTTCCTGATGCCGAGAAACTTCATGAGGCGGTCGAGGGTCTGCCCCTCATCAGCACTACCGATGAAATGCATACCCGTCTCGAATTTGGCGCCTTTTCTTACAAAACACTGAAGGCAGCCTCCTATCTGGCCAGCCTGCTCCATCACCGTCACGTCGTAGCCGTTTCGGGAAAGAATGGCGCCACAGGCTAGTCCCCCCAGCCCACTTCCGATTATGATCACCTTCTCACACATCCTGTTCTATTTGATTTGCAATCGACTCATATTTTTGTATAAAGTATTTCCTGAACCAAGAGGCCTGCTCACGGTAGGTTCCCAGTTTTTTCAGTTCCTCATTACTTACGACATCACCCACCTCCACATACAGCGGCGATTTATTCAAATGGTGCACACCCTTAGGCAACACTTTTCCCGGACCATACATACACATGGGTAAGATGTCGAGCCCAAGTTGGTCAGCCAGGAAGAATGGTCCCTGATGGAAACGCCCTATGCGGCAGTCCCTCGACCTCGTTCCTTCAGGATAGACCGCAATGCTGTAGCCCCTTTCCACAAGGGATTTCAGATGGGGGACTATTTTGTCGATGGAATCGGTGACCGGCACAAATTCCGCCGCATGGATGATGGTTCGGTAGAGCGGGTTGTTCCATGCCCATCCGTTGGTGAGAAAAATCATTTTCGGCGTGAAGATGAGCTGGCATGCCAGGTCGAGATGCGACTGATGGTTTGCGATGATGAGTTTGGGTTTGTCGAAATCCACATCATCGTGCATTTGATAGGAGAATGACGTACCAGGAATGCCGTGACGGAGCATGAGGAAACGAGCCATCCAGTTGACTAACCGGTGGACTTTCATCCGCTTTTTCTCCGTCATCTTACCGATTTTCGTGTAGCACCATACCATGGGAGTGACCAAAAGTACAGAGAAAAAAACGAAAAACAGCGCTGCATAGAGTGTCCTGCCCCACTTCATCAGGAAGCGGAAAATCCTCAGCGGCAGACCATATATCAAAGCCAAGCCGCACAAGACCGTGTTGAGCAGACTGATTCGGGCAAAATCAATCCCTGGCCTGAAATGGCTCACCCGCTCCTCTTTCGGCGGATAATACACATTCACGGGGATTTCCTCCAGTCTGACTCCATGCCATGAAGCGAACACCATCAACTGCAGTTCAGCCTCATACCTATTTGACAACACAGGCAGTCCATAATGTTTTTTCAGCGGGTAAAGTCTATATCCTGTCTGGGTATCGCTGAGCCATCTTCCCGTCTGCACCCAAAACCAAAAGTCAGAAAATTTGTTAGCGAAACTGCTGCCTTTGCTGCGTTCCACCCCTTCCATATTGCGGCTTCCCACAATCAGGCATCCTGGATGCTTTTGGTTGGCCTGAAGAAAGAGGGGAATATCTTCAGGGAAATGCTGTCCGTCGGCATCGAGGGTGATGGCATAGGCAAAACCCATCTTCCGCGCCCTCCGGAATCCCATCTTCAGTGCATATCCTTTCCCCTTATTCTTCTCATATCCAACGATTTCCACCTTTCCAACGCCTCTGAGAATCTTTTCCGTATCGTCGGTGCTGCCGTCGTTGACCACAATGACGTCATCGCAATATTCGCAAGTTTTCCTAACCACACGTTCAATGGTTCCGGCATTGTTGTATGTCGGGATAATCACGCAGATTCCTCTGTCGTGCAATAGCTTGCGGTTATTTTCCTGCTGTTGGGTCATTCGGTTGACAAACAAAAGAAAGATTCACCAAAGTCGTCTTGTCCATGGCGGTTGCGGTCATCTGCACTGCCAATTCCTGGCCATCCTCCGTTTCTGCCAAGCGGTTGATTTGGAAATCAAACTCCGGCGTGCTGACAGGCGACACCACGGCGAGGAACTTCACATTCTTCACATAGGTGATGGACAGCGGTCGGTTCGTCCATGTCTCCACCAACTCTTTCGCCATCTGCACCAGACACACCCCTGGCGTGACCGGTTCCCCAGGAAAATGTGCCTTGAAAATGAAATGCTGTGGATTCAACTTGATTGTAAACCGTGGCAGTCCGCCCTCTTCCACCTGAGCAGTCACTTTGTAAAAGTCATTCTTCAATGTCAGCATCTTCAGTCTCGCTTTCAGGGATTGGAGTTAATTTAAAATAGAGTCTGTATTTCTCATCACGGTACTCAGGCAGCCCCTCCCTCATATTGTGGATCAGCGCCTTCAAGTCCTTTTTCAGGATTTTCTTCAGGTACCATTTGTTCATCATTTTCTGCACGTCGTGGAGTTTCACCTTATCTTTCAGGAAGTGATAGGAGAAATCGAAATAGGAAATACCGAAATCATTGAACACGGCTCCCTTGAGCAGGTTTCCGTCGTTCAGCAGCATGCATCCTCCGCTCAGATAGGCATCACGTATCTCGATATACGCGGAAAACCTCGCTCGTTGCCCTTCCTGCTCAGGCAGCAGGCTCTGGGCTGACAAGGTTGCAATATTGAGCAAGAATATCAGGCTGCTAACGCACAGAAAACATCTTATTGTCGATCTCATGGTTCGTCCTCACATTTTTCAACACAATTACGGTTCTGTCGCCTTTTTTCTCCTGCAGCTCCACCTTCGTCACCCATGCTTTCTTCATGTCGAAATGGAGGATGATTTTCTGGAACATCTGCTTCATATTTTTTTTCAGGGGCGTGAGCCTTGCCACCCATTCCCCAGCCTCAGGGACCAGCTCCACTTTGTACTCTTTATCGTCGAGGCATTTTCCTATCACACTGTTCATCATAATCCTCGCAATTTCCTTGAACATCTTGTTCTGCTTGGTGTCGATGACATCATTGCGGTGTTCGTTTTTCAGCAGCACTTGAGTGTCGTTCAAGATGAAAGTGTAGGTGTAGGGCGAGACATACTCCCACCTGAGCATGTTCTTCTGCTTGTAGCACATCCGTCCCTTCGACACCATCTGGTCGTTGAGCATCTTTGAATATTTGGTCTGGGTGAAATCACACTGCATAGTCCGCATTTCCTGCGCCGCCTTGTTGATTTTCGCCCGGATGGCTTCCTTGCTTTGTGTCTGGGCAGAGAGCGTTAGTGCCAGACACATCATTCCACAAAACAATATCAGTTTATTTCTCATATCATCATTATTTTCATAAAAAGCAAAACCACATATCTGTTGTCTATTTGGCGATGAGGAAACATCCTGCCATGATGAACGCCACCCCCACCCATTTCATCGGCGACACCTGTTCATGGAAGAAGACGATGGCCGCAATCATGCCAAACACATAGCTGATGCTGATCATCGGGTAAGCCTTGCTGAAAGGGAACACCTTCACAATGTACATCCACAGCACCGATGCCGCTCCGAAGCATATACCGCACAGCGCAAACTGCCAGTTGAGCAACAGTGAGACCCAGAAGTCCTTCGTCCATGCGAACTTAGGCATCTTCATCATGGCAAATTTCAGGAACACCTGTCCAGCGCAGAGCAGCGCACTCTGCAACACAGAGAAGAATATTATTTTCCACATGACAAAACCATAGCTACAGATTTGACCTCGTAATCAAGATGTATGCCGGCATTCTCCATCAACTGCCGGAACAGTGGAGTGGTCTCCTCATGGCATCCCACCAACACAGTCTTGCATTTCCCGCTTTTCAGCAGCAGTTCCGCATCTTTCAAAGCCCATCTCATCGACTGTTCACCATGCGTGTAGGTCACGTTATATCCGTGGCAGCCGGTCTTGATGGCGATGTTGCTCCCAACAGTGTTATGTGTGCTTTGCATGAAGAAGGTAGGTTTCAGCGAAGCCTCGCCCTCATCTTCCATCTGCTCCAGCAATTTCTCGCTGTATTCCAAGCATCCGTATGCCGTGGCTGTGACCACCGCATCGGGGCACTCAATCCCCGCCTCTTTCAATGCCTTGAGAGAAGAAAGCAACGAACTCTTCATCAGCTTTCCCATACGCCTGGCTTCAAGTGGCTTGACAAACTCAGCAATACCAGGGAGTTCTTCCACACTGTTGATTTCCACTTTTGCCAGCACCTTAACCTCCAAGTCGCCGGCATGGGCCACAGTGGTATTTTCTGTAGGTTGGGCAGAGAACACCAACGAAGAGTCGTTACCTCCGAATCCAAACGAATTGGTCATCACATTAGTGAGTCGGCAGTGTTCTTTCCCCATGGTTGGGACAACACCATTATCCATGGCTTTGGTCCATCCCAAATTGGCTGGCACCAGAGAGTTGCTGATGGCCAGCAGACAAATCACCGCCTCAATGCCTCCAGCCGCACTGGTGGCATGTCCGGTGAATCCCTTAGTACTCGACACCATCGGCATTTGTGAACCAAACACCCTGAGCAAAGCGTTGCTCTCGCTTTGGTCGTTGTTAGGCGTTCCTGTTCCATGGGCGTTCACATACTGAATGTCAGATGGTTGCAGTCCCGCCATCGCCAGTGCTTCCGTCATCGCCTGGAATGCCCCCTCGCCATTTTCCGAGGAAGCAGTCTGGTGGAACGCATCGCAGGCATTGGCATATCCACTGAGCCAGGCATGAATGTCCGCCTTGCGTTGAAGCGCATGGGCTTCAGACTCCATCACGACAAATGCGGCCCCCTCTCCAAGGTTCAATCCCGCCCTTCCCGCATCAAACGGACGGCAAGGTTGATGGTCAAGAATCATCAACGAATTGAATCCGTTGAGATGAAATTTCGTCAGCGCCTCCGTTCCTCCCGCCACCACAATGTCGGCTTGTCCGGTTTTAATCAGTTCTGCCCCGAGAATCAGCGCATTGGCTGCCGATGAGCAAGCAGTTGAGATGGTGGTTGAATCGGAGAAACAGCTGGAATCGGCTGCGATTTGACGTGTGCAACTGCCACAATCATGCATACTCAGCAGTTCTGGGTCGGCCGTACCCTCTTTCAATTCTTTGTAATGCTTTTCCGTAAGGTCCATTCCTCCGACTGTGGTTCCAGAGACGAGGATGGCCTTAGATGCGGTTTCCGTCTTTCTGAAGTCCGCCAATCCTGCGTCATGCAATGCCTGCCTCACCGCAAGCATCCCCATCAGGGCGGTTCTGCTTACGAGTTTAGACTGTGGGATGTCAAGCAATCGCTTCATCTCCTCATCCGACATTTTCACCTCACCCACAGGCAGTTCCTTATGCGCCGAGTTGAGAAAACGCATCTCTCCTATCCCACTCCGCTTCTCACGAAGTGACCGCAGCACCTCTGCCTTGTTGTTTCCGATGGCAGACACAATGCCTTCTCCAGTGATGACCACCCGTCGGTCCTGTTCTTTCATTTTTCTTGTCGATATATCAGGATTTACCCCCAACTGCTATTTATTTCTTACGGTTTTTGCTGACATAATCAGCAATGGAAGCCACACTACTGAAAATCGCCTTACCTTGCGAAGGGTCAGCCAGTTTGATGCCGTATTTCTTTTCAAGCAGCACAATGATTTCCAAGGCGTCGATAGAATCCAGCCCCAGTCCGTCGCCAAAAAGAGGAGCCTCAGCATCAATATCCTCTGGAGTCATTTCCTCCAGGTTCAGCACCTCAATCAATTGCTGTTTCAGTTCCAATATCAGTTCTTCCATACATTAAAAACAGTTTTATAATATCTTTATCATTTATTCTTCATTCACCGTCTGAAGTATTTGATTTTCTACAGACGACATACATATCAGCCTCAAAATGAGCCTCATCCTCATAATCCAGCCAACCGGTCACGGCACTTGTGATGCAATCTTGCTCCATAGTGGCATTCAGGATAGCTTCCATCAGCTTCTGATTCTTCCCATCCAGCACATAAAGTGCCGTTTCCCCATGATAATGGTGCCGGATGGCAATCTCTCCTGTCACGATGTTGGGCAGCGTATAGACAAAAACCGACGGACTCGGAAAAAAATCCTGTGGATTGGCAATCGACTTCAGATAATTGCGGTCAGCATCAATGGAGGCATGATGGTTGAAGAGAATGACCGCCCTTTCGTCATTCGGGACCGCTTCCTCAGCCTCTGTCCTCTCAGCCTGCCGCAACAATTCTGCCGCAAGGAACCCCAAGCGGGAGAGCATGTCCATCTTATAGAATTTTGGATAATCACTGACTCTCCCTTTGTATAGTTCTGTCAGCATCTGCTTTCCCTGTTCCCTGACCTCAAGCGTCGCACCGTCGAGCACCACTTCCTGCGGAGTGATGTGCACATGGTGAGTTTTCTCCAAAAGGCAAGGCTTACACAACGGCATTTGAACCCGGTCTGCCTTTTTGTCGGCCCAGATGGCTGCATTACCTCCTCCAAAACCCGAGATCATTTTCACGAACGCCTTCTTTTCTGAATGGGATGCAGAAGCAGCGATGTTGATTTTTCCCGACACCCCCAATTCATCGAATCCCCGGGTTGGCAGGATAAGCCCTTCATCGAGTGCAGCCATGTTGATGACCGTCTCCAACACTCCCGCCGCTCCGAGCGTATGCCCATAAAAACCTTTGAGCGCATTGGCCGGTATTTGTGAAAGTCCAGCACGCTCCACAGCCACCGACTCCATCTGATCGTTGAACATGGTGGCTGTCCCATGCACATTGACGAGCGCCAAGTCCTCAATATTGTGCCCTTCCAGCACCTTCTTGAGAGTTCTATATGCCCCTTCCGCATTCTTGGATGGTGTGCTGAGATGGAAAGCGTCGTTCCTCACTGCCACAGCCTCTATTCTCCAGCAGTCATCTGGGTTTGCAGCTTCAGTTGGTTGTGTTGACAGCACCATGGTGGCAGCTGCCTCTCCCAAATTCAGTCCTGTCCGTTCCATATCGAATGGTCTGCAACTTCCCACACTCATTGCTTTGAGCGACTGGAAGCCAGACACGACGAAGGTGTTCAACACGTCAGCCCCACAGACCACGGCATAACGATAGAATCCAGACTGCAATAACCTGTAAGCCAAAGCAATGGCAGAGACACCCGAGATGCATGCATTACAAACAGTGACAGGGCTGTTCTTAAATCCCAAGACCTTAGCCACCGCATTCGCACTGTCGGCCAGGCTCACTTCCGCATCATTTCCTGTCAGCCCTTGCATTCCCTCCACATTTCCTTTGGTGGTGCTGATGATGAGAATCACATCATCCCCCTTCCAGTCGAAATCAGCGGTTTCAAGGGCTTTCGTGACAGAAGTGGTGACCAGGGATGCAAATCTCGACATTCCCGGCTTCAAGAAAGTTGCTTGTTGGGAATCAGAGAAAAGGGAGGCAGTAAACGGTTCCGGCAGTCCCCACTTTCCCACATGCAGGCACAGAGCAGAAACTCCAGCCTTCAAAGCCTGGAGATTCTCCGCCGTAGTCATTCCAATGGGCGAAATGATATTATCTGCTATCTTATAAACCACTTCTTAATGCTTTTTATGGGTTGGCACACCTTCCCGTCACTGCAGTTCGTTATTTATCAAACACGTTCCAGCGTTCCTTCCACTTTTGATAAAACTCAGGATTGTCCCAAATCAACTGGTAGTTCTTATCCATAAATACCTGGACAGAATGTCCGGTGGCGATGAGCGAATTGTCGTCAGCATCGTGAATTTCGTAGTCGAACACAATTTTCGCCGCCTCCGTAGGGCGGTAGAAAATGTCAACTCTCGGTTTCATCCCATAACGCAGCGGCAACTTGTAATGAAAGGTCAGCTCCACCAACGGCGCATAGAACCCCTCATCCACAAACCTCATGTAACCCAGGTCATAATCAGCACCAAACTGCTCACGGGCATCCTCAAAATAAAGAGGATAGGACCCATGCCATACCACGTTCATCGAGTCCACCTCGCTGAATCTGATATCAATATGTTTTGATGATTTCAATTCCATTGTCACTCACTTTAAGAAAGCTTCAA
>R25__coassemble_60_pt1 | contig 71396 bp, 51 predicted proteins | sample R25__metabat2_high_PE_055 | metagenome-assembled genome bin R25
ACCCACTCTAAGGAGGGGTAAAAGTGTCAACGAACTACTGATATACGATACTTAGGCTTTAGGGGGCCATTCGGACGGATGAGAAGAAAATAATAAAAATACTAAACCGGAGGTATTCTTTTGAAACATTTTCAGGGTTGTCAGTACGCCCTCGAAAGCAAACTTCCCGGGCTTTCTTCCAACCCTGAAAATCCATTCTTGCAGAATGGGAATACCCCCTTGGGAAAAAGCCTGACTTACAGTCAGGGAAAAACCGCACAGCGTGCTTGAGAAAAAGCCATCCGGACTTGGGGCAGGTCCTGTTGCTCGACGCAAGATGCAGATGGCGTTGAAGTTGGCTTCAGGTCCCGCTGTAACGACGCAAGATGCGTCGTCCCCACTTAATGTCAGCAGAACATCAGAGGGCGTGCGGCTTGGCTGCTTTGAACTTGGATTAAATGTTAAACTTAATCATATTATAGGGTGATTCTAAAAATTACGTTTTTACATACAAATCGCTTGGGATGGTTTGAAATTCTGTTGCTTTTTGTTTGATGCGGCGTCTTTTTGCCATTGTTTGCAGTTACATAGCTCGCTATGCGCCTTTAAACACTGACAAAAATCCATCCACTTCAATTCAAAAATCAATCCGACCTAATTTTTAGAGTCACCCCATAAAAACACAGAATACACGAAAGACAGAGAGACATGGAAGAAAAGATGGAATATCATATTTTTGCGCCCTACCGGGTTTGTCCGTTGGGTGCACATATCGACCACCAGCACGGCATTGTGACTGGTTTTGCAATCAACAAAGGAGTGGATTTGTTTTTCACTCCCCGCAAGGACTCTCAGGTAAATCTGGTGTCACGCACGTTTGAAGGTGAGGTTCACTTCGACATCACCCTTCATTCCCAGTTGCGTGAGTTTCACTGGGGCGACTATGCGCGCGGCGCGAAATATGCGCTGCGTAAGCGTTTTGAGTTGAAACACGGCATCGACGGTGTGATTCAGGGCTCGCTTCCGATCGGCGGTCTGAGTTCCTCCGCCGCAGTGCTGATAGCCTACGTGATGGCGTTTGCCAAAGCCAACGGCATCTCGCTGCGTCCGTTTGAGGTGGCGCAGATTGCCTCAGAAGCCGAGCGCGAGTATATCGGGCTGAACAACGGTCTGCTCGACCAGGCGTGTATCGCGCTGGGCCGTAAGGACGGCCTGCTGTTTTTAGACTGCGATTCCAACGACTACCGCGTGATCCGCAAGCACCCCGACATGCCGAAGTTCGAGATCGGCATTTTCTTCTCCGGCCTGACCCGCAGTCTGGTGAACAGCGACTACAACCTACGTGTGTTTGAATGCAAGACGGCTGCATGGAACATGCTGGCTTACAGCGACCAGCCGTTGAAGACCTTCGACAAGACCTTCCTCCGCGACATTCCGAAAAGCACGTTTGAGAAGACGCGTGAGCGTATGCCTCAGCGTTTTGCCCGCCGCGCCGAGCATTTCTATTCTGAATACCGCCGTGTGCGTCAGGGTGTGACGGCCTGGGAGACGGGCAACATGCCGTTGTTCGGCAAGTTGTCGTTCGACAGCTGCGAGTCGAGCATCCACAATTACGAGTGTGGCAGTCAGGAGCTGATAGCCATCTATGAGATCATGCGCCGTCAGAAAGGCATCTGGGGTGGCCGGTTCTCGGGTGCCGGATTCAAAGGAGCCTGCATTGCGCTGGTGGATCCGGAATACAAGGAGGCGATCCAGAAGCAGCTGACAGAGGAATATCTGAACCAATTCCCTGAATACGAGCGCACGTTCCAGGTGTTCTGGGTAAGTCCGGACGACGGAGCGAGGTTTGTTTAGACGTTAGACTTTAGACGTTAGACTTTAGACGTTAGATCTTAGGCTTTAGGTGACCATCCAGACGGATGAGAAGAAAATAATAAAAATACTAAACCGGGGTTATTCTTTTGAAACATTTTCAGGGTTGTCAGTACGCCCTCGTAAGCAAGCTTCCTGGGCTTCCTTCCAACCATGAAAATCCATTCTTGCAGAATGGGAATACCCCCTTGGGAAAAAGCCTGACTTACAGTCAGGGAAAAACCGCACTGCGTGCTTGAGAAAAAGCCATCCGGACAGAGATTTAAAGAACATCGCACTGCGCGCTGGATGAAAAGGATTTAAAGGATTTTTGACTATGCGGATGAGTTTAGACATTTGACTTTAGGTGCCATCCGGACGGTTTGAAAACATCGCGCTGCGCGCTGGATGGAAAGGATTTAAAGGATTTTGACCTTGCGGACGGATGGGAGATTTTTCGATATATCGAGATATCGATAAGAAAACATAAGGACGCCAGGGGCAGGTCCCGATGTAACGACGCAAGATGCGTCGTCCCCACTTAATGTCAGCAGAACGTCAGAGGGGCGTGCGGCTTGGTTACTTTGAACTTTTGGCAGGTCCCGCTGTAACGACGCAAGATGCTTTTGTCATCCGGATGGAAAGAAGAAAAAAAAAGAAAGACAAGATCAATATAATGAAGACTATAGTGATTGCGGCGGGATATGCCACCCGCCTTTATCCTTTGACTGAGAACCAGCCGAAGCCGTTGCTGGAGATTGGCGGCAAGACGATACTCGGCCGTATGCTCGACGACATCGACACGATTGATGGGATTGACGAACATGTGATTGTGAGCAACCACAAGTTTGCAGGTCATTTCGAGACATGGGCCGCAAGCCAGCATTACACGAAGAAGGTGACGGTGATTGACGACGAGACGCTGACGAACGAGACGCGTCTGGGTGCTGTGGCCGACCTCCTGTTTGCGATTGAGCGTCTGGGAATAGACGACGACTTGCTGGTGGTGGCGGCCGACAACCTGCTTTTCTTCTCGTTTCAGGGTTTTGTGGACTACGCCCGTGAGAAAGGCACATCGTGCATCATGTGTCATGAGCAGCAAGACGTGGAGAAGCTCCGTCGCACGGGTGTGATCGTGGTGGACGAACAGATGAAGGTGCTGGAGATGCAGGAGAAGCCCGAACATCCGAAGACCACATGGGCAGTGCCTCCGTTCTACGTATATCTGAAGAAAGACCTGCCGCTGATCAAAGACGCGCTGAACAACGGCTGTGGCAAGGATGCCCCGGGCAACCTGGCACATTACCTGGCAGAAAAGACGGTGCTCCATGCTTGGAAAATGCCTGGGGGACGGTTTGACATCGGCTCACTCGACACATACTATGAGGCGGTGGAGAGGTTTGGAAGTAAGACTTTAGACGTTAGACTTTAGACTTTAGAGCCATGCGGATGGATTTTGCATACAAATAGATGGGAATAAAAAAGGTGATAATAATCAAATTGAAGCATGAATAATATATCTTTGAACAACAAGACGATTTTGGTGACCGGTGCCGCCGGTTTCATAGGTGCGAATCTGGTGAAGCGTCTGCTGAAGGACACGACACAGAGCACGATCATCGGTATAGACAACCTGAACAGCTATTATGACGTGAAGCTGAAGCACGAGCGTCTGGAGATGCTGCAGGCCGACCCGCGGTTTGTGTTCATGAAAGGGGATATCTCCGACAAAGCCACGGTGGACACCATCTTCAGCCGTTACAATCCCGCGGTGGTGGTGAACCTCGCTGCCCAGGCCGGCGTTCGCTACAGCATCACGAACCCCGATGCCTATATCCAGTCGAACCTGATTGGCTTCTACAACATTCTGGAGGCCTGCCGCCACAGCTACGACGACGGTGAACGGGGCGTGGAGCATCTGGTTTACGCCAGTTCGTCGAGTGTGTATGGCAGCAACAAGAAGGTGCCCTACTCCACCGACGACAAGGTGGACAATCCCGTGAGCCTGTATGCCGCTACGAAGAAGAGCAACGAGTTGCTTGCACATGCCTACAGCAAGCTCTACGACATCCCTTCCACCGGCTTGCGGTTCTTCACGGTTTATGGACCTGCCGGCCGTCCCGACATGGCCTATTTCAAGTTCACCGACAAACTGGTGAAAGGCCAGACGATAGAGATCTTCAACTACGGTGACTGCCAGCGCGACTTCACCTACGTGGACGACATTGTGGAGGGTGTGGTGCGTGTGATGCAGGGAGCTCCCGAGCGCAAGACGGGCGATGACGGTCTTCCGCTTCCACCTTATAATATATATAATATAGGCAACTCCCACCCCGAAAACCTGCTCGACTTCGTCACCATCCTTCAGGAAGAGCTGGTGAGGGCCGGTGTGCTACCCGAGGATTACGACTTCGACTCCCACAAGGAGTTGGTTCCGATGCAGCCGGGCGACGTGCCGGTGACGTATGCCGACACGACGGCTCTGGAGCGCGACTACGGTTATAAGCCAAGCACTTCGTTGCGTGATGGCTTGCGGGCGTTCGCAGAGTGGTATGTGGGGTATTTTAGACGTTAGACTTTAGGCTTTAGACTTTAGATTTTAAACTTTAGAGGGCCATTCGGACGGATGAGATGAAAATAATACAAATACTAAACCGGGGGTATTCTTTTGAAACATTTCCAAACGACGAATTAACGCGAATTTTCACGAATTTACCATAGGAAGTTTTTATTCATTATTAGTGTTGTTTGGCAGTACGCCCTCGTAAGCAAGCTTCCTGGGCTTCCTTCCAACCATGAAAATCCATTCTTGCAGAATGGGAATACCCCCTTGGGAAAAAGCCTGACTTACAGTCAGGGAAAAACCGCACAGCGTGCTTGAGAAAAAGCCATCCGGATGAGGAATTTAAAGAACATCGCGCTGAGCGCTGGATGAAAGGATGAAAAGGATTATATACCATTCAGACGGATGGGAGATATTTCGTTATATCGAGATATCGATATAACGAAATAACGAAATATCGATAAAAAAACTATAAGGGCACTAGGGGCAGGTCCCGCTGTAACGACGCAAGATGCGTCGTCCCCACTTAATGTCAGCAGAACGTCAAAGGGGCGTGCGGCTTGGTTACTTTGAACTTTTGGCAGGTCCCGTTGTAACGACGCAAGATGCGTCGTCCCCACTTAACGTTTGCAGAATGTCAAAAGGGCGTACGGCTTGGCTACTTTGAACTTTGGGACAGTAACAGTAGTCAGCAGGTCATCAGTGGGCATCCCTGTAGGTCTTTGGTGATGTGCCTTTGAGTCGGGAGAAGAAGCGGGTGAAGGTGGATTGCGTGGCGAAATTGAGCCGTTCCGCGATTTCCTGTATGCTGAGGTTGGTGTTTTGCAGGAGCCAGGAAGCCTCCATGAGGAGCATCCGGTTGATGTAATCGACCACGGTTCTTCCTGTGATTTGCCGTACGATTCGTGAGAGGTGCGTGGTTGTGATGCAGAGCTCATCGGCATAGAATGCGATGTCGTGGTGCACGGTGAAATTATGGGTGAGTAGGGTCAGGAAATCGAGAAAAACATTTGATGTGGTGACACTGACCGCGGGATTTTCTTTCCTCGTCTTCATCACCTCCATGAGGTCGAGAATAAAGAGGGAATAGAGGAGCTTGAGCCTGTCGCTCCTGAAGAGGGTTTGCGGGCTTTGCGAGTTCTCCATTTCCTTCATCCTTGACAGGAAGGCACGTGTTTGGTTTTCGGAGAGGTGGAGAACCGGATTGATGGCTTCCGCCACTGGATATCCCGCCTTGCAGACCACAGTTCTTACGGTTGAGTTGCTGAGCGCCACATTCTCATCTACGATGAGGCAATATCCATAGTAGTCGTCCGACACCGCCTCAAGAGACGCCCTGAATCCGGGCGAATAGAGGAAAATGTCGCCTTGGCTCAGCGTGAACAGATGTTGGTTGTAGTTGATTATAAGCGTTCCCTTCACCACAAGTGTGTAGCCATAGGCTTCCACGGCGTCCTCCAGCCTGCCCATAGCCTTGGCTTTTTCCTTGTCAGCCTCAAGGCAGAAGAAATCTCCGACCATCAGATCCACATGTGTTTTTCCAGTGATTGTAGGTATGTACTCACATAATTTATACATAGTCCCCTTGATAGATTTAGTTTTCAAAAGCAAAGATAAGGAAATGTCCATAAAGAAAAAAGAAAATTTTATATTTTGCACATTTTTTTTGCTAAAACGATAGAAACACGCACAATTATGTTTGTTTCGGCAAAAGCAATATTCGTATAGGATATAGAGAGGGGTGCAAAGGATAAATTTTGTTCGTATGAGCATAGAATTTTTTTAATATTTTTTGGTAATTTTGTACTTGGGTATTATATATATGGAAAAGACAAACTCAATAAGGAGTGACATCTTTGCAGAATAATGCTCAACGAAGACCCTTCCCGGGAATAATTGAAGAATAGAAGTAACAAAGACGACTAAACTGCCAAGCTATGATGAAGAGACCTGGGATTAGAAAGGTGATATAGAAAAGGAATAATAAATTAAGACATATATAATAGACTTAATCGTATGCGAATAGACCAGCGATTCATAGCCAAGGCCGTATTGTCGTGCGCCAGTGTGTTTGCCATCCAGAATATGGACGCGCAAGTTCAGTTGAAGAACAACCTGCTGTACGACGCGAGCCTGACTCCCAACGCCAACATAGAGATTGGCTTGTCACGCCATTGGACCACCGACATCGGATTTGGTCTGAATCCATGGAATTTCAATGGTGATAAGAAGATCCGTCATTGGCTGTTGCAGCCTGAGTTGCGCCGTTACTTCTGCCAGCGCATGGATGGTTCGTTCATCGCTTTCCACCTGATGGGCGGTGAGTTCAACGCCGGAAACGTGGACCTTCCGTTCGGCATCGCCCCATGCCTCCACCACAACCGTTACGAAGGCTGGTATGTGGGTGGTGGCTTCGGTTATGGCTACCAATGGCCGGTGAGCCGTCATTTCAGTGTGGAGGCTGAGGTGGCAGTGGGTTATGACTATCTGAAATACCGCAAGTATCCATGTGCTGAGTGCGGCAGGAAGCTCGACGACGGCCATTACCACTATTTCGGTCCGACGAAGATTGCGTTGAACCTGATCTACAACATCAACAACGGTGTGAAGAAAAGCGGCGTGGCTCCTCAGCCAGGCTTGCTGACCCAATACACCAGCTACGCCAGTCAGCCAGAAGGTGCTTCAGCCGACGTGCTTGGTGGCAAAGCCTCGATTCAGGGTGCCACGCTGACGAACGCAGGCCAGATGATGACTTTGTCGATGCTGGTGAACATGGACAGCCTCCACATGCGCCACGGCCAATCGGTAGCGCTCCGCCCTGTCCTCCGCTCGAACGAAGGCGAGGAAGTGGCACGATTCCGTCCGCTGCTGATCAACAGCCACGACCAGCACGTGATGTACCTGCGCGGCGACCAAGCTGTGAACTACCCAGACCCATTGGAGACCGGCCGCCGCAATGGCCGCAAGCAGACGGTGAGCTACACCGCCCAGGTGCCATACGAAGACTGGATGGACAACTACACGCTTGAGATTGAGGAAGACCTCTGCGGCTGTGGCGACCTGCTTGCCGACAACACCACCCCACTGATGCATCTGGAGCCGGAGCCAGAGCCGCTCAACCCGTTGGAGCTGATTGCCCTGACCGACGTGGAGCCGAGTCCTTACAAGCCAGTGCGCAACCTGCATGGTACTGCCTACATCAACTTCGTGGTGGACCGCTGGGAGATGAAGCCTGACTACATGGACAACCGCCGTGAGATCCGCAAGATCACCGACACGCTCAACATCATGGTTGCCGACCACAACATCAGCGTGGACCGCATCAAGATTCATGGTTGGGCATCGCCGGAATCGCCATACGAGCACAACCGCATGCTGGCCCAGAACCGTGCCCAGTCGCTCACCGACTACATCCAGTCGTTCTACCGCCTGCCAGACAATGTGTTTGCGAAGGCCGGTGCCACTCCAGAGAACTGGATTGGGTTGCTGGAGAGCTTAGACACGATTCCAGACGCCGTGCTGCCGCACAAGGCAGAGTTCCGCTCCACTGCCCGCAAGGTGCTGTCCGACGTGTCGCGTGGTGTGATCAACCAGGCAGACCGCGACGAGCTGGCCTTGAAGAAGAAATATCCATCTGAATACGAGTACATCCACAAGAATGTGTATCCACACCTGCGCCGTTCGGACTACGAGATCACGTTCCGTGTACGCGAGTTCACGCTCGAGGAGGCAAAGGAGATCTACATGGTTCATCCAGACCAGCTGTCGCTGCACGAGTTCTGGGATGTGGCCCACACGTTTGAATACGGCAGTGAGGACTACAACCGCTGCATGGACAAGGCATTCACCTACTATCCAGACTCCACGGTTGCCGCACTCAACGTGGCTAACGCTGCCCTGCGCCGTGGCGACGTGAAGCGTGCGTCCGTATTGCTGGAGAAGTCAGGCGAGAGCGGCGAGGCAGTACATGCCCGTGCGGTGCTGGCCATCCTGGAGGGCCGCTACGACGATGCTGAGCGCTTGCTCCGCGAGGCAGAGGCACTGGGCATCAACGTGAGCCGCAACCGCGAGGCAGTGATGAAGCTGCGGGAGCAGAAGTGATTAGGCTTTAGACTTTGGACTTTGGACTTTAGACTTTAGACTTTAGACCTTAGACTTTAGACTTTAGGTGCCATCCGGACGGTTAGAAGATTTTTCGAGATAACGAGATAACGATTTATCGAGATATCGATAAGAAAAAAACGATATGGACGCTGAGGCAGGTCCCGCAGTAACGACGCAAGATGCGTCGTCCCCACTTAACCACCGTTGAACGTCGAAAAGACGTACGGCATAGTAAAAAAAAAGGACGATTGACAAAAAAGAAGGACGGACAGAAGAGAAGGACGGACAGAAGGGATGACGATTGACAGAACTTTATGAGTGAACAACGATATAAACGTTAATATTAACAATTTAAAATTTAAAAAAAATGAAGAAATTCGGTTTTTTTGCGCTCGCAGCAGCCAGCCTGCTGTTTGCAGCCTGTTCGTCGAGTGACGATGTCACCGACTCCCCTCAGAATCCGACTGACGAGATCATGGACGGTGCGTACATCGGTGTTAGCATCCAGCTTCCAAACGATGCTGCTTCCACCCGTGCCAACGAAGATTTCGAAGACGGCGAGACCGACGAGTTCTCTGTGAAGAACGCCACTCTCTACATCTTCAGAAGTGCTGACGGCACAGAAGACAATGCCACATTCTTTAAGTCTTATCAGATTGGCACAGACTACTCCATGGACGGTGGTACAGCCGTGACTTCCACTTACACCAACGCCGTGAAGCTTGACAACACCGCAGCCAATGAGATTAAGTCAGACGCCAACAACACCTACTTTGCGTATGTGATCGTGAACCACAACAACGTTCTCACAGCTGAGCCTACAACATGGGCAGCCTTCAAGGACATGGCGTTCGATGCAGAAAGAATCGGTAACGCTCCAGCCGCAGAGAAGAACATTGGTAACGGTGGTCTGTTGATGACCAACGCTCCTGTGTCGAAGAACGCAGGTGGAACTGCTGCCGCCACCACTGCCGCTGCAGACTACACCACACTGGTAGTGCTGGACAAGAGCAAGATCTATGCCACTGAGGCTGATGCCCGCAAAAACGCCGCTGCTTGCGTCTTCGTAGAGCGTGCCGCAGTCAAGATCACTGTATCAGAGAGCGTAGCCACCCAGAAAGTAGGTGATTATCCATACGAGTTCGACGGCTGGCAGATTTTCAACTATGCTCCAACTTTCTACAACACCCGTCACGTGGACGCCACTTGGGGTGATTACGCATCACAGTATCTTGATGCCAACGCTTCTGAGTACAAAGACTACTATCAGTACCGCTTTGTTTCTCCAACTGGCTTCGATCCTAAGCTCCCTACTCCACACACCGGTCCATTCCGCACTTACTGGGCAACCGACCTGACTTACAATGCAGATGTCACCCTCCAGAAGCCACAGGCTCCAGTTGACGGCACCTGGATTGACTTCGGCAAATCAGGCTACACCACAGAGAACACCTTCGACGTGGAGCACCAGACATGGCAGAACACCACTCAGGTGGCTGTGAGAGCGAAGTTCAACGATGGAAATCCGTTCTTCATGGTTGCAAGAGACGAAACCATCTACGACCAGACCAACGCCCAGAACAAGGTACAGAGCCTCATCGCCAACGTTCCTGAAATCAGTGGTCTGCTCGAAGAGGCTTGCCGTGCGATTTCTCAGAGAACTACCGGCAACCCAACTGTCACTGCCAGCCTGGCCGTGGCCTTCACCGTTCCAACTGCTGGAAAAGACAACATTGAGTACACCGTTACCCCTACATTCACAGGTGGTGAGTTGACTGATGCCGACAAGAAAGGTGACGACAAATACTCAGACCTGATTGCAGCCGCCATCGCAGCCGTGAAGCCAAACTTCACCGTAAACTACTATGCAGGTGGTTATGCTTACTATGCAGCCCGCATCAAGCACTTCGGTGACTATGAGACTCCATGGAGCGCAACAGGTGCTTACATCAAAGGTTCTGGCGAAGTTGTGACAGACATCTATGGCGACCCAGTTCAGACCAAGGACTTCTTGGGCCGTTATGGTGTGGTACGTGACAACTGGTACAACATCTCCGTTGACGGTGTGACCAAGATCGGTTCTGCCGAGCCAGTTGACGTGACCGGTAAGGGAACTCCAGACGATGAGGTAGAGAACTACATCTCTGTTCACGTTCACATCGTTCCTTGGGTTATCCGCAAACAGAACATCATATTCTAATTTCAGATTAGGAAATGTCAGAGGAGTCCCCAGACCTCAGTTTCTGGGGCTCCCCTTCAGAGAATTAAGGCGGGTTCCGCCTGAATCATTAACATAGAAAAAGACAGACATGCAGTTCAAGATAAAGACAATCATGGTGATGTTGGGTGCGTTGGCCCTGACCGGCTGCTCTTTGATGAGCGAGTCGCTGGAGGAATGTCCGCAGGGTATCAGCATACAGTTCGTGTATGACTACAATGTGGAGCGCGCCGACATGTTTCCCGACCACGTAGGTAGCGTGACACTGTACGTTTATGACCTTGACGGTAATCTGGTCCGTGTTCAGACAGAAGACAACACGGATGCGTCGCAGCCGTTGCGTGACCCGAACTACCGTATGAACATCGACGGACTGCAACCAGGAGTATATCGGCTACTGGCGCTGGGCAACCAGCGTCCGTACGCCGACCTACGCCAACTGAGCGGTATCCGCTATCTCCGCGACGGCGAGGATTCGGAGATGAAGAAGCTGAACGTGACGCTGACCGACCGTTCCACTGGCCGCGCCGCCACCGCCATCAGCCAGTCGCTCGACACACTGTGGCACGGCACCGTGCGCAGCACCAGCTCCACCCGTGCGGGTGAGGTGGAAGACTTCGGCGGGATGCAAACAGTGACGGTGTATGACCAGGAATACACGTCGTGCGTCATTTCGATGGTGCGCGACACGAAACGGCTCCATCTGTCCATCCGTCAGAGCGACGACCCAGCCCACTGCGATATCGCTGACTTCGAAATCAAAATCACCGACCGCAACGGTCATCTGCTTTGGGACAACTCGGTTGACACCGACGGCACTCCCGACATCGTCTATCGTCCGTTTGCAGAATGGAACACCTACTATGACGGCAACACAGGCGAAGGACTCGACGCGCGTCCTGCGGGCAGCGACGATAACATCGAGGAGAGTGCCCACGCCGACATCGACTTCAACCGTCTGATGATGCGTTCGGGGAATGCAGAACTCTCGCCAGCCATGCTGAGCATCGTCCGCCGCAGCAACGGTCAGCAGGTGGCATTGATCAACCTGCCGGAAATCCTGTCGCAGGGACGTGGCGCTTTCGAGCGTTACCACTATTCTCAGCAGGAGTTCCTGGACCGTGCCTACGACTACCGCCTCGACTTCATCCTCGTGGGTGGACAGTGGAGGTACATGACACTGGGCATACATACGTTGCCTTGGACGCTGAGGTTCCAGCATGAGATACTGGATTGATCTATTTAGACTTTAGACGTTAGACGTTAGACTTTAGGTGCCATGCGGACGGTTGGGAAATATTTCGAGATATCGAGATATCGATAAGAAAAAGAAGATATAAGGATGCTAAGGCAGCGACACTGTCGCTGCATGGAAGACAGCTTTTTTTAACAAGGAAGGATTGAAAAATGCAAGGTCGGATTGAAAAATGCAAGGACGGTTGGAAAAGAAACTGACGATTGAAAAAAGAAACGAACAAAAGATGAAAATTAGTCAACTCTATCATATTATCCTATTGACGCTAATCGGCATGCTGCTGTTGCCATCGTGCAGCGACAGTGATGCGGACTTAGGTGCTGTCGGAGGCCATGGAGGCGTCGATAGCATCTACGTCACCCTGTCCATCGACGTGGCGGACGGCGCCAGCACACGTGCTGGCGAGGTTCCGAACGGCGGTGAGGAAGGCGACGGCTGGGAATATGGCCGCAGCTATGAGAATGAGTTGCACAATTTCACCGTATTCATCTTGGGAAACTATGCGAATGTGAACTCCGCAGCCAGCACCCAGTTTGAGGGCAGCCGCTATTTCAGTGAAGAGGACGTGGCAACAGCCACGAAGACCGAGCACGACCAGCCAAACGCCGCCTATCCATTGAACCGCGACGTGCTGACCTACGACTTCACCATTCCTCTGATACACGACTACCCGGAGCGACTTCCGGAAGCCTCTTCGTTCCGTTTCCTCATTGTGGCCAACGCAGGCGACCTGACCACAACCTACACCACCCTCGGTGCCCTGCGTGACGACAAGCCGGTACGCACATGGTCGGAAGCCACCTTAGAGACTCCGACAGCGAACCACTTCGTGATGACGAACGAGAACGACCAATACTACTCTCATGGTTCCGGACTGAAAGACGACCCAGTGAGGCTGCACGTGACCATCGAGCGCATGGCCGCCCGCATCGATTTCGACCCAACGGGCGCTAAGATTGACGGCGCCGACCAGCACCTCTACTATGAGCTGAAAGCCACCGAAGGCGACGCCTCTTCTGCCACGCTGGCACGTTTGCATGTGGACCGCATGGCGGTGGTGAACGGCTGTGAAAAGCCATCTTATTTCATCAAGCGTGTGGCAGACGACATCCGTGGCACCAACCTGAGCTATTTGGGATTGGAGACTCCGACACCTAACGGTATCGCCACGAACTACGTGATAGACCCTTACTCCACCCAGAAGACGGAAACGAACCGCAACAACACCGGATTCCTGACCAACCTGTTCGGCACGAGCCAGATCAGCGAGTCAGCGGCCCTGCTGAGCTCCGACGCCTCGAAGCTGCCGGCATTCACCTCCACCACGTCGCCACACACGTTGGGCTATGTGAACGAAAACACCTACGCTAAGGAGATGGCAGTTAAGGAATACGCCACGGGTGTGGTGGTTCAGTGCCGATTCGAGCCGAAACATAATTACTACACTGCCTACAATGCGGAGACCGACGTGCTGACCGAAGGCACCTACACCTTAGGGCAGACCTACTGGATGGTGGAGCCGAACCAGCCAACGGTGAGCGAGGCCGACCGTCTGTACTTCTCCACGCGTGAAGCCGCAGAGGCCTACGCCACAAACACCGCCCACAAGCACTTCGGCAAGGTGGTGGAATATCCACAGGGCATTTGCTACTACTATCTCTACCTGCGCCATTCCAACAACGTGGCAGTTGTCCACAACACCATGGAGTTTGGCATTGTCCGCAACAACCTATACCGGTTTGTGCTGACCTCAGTCACAGGACCAGGCACCCCTACCCTCGACCCACGCGACCCAGAAGAGCTCAAGGCCCGGGTTTATGTGAAGAAATGGCTGATGGTGGAGCATCCACCGATTTATTTATGATCAAGGGGGCAGCAACACTTTTGCTGCATGGATGACAGATTTTTTGCCATGCGGACGTTTGTTTATTTTCGAGATATCGATACAACGAGATATCGAGATATCGATAATAAAGAGAAGATATGCGGACGGTTTGAAAACATCGCGCTACGCACTGGATTTAAAGGATTTAAAGGATTTTTTGCCTTGCGGACGGATTTAGACTTTAGACCTTAGACGTTAGACTTTAGGAGCCATCCGGACGGATGCGGACAGATGGGGGCGATGGGATGAGTGGTTACATAAAATGATGAAGATGAAGAAGACAATCATATATCAGATGATGTTGGGGATGGTCCTGCTGTTGGGGACGGTCCTCACATTGGGGCTGACTGGCTGCAGCGAGTCGGGTGACGATGATGGGTCGTCCGGCAAGGGAAGCGTGGCCATCCGCCTGCGGGCTGAATACGTGCATGCCACCCGTGCCACGGGTGACTGGGCAGACCCAACCAACACGATTGAGAAAATCCACGACTATAAGGTGGTGTTCGTTGACGGTGCCGGCAAGGTAGCCGCCATCGCCACGGGTAATGCCAACGGTGCTGAAGAGCATACGTTCCGCTACCTGCTTGCCCCAGGCACCTACACAGTATATGGCTTCGCCAACTTCGACGGCCACACCACCCTTGCCACGGATGGCAACCGCGCGGTGAGCTACGACCGTCTAGGCATCACGCTGGGTTCGTCGATGCCAAACGTGAGCACGATGAAACTCGCCACCACCAACGGCTGGACAGAAAACATCCCGATGACGAGCCGTTCGGACGGTCAGACCGTGACCGTTCGGGAGAGTGAGAACCAAAGCTTCGAGGTGGAGCTCATCCGCTCGATGGCTAAGTTGGAGCTTGACTTTGAAAACGAGGGCGGTCAGCAAATCGACGTCTTAGGTTACGAGGTATTCCCTCTGACCACCACCAACGTGTCGCTGATGGAGCCGGCCAACGAACAGAACATCACGACATCGGACTCCACCACTTTGAAGGTGAATCTGTCGTCTGCTCCACTTGTGTTGATGCCTGCAGGCAGCACCACTGGCAGCACTTCCGCCTCAGTCTATACCTACGTGAACGAAACCAACGCCACCGCCACATCCACGCACAACGAATATTCCATCCGTCTGCGCACGCGCCGTCATTTCGACGTGGGCAACACGACTGAAGAATACCGCTATGGATTCACGGTGAGCCGCTCCACGACAGTGACCGAAGCCGGGAAGAGCGGCTTTGACTACATCCACCGCAACGACTGGATCAAGCTTCCGCTTCACTTCACCGACTGGATGTTCCAGGTTGAGGCCCTTCCGTTCCCGCCGATTGCTGGTTTCCAGGCCCGTATGGTGACCGCCGACGCGATGACCATCACGTTCAACACCGGTGGATATGTGGTGCTCCATCCACAGTTCCGCAAGGGCACCGACCCTGTGGGCGTTTGGCGCACGTTCAGTGATTCAGACGTGACCATCACCCTCCCAGCGGAAGAGTCGGACTACACGGTGAGCGGCAACACAGCCACCGCTATGGATGCCAACGACACGGGCATCATGCTGCGGGGCGACCTCAATATTCTCGAACAGATGTTTGTGCAGCTGCCTTCGGGCGACATCGTGGGTAAGCTGACGAACAACGTGGAGGGACAGGTGACGGTAACCCTGCGCATCAAGCTCGAAGGGTTCTATTATCAGTTCCATTACACGGTGATTAGGGTTTAAGGGTTTTATTAGGCAGCAACACTGTTGCTGCATGGATGACAGCTTTATTCCATGCTGAAAGATGGGATGAATGGGAGGTATGGGACAGATGATAAGAAGCTGATGGTATTGATGATTAAAGAGGGGATAGCCCTTGGTTGAGATAAAGAATGTTCGTAAAACAGAATGATTCTGAGCGATGAAAAGACATATAAATCCATATATCTGTGAAATGCGGCGCCTGCTGATGGTGCTGATTGCTGTGCTGGCTGTTTGCTTGAGTGCAAATGGTCAGACCAATGAGTATTACTACTTGCGGAATGTGGGGACAGGAAAATGGCTGGGGCCCGGAAATTTTGTGGGCGTACAAGCGTCACTGACCGATGTGGCCTATTGGGTGAAGTTCCAGAATGCCAACAACGGATATGCGGTCATGACAGACGAACAACTCCCAGCAGGCAGATACCGAATCCAGACACAGGTGAAAAACGGAGATGATTCACAGTATCTTGGCACCGTAAATGGCGAAAATGGTGGATATTTTATGGATGTAATAGCAGAAAACGCCTGGACATTGACTGTCACTAGGTTAGACAACGGCTATTACACCCTTTCTAATGCAAATAGTAGTTACGTTTCAGCTGGAAACAATGGAAACAATAATTTAATCGGGCTGACTAATAACGGCAACAATACCGTCGCACAGTGGGAGATATTCTCCCACAGTCAAATGCTTGAAATGCTCTCCACTGCCACCATGTCGGCTCCAAAAGATGCCACCTTCTTTATCGGCGACCACAGTTTCGGAAGAAACAATGTGGATCAAGATAAATGGACCATAACTGCCGACAACAAGAATCTTTCTGGTGGAACCGACAACAATCGCTGTGCAGAGTCATGGCATTCCAATTTCACACTCAAGCAAACGCTGACAGGAATACCTAACGGCATCTATGAACTGACCGCCCAGGGATTCTACCGTCAGGACGGCAATGACAACACTCACCTTCCTAATTTCTATGCCGAAGCTATAACCCGTCTGACCCGACAATTTCCTCTAAGATCCGAGGAAGGGGGCGATATGAATAGCGCCTCTGCATTATTCACAAATGGTCAATACAAAATCAGTCCTATCCGTGTGATTGTGACGAACAACACCCTGGACATCGGTGCTGAATTGAAGGGAAACACCAATCTCTGGTGCATTTGGGACAATTTCAGATTAAGTTACCTTGGTATATATTATGCCGACACCTCGACCAAAGACCTGTGGGTCCGTCCCCGCCAGTCGTTCATAGCTGACCGCGCCGATGCGCTTCATGCCCAAGGCATCAACTACCCTACCGGTTACCTCCAGCATGGAGAAGGTTGGAAAGAGTTGACTTTAGATGACCAGACATTCAAGCAGGTGCCAGACAATGAACAGGTTCAGAACGTGTCGGAATACACCACCATCCACTATGTGAAGAAAGGCGAGTGGTCACCTGTTTTCCTATCCACCATCAATGGAAGTAACGTTTCGCGTCACATCTTTTACCAGCGTTGGTATTATTATGACAAGGACACCGGCATGGAGAAGCCGTTGACCACAGATATGTTTGCCTCCGAATTCTATGCCTATCAGTATCAAAACGGTCTGGTGATGGGAGATAGACTCCACAACGGCACAATCAACATGAAAGGCAGCACCCAATATGTGGGTTTATCTTTACTGCTGAATTTCCCGACATCTATGCCTGGAGACGAAATGGTTGTCGGCGGTGAGATCTCGCGTTACAGCGATATGAGCTATGCAAATGCTGGAGTAAGCAATGCCCAAGCCGCTGGCGACCTCACCGAGCCATCCCTCTCTCTCCGTCATGTCTATAAGATCCGCGACGCCAAGCTGATGGCAAGGGAGCTAACCAACTTGAAAAGGACCGACGACAACGATGACAACTGGCTGGAAGAGCACGTTATCCATTTCCCGAGCCGCACAATCGGCATTCGCGCCGACCATGTGCCATTGGATTTGGAATTGCGCGACTATTGGTTCTATTTAAACGGTGACCCCAACTGCAACGATGACGCTCAACTTCAGAACGTAGCAAACGACAACTACCTCGAAGTAAGAGTTCATTACCCAGACGGCACGAACTTTGGCCTGCGCAACGTTGGGATGATAAATGCCCCCAATAACAACCGAGGCGTTAATGCTGCTTATCCCAATAACATTCAGAATACCACCACACTTCGCCGCCGCCTGGTGAAATTCGATTATCCTGCAAGCGGGGAAGTTCCTGGAGACTCCAAAGCCCAGATATTCATAATTGCGAAGAATACAAGCAATAATGAACGTTACAACATCGCACGATTCACCCTGATATTCGACGGAGACAGTGAGACCTTGCCATACATGGACATCGTCGGCGATAATGCTCCAAAGAAAGAACGGTGGTCGAAGAGCATGCGCCAGACGGCAGGCGACATAGACCCTGTGGCCCATTTCTCCTTCGACTTCCCTAAGGGTCAATATTTCCAGCCACCTACAGGCAGTGACAGCAATTTCAAACCTAATCAACGTCCAGGTCAATCCGATTCTGGCTCAGCCCTTCCATTCTCATTCAGCAGCACCAACTATGCTTACAGTTTCTTCAACACAAACCAGCTTTGGTTCAGTGAGTGGGGAGACTATGCCATTGGAAAGGAGACGAAAGACGGCTCATGGAGAACCCTTCCTGTGGCAAAATACACCTTGGACATGATTGACGACGACCTTGAAGCCGGCTTCCTCTTTGTCGATGCATCCGACCTTCCAGGAACCTTGGCCAAGATTCCGTTTGAAGGCGATATGTGTAAGGGAAGCAAGTTGATGTGCACAGGATGGATGGCCAGTCTGACCGACAATGTTCCAGGCAGTGTGATTCTGAAAGTGATCGGCATTGATGAAGGCATCGAGGAAGAGGTCTATGCGTTCTGCCCCGGCGAGATCGGCAGAAGATACCGCCGCTACGGAACAAAAACCCTGCAGACTCCAGCAGCCAACACCGAATACTGCTGGCAGCAGTTCTACTTTGACTTCGTGGTGACAAAGAAATACGACTCCTACGTGCTCCGCGTGGAAAACAACTGCGAATCCACATCCGGCGGTGACTACTTCCTTGACGACATCTGGGTGTTCGCGGAGGTTCCGACTTTGAGAGGCGACCGCACCAGTCCGCTCTGCGGCGGCAGCCTTCAATTGGTACAGCTTGAGATAGACTACGGCTCGCTGTTGGTTTCCTCCGGTCTGTACAATGTGGAAAATGAATCACAGAAAGACCCGAACCAACATTGGATGTCGTTCATCTATCTGGACTGGGATGTATTCCTTGATAAATTCCACAACAGCCTGATAGACGAATTCGGCGAAAGCTACAGCAAGGCCGAGCTGGAGGAGAAAATCAGGATCGGCTATTTCGACAACACTGATTATGACGACATCTACAAACAAGCTTTCGCTGCTTCCGTGATGAAGAAAGCAGGGACAGACGAAGTGGCTGTCGGCCAGTTTGAATGGCACAACTACTATAATGGCTATCCAGAATACAGCTTCAGCGCATTGGCATCCAACGAAACCCGTCATCAGATTTTCAGATACGGTGATGGCGGCAACCGCCGCCTTGTGTTCAACGGAGCCTTAGGCGATGAGATAGAAGGGTTGAAATTCTTCAACAACTACGCGTTGCTGACCGACATCAACTCCTTTGGAAGCAAGCCAAACATCGCTAACATGTCGATTGATGAACTGGTGGATTTGTTCAACTTACGCAGCACCTGCTCCAGCCGCTCATACTTCTACTTCACTCCAAAGACCCAGATTCTGGGTACGTTGGTGGCCTCGTCGATTGACGAGATTGAGTTCTGCCGCCACACCACCCGCACCTTTGCGATGGAGTTGACTGGCATTGACTACGAGCACGGCGAGGACGTGGCTGTGGAAGAGGTGTATTTCGACTGGTGGTTGGGCGATCCAAGCACGACCCCTATCACTTACGCCACCCTTGAAAACTACGAAACGCAACACACCACCATCAACGGCCAGCAGATTTACCTGAAAGAGGCGCTGCGCAACTTCCGCCTGCTGAACCCGAATGTGACGAACATCAATTCCTCAAGCATTAAGGTGGGTGACAATCCATCCTATCCTGGTCATGAGTTCACAGCCGAGATGTTGCAGTATATCCGCTCTCTGGCAAGTCCGGCTGATGGTTCAAAACCACAGTTGGTTCTCCACACCAAGATTGTGGATATCGAGGTGAGCGACGATATGATTGAGACCGAGACCTATCTTGACGAGAGCACCGACTACGTGAAATTTGTGGCCATCCCTATCGAGGCGCGCATCGACGAGGCCGCTCATGAGCACACCTACTACTGCCTGGAGCCGCTTCCGTTCAAGATCAAGGTGCTGGGCAGTGCCCCGACCGTACGTGAAGGCTTCAGCGACAAGACCTACCCTATCAACCTCGGCACCTTGAGTGTGCGTATCGCCAAGAGCCAGTTTGAGAAGGTGCGCGACCATGGTGACGGTGTTTACAGTTTGCTGCACGTGCCATTGCGTGGCGTGCATGTGGAGACCGAAGGCGCCATCGGTGTGCGGAAAATCGGCACTCCAGAAGCCGACGTGGTGCTGCTGGCCAACACCACCGACTCCATCATGTACGACTATATCCTTCAAGGTTTGAACAACATGCTTCCTCCTAAGGTGGGTACGATAGACTACCTGAAAGGAATGACCAAGGACGACTACACCTACGAGGAGCGCCTGGCCAAGATCCACTTCTCGAAAGACTTCCTGGTTCGCGAGGGCTACAGCTACACGCTGCGTATGTACTTCACCGAGCTGTTCTCCAACGAAGCCACCTCCTCGCTGCAATGTGAGGGCACCGTGGATTTGGTGATTAAGATCGTTCCTGACTACGAGGTGTGGACCGGCAGCGCCGAGAACACAGAATGGAGCAATGACGAGAACTGGCGCCGCGCCGACTACGACGAGCTTTATGCCGGCAACGGCATGACGCTGAAGAACACGGCGACAGAGACCAAATACATGACGAACGATGTGAACTATGTGAACGACCATGACCGCGAGCGCCGTCAAGGCTTCGCCCCACTCTACTGCACAAACATCCTGATGATGACGACAGAGACGGCACCAGCGCCTATACTCTATGACGACGGTGACGAAGTGGACGGTTCCGGCAACAAGACCGGATTCCCTGCCTTGCGTGAGACCTCCTCGCCTATGATCCGCTATGACTTCCAGTGTCATGAATGGAACAACGAAATCGCCGCTATGCCGGAGAATGCAGGCAAGGTGGCAGCAGACGGCGACATGGTGACCGAGCTCTACAACACCAACGTGTGCGGCAAGATTGCGTTCCAGCCAGAGACTGAGTTGGTGAATTCCCACTATTTGAATTATGAGAAGGCGTGGGTGGAATATTCCCTGAAGAAGAACCATTGGCACCTGCTCGGCTCCCCTCTGAAAGACATGCTTTCGGGCGAATGGTATGCACCGACTTACAGTGCCCGTCAGGAGACCACCTACTTTGAGGACATTGATTTCGACACCCCACCGACCATCAACGGCACCACCTACCGCTACGACCGATTTGCCCCAGCTGTATATCAGCGCGCATGGGACAAGGCTAAGGCAGTGCTCTACGAGCGTGGTGCAATATGGAGCGCCGCCGACGGTGACCAGGACGACCCGAACACCGGTTCCGCTGGTGAAGGCCACTGGGGCACCGACGACCCAGAGCATCCAGAAAGAGACTACGAATGGTGGGAAGGCGAACAGAATGCCGATTCTTACCTGCAGCGTCTGACCTACAAGCCGATGGGCAACAGTAAGGCAAACGTGGCTGTGAGAGGCACCTGGAGCGGTGTTTACAACGACCACACGGTTCCTTTCAGCGGCAGTGGCTTCAGCGTGATGCCAATCAACAATCTGAAGGGCGGTCTTGACACGCCTAACACCGATACCCCATGGGGCCATAACGACGATTCCGTCCCTACCCTATTCCGTCTGCCGAAAGACGATTACTACTACGACATCTGGGACTGGACGAAGAAGTATCAAGTAAGCGCCCGTGTGCGCGTGTTTGTGGAAGACGGTCGTGAGTGGCCAGCTTCTATAACCGGCAAGACCGCAGAGAATACCGTGTCGCTTCCGAACCGCGGCCGTCTGCGCTCCGACGAGCTGGCTCCATCGACCTCTGCCACCGAATACACCGTGACCTTGAAGAACGAAGGTAAGGGCGGTGTGGGCTTCTTCCTCGTGGCCAACCCATTCATCAGCGGACTTGACATGGAGAAGTTCTTCACAGAGAACGCCACGGTGGTGGAACCTTACTACCTGACATTGACAAACGAGGAAGACGCAGCCCTTCCTGATGCCACGCTCACCGACGACTACGTGACGAAATACAACAGGAGCTGGACATGGACCGACATGGGCTTCCGCGGCATCAAAGACAGCAACAACGAATTCCAAGGCAAGAACATCATCCCTGCCCGCTATGCCTTCTTCGTGAAATCGCTCAATCCGACTACCAACGAACTGACGCTGAAGTTCACGACAGACATGATGACGACAGGGCGCGAAGTTCCGGCTCCATCACCTGAACCATCACCTGCTCCTCGCCGCCATCTGAGCATATATGCAGAGCGTGACGGCAACTGGAGTGAGGCTCGCGTGGAGGTTGGTGACGATGCAAGCAACCTGTTCAAGGAAGCCGAGGATTTGGAGACATTCGTGGTGGATCAGATATCGAGCGACATCCCTGTGGTCTATACGCTGACCGGCCGTCTGGCCACAAGCATCAACCGCCTGCACGACTTCAAGGTGCTGCCAATCGGCATTGAGAGCAACAGCACCGAGCCAGCCATCCTGACGTTTGAGGGCGTGGAGAACGTGGGTGAGGGCTTGCAGCTCTACGACGCATTCCTGCAGACGCTCACTCCGCTGAAGAGCGGTGTGAAGGTGCGTGTGCCAGGCTCAACCCAAAACCGCTTCTTCATCGTGACGGAAATGACGGAGTCGGCAAAAGCCGAATGTGACATCCAGATTCAGCCTCATGCCGTTGGTGCAAAAGTGATTTCTACTTCTGGCGAGCCGTTGACCCATGTTTGGGTTTACGACATGGGCGGAAGGCTGATCTTCGAGGATAATCCAGGCTTTGCAGACTACACCATCGAGCTCCAGAAGGGCGTGTATGTGATTAAGGCCACGAATGGCGAAAGCCAGAACACGAAGAAGATAATGGTGAGGTGATAAAGCGACTTAGACTTTAGACGTTAGACTTTAGACTTTAGGCTTTAGGCTTTTTGCCATCCGGGCGATTGGAGCCATGCGGGCGATTGGAGCCATGCGGACAGTATTGGCCAATGGCAGGAAGGAAAAAGAAGTTATTTTTGTGAAATATGGAGGAAACGCGTGACACGTCGCGTGAAACTACGGTCCTTGTTGTCGATAAAGGCATCAAGGACCTTTGTTTTTGCCGTGAGGGGAATGACGTCGTAGTCAGCGATTTCCGCCGGGATGAAGCAGGTGTGCCCTTCAGATAGAGTGATTTGGTGGCTGGTGGCACGGATTTTGATGGTGCATTCCCCCCTTACGCACATAGATATGATGAAACTGTCGTACTTGACGAGGTTTCTGTGCATGGGCTGTGAGAGTTCGAGGACACGGACGCTGAAATAAGGGGAGCTGATAACCAGGTTGGCATTGTTGAGGAATTCCGAATAGACGGTGCGGTATTCGTCCATGACCTTGAAATCGAGCGCCTGTGCCGCCAGTTCGGTGTGGAGTTCGCGTGGTTTTCCATCCATGCCCGGCCGGTTGTAGTCGAAAATACGGTAGGTGACATCCGAAGACTGCTGAACCTCCGCGAGGAGTATGCCTCCACAGATGGCATGGACACGACCAGCCGGCAGATAGAACACATCGCCCGGCTTGACCTGATGCTTGGCCAGCACGTCGATAATGGTGCCGTCCTCCACCCTCCTCTTATATTCCTCCTTGGTGATTTTGCGGTTGAACCCCGCATAGAGGAAGCTGTCGGGCTCGGCATCGATGACATACCACATCTCCGTCTTTCCCATTTTTCCGTGTACCCTCTTGGCCATTTCATCGTTGGGGTGAACCTGAACACTGAGGTCTTTCTGGGCATCGATGAACTTGACGAGAAGCGGCATCTGTCCGTGATATTGGCTTGCCACTGCTTTCCCCAGGAAGCGCTCGGGGGCGACGTTGATGACGGATACGAGGTCTTTGCCTTGGTACTGTCCGTTGCTGATGATGCTGAGACTTGACGGTACGGCACTGACTTCCCAGCTTTCTCCCACAGGATCATCGTTTTTCTCCATCCCCTTATAAGGCCGCAGACGGTGTCCTCCCCACACCACAGTGTGGAGATTCGGCTGGAAAAGAAGCGGATAGAGGTTGGGAGTCATATCGGGCAATATATTAATTGTCAGGTTGATTTAGTTCTGGGTTCCAAATTTAAATTTTCGGACATACATAAAGTAAGTCTCTACAAGCGGTTGGGTATGAACAATGAGCAAGTCCCTTAGTAACGACGCAAGATGCGTCGTCTCCACTCAACGTAAGCAAAACGTCAGGAAGGGGTACGGTACAACATCAGTTCATTTTGTGTTACGCCTCATTTAAGTGCAAAAGTATAAAATTTGGGCACAGTTTCCAAATTTTCGGTTTATATTTTTAGGAGAAGGAGAGAAGAAAAAGGCGTAAATGTTTGGTTTATTGGCAAAAAAGGCGTAACTTTGCATTCCTATTTTGCGTGAAGAGCACATGGATGACGGCTGAAGGGCCGGAATCCATGGATTTTTCTGCGCCACATCGCTCTGGGAGAGAGGCTTGCCGATGCCGGAGCAGATGTGCTGGAACTTAAAAATTAGATTTATCAACATAAAGTCTAACATTATTAATTTTTTCAAAACAATTTATTTATTTTTATGAACACAAAAGACATTAAACCGCTGGAAGGTTTTGACTGGGAAGCGTTTGAGAACGACGGTGCCACTGCAGCCGACAAGGCTGAGGCAGCCAAAGCCTACGAATCCACCCTCAACAAGGTAAACGACAACGACGTTGTAGATGGTGTGGTAGCCGGCATGAACGACCGCGAGGTTGTCGTGAACATCGGCTACAAGAGCGAGGGTATCATCCCACGCAGCGAATTCCGCTACAACCCAGAGTTGAAAGTTGGCGACGAGGTAGAGGTTTACATTGAGAGCCAGGAAGACAAGAAAGGTCAGCTGATCCTGTCTCACAAGAAAGCCCGCCAGGCCCGCTCATGGGAGCGTGTGAACGCCGCATTGGAGAACGACGAAATCGTAAAGGGTTTCGTGAAATGCCGCACGAAGGGTGGTATGATCGTAGATGTATTCGGCACAGAGGCATTCTTGCCAGGCAGCCAGATCGACGTGAAACCTATCCGCGACTACGATACATTCGTTGGCAAGACGATGGAGTTCAAGATTGTGAAGATCAATCAGGAATACCGCAACGTTGTTGTCAGCCACAAGGCACTCATCGAGGCCGAGCTTGAGCAGCAGAAGAAAGAGATCATCAGCAAGCTTGAGAAAGGTCAGATTCTCGAGGGTACAGTTAAGAACATCACCTCTTACGGTGTGTTCATCGACTTGGGTGGCGTTGACGGTCTCATCCACATCACCGACCTGTCTTGGGGCCGCGTAAGCGATCCGAAGGAAGTGGTGGAGCTGGATCAGAAGCTGAACGTTGTGATCATCGACTTCGACGACGAGAAGAAGCGCATCGCCCTCGGTTTGAAGCAGCTTACTCCACATCCATGGGATGCCCTGGATCCAAACCTGAAGGTAGGCGACAAGGTGAAGGGCAAGGTAGTGGTTATGGCCGACTACGGTGCATTCATCGAGATTGCTCCAGGTGTGGAAGGTTTGATCCACGTGAGCGAGATGAGCTGGAGCGCACACCTCCACAGTGCTCAGGACTTCATGAAGGTGGGCGACGAGGTAGAGGCTGTGATCCTGACCTTGGACCGCGAGGAGCGCAAGATGTCGCTGGGCGTGAAGCAGCTTAAGGAAGATCCATGGAGCAACATCGAAGAGAAATATCCTGTTGGCTCTCAGCACACCGCCAAGGTTCGCAACTTCACCAACTTCGGTGTGTTCGTTGAGATTGAGGAAGGTGTTGACGGCTTGATCCACATCAGCGACCTCTCTTGGACCAAGAAGATAAAGCACCCTTCAGAGTTCACTCAGATTGGTGCCGACATCGAGGTTCAGGTTTTGGACATCGACAAGAACAACCGTCGTCTGTCGCTCGGCCACAAGCAGCTTGAGGAGAACCCTTGGAACACCTTCGAGACCATCTTCACTCAGGATTCTATCCACACTGGTAAGATTGTAGAGGTTCTGGACAAGGGCGCTGTGATCGCACTGGAGCACGGTGTTGAAGGCTTCGCCACTCCTAAGCACCTCGTTAAGGAAGACGGCACTCAGGCTCAGCTGGGCGAGGAGCTCGACTTCAAGGTGATTGAGTTCAACAAGGACGCTAAGCGCATCATCCTGTCTCACAGCCGCATCTACGAAGATGTTCAGCGTGCAGAGGCCAAGGAGAAGAAGGCTGCTCAGAACGCTGCCAAGAAAGCCCGTCAGCCAAAAGAGCAGGCTCCAGCCATTCAGAACAAGCAGGCCAGCACCACTCTCGGTGACCTCGACGCACTTGCCAACCTGAAGGCTAACATGGAGGCTGAGAAGTAATACTTAGAACGACAAACAAGGGTTAAGCCCTTCAACGATAACTAAAAGCCGGGGCGGTATGTAACGCCCCGGCTTTATTTATGGCAATTAAGATAAGGCAGCAACACTGTTGCAGGGAATCCCTTTGGGATTACTCCTTGGTGAAGCTAAATCTTCAGCCGTCGCAAACCGAGCTCTTATTCCGCTCGGTGGATGACAGCTTTTGTAATGCGACCTGATGGGAATGGAAGGAAGCATGCAACAAAAAATCAAGATGAGAGATGGAAACATTTGAAGTGACAATATTGGGATGTGGGAGTGCCTTGCCGACGATGCGGCATTTGGGCACAAGCCAGATTGTGAACATCCGGAATAAATATTTCATGGTGGACTGCAGTGAGGGCACGCAACTTCAGCTGCGGAAGAGCAAGGTGCACCTGAACCGCATCAACACCATCTTCATCTCGCATCTTCACGGCGACCACTGCTTCGGACTGCCCGGCTACATCTCGTCGCTGGGTATGCTGGGACGCACGGCCCCACTCCACATCTATGGACCTGTGGATATCGAACGGGTGTTCCGACCTCAGCTGGACTATTTCTGCAACGGCTTGGAATTTGATGTGGTGTTCCACGAGATAGACACGACAAAAGCGGCATTGATTTACGAGGATAAAAGCCTGACGGTGGAGACCATCCCGCTCCGTCACCGCGTGGCATGCTGCGGATACCTGTTCAAGGAAAAAAAAGGACTGCGCCACCTGATTCCGAGTGCCGTCCAGCGTTATGAGGTTCCACAGAGCCAGTTCAACAACATCAAAAACGGGCTGGATTACATACAGGCCGACGGAACCGTGGTTCCCAACAGCGAGCTCACCACCCCACCGACTCCTGCCCGCTCCTACGCTTTCTGCTCCGACACAGCCTACACCCCTTCGATTGTCCCTCTCATCAAGGACGTGGACCTGCTCTACCATGAAGCCACCTACGGCGACGACTGTCAGGATCTGGCAAAGAAATATTTTCACAGCACCGCACGTGAGGCAGGCCGAATCGCCCTCGACGCCCATGCCGGGAAGTTGGTCATCGGACATTACTCCCAACGCTACACCGACGAGCAAGTGCTGTTGGAGGAGGCACGCACCGTATTCCCCAATACCCTTCTGGCAGAGGAAGGACTGACAATTGAAGTGGGCAGATAACGGAAGTAGGGGGTTAAAATTGTGGGAGAAGTAAAAAAAAATGTTTTTTCTGTCATTTTTTTTACAAAAAATCTTGGCTGTTTGAAATACAAAGCTTATATTTGCAGTTGGAAAGGTGTAGAATGTTCGTTTGAAGAGCTTCCACCTTATAAATATAAAAGCTTTATGCCTATGATGAAAAAGCTACTCATATTGACCTTATGCGCCGGTTTGTTCACCGCTACGACAGAACTGCGCGCTCAAGATATATCCAAGACTGCCATTGAGAATGAGCAGGCTCCTATCACCATATCCGTGAGTGAGTCAACAGTTCACATCAAAAATGCAGACAAGAAAATTGTGTCGATATTCAACCTGACGGGTGTTGAGGTGAAAAGAATCAGCATCGACAGTCCTTCCAAAACCATCGACCTGAGTTTTCTTCCAAAAGGTTGCTACATCATCAAGATTGGCAACGTGGCACGCAAGGTATATCTTCGCTAACATCAGAGGGCAAAGTGCCCAAGACTTCAGAATTCAGAATAACTTGCCTATGATTTCATAGGCAAGTTTTTTTAAGATAGCATCAGAGCAATGTCAAAACCGACAGAGACCGACATCACCGAACGTTTGCTTTCTCCCTCTACCCGACGAAAGGCGTTTGAGGACATGGTGAACATGTTCAGCAGCCGTCTGTACTGGCAGATCCGCCGTATGGTGACCTACCACGACGATGCCGATGACGTGCTTCAGAACACGTTCATCAAAGCATGGAACGGCATGGAACATTTCCGTGGCGAGAGCAAGCTTTCGACTTGGCTTTACAAGATTGCCTACAACGAGACGCTGACGTTCCTGAGCAAGCAGCACGACACGGTGTCGCTTGACACAAGTCCCGACTTCGACGAGGAAAGCAGCAACACGATGCTGAACCAGCTTGAGAGCGACAGCTATTTCGATGGAGACGAGACGATGCGCATGCTCCAGGCTGCCATCGCCGGTCTTCCCGCCAAGCAGCGCAGCGTGTTTACGATGAAATATTTCGACGACATGAAATATGAGGACATCAGCGAGGTGACCGGCACGAGTGTAGGCGCATTGAAAGCCTCATATCATATCGCTGTGAAAAAAATTGAAGAATTTTTCAACAGTCACGATTAAACTTTCTTCATTGTAGTCCGTCAAAAAGACAAAGGAGTGCATTATGAACAAGCATTTTTCTATAGAACAATTAGACAAAAAGCCACCTTTCAAGGTTCCAGAAGGCTATTTTGAAAGTCTCACCTCGCGTGTGATGGCTCAGATACCCGATGTATCTGCCGACGCAGGCAAGGCTGAGAAAACGGTGATGAAACCGAAGACGAAAGTCGTGGGCCTGATGCCTCACAAGACGAAACGTCCTTGGGTGAAATGGGCTGTAGCCGCTGCCGCCTGTCTGTGCGGCGTGGGTTTCTTCCTCTCCCAGCAGTCGTCGGATGAGGGCAAAGACCAATTGGCATCCCAGAAACCGGCCGTAATCAAGATTGAGAGCGACGACGAGCCAGCAACCAACACCATGTTGGCACAGGCTTCAGAGCCAGAGCAGAAGGTCTATGCCAACAGCGCTTACGATGTGTCGTCGCACCGCCGCCGTTCGGCCGATGCTCCAGCTGCCCCACGCCGCAGCTCAGACGAAGGTGCTGCTTACACCCCATCGACGCTGGTATCGACCGTGAGCGCAAGTTCTGCCCCACTGACCGCACGTGTGGCGAGCCGTCCGGCTCAGCGCACAAGTCAGGCAGCCGCTCAACCAGCAAAACCGGTACAGACGGTGGCACAGGTGAGCCAGCCAAAGGTTGTGAACATCGCTGTGAACGACATGGAAAAGTATGCTCAAGAGTATGACATCTTGGACTACACACAGATGAGCGGCAGCGAGATATATGACTATCTTGCAGGGAATGATTATTATTAGACTTTAGACTTTAGACTTTAGACTTTAGGCTTTAGCAGGAGACATGCGGATGGTTTTTAAAAAACATCGCGCTGCGCACTGGATGAAAAGGATTTAAAGGATTTTTTCTATACGGACGGATAGGACCATGCAGAGGGTTCCCGGCTATCAGCCGGGGCAATAGACAAAAGATTTGGGCGAGGAAAGAGAAAGAAGAGGAAAGATAAAAGACTGAACATCAAATCATAAGATATGAAAAGAATAGCATTTTCGTTCATGCTTTTATGCATGAGTTTGACAGGATTAGCACAAGACGTTCAAGGTCAGCAAGGTCAACAGGGCCAGCATACCCAGCGCCGTGATTTCTCTCCTGAGGCATTCTGGAAAATGCTTCAGGAATATGTGAACCATGAGGCAGGCCTGAGTCAGGAGGAGGGTGACAAGATTTACCCGATGCTGAAGCAGATGATGGGCGAGCAGCACAAGAACAACGCACGCTCGATGGAGATTCTCCGTTCCTGCAACGAAAGCACTTCAGACGCTGAGTATGGCACCGCCATCAAGCAGCTGCTCGAGATAGAGGTGGAGAACAAACGCATAGAAGAGACTTACTACAAGAAATTCCATGACGTGCTGAGCTGGCAGAAAATTTTTGAAGTGCGGAAAGCGCTTTACAAATGGAACCGTGAGGCGTTGAACCGCTTCACTCCCCGCCGGCGCGGTGGTGGTGGTCAGCACCACTTCAACCCGATGCAGCCCCATTGAGCCACCGTCTTTCGGACTCCGCAAGCCAACGCCACAGCCCTGATTTCCGCGCTGTGGTGTTTTTTTTGTGAAAGGATTGTGAAAACGGATAAAAATCACTAATTTTGTGGTATAAACGTGAATCCATGGATAAAAAAGACGAAAAACAGCAATATGAGGACTCGATCCGTGATGACCTGCGGTATTTGGAGCAGCTGTCGCACAGCTATCCCACGATAGCCGACGCGAGCACTGAGATCATCAACCTGGAGGCGATTCTCAACCTGCCAAAGCCAACGGAGCACTTCATCAGCGACCCTCACGGCGAAAGCGACGCGTTCAACCACGTGCTGCGCAATGCCTCTGGTTACGTGAAGCGGAAGGTGAACGAGTTGTTCGGCGACCAGCTTGACGAGTCAGACAAGCGGGAGCTGTGCACGCTGATTTACTATCCGGAGCAGAAGCTGCAGTTGCTGAAGCTGGAGAAACGCGACATGCATGACTTCTACCGCACGTCGTTGGTGCGCCTGATCAGCGTGTGCCGCGAGGTTTCGTCGAAATACACACGTTCGAAAATCCGAAAGGAGCTGCCTAAAGATTTCGAATACATCATAGAGGAGCTGCTTCATGAGTCGTACAGCGGTTATGGCGAGAAAAAGCACAAATACTACCAGATGATTGTGGAGTCGATTATCGACACAGGGCGCGCCGATGCCTTCATCACCGAGATCAGCAAGCTGATTCAGCGTCTGGCGATAGACCGGCTGCATCTGCTTGGCGACATCTACGACCGCGGACCTGGTGCCGACAAAATCATGGACACGCTGTGCGACTACAAGCATTTCGACATCGTGTGGGGCAACCACGACATCGAGTGGATGGGTGCCTGTGCCGGCAACCGCGCCTGCATCTGCAACGTGTTGCGCCTGTGTATGCGCTACGGCAACCTCTCCACGCTTGAGGACGGCTACGGCATCAACCTGCTTCCACTCGCCACCTTCGCGATGGATACCTACCGCGACGACCCCTGCACGGAGTTTGAGGTTCGCGACCTGCTGAAAGACGGAAGTCTGGACGAGCAGACGATGCGGATGCTGACACAGATGCACAAAGCCATCACCATCATCCAGCTGAAAGAGGAAGCCCGGATTATTGACCGCCGCCCTTCGTTCGGCATGGCTGACCGCAAGTTGCTCGACACCATCGACCTGGAGGCTGGAACGGTGCAAATCGGGAACAAGACCTACGCACTGAAAGACAGCCACTTCCCTACCCTGATGGCTAACAATCCGTCGAAACTGACGAAAGAGGAGGAGCGGCTGATGACGAAGATAGAGCATTCGTTCCGCGCGAGCGAGAAGCTGCGCCGCCACATCGACTGCCTGCTGTCGCGCGGCGGAATGTACCGCGTGTGCAACTCCAACCTGATGTTCCACGGCTCCGTCCCGCTCGACAAGGACGGTCAGCTGAAGGAAGTGGAGGTGGAAGGCAAGCAGTACAAAGGCAAGGAGCTGATGCGAAAGATTGAGCGGGTGGTCCGCAATGCCTTCAACAGCGAGGTGAGTTCGGACCGGAGGCGTTTCAGCGTGGACTACCTTTGGTATCTGTGGTGCGGCAAGGACTCTCCTCTGTTCGACAAGGACAAGATGGCCACGTTTGAGCGTTACTTCGTGGCGGACAGCAAGACCTACAAAGAGAAGAAAGGGTATTACTACGAATACAACAACGACGAAGCGACGATAGACATGATCTTGGATGACTTTGAGGTGGAGGGTACTCACCGCCACATCATCAACGGTCATGTGCCGGTGAAGACGACGCGCGGCGAAACCCCAGTGAAGGCCAACGGCAAGTTGCTGGTGATCGACGGCGGATTCTCAAAGGCTTACCAACCTGAGACCGGTATCGCCGGCTACACGCTGATATTCCATTCGCAAGGGTTGGAGCTGATGCAGCACCAGCCGTTCCGCAGCGCAGAAGAGGCGGTGAAACGCGGCGACGACATCAAGAGTTCGGTTCAGATTGTTGAGATGAGCGAACACCGAATGTACGTGAAGGACACGGACAAGGGCAAGGTGCTGCAGTCGAAGGTGGAGAACCTGAAGAAGCTGCTGTATGCTTATAGGAATGGCCTTTTGAATTAGGAAGGGCAGCAACACTGTTGCTGGGAATCCCGAGGGGATTACTCCTTGGTGAAGCTAAAGCTTCAGCCGTCGCAAGCCGAGCTCCTATACCGCTCGGCGGATAACAGCTTTGAGTCATGCGGACGGTTAAAAAAAATAGGGATACATAAATAATTAGGAATAGATAAAGGGATGAATCAGAAAGAATTGGACAAAAGTTGGGCAAAAGGACCCGGTGAATACATATATGCGCTGACCGACAGCTATCTGGATGCTGTTGGCGGGAGTTTGACGGCAGAGACGATGGACAAGCTGAGCGTTGACCAACACACGCTGCTGGCCTACCGTTTCATCCTGGACGAGGTGCTGGAAGGAGGCTTCATTCAGTTGATCCACAACGGCTACGGCCCCTACGTGCTTGGTGGTCCGTTTCCGATGATGATGAAGAAAGAATGGGGATTCGTGGAGTTCGGCAAGTTCATGTATGAGGTTCGTAAGGAATACAACCGCACGAAAGAACAGATAGAAGCCGACATGGATGAGGACACGTTCATGGGGCTATATGTGGATCTCGACACGATGAATAACTTCGGCGACGACTTCCTCGACGACTACGAGGAGGAGATGACTCCTGCAATCGCTGCTTACGTACGTGAAAACGAAAGCTGTTTCACACTTTGAAGATTCCACGGTTCATCCATAAAAAAGAGGAGAAAAATGGCAAAACAAAAAGGATACGTATCGAAAGTAAACATAAAAAACAAGCGTGCCGAATTTGAGTACACGCTGATTGACACTTATACCGCCGGCATTGTGCTGACGGGCACGGAAATCAAATCAATCCGCAATGGCAAGGCGAGCCTTGTGGACACCTACTGCTATTTCATCAACGGAGAGCTGTGGGTGAAGAACATGCACATCGCCCAGTACAGCTACGGCTCTTACAACAACCATGTGGAGCGGCGCGAGCGCAAGCTGCTGCTCAACAAAAAGGAACTTCGGAATCTGGCCCAGGATGCCAAGACTCCTGGTTTCACGATTGTTCCTATCAAGCTTTACTTGAGTGAGAACGGCTATGCGAAGCTTGACATCGCACTGGCTAAGGGTAAAAAGTCGTTTGACAAACGCCAGACGATGAAAGAGAAAGAAGACCGGCGCGAGATGGACAGGGCTTACAAGGCGATGTTGTAGATAATAATTAAGAATTTTAGTCATCCAGGCGGTTAGTTTTTTTCGATATATCGATATAACAAGATATCGATATATCGAAAATTAAAGAAGATATGCAGAGGGCTTAAAAACATCGCGCTGCGCGCTGGATTAAAAGGATTAAAAGGATTTTTTCTTGCGGACGGGTGGCTTCTCTGCTGAGAGTAGAAGGGGAATTATTAAAAAAACAGAAATGATGGGAAAGACAGAAAAGATAGAAAAGGTTATAAAAGAGCGTATATTGCTGCTTGACGGAGCAATGGGAACGATGATTCAGAGCTACGGCTTGTCGGAGCAAGACTTCCGTGGCGATGTGTTCCGGGATGTTCCGGGACTGATGAAGGGTAACAACGATGTGCTGAATCTGACACGTCCCGACATCGTGGAGGATATCCACCGGCGCTATCTGGAGGCTGGAGCGGACATCATAGAGACGAACACCTTCTCGAGCCAACGGATATCGATGAGCGACTACCATGTGGAAAACTCATGCTGCGACATAATCCTTGCCGGCTGCTCCATCGCCCGCCGTCTGGCCGACGAATATACGGCAAAGACACCCGGAAAGCCGCGGTTTGTGGCTGGCTCAATCGGTCCTACTAACAAAAGTTGCTCCATCAGCCCCGACGTGAACGATCCGTCGCAGCGGAGCCTGACATTTGACGAACTGGCTGAAGCCTACAAGGAGCAAGTGGTGGCGTTGATTGAGGGTGGTGTGGATCTGCTGCTATTTGAAACCATTTTCGACACGCTGAACTGCAAAGCCGGCCTTTATGCCGCCGAAGAAGCGATGGCATCGACAGGTCGCCGTTTGCCCGTGATGCTGTCGGTGACAGTGAGCGACGCTGGTGGACACACGTTGTCGGGCCAGACTCTTGACGCCTTCCTGGCGAGCGTGTCGCATGCCGACCTTTTCTGCGTGGGCCTCAACTGCTCTTTCGGAGCCAAGCAGATGCTTCCATTCCTTAAAGAGCTGTCGAAACATGCTCCTTACTATATCAGCGTGTATCCGAACGCCGGCCTCCCCAATTCCCTGGGTCAATACGACCAGAGCGCTGAGGAGATGGCGAGCGAGATGACAAGCTATGTGACTGGCGGCTTAGTGAACATCATCGGCGGTTGCTGCGGCACAACCGATGAATATATCCGCAGTTTCGCCTCATTGGTCAGCGATACTGCAGGCCGTGCGGTGCAGCCTCATATTCCTGTTGCCCGCCCCGACCATTTGCAGCTCTCAGGATTGGAGGTGCTGAACGTATGCTCTCCGCTGACATTCGTTAATGTGGGTGAACGGTGTAATGTGGCTGGCTCACGTAAGTTTCTGCGGCTGATTAAAGAAAAGCAATACGACGAGGCGCTGTCCATCGCCTTGAAACAGGTGGAAGACGGCGCGATGGTGCTGGACATCAACATGGACGACGGCCTGCTCGACGCCCGTCAGGAGATGGTGACGTTCCTGAACATGCTGATGTCCGACCCCGACATCTCCCGTGTGCCTGTGATGATTGACTCCAGCGACTGGGAAGTGATTGTGGCTGGACTGAAATGCGTGCAGGGCAAATGCATCGTGAACTCTATCTCTCTGAAAGAAGGTGAGGAAGTTTTCCTAAGCCATGCCCGCGAGATCAAGCGACTGGGTGCGGCTGTGGTGGTGATGGCGTTCGACGAGGAAGGCCAGGCCACTACCTACGAGCGGAAGATTGCCATCTGCGAACGTTCGTACCGGTTGCTTGTGGACGAGGTGGGGATGAATCCTTACGACATCATCTTCGACCCAAACGTGCTGGCAGTGGCAACGGGTATCGAAGAGCACAACAACTACGGCCTGGACTTCATCCGCGCCACGGAGTGGATCCGGAAAAACTTGCCGGGAGCCCACGTAAGCGGCGGTGTGAGCAACCTTTCGTTCTCTTTCCGTGGCAACAACTACCTGCGCGAGGCGATGCACGCCGTGTTCCTCTATCACACGATTCATGCCGGTCAGGACATGGGTATCGTGAACCCTTCGACGAAAGTGCTGTACTCGGATATTGACGATGGTCTGCTGACTGCGATTGACGACGTGCTGCTGAACCGCCGAGCCGATGCCACCGACCGGTTGGTGGCCATCAGCGAGCAAATGAAATCAGCCGCAGAAACATCGACATCGGTTGCCGTCACCACGAACTGGCATGACGGCCTGAGCACCGACGAGCGGATTGTGACCGCCATGGTGAAAGGCAACAGCGACTACCTTGAGCAAGACCTGCAAGATGCTTTGTCGGAATACGGTGACGCAGTGCGGATTATCGAAGGTCCGTTGATGCAGGGCATGAACAAGGTTGGGGAGCTGTTCGGCAGTGGCAAGATGTTTCTGCCACAGGTGGTGAAGACGGCGCGCACAATGAAGAAAGCGGTGTCGATATTGGAGCCACACATCGAGGCAGGCCGCAGCGCTTCGAGCGGCAAGGCTGGCAAGATATTGCTGGCTACAGTGAAAGGCGACGTTCACGACATCGGTAAGAACATCGTGGGCTTGGTGCTTTCGTGCAACAACTACGAGGTAATTGACCTGGGTGTGATGGTACCGCCCGAAGAGATTGTTCGCAAAGCGAAAGAGCTGGGTGTAGATATCATCGGTCTGAGTGGCCTGATCACTCCATCGCTTGACGAGATGGTGGCGGTGGCTCGGGAGTTGGAATCTGAAGGTCTGGACATTCCGCTGATGATCGGTGGTGCGACGACGAGTGAGCTTCACACGGCTTTGAAGATCTCTCCTGTTTATAACGCTCCGATTGTGTGGATGAAAGACGCATCGCAGAATGTGCTGGCAGCCAATCGGTTGATGAACCGGGATGACCGAGAGGCGTTTGTGCGTGAACTGGACGAACGCCACACGGAACTGCGTGAGTCGTATGCTTCGCAGACGGGTGAACCTCTGCTGAGTCTGGAGGAAGCCCGAAGACGAAGATTTAAAGTACACACGAATTAAAGCGAAGATATTCAAAACGACGAATTAACTCGAATTACAACGAATTTATTATTATAGGGCATAAGTAAAACACTAAAAATGAGAAGAATATTACTGATTCTGATTTGGTTATTGTGTTCAATAAAGGGTTGGGCACAAGAGAGTGGCAGCACCACGATGAGAGAACTGCTGAAGAAGATGCCCGACACGGTGGTGCCATTGCTGAGCCATAACAATGTGCTTGACTGCATTGACTTTGTGGAGCATGACGCCCACGCCGAGGTGACGAACCGAATGAACGGAAAGAGTGAGATGACCGAACTCACCCCCACCCTTGCCTGTTTTTTTCTCACCTCACGCAGCACACTCACCCTCAAGTATTTTGCGAATGCAGGCAAGGGTGGCTTGATCTATGTGGTGAACACCATCACGACAGACTCGCTGAGCGACAGCACCGTGAAGGTTTATAACAGCGACTGGAGCTTAGCTTCGCCTGCTGATCAGTTTAAATTCCACAATCCTGGCAGCTACAATCATGTGACCGTGAGTGATGGTGACAATGTAGTTCGGGTGAAGGAGGTGGTAAGACCTTTGCTGTTTGAAGGTGAGAGCCGTGAGGACAAGCCCGATGTGGTGACCGAATATACAGTGGCTGTAGGCAACAGAAAATAAAATAGCATAGTCTTTTAAACCAATAAAGCTAATACAGATATGGAACAAAGTGGATTTTATGAAATTTGCGGCTGGGTGGCGAGTATCTGCCTGATACTCGGTTATCTTCCTCAGGCCATAGAGACTATCCGTACACGGAAAACAGACGGAATTGCCTTACCCACATTCTTGATGACTGCTGTGGGCGGCATTTGCTTCATGCTTCAGGGTATCTTGCATAAGCCAGAAGTTTTGTGGGCGTTGTTCATCACGAACCTCATCACCACAATCAGCAGCCTGATTGTGTTTATCATCAAGCTGAAGAACGACTACGGCAAGAAAAGAAAGAAATGATGGAGGTTCATCCCGCCATCAGCCCTTTTTCTCCATCCCGTTTCCTTCTTTCCATGCCCGACCGAGCTTGCAGTTTGCAAAGTGTGGTTGTCAAGAAGGGAAGAGAGCTGCTTTTTTCGTCCCCTAATCCAAAAAAAAGCGTGGAAAAAGGTGGTAAGACGGAAAAATAGTGGTAACTTTGCATTCGGTTTGAGTGCAAGCCACTTATGTAGAAAGTTATTTTAACAAATAATAGAGAACATTATGGTAAATTACAAAGACTTAGGCCTTGTAAACACACGTGATATGTTTGCAAGAGCCGTTGCAGGCGGATATGCCATTCCAGCCTTCAACTTCAACACAATGGAGCAGATGCAGGCCATCGTGATGGCAGCAGTAGAAACCAAATCACCAGTGATCATGCAGGTGTCGAAAGGTGCCCGTAACTATGCCAACGCCACGATTCTCCGTTACATGGCAGAGGGTGCTGTTGCTTACGCCAAGGAGCTCGGTTGCGAGCATCCAGAGATTGTGCTTCACCTCGACCACGGTGACAGCTTCGAGATTTGCAAGGACTGCATCGACATGGGCTTCTCTTCAGTGATGTTCGACGGCAGCTCACTCCCATACGAGGAGAACATCGCCATCACGAAGAAGGTTGTGGAATACGCACACAAGTACGACGTGACCGTAGAGGCAGAGCTCGGTGTGCTCGCAGGCGTTGAGGACGAGGTGGTAGCCGCTGAGTCTCACTACACCAAACCAGAGGAGGTGATTGACTTCACCAGCAAGAGCGGTTGCGACTCTCTCGCTATCTCTATCGGTACCAGCCACGGTGCTTACAAGTTCACTCCAGAGCAGTGCACCCGCGACCCGAAGACAGGTCTGCTCGTACCTCCACCACTCGCATTCGACGTGTTGGCAGAGATTGAGAAGAAGCTCCCTGGATTCCCTATCGTGCTCCACGGTTCAAGCTCAGTTCCACAGGAAGAGGTAGCTACAATCAACGCTTTCGGTGGCAAGCTTCCAGATGCAATCGGTATTCCTGAGGATCAGCTCCGTCAGGCATCGAAGTCTGCCGTATGCAAGATCAACATCGACTCAGACTCCCGTCTGGCCATGACGGCTGCCATCCGCAAGCATCTTGCTGAGCACCCAGACCACTTCGACCCACGTCAGTATCTGAAGCCAGCCCGCGAGAACATGAAGAAGATGTACATCCACAAGATTGTGAATGTGCTCGGTTCTGACGGCAAGCTCGCTCAGTGCTAATAAAAGAGCTGTCCACGACGTGGGCAGGCAGATTGAAACAAACCCGGAGGCGCGGTTGCGCCTCCGGGTTTTGCTTTTCTTGATGGCTATATGCTTCCCGGCTTACAGCCGGGGCAATGGACAAAAGATATATTATTGGGCGGTTGGAGGGGCGGATGGGCTCACTGCGGTTGGAGATGCAGGGGTGGTTTGAGCGGCTGGTGCAGATGGGGATGTCATTTGCTGTTGCCAGTATTGCGCCATCTGCTGCTGGGCCAGATAGTCGAAATAGGCTTTGTCTTGCCGAAGGAGTTTGCGACATTTGAAGAAGGCAAAAATGCCCATAAAGATACAGATGCCCACAAAGGCGATGAGACAGAGTCCCACCAGCTGGAAGTTATCTTCCATACCGGTTTCCATGACCATGAGGAATGCATCGTAAGAGCCATGGAGAAGGACAGGGACAATGAATACACATGCCATGTTCCAATACTTCACCATATCGTTTTGATGGCAACGGAAATGGACGAGCGAATAATAATAGCCCATCGCCACCGCAAACATGAAATGGGCAGGAATAGAGAAAACGCCTCGTGCGATGCCAACCGCCATCATATCTTCCTCATCAATGAGGTAGAAGATGTTTTCAAGTCCTGCAAACCCCATTCCCACACATACAGCATACACCACGCCATCGAAATATTCATCGAAGTGGCGGTTGCGCCTCAGCACAAGCCAAAGCATGAGGAGTTTGGCCGCCTCTTCAGGAATGGCTGCGTTGATGAAAGCATCAGCTATGGCTCCTCCCACCCCGAACTCAAACTGGAAATCGAGCTTATAGAGAACGAGCACTGTGACGATAGCAGAAAGCACGCCGGCTCCGACCGCCTTGAGAATCTGCGGCCACGGCTCATGCTGGTATCTGTCGACGAAGTAGATGAACAGAACCAGGATGACGACTGGAAGTAACGCTACGAGATATACCATTTCTGTTATTTTTAGGAATTAGGCAGCAACACTGTTGCTGCATGGATGACTGCTTTTTTTGCCATGCGGGCGATTGGAACCTTGCGGATGATGGACCCCATGGGGATAGAACCAGGCGATGGGAACCAGGCTGATGGTTGGGACAATGCGGACAGCAAAGGGTTATGAGTTGGCGGTGTTGAGGCGGTCGGTTTGGGTGACCACTTTCGCCGTGAGCTGCATGAAGGCCATGCCGGCAGGAGATGCCGGGTCGTTGACCGCCGGAGTTCCGTCATCACCGCTTTTGCAGACATCTTGGACGAGTGGGATTTGTGCAAGGAGCGGAACCTGGAGTTCCTGCGCCAGCTGCTTGCATCCCTCTTGTCCGAAAATGAAGTAACGCTCATCGGGATGTTGTGCCGGTGTGAACCACGCCATATTCTCCACCAGTCCGAGTATCGGCACATTGACCTTGTCGTTCATATACATGTTGATGCCTTTGCGTGCATCCGCCAGCGCCACCTGCTGAGGAGTGGAGACAATAACCGCCCCCGTGATGTCGATGGTCTGAATGAGCGTGAGGTGGATATCGCTGGTTCCCGGCGGTGTGTCGATCACGAGGTAGTCGAGTTCCCCCCAGAGTGCGTCGGTGATGAGTTGCTTGATGGCGTTAGAAGCCATAGCTCCCCTCCAGAGGGTGGCTTGGTCGGGGTTGACGAAGAATCCGATAGACAGCATCTTGACCCCGTATTTCTCAATCGGCACGATCATGTCGCGTCCATCCACATTCTCTGCATACGGCCTTCCGTCCTCAGTCTGAAGCATCTTAGGCACCGAGGGTCCGAAGATATCAGCATCAAGGAGTCCGACGCGGTAGCCCATCTTGGTGAGCCCGATGGCGAGGTTGACCGCCACGGTGCTCTTCCCCACTCCTCCTTTTCCGCTTGACACGGCGATGATGTTCTTCACCTGTGGCAGCGGTTTTTCCGGCTCTGGCGGGAGTTCCGTTTCTGTTTTGGTGTTGATTGTCACCTCCACTTCCGGGCTCACAAAGGTATGTATGGCCGTCTCCGCCGCTTTGACGAGTGACTTCATGAACGGATCCTTAGGCTTTTTGAAGATGAGCGAGAAGGAGACCTTCATTCCGTCGATTCGGAGGTCGTCTTCAAGCATCTCGTTTTCTATGATGTTTTTTCCGTTACCTGGATAGCGCACAGTCATGAGCGCTTCCTTGATGAGATTTGGATAGAGCGTCATTATTATCTAAATTTAGTGATAAACATTGGATAGTCCAGATTGATTGCCAAATTTACGAAATAATTATCAAATCCGCAAACAAACGAGGAAAAGGGTTTGGAAGATATGGGAAAAAGCCTGATTCCCCAAAAAATCTGCGGGCTGCATACCCATTGGAGAAACGCAAGGTTGCAGCCCGTAGGACAACATATATATTATGGCAAACTGTGATTTTATGCCAATTGGAATGGTGAGATCAGAGTGGATATTCCTCGAAGGCATAGAGAACGGTCGAGAGGTAACGTTCGCCAGTGTCGGGCAGCAGCGCCACGATGGTCTTGCCTTGGTTTTCAGGTCGTTTGGCCAGCTCTGCAGCCGCAAAAGCCGCTGCACCAGCCGATATGCCGACAAGAAGTCCCTCCTGCTGCGCCAGTTCGCGTGACGTGCGGATGGCGTCGTCGTTTTCAATGTCGAGCACCTCATCCACCACAGATGGGTCGTAAGTGGCCGGCACGAATCCCGCACCGATTCCCTGAATTTTGTGTGGTCCACTCTTACCTCCGTTGAGGACAGGAGAAGCCGCCGGCTCCACTGCTACAATCTTCACGTTCGGGTTCTTCTGCTTGAGCAGTTTTCCCACACCCGACACGGTGCCACCAGTTCCGACGCCAGCCACGAAGATATCCACTTTCCCATCGGTGTCGTTCCATATCTCCTCGCCCGTTGTGGCATAATGGCGTGCGGGATTGGCCTGGTTCTCAAACTGCTGGAGGATGATGCTGCCCGGTGTGTTATCGCGCAGTTCCTCAGCCGCCTTGATGGCTCCCGGCATTCCGTCCTTACCCGGTGTGAGCACCACCTTGGCTCCGTATGCCTTGACCAGATTCCTGCGTTCCACGCTCATGGTCTCCGGCATGGTAAGCACGAGCTGGTATCCCTTGACCGCGCTCACCAGTGCCAGTCCCACTCCGGTGTTGCCACTGGTCGGTTCGATGATGGTGGCTCCCGGTTTCAACACTCCCTTATTCTCAGCGTCCTCAATCATAGCCAGTGCGATACGGTCCTTCACACTTCCTCCAGGATTGAAAAACTCCACTTTTGCGATGACTGGTGTGTCCAGTCCTTTTTTCTCAGAGAATTTATTCAGTTCGACCAACGGCGTGTTGCCGATGAGGTCTGTCAATTTTTTTGCAATCTTTCCCATACCGAAATTTTGTTTTGAACGACGAATTATAACGAATTATTTCTTATTATTTAACGACGAATTAAAGCGAATTAATACGAATTATTAGTTCTTTTTATGACGAATTAAAGCGAATTTACGAACTTTTCAGATGAGCAAAGCCAAGCTTGCTTGAGCTTTGCCATGAAAAGGAGTAAATCGGCGAAGCCAATTATAACGGATTTCTTTACAAATTTACGGATTTTTCCTGAAAACAGCGAGGGAAGGTCCGTTAAATCTGGTCGAGAGCCTGCGAGAGGTCGTCGATGATGTCGTCGATATGCTCTGTACCGATGCTGAGACGTACAGTCGCAGGAGTGATGTGTTGCTGCTCGAGTTCCTCAGGAGAAAGCTGTGAGTGGGTAGTGGTGTAAGGATGGATGACGAGGCTCTTTACATCGCCCACATTTGCGAGAAGCGAGAATATCTGGAGCGCATCGATGAATTTCCATGCTTCCTCCTGCCCACCTTTAAGCTCAAAAGTGAAGATAGAGGCACCTCCGTTCGGGAAGAACTTCTGATAAAGGCTGTTGTCGGGATGCGATGGCAATGAAGGGTGGTTGACCTTCGCCACCTTCGGGTGGTTGCTGAGGAAATTGACCACTTTGAGGGCATTCTCCACATGACGCTCGATGCGCAGGCTCAATGTTTCAAGTCCTTGAAGCAAGATGAATGCGTTGAAAGGCGAGATGGCAGCTCCTGTGTCGCGGAGAATGACGGCGCGAATTCTGGTGACGAATGCTGCCGGTCCTGCCACATCAGCGAATACCGCCCCATGATAGCTTGGGTCTGGTTTTGCGAGTGTAGGGAATTTGTCCGCATTGTCTTTCCAAGGGAAAGTACCTCCATCCACAATAACTCCTCCGAGAGACGTTCCATGTCCACCGATAAATTTGGTTGCAGAATGCACCACAATGTCTGCACCGTGCTCAATCGGTCGGATGAGATAAGGAGTCCCGAACGTGTTGTCGATGATGAGCGGAATGTTGTGCTTGTGTGCCACCGCTGCAATTCCCTCGATATTAGTAACGCCAGAGTTCGGGTTTCCAAGTGTCTCCACAAACACAGCCTTGGTGTTCGGCTGAATGGCGTTCTCAAGCGCCTGAAGGTCGTTGACCTTGACGATGGAGTTGGTAATTCCGAGATTTGCGAGCGTGTGGGTGATGAGGTTGTAAGATCCTCCATAGAGGTCGTCTGCTGCCACGATGTGGTCACCTGCTCCCGCAATATTCTGTAGTGCATAAGTGATTGCTGCCGCACCGCTTGCTACAGCAAGTCCAGCCACACCGCCTTCGAGTGCTGCCACACGGTCTTCAAACACTCCTTGAGTGGAGTTGGTGAGTCGTCCGTAGATGTTTCCGGCGTCGCGAAGTCCGAAACGGTCGGCCGCATGCTGTGAGTTGCGGAACACATAGGAAGTGGTCTGATAAATTGGTACTGCCCTGGAGTCTGTAGCAGGGTCTGGATTTTCTTGTCCAACATGAAGTTGAAGAGTCTCGAAGTGTAATTTCTTGTTTGCCATACCGATATTTTTTTTTTAATTGTTAAACGACGAATTATTGCTAATGAATTTTATTAAACGACGAATTAATCGAATTAAAGCGAATTAATATTTTATGTTTTTTAAACGACGAATTAATCGAATTAAAACGAATTTTTAATTTTACGATTATTCTAAAACAACGAATTAAAGCGAAAGACGTTCGTTCTTGATTTCGAGTGCAAAGTTACGACAAAATGGAAATATATTCCAAAGGATTTATTTTATGTTAGAAGATTTTTATGAGATTTTATAATTATATAGAATTAAAAGACTAATATACAACAAAAAGAAAGATGCGCATGGAGAAATATTCCACACGCATCTTTTCAGAGACTTATCTTCTTATTTGAAAAGGCGCTGAAGGGGCATTCGGTGTCAGCGCATCTTCACTTTCAGTTTCTTTCCGGTGTAGTTCACCTGCTGTGAAGTGCCGTCAGGGAGAGAGATGATGAGTTGGCGCTCTGTCGCCATTCCGTCATATGAACCTTGACGCGCTCCAACAGAGAGTGTGGCAGAGCGGTCGTCCCAATGGAGTGGCACGATGGCGTAGGCACCCTTCTCGTAGTTGTAGTTCGTTCCCTCATCGTCGTAGAGTTGGAAGTTGGCATCCCGTCCCGGATAGACACGGATGGTGAGCGGTCCGTTGTCCTTCTGCGCCGTTGACTGCACGTCACCACCCATCGGGATAATGCTTCCCGCCCTTGCAAAGACAGGAATGCGGGAGATGTCCACCGGTGTGGTGACGTTCCGTCCTCCATCGAAATGCTTTCCAGTATAAAAGTCAAACCATCCACCTTGGTTTTGAGGCAGGTAGGAATTCCATTGGCTCACACCCTTCTCCACCACTGGGCTGACGAGCAACTCACGTCCGAACATATATTCACATTCTTGCTGGAGCGCTTTGTCGTCGGACGCAAAATCGAAAATGAGCGGACGCATGATTGTCCCTCCGTCTCTGGTGACCTCAGCGGTGTATGAATAGATGTAAGGCAAGAGGCGATAGCGCTGTCGGATGCAATCGGCAAACACCTTCTGCGTCTGTTCGCCATAGCGCCATGGTTCTGTGTCGCTCATATATCCGTGCACGCGCATAAGTGGGAGATAGACGCTCGTCTCAATCCAGCGCAGCATCCTCTCTTGGTATTCAGGGTCGTTGTATTGGTTTCCCGGCCGGAAAAAACCTCCTGCATCGAAGGTCCACCACGGCATTCCCGCCGCCTGCATTCCCAGACCAGCGATGATTTGACGTCGGAGGGTTTCGAAATCGTTGCCCACATCGCCGCTCCACATCGCCGCTCCATACCGCTGGATTCCAGGGAATCCGCAACGAGTGAGAATCATGGCCCGTCGTTGCGGTGCGTCGCGACGGCTTCCCTCAAACACCGTTTTGTTGACCAAAAGCGGATAGACATTTCGGAAGAGTTCACCCGGATACTTTCCGTTGCCCACTTTCCTGCCTTTGAGGTCGTCGTTCTCCGGTTCGGTGGCATCCTGCCACCATGCATCGATGCCGTATGGCTGCATAAGGCGGGAAGAGAAATTTTCCCAATATGTTTTAGCAGCCTCCTCGTTGAAAAAGTCGATCCAGTCGGTACCTGGAATGTAATATCCCTTTGCGTTCATCTCCTTTCCCAGTTCCGAATTGCGGTCGATTTTTGACCAAACTGAAAGCATGAGCCTGACATCGATGTCGTGGAGTTCATCGACCAGCCGTTTTGGATCAGGATAGTGGTTCTCATCAAATTTCATGGCGTTCCATCCATATTTCCCCCACCATTGCCAGTCCTGGACGATAAGGTCGAGCGGTATGTTGAGCTCCCTGAATCGCTTTGCTGTACGGACGATTTCATCCTGATTGTGGAACCGTTCACGGCAGTGGATATATCCCACCGCCCACTTCGGCATCATCGGAGCCTGTCCAGTGAGGTGCCTGTAGGCTGCAACCACCTCATCGGCAGTTCCCACAAAGACGGTGTAATCAACAGCATCCGCCACAGGCGATTGGAACACGCTGGAGTCGGTGACCGGTTTATAGTAAACCACCGGCTTGTCGCCCCTCTCCAGCTCAGCTGTCAGTTTGTGAGTTCCTTTTGTGAGATAGGTTCGGATTGAGGTGGTCGGTGGCAACCACACATTCCTCATGTTGATAACCTTCGTGCCGTCGATGTCGAGATCGTGCCGTCTGGCCATAGCCTGCCCCACATCGAGCATGACAGCATACCATCCGTCGGCAGGGATATTGATTTCGCCTTGGAAGATATTGCGTACGCGCACCTCATTCCTGCCGCCAGTGGTGGAGGTGACGTTGACCACCTCACGCTCTCCCTCCCCCTCTTGACGGGTGAGACTGACGGAATTGTCCGCCGGGTTGAACTCCGTCATACCATAGTTGTTCCAGAGCAGTCCGTAGCCCCTGCTGGATATGATCATTGGCACGGAGATTTGGGTGTTGACCTGTGTGAGGCGTCGGGTGAGTCCGCGCAAGTTGGCATATCCATCCTGGAACTGTCCAAGACCGAAGATATACTCCTCTTTCGGTGAGTCCATCTTCAGAGTCGCCACATAGGTGGGTTCGCCCGCCACATCTGCCCTGCGGAGAGTGTGCTCCGTGGCCTTGAAGATTTGCTTTCCGTCCTTATCGTTGACGGCTACGGTGGCGTTCTGGGTATCGACCACGACTGCTGCTCCGCTTTTGGCGGTGAGCGAGGTGACAGCGCCCTTCACTTTTTTCTTGAGTTTTGCGGCATCGTCCGCCACATAAATCCACTCTGGCATCAACTGGAGGGATTTCTCCCGGTATGTAATCCTGAACGCGTTGTCGGTCAAGGCTTGAATATTGAGATTTCCATTACCAAACGGGATGGTTTCCGCATCAGCGACCGAAACAGAGGTCAACGCCACGGCAGCCACGATGAGCTTGCTGAAACGAAAGGCGCAGTGCATGATTGTTTTGAATTGCAACATAGGTTTTAATGGTTACTCCCAGCAAACAGCCAGGGCGATTGACAAAAGAAAAGATACTTGGAAATGAAGGATGGCTTCCGATTGGTGGAACGTTATCGAATAACGAGGACGACACCTCCTCTTGGAAGGAGGCGGACTTCCTTCGGCAGTTTGTTGAGCGAAAGGAACAGCCAAGGGTTGTCCTTATCGCCACTATCGGCAAAAGCCTGGACAGACAGCTTTTTCGGCATCAGCTTTTTGACTCTGTTCCAATTGAGTTTGACGGTCTGTTCCTCATCCAAGCCGTTGATTGCCGCAACATACCATGCGTCCCCACTTTTACGTGCGATAGCCGCATACTTACCTGGGTAGCCAGCGAGGAGACGTGTGTCGTCCCAGACGTTAGGCAAGTGAGAGAAGAAATCACGTACCTGCTGCGGTTGTGCCAACAGGCTCTCCGGCCGGTCTGCCAGGTGTTGGAGTCCCGACTCAAAGAGAACGGTGAGCGCCAACTCATGTGCGTGGGTGGTGATATGCGGATGCTGTGAATCGGAGAATGCACATGGCGTGTAGTCCATCGGGCCAATGACGTTGCGGGTGAAAGGGAGCGTGGCATTGTGAGCCGCCGCCTTCTTGGTGAATGTCGGCACGTTGTTGTACCATTCCGCCCCATAGACCCCTTCAGTGGACAGGAGGTTCGGGTAGGTCCGTTGCCATCCTCTCGGGATAGTGGCTCCATGGAAATTGACAAGCAAATGGTGCCGTGCGGCACACTCCATCAATTCGATGCAGTAGTCCATGTTCATCTGGTTGTCGCCTGAGAAGAAATCAATCTTGACACCTGCCACACCAATATCCTCACACCACTGAAATTCCTTCTCTCGGTCTTCCGGTTTGTTGAGTTTGAATTTCGGACCCGGTGCTCCGTTGATCCACCCCACCGATGAGTTGTACCATATCAGCGGCCGGACACCACATTTTTTCGCGTAATTGACGGCATCGACCACAGAGAGCCCGTCCTTGAAGTTGTCCCATTCCGCATCGATGAGCACGTAAGGCAATTTCAGCTCAACCGCGAGGTCCACATATTTTTTGATGATGTTGAAGTCGTTGGAACCGTGGTTGTAAGCCCAATAGACCCACGACACCACTCCCGGCTTCACCCAGCTGCTGTCGGCGAGTTTGTCGGGCTCTGACACATCTGTGATGAGCGTGGACTCCACGATGTCAGAGAGTCCACCGATGATTACGACCCTCCACGGCGAATGCCATGAGCCGCTGATTTCCACGTCGTTTTTGTCAGGGCATACCTTATAGACATCTATGGCCCATTCGTTAGACAACCATGAGGCACTCTGGCAGCGTTCGATATTCGCTTCAGAAATCAATGCGAACACTCCGTCGGAAGGTTCGATAAGGGCAGGATATCCCCATTTGTGGAGGAGACCTTTTCCAGAGGTGGTGAGAGGGAAGAACTCCTCGTAGGCTTCTGTCCAACGTTGAATCCAGCGCCTTGTGCCTTCCTGGATTCTGTAGGCAGTCTGTTCGTCCGTGATTTTCTCTCGGTCAAGTCCGTCCACCTCATAGCGGAATGTAATCCCGTCGTTGAACAGCCTGATTCGGATCTTAAACGGCTTGCCGTCCGCAAACTGGCAACTCATGACATACTCATTGGCCTCATTCTGGCAATGGAGCCGTTTGCCTGACAACATGGTGTAGTCAGCCACGACTTCAGCAGGACCAGAGAAAGAGCCGAAAGAACAGTTTCCTTCATGATGGCTGGTAGTCAAACCGAGACGATAGATTTCAAGCACCTGATTCCCTTTATACTTAACTTCACAAACTTCGCCTTTTCTCTCCAAAGAGATTTTTTTATCAGGAGATACCAGGGGCTGAGCTGTGAGTGTCAGCAACGGGAATAAAAAGGCAAAAAAGAATGTTGCAAATATCTTAACCATAGGAAAACTATTTACAATACAATAAATCCAAAATAACAAATGTTTCTAAGTAACGATAAAAAACTTCTATCATTTGCAAATATACGTAAATATCCTCATAATATTTTTCGCTGATGTACCAAAAACTATGCTGATTTGTAACAAGATCTGATTGAAAAAGATTTTTATTCGGTGTTTTGTCCTATGTTATAGTTTTTTGTCCTATCTTTGCAGATAATATTATAAAAATAATGGGAATGACAGAGCAATTAGACAAGACCGACCTGATGATTCTTCGGACCCTTCAGGAAAATGCGAAGCTGACCACTAAAGAACTGGCCGAGGCCGTGAATTTGAGTACCACTCCCGTGTTTGAGCGAGTGAAACGAATGGAACGTCAGGGTTTCATCAAGAAGTATATCGCCGTGATAGATGCGGAGAAGCTGGGTATGGGATTCATGGTGTTTTGCAATGTGAAGATGCGGCACATGAACCACGACATTGCAAGTGAGTTTGAGCGGCGAATCACGGAGTTTTCGGAAGTGACCGAATGCTACAACACATCCGGCAACTTTGACTTTTTGCTGAAAGTTCACGTGAAGGATATGGCGCAGTACCGTGAGTTTGTGTTGAACAAACTGGGTACGATAGAATCATTAGGCTCGATTGAAAGCACGTTTGTGATGAGTGAAATCAAACACAATTATGGTATATATATATAATTAGGGAACCTGCGATTGAGTGAGAGCCATGACAAGCTTGCTTAGACATGGCCGAGCGTGAGCAGGTTCGGCGAAGCCAATGAGGAATTAGGAATGAGGAATTAGGAGATTGGATTGTTCAAAAAGTACTGAATAGTTACCATTTTATCATAAAAGGCAAAAAAATTCACAAAAAAGTTGGATATGTGCAAAAATTTGCTTTATATTTGCACAAAGATTTGCATAATGAGCAATTCACTGTCATACAAATGTAACAACCAACGAAAACAGAAGCCTTATGATACCATTCCAGAAAATATCGGAGTCAGACCTCCCTCGATTATTGTCCTTTTTTCCAGAGGACGCCCACAAGCGTGTGCAGAAAGCCGTTGACCGCTACTGCAGCGGTGGCCGGAGTGAGATTTCGATGGCCATCGTGGAGAACACAATAGTATTGCGTCAGGAGATAGAAGACATGTACGTTTACTCCATGCCGAAGGGCAATGGCAACATCCGCATCATCTGCCTTCAGATGATGGAAGGTGCGAACATGATGGGCTACGACTGGATGGTGGTAGGCGTGAGCGAGAATCAGAAAAGCATCATGAACCGCGCCCTCCCCAACCATTTCAAGTTCATCAGTGAAGAAAAGTACAGCTATCTTGACATCGTACGTTTCTGCAAAATCATCGACAACGAACCAACCATCATCGCCCGTCCTACGATTCAATATACAGAAAGCATCTTTTTCAACAACGAGCAGATGGTGGCAGCGGGTTGACCATCTCACCCGTCCTCATCATCCAGGACTGCGTTTGCAGGGCAGATTCAAGAGCACAACGGTTTGTAAACTGCAATTTATCGGTAAAAGAGATTATATCAGCATACGAAAAGCGGCCTCACCTATCGGTGAAGCCGCTTTAGTTTTTTCCGATGAGCAATGATTACTCACCCGGGCTGATTGCGCCTGAAGGGCAAGCGTCTGCGCAAGTACCGCAGTCCACGCATGCATCAGGATCAATTACATACTTGCTGTCGCCAGCGCTGATAGCTCCAGAAGGGCATTCACCTTCGCAAGAGCCACACATTACACAATCGTCGCTAATTACGTAAGCCATAATCTTTGTTGTTAAGAATTACTAAAAGTTCAATACCATATTTTCTTCCAGTCGATGTAAGGTAAGCCCCTTCACCCTTGGAATCGTTTGCAAAGATAGTAAAAAGGGAACGCCAAACAAAAAAAACAGGAGTTTTTTTGCCATTGGCGCTGTTAAAATCACTTTTTGGTCACGATATTCAGTGTGTCGGAAGCAATCATAAGCTCCTCATCAGTTGGAATGACGCAGACTTTCACCTTGCTGTCGTCGTCGGAGATGGTCATTTCCGTGGCCCTGCAGCTGTGGTTTTTCTCAACGCTGACTTTCACACCGAGGAATTCAAGTCCGTCGGTAGCGCCCTCGCGCACTTCCCACTGGTTCTCTCCTGCCCCACCGGTGAACACGATGACATCTACGCCACCCATGGCAGCCGCATACTGTCCGATGTATTTCTTGATACGGTAGGTGTACATTTCCTTGGCCAGACGCGCGCGGTCGTTTCCTTCAGAGATGGCTTTGAGAATGTCGCGGAAATCGCTGAATCCTCCGCTGACACCTGCAAGTCCTGACTGCTTGTTGAGGAGATTGCTCAACCCCTTGGTGTCGAGGTGTTCCTTATCCATGATGAAAGTGACAGCGCCCGCATCGATATCTCCAGAGCGGGTTCCCATGATAAGTCCTTCAAGCGGTGTGAGTCCCATAGAGGTGTCCACACATTTTCCATCCTTGATGGCAGCGATGGAAGCACCGTTTCCGATATGGCAAGTGATGATTTTCGTCCCTTCCGGTTTTTCGATTCCGAGATAGTCGAGCACCCGTTTGCTGACGTAGCGGTGACTGGTTCCATGGAATCCGTAACGGCGCACTCCATACTTCTGATAGAGTTCATACGGAGTGGCATACATATAGGCATAGTCAGGCATGGTCTGATGGAAAGCGGTGTCGAACACTCCGACCTGTGGTATTTCTGGCAAGAGTGCCTTGACAGCGTTGACACCCTTGATGTTGGCAGGGTTGTGGAGCGGTGCGAGGTCGTTGCACTTGGCAAAATCCTCCATCACCTCATCGGTGATGAGAACAGACTCGCTGAAACGCTCGCCTCCGTGCACCATTCGGTGACCGACGGCATCGAGTTCGTGAAGGTCGCTCATGACGGCATACTCGCCGGTAGTGAGTACCTTGAAAATGAGCTGAACTCCAGATGTGTGCTCAGGAACTGGTTCCTCAAACTTAATTTTCTGCCCGTTGAGCTTGATGGTTATAAACGAGTCGGGCAAACCGATTTTCTCAATACCTCCGGATGTGATGACGCTGTGGTCATCCATGTTGTAGAGCGCGTACTTGATGCTTGAACTTCCGCAGTTCAATACTAAGATTTTCATGTTGGATATAATGTAAAGAATATGTAAAGAGTCTGTTATTGTTTCGCATCCATCGCCTGGCAAGCCGTGATAGCCACCATCTTATAGATGTCATCGACCGAACAGCCACGTGAGAGGTCGTTGACCGGCCGTGCTATACCTTGGAGGATTGGGCCGATGGCATCAGCATTGCCCAGTCGCTGCACAAGTTTGTAGCCGATATTTCCCACCTCGAGGTTCGGGAACACGAGTACGTTGGCATTTCCTGCGATTTCGGATCCCGGTGCTTTCTTCTGGCCCACACTCGGCACGAGCGCAGCATCGGCCTGGAGTTCTCCATCGACTTTCAGAGAAGGGTCCAGCTGCTTGGCCAGTGCCGTTGCCTCGATGACCTTGTCGCATACTTCATGCTTGGCACTTCCTTTTGTAGAAAACGAGAGCATGGCCACTCTCGGGTCGTCGAATCCGGCAACGCTGCGCGCTGTCTGCGCTGTGCACACCGCGATTTGTGCGAGTTGATTGGCATCCGGCATCGGAGTAACCGCCACGTCGCCGATGACGAGGACTCCATCCTCGCCATATTGTGGAGTCTGGGTGATCATGAGCATGGCTCCGCTGACGCATGTGATTCCCGGTGAGCACTTAATGATTTGCAGCGCTGGACGAAGTGTGTCGCCCGTGGTGCTGAGAGCTCCGGATATTTGTCCGTCGGCGTCACCACTCTTGATGATGAGGCAACCAAAATAGAGCGGGTCGAGCACTTTCTCTCTTGCCTGCTCAATGGTCATTCCCTTCTTCTTTCTCAATTCGAACAAGAGCTGTGCATATTCCTCACGCTTTTCGCTTGTGGCAGGGTCGATGAGTGTGGCCTTGTCGATGTTCTTGAGTCCAAGTTTCTGAGCAAGGGCATGGATTTGGTCGATATTTCCGAGAAGGATGAGTTCAGCCAGTCCGTCGGCCAGTGCCTTGTCAGCAGCAGTGATGGTTCTTTCTTCCAAAGCTTCAGGAAGCACGATACGCTGCTTGTTGCTCTTGGCACGTTCAATAATTTTTTCAATGAGATTCATAGTTATAGTTTTTTAATGATGTCAGTCATTCTTATCAATTGCAAAGATAATAAATATTTACGATTTTGCTTTATGGTGGTTCTAAAAAATCAGTTTAAAGGTCCAAATAGAACTGCCTTGATTTGATTTAGGGCCACAACCGGGTGTTGTGGTTCCATTTCTCATTCTGCAAAAACCATTATTCCAAACATATCAATAAGCCACCTCTTTCGCTTTCTTTTTCAAGACATAATAGAGGCTGTTGATTTCGTCCATATTGAGCGTGAAATCCGCATATTCTACAGATGGATTGAGCGAATGGAAAGTGAATGTTCCCTGCTCGGTGTCTTGTCCCACCATCTGCTTGAGGAGTACTCCCGCCTTGGTTGCGATTACCCAGAAAGGATGTTCGCTGAATCGCACATTCTCCTTCCAGTATTGCCGATAGAGCTGCCGGACGAGGACTCTGTCCCCCTCTTCGAAGCTTGCCCTGGTGCCGTCGTCCATGGAGTCGCCTTTCACTTGGAAGGCAAGGTATTTCCCATGCACCACGTTAGGCACTTCAAAAGTCTCCTCTTCCCATTCCTCCCTCTCCGCCTCGAGGTCTCCGAGCGGGTCGACAAACCGTGCGTATGCATTGAAGGGAACAAGTTTGACGGTCATCAGCAGTCGGTTGTCGGCTCTATAGAAACGCGCCCCGTTGCTGTTTTCGAGTACGAATTCCGCCTTCTCCCCGCACATCTCCGCAATGGCATCCATGGTCTGATTACCGAACATAGATCCTTCGCCAGTGAGGAGCCAAGCCTGATTGAATCCGAAGGTCTCTGCCCATTTGGCAGCCGACCTCCGACCGAGTTCTTTTTTTGCGCTGAGGATTCCGCTGACGTATGCTTGGGAACATCCCAGACGGGAAGCAATTTGTTCTTGTGTGATTTTATGGCTCTTGAAGAAATTGGCCAATGCTTGGGAAACGTTATTCATTAGACTTTAGACTTTAGACAATATGAGAATAATTGGTTATATTATTATTTGCAAATATAACTAAATAAATATAAAAAGGCAAGAAAAATGGGATTTTTCTTGCCTTTTACAGGGGTTTATGGCGAATTATAGTTTTAAAAAGTCCATTTTGCCGCCACGGTAGGGATAACATAGAACTTATCGTTCTGTCCCTTGTCGTCATAAACAAAATTGTTGCTGATCTCAACTTCGGTGCCGAGACTGAGTTTCACTTTCTCCATACCTTTGATGGCGTTGAGGTTGAACCAGAACTGAGGTTCGGCAAGCGTGATGAGCTTCCCCCGCACATCCTTGTCGTACCAGAGGTCTATGAATCCAGAGAAAGTGCAAAGTCCATGGGCGAAGGTGTCCCCCCAAACAGCCGTGGCTTGGAATCCGGAGAATCCATCGCGGTGCTGTCCCTTGAAATACTGCTTGAACATAGCTTGCAATGAGAATGTCTTGGAAAAGTCGGCACTGTTCCAGTTCCATGCCACACCTGCAAGGAGTGCATGTTGGATTCGGGTCGCGATGGAGGTATGTTCCACAGTAGTAGCACCACCATTATATTCCACGTGTGCTGCCCACTGCTTATTCTTTGTGAAGTTGAACTCACGGGCGATTTCCCAATATGCCCCAGCAGCACCATCAGCATAATAGTCAATATCGGTAAACATGAAGGTACTTCCGAGCGCATCGGGTTTGAACATTTCAACAGTGGTGGTGACATTTGGGCGTCCACTGAGTTCTCCATCTATGGTGTGCCCAAAGTCATAATGGAGTTGAACATTCTGCGCCGTCATCACGGCAGTGGCCGTCATCACGGCCAAAGTGAGTAATAATCTCCTCATTTAAATTAAACGCATTTTTTTAAACGGGGGAAATCCCCTGAAGATTAGGAAAAAACCTATTCCAATTTAGAGAAATCGCCTATGCATAGCCTAAATATTCATCGTATCTTTGCACCAGAAACAAAAGACAAACAGTCATAGACAAGCATAACACTCCATATTAGAATAATTAGTTAGTATTTTTTTCATGAGAATTAACTCCGTTGGGAAACGGGGTTAATTTTTTTTAAGTGAACACATAAAGAATGCAGCCCGCTAATGGGCGAGCTGCATTGATTAATATGCTTTGAATCACATACACAGATTATTCGTGGCGGTAGTTGTCGAGCTGCTCAACAGTCATCTTACGGATGTAGTTGAAGTGCTTCTCCACCTCGCTCTCAGCGTGGTTTACAAACACATTGAGTGAGCGTGCGAACAACTCTGGTGCTTTCTGAGTGTCCTGAAGGATGAGGTGGCTCATGATGGTGTAAGCCGTGATCTCATAGAGTTTGCGAGAGCAGAAATCAGTAAATTCCTGATCGCCAACTTCCTTCACTGCGTTGGTTGTAGCCTCAAGTTTGTTGGCCATTTCCTTAATGCGGTTCATGTATCCCTCGTATTCAGGTGCCACTGGTGCAGCCTCAAACTCCTTGATGATGTTGAGGTAAGTACCGTTGGTGACATAGCGGAGGGCAGCCACCGTCTGGAGCTGAGTAGTACCCTCATAGATGCTGGTGATACGAGCGTCACGATAGAGCTGCTGGCACTTGTACTCGAGCATGAATCCTGAACCACCGTGAATCTGGATAGAGTCGTAAGCGTTCTGGTTGGCAAACTCTGAGTTCATACCCTTGGCGAGCGGAGTGAACGCATCCGCCATGCGTGAGTATTTCTTGAGTTCCTGACGCTCTTCCGGAGTGAGCTTGCGCTCGCGTGCGATATCCTCAAGAGCCTTATAGATGTCAACATAGCGTGCAGTCATGTAGAGGAGCGAACGTCCTGCGTCGAGCTTCGCCTTCATGGTGGCGAGCATGTCGTAAACAGCAGGGAAATGGATGATTTCCTTACCGAACTGCTTACGGTCGCGTGCGTAAGCGAGCGCCTCATCGTAAGCGCTCTGCTCGATACCCACCGACTGTGCGGCGATGCCGAGACGCGCACCATTCATGAGTGCCATCACATATTTGATCAGACCCAGCTTGCGGTCTCCGCAAAGCTCAGCCTTGGCGTTCTTATAGACAAGCTCACATGTAGGGCTTCCATGGATACCGAGTTTGTTCTCGATACGGCGCACGTTGACGCCACCCTGGTTCTTGTCGTAGATGAACATGGAAAGTCCACGTCCGTCGCGGGTGCCCTCCTCAGAACGTGCAAGCACGAGGTGGATGTCAGAGTCTCCGTTGGTGATGAAACGTTTCACACCGTTGAGGAGCCAGCATCCGTCCTTCTCAGAATAAGTTGCCTTGAGCATAACAGACTGGAGGTCGGAACCTGCATCCGGCTCAGTGAGGTCCATAGACATGGTCTCACCGTGGCAGACACGTGGAACGAAGCGCTGACGCTGATCCTCGTCGCCGAACTCATAGAGTGTCTCAATACAATCCTGAAGTGACCAAATGTTCTCAAATCCTGCATCACCGGCGCTGACAATTTCGTTGGCAGCTGTATAGACGGTGATAGGGAGGTTGAGGCCTTCGTAGCGACGCGGCATGGTCATACCGTTCATACCAGCCTTGATGGTGGCATCGAGGTTTTCGTAAGTCTTGGAGGCATAGCGCACCCTTCCATTCTCGCAATGAGGTCCCTCTGCATCGACCTCCTCAGCATTAGGAGCCACCACGTTGGAAGTGACGTCACCCACAATGTCGAGCGTGCGGTCGTAGTTATCCATGGCATCCTCAAAGTTCTGAGGGGCATAGTCGTACTTGTCCTTATCTTCGAAACCACGTTCCTTGAGCTCAACGATGCGTTTCATGAGCTCATGCTGCATGTGGAACTTAATCTCGGGATTGTCAGTATATATATTAGCCATTTTCTTGTCTCGTTTTTATTTACTGTTTTTCTTGTAATACTTGATGAACTTAGGCAGCACCTCCTCGATAGTACCCGTGATGATGTAGTCGGCAATCTGGTTGATTGGCGCATTAGGGTCGGAGTTGATAGAGATGATGATGCCCGCTTCCTTCATACCGGCGATGTGCTGGATAGCACCTGAGATACCACATGCGATGTAAACCTTCGGACGTACGGTGACACCAGTCTGTCCGATCTGACGGTCGTGGTCGATCCATCCTGCATCAACGGCAGCACGGCTTGCTCCCACCTCAGCATGGATTTCCTTTGCAAACTCGAAGAGGAGGTCGAATCCTTCAGGAGAGCCCACTCCGTAGCCACCGGCAACGATGATGTTGGCACCCTTGAGGTTGTTTTTGGCTGCCTCAACATGACGGTCGAGCACCTTCACCACATAATCAGTGACCGGCACATATTTATCAACGTCATGACGGATAACCTCACCCTTATAGTTCTCGTCGAGGATTTCCTTCTTCATCACACCGTCGCGCACGGTAGCCATCTGAGGACGGTGCTCTGGGTTGACGATAGTGGCGATGATAGAACCTCCAAAAGCAGGTCGGATTTGATAGAGCTGCTGCTCATAGTGCTTTTTCACCATTTCTCCCGCCTCGTTCTTCACATTCATGTCGAAGTCACCGATTTCAAGCTGTGTGCAGTCTGCGGTGAGACCAGAATGGAGAGCGGAAGACACGCGTGGTCCGAGGTCGCGTCCGATAACCGTAGCTCCCATGAGGCAGATTTGCGGTTTTTCCTCTTTGAAGAGGTTGACCACAGCCGAAGTATGTGGGAGAGAAGTGTAAGGGAAGAGTCCTGGTGCATCGAACACATGTACCTTGTCAACACCGAAAGGAATAATCTGCTTCTCCACTCCTTCGAGTCCAGCACCCACGCATACAGCCTCAAGCTGCACACCGAGGGTATTGGCCAACTTGCGTCCCTTCGTGAGGAGTTCCTGGCTTACCTCAGCAACTTTGTTGCCTTCAAGCTCGCAATATACGAATACGTTGTTCATTGTTCTTCTCTGTTAATTTATCCGATGGTGTTGTTTTCAATGAGTTCGACAATGAGTCCCTCGATATCTGCATCCGATGCAGTGAGGCTCTTATTCTCCTTAGCCTTGAACACGATGTTCTTCACGGCCTTCACGTTAGTAGGCGAACCAGCCTTACCGATTTGGTTCGGGTCGGCATCGATGTCGGCAGCTCCCCACGACTGGATGGTGAGGTAAGGGCGGTCCTGATAGAACTTCTGCTCCTCCTCTGGGAGTGCTGCGATTTCCTGCTGTGTCTTGGCATTCTTGTATTTCATCACGAGTTTGATGTTCCGGCTTCTGCAAGGAGCGGCGGAACCGTTGACTGTGATAACGATAGGCATAGGTCCCTCGACGGTCTCAACACCTCCATCGATATGGCGTCTTGCCACGATTTTCTCTTTAGTGCATTCCAGGATTTCCTCGGTGTAGGTGATTTGGGTAAGTCCGAGTTTCTCAGCCACCTGCGGTCCCACCTGCGCTGTATCTCCGTCGATGGCCTGACGACCACCAATGATGATATCGAAATCTCCGATTTTCTTGATAGCCTGGGCAAGGGAATAACTGGTGGCAAGCGTGTCAGCACCTCCAAGTGCCCTGTCGGTGAGGAGCACGCCCTTGTCGGCACCTCTGAAGAGTCCTTCGCGGAGCACCTCAGTAGCCTTCGGCAGTCCCATGGTGAGCATGGTGATAGTTGAACCTGGATTCGCATCCTTCAATCTCAATGCCTGTTCCAAGGCATTCAGGTCCTCGGGATTGAACACAGCTGGCAGTGCCGCACGGTTCACGGTTCCCTCTGGAGTCATCGCATCAGGTCCCACGTTACGTGTGTCTGGCACCTGCTTAGCGAGTACAATGATTTTTAAACCCATAAAAATTTATACTTAAAAATAATTGAAATATATTTCAGAACAAACAATCTCTTGGTTCTTGAATTGGTTCTCAAACAATAAAATTTCCTTCGTTCTTAGGTGTCAATTTCCCATTGTCTTCCTAAAAACCCAAAATCCATGCAAAGTTACTCAATTTTATTGAGTTGGCAAAACTAAAGCAGCAAATTATGCACAAAATGGACAAAAATGTGTATTATTTCTGCACACTTATAATGGTTTGTGCAGAAATACTGATTGAAAGCAAATTCACAGGAAGCATATCAGAGTGCAACCTCAAGCGCAACATAAAAAAAACGAGGGGAGACACCGTCTGCACATTTGCTTGTGCCGTCGGTGTCTCCCATTTATCATCATTTTTTGTGAATCAGTGGCGCTGTCTGCGCGCAGTGATTCTGCCAGTTGACTTTGTCTTCTTCTGCTCGGTTGCTTCAGAGCTGGCCGCCCTTCGTGCCGTACTTCTGGCACCAGCAGGTTCTGCATTTTCTTTCTCAGCAGTCTCTGTTTCCTCAGCCTCCTGGTTGAGTGCAGCCCTTCTATTTCTCTTCTTGTTCTTGGCCGCCGCCTCAGCCGCTGCAATAGAATCGCGCTTGGCGATAGTGGCAGAATCCACAGGTGGGGTCCATATATGCTTCTCGAAGTCAGTCATTTCCTTTTCGAGACGTTTCTGTTCCTTGACCACATCGCTGTCAGTCTTGCAGTAGTCCATAATGGCTTTGTTCTGCATGTTGGTGGTCATGTAGATTTTTCCCTTGTACTTATTGGTGGCGAGATAGTCCGCCACCGACATTTTGGATGCGTTGTTGATATTGGAGACCATGATCATCTGCTTGCTTATATAAGGCTCGATATCCTCAAACTTCACCCAGAACATCGGATATTTCTGGATGAGGTTGACATCCTCGTCTCCCTCCTCGAGGGTCATCGACTCGTAGGAGAACTCATCACTTGCCCTGTGAAGCACAGGACAGAGTGCCACGATGCGGGTATGGAAGGTGGCAGTGTTCTGGTCATAGTAAGAACTCTCCTTCACGAAATAGCTGAGCACCTCAGAACCAGGCACATCGGCATCCGCCACATTGATGGCTCTCCTTGCTGAGTCCACCTCGTAGTGGATCTCGTATCTGTCGAGCATATCCCTGAAATGCATTCGGTTAGCCCGGTCGAAATGCTCCGTACCGTCCGTCTTGTAATTATATGCGGGAATACGTCCCACATTGAGCAAGCGGAAAAGGGTGAAGAAGAGGTTCTGCTCTCCGTCCTTCGGCATGTCTGGATAATAGAGTGGCGCATTTTCGTCGAGTCTCAAATCCAATTCACGATAGATGTCGCGTCGCCACGTCACCTCTTCAGGAACCGCCACAGCCGTAGGATACATGATGCTGGACCTATCGACTTTCTGTGCGGCCTTTTTCTGCGCAGCAGCCGAGTTGTTGTTCTGCGCCACCCTTGACTTCTTCGGCTGCGCCATAGCAGAGACTGCAGTCAGCAGAGCCAAAGTCAGGAATATGTATTTCTTCATAATCTTTGATTTATATGACCAGGGCATAAAGGCAATGCGCTTCAGCCCTTATTGATTTACAATGAAATTATCTGATGATGATCGGCATGGCCGTCGGCAGCGTTCTCGGCACCTTGTCCGGTCCTACTGCGTTCACTTCGGTGATGAACACACGCTTTCCTCTTTGGAGGTCGCGGATCTGCGCCTTCATCTGCTCGGTGAAGTTGGCAGAGTTGGAGGCTTCAACCACAGCGTTTCCCATCTTGTCGAACATGACCATCTTGAATCCCGTGACAGAGAAAGGAATGTTGAGCAGTCCGTCGTCGATAGCGGCATGAATGCCCGACTGAGCGAGCAGTGTCTGCTTAGGGATACGTCCTCCCTTGAAGTGGTCATCAGCTCCTGTGAGGATATATGGTGTAGGGTCAGGAAGTTTGCGCACATGGAACGGGAAGTCGCCGATATGCTCTGTATGTCCTCCCACCGACGCATTGACTGATATGGTGACGTCCTGTCCAACTGTAGAAGGAACTGCGGTGTATTTCCCATTGCCGAGATCGTGGAAAGCGCCTCCTGTCATGGTGGCCGAAACGCTTGATGCCCCAGAGACAGAGATGCTGATTGGGTTTTCAAATCCTGCATAGAGCACGTTCATGAGCGTGGCAGAAACGGTTGCGAATCCGATTTTTGGAGTTGGAGCCTTGGCTTTCGCCTTACCCTCGTCGTCTGGTCCCTTAGCCGGCACCGGTGTTTTTGGTTTCTCGCCTTTATCGGCGGTAGAACCAACCACATTATAAGTCTGCATGAAGTTTCTGCGGATGACTGATCCGTCACGTTTTCTCACGAGCACGTAGCCCGAGAAAGTGTGCTGTCCCGGTGAGGTGCAAAGCGTCTCAAACTTTCCGTTTCCCGACTCGAGGAGCGAGTTACCGACATAGACCTCCGGGCTGGCAGTGGTATCGACCGCCGCCACGACCACTTGAGCTGAATAGCGTTCGCCCACATTGACGGTTCGGGAGTTTGGAATGACGTACGCACGGATGTCGTTGACCTTGACATCCAGTTCGTTGATGTTGGTGTTGGCAATGATTCCGTGGAGCGCCTCTCCTTCGGCATAGCGCACATCGTCCTGGATTTTGGTGAGCAACACAACGGCCGCAGATACAGGTATGTTCTCAAACATATACTCCTGCCAGTTCTTCCCCAACTTGAGCCCCCTTTCCGGGAGTTCGGTGGATAGGTTGTCGGCAATGTTCTGCCTCTTGGCCGGGTCGTCGATCATCTTAAGGATCATGTTCCTGTAGGCATTGATGCGGTTGTAGAGGTCCTGTCCCTTTCCCACACCAGGAGCAAGCATGACATGAGTGGCCGCCTCGAGGTTTTCCTGAGCAGAGATGTTGTGGATATCCCCCTGCTCACCGTCGGCCTCACGGACGATAGCCCATTTGAGTGCCTCCACATATTTGTAGAGTGCATCCGATTCCTTCTTCACCTTCTGCGCCTTGTCGTACCACTGCTTGGCCACCGCAGGATTATTATCCATGGCCAATTGGATGTCGGACATGAGTGCCTGGTTTTCAGATGATGAAATCCCCACGGAGCGGTTCAGCATCTCATCGACGAGAGTGAAACCGTTGAGCACGTCGGTACTGACGTTGAGAGCCAGCATGGCCATCAACACGACGTACATCAGGTTGATCATCTTCTGACGCGGTGAGAGTTTATTTTTATGTATAGCCATTTACAATCGTTGAAAGTTGAGAAAAACAGTTGGACAGAGTGTCCTTATTCACCCTTCATATTCATCTTGAGTGCCTCCACCATCCTTGCATAGACAGCATTCAGTTCCTCAAGCTGCTCTGCAAGCTTCTTGGTCTGAGCATTGACGTCGTCGATGGTGGTGCTCTGCTGTCCCACTGAGCGCAACTGCATCTCGTAGAATCGGTTGATGCCGGTGAGCGTGCGGTTCATGGTCTCCATCTCTTCCGAATCGCGAGTGAGTCGAGCCGACTGTTCCGACACCTGCTTGAGTGTCTCGGTGAGTTGGTTGAGCTGTTCGACATATCCTTGTGTGGCCTCCGCCATCTCTGGAGTCATTCCGTGAATCTGCGGCACCTGCACTTGCGGCACGGCTGCCACATTGGCCTCCACAACAGGAGCATCATTCGGTTCATCATCTACCTTTTGAGTGTAGGTGTTTTCCGTGACAATCCTGACTTCTTTAGCCTCTATATCCACCTCTTCAGAGTCCACTTCCGGCTTTCCGTCGTCGGTCCACGGACGTTCAAAACCAGAGAGGAAGAACACGATGACCTCCGTTCCCATACCGATGAAGAGCATGAGGTCGGCTCCATGGATGTGGGTGAGTTCGAACAATGCACCGAGGATCACGATAGCAGCACCCCAGCTATATGCATAATTCAGAAACATCTGGCCGGCTTTGGAGTCCATCCAGCCCTGAATACCTGTACTTTTCGATTTATTTGACATTTCGGAAATATTTACGAGTTATGAATAAAGGTTTTTCTAAGAATCCTTTGGTAAAGAATCAACGGCGTGTACGTCGCACTGAGCGAGTAGCTCCTGACTTGCCTCCGCCTCCTCCTTTCGACTTGGATGCTTTGGTCTTAGCTCCGGTCTTCACTTTCTTTCCTGGAGTTCCCACTTGAGAGCGCACGCAGCGGAAGCCCACGAACGAGCGTCCCACGTTCTGATACTCATAGGATCTCCACGCCGACTTAATGAAGCTCTCCGGGTCTTTCCACGAACCACCCCTGACACTCTTGCGTTTGAGTGCGTACGGATCCTCGAGTGCCGCATTGTAAGTAAGTGTAGGGTTCATATCGCTCATGGAGTAAACTCCCGCCTCAGTATAGACTGTTGAGGTCCATTCCGCCACGTTTCCAGCCATATCAAAAAGTCCGTTGGAGTTTGCCGAGTAGATTCCCACCTTAGACGTGATGAGGTTTCCGTCCTTGGTGTAGTTACCCCTGTCGGGTTTAAAGTTGGCGTAGAAGCATCCGTTTCCGCTTTTCACGCCATCCTGGGTCCACGGCAGTTCGTTTCCTTCCTTTCCTCTGGCCGCATACTCCCACTCCGCTTCAGTGGGGAGGCGGTAGCGCTGCATATATTTGGCGCTTGCTCCAAGTCCCTTGATGAGGTAGTCGGTCCTCCAGTTGCAGAATGCGTTGGCCTGTTCCCAGTTCACTCCCACCACAGGATAGTCGTTATAGTTGGAATGGTTGAAATACATCCTCATGTACATCTCGTTCTCCGCATTCTGGAAGTCGTTGATCCAGCAAGTGGTGTCGGGATACACATTAACAATATAAGTGTTGACGAAGTCCCACATGGAAGAGAGTGGCCGCGTGATGGTCTCTCTGTGTATGTTTCCCTCATCGTCCACATAGGCTGTGTCCTTAGAGATCCACACCACCTCATTCGGATTGACAGTGACATCCGTGTTGAGGTTACGCTCCTCAGGATTGAGGCGATATTTACGCTTAGCCGCCGTGACATAGTCGAACACCTCATATCTGTAGTTGAGTTGCTTGGCGTCGAGCATTTTCGTTCCATCGAACGGGTGACGGATATACATACTCTCTATTGCCTCCTTCTGCTCATCGTCAGGGTTTTTCCAAGGAATGGACTTAGCCCAGTTGAGGTGCGGCGTGACAGGGTCTCCGTTCTTATCCTCGTCAATTTTGAAGGACTCGTCGCCTCCCGCCGCCAGTCGCTCGCGGATGATGGAGTCCCTCACCCAGAACACAAATTGGCGATACATGGAATTGGTGACCTCATGTTCATCCATCCAGAATGCATCGACAGATATTTCCCTGGTAGGAAGTTGTTTTCCCCAAAGCGAGTCGGTGTTTTCGGATCCCATTTTCAGTGACCCCTTGTTGACGAGTACCATGCCATAGGGCGTAGGTTCCGTGATGGAACTTCCCCCTACTCCCGTCACCTCACCTCCACTTGAGTTCGAGCGGCTTGTACCGCCAAAACAAGCGGCGAGAAAAAGCACCGCGGTGATTAGACAGAGAGACAATAAAAACTTTTTCATTTTATACTTGTTGTTTTTGATTTATCTTCATTTCATTCAATCATTCCCTTCGTTTCATCCCCCAATCAGAGGAACCTGACACTCTTGTGCTTGTTCCTTCCCTTCTTAAACAAGTCGAGCTCAGTTTGATAGACGAGTGAGAGTTCATGTGAGCCGTTGACCATGTCGATTCCCGATGTGTACATCTGGTATGAATAGCAGAGGCTGACGCCATGGAAATTTCCTCCAATCATGAATGTGGCGGAGACATCCGGGCTGTATCCCGCTCCGATGAACATGGCTTTTCCGTCCCACTCGTATTTGAGTTTGCACTGTATATCCTCCCTCCAGTAGTCCATGTCGGTCATAACGAGGAACGAGGGTTGTAAAGTTAAGAACGTATTTTTCAGCCGGATATTGCATCCACCCATCAAATAATACATCCTGTCGATTTGATATTGGTATTTTTCGTTCATTTCGATGAGCGGCGCGGTGAGGTGCATCGAACTGATTCCTCCCCAGAATTTGGGGTTATAGACATAGATACCAGCCCCGAGGTCAACATGGTTTCCGTTGACAGCCGATGTTGGGAAAGCCGGGTCAGAAGGGTCTTCAAGTTTTATACCGCTGGCGTCGATTTTTTCCGTAATCATTCCAAACTGTGCACCTATAGCGAGTTTTGTGTTCTTTGCGATCTTCATATTGTAGGCATACTGGAGAGAAATTTTCTGCTGGTTGAAGATGCCAAAATCGTCGCTGAACAGGCTGACTCCTGCTCCATGGTGGGGATTGAGGAAATAGACCGGCATATCAGCCCCCACATAAAGCGTTTTCGGTGCATTGTCGAATCCAACAAACTGCATGGCGTATGCCGCAGCAACGTTGAGCATACCGTCGGTTCCACTGACAGCTGGGTTATAGAAAGACTTGAGGCGGGTGTAGTCGGAGAACTGCGCCTCATTCTGCGCCGCAGCCCTTTGCGCCATCGCCATCGTCAAGGAAATCAATATATAACAAAATCTCTTCAGGTTCATCTTATGAAAATTGTTGACAGGACAGACCGTCACTAAAGATTTATAACGAAATTCTCACCTATTTATTGTAAGAAACTTAAATAATCTAAAAAAACAAGACTGAATAAATCGTGAACAGGTGTTGTTTTCACCACTGCAAAGTTACAAAAAAGTTTGCAATATAAAATCAAAAGCGTTATATTTGCATCATAAAGGATGCACCTTGGAAGAAATAATAAAGTATTTGTTCTTCTCTCGGCTTTTTTTAAAATATTTGGCTTCGCCGAATATTATTTGAAATATTTGGCTTCGCCGAATATTATCACTACATTTGCATAATGTAGGATGCGCCTCGGCATAAAAAACAAACCAGTTTGTTTTCTTCTGCTCTCGGCTTTCACTACAGTTGCAATCAAAGAAAGCATTTATTCACCCCAAACACAGGATGATATGAAAAAGCGATTAACACTAACCATTTTGGTAATGGCGATAGCATTGGCCGGTCATGCGCAGTTGGTGAAATTCGGATTGACCGCCGGCGGCAACATCAACCAGATGAAATTAGACAAGGAAGTGATCAACGAGGAGAATTTCACAGGATTTTTCGTCGGTGCGACGATAGACATCGGCCTTCCTCTTCCTGGACTTTCGGCAGAAGGCTCCGTGCTTTACGACCGTCGATCGGTGAACGTTCTCGGCGAGGACGACCACATCGACTACATCGATGTTCCGCTGAATGCGAAATATTCCATTGGCCTGGGCAGCCTGGGCAGCATCTATGGCGCCACGGGACCACAGTTTTCCTTCAACATCGGTGATGACAACATCTTCAACCACAAATATGAGTTGAAGTCCTCCGCTTTCAGCTGGAATATCGGTGCTGGGATCAAAATACTGAAGCACATTCAGTTGGGCTACCGCTACAACATCCCAATCAGCGACACTGCCGAAACCATCGAAATTAAAGAATCATTTGAAGAAGTGAAGAAAGGCGTGAAAGACAAGAGTGGCACCCACCACATCTTCCTCACCTACTACTTCTGATTCCCAATTTGGATTCGCACCTGCCATCTACTTGATTCCAGGTTTCGGATTCACACCAATGATGTTTTTGCTTCAGGGATTGGACTCGCACTCCAGTCCCTCATTTATCAGTCCAAACCTTCATGTACGCCGACATCACGTTACCCATCCCTTTCGACACCTTCACCTACCTTGTTCCACCCGAGATGGAGCAAGGTATTGGTATTGGCATGCGTGTGCTCGTTCCTTTCGGTAAGAACAAGAGTCATGTGGGAGTGGTGATACGTCTTCACGACACCCCTCCCACAGGAGTTCAGTTGAAACGTATTGACACCCTGCTTGATGAGCGCCCGTCGGTGACCAGTCAGCAGCTGACCTTTTGGAAATGGATCAGCCATTACTACATGTCGCCCCTCGGCGATGTTTACAAAGCCGCCTTCCCTGCCATCATGAAGCACGACGCTCCTGAAAAGAAACGTCGTAGGAAAAACATTGTGGAGAAATACGAAGGCACACTTGCAGGTGACATCCAGCATGAGCTGAACGTCCATCAGTCCGCCGCCTATCGGCAGATTCTGGAGAGTTGGAAGTCCCATGACATCACATTGCTTCACGGAGTGACCTCGAGCGGCAAGACCGAAGTCTATATCCATCTTATCAAGAAATTCATAGACGAAGGGCATCAGGTGCTTTACCTGCTTCCAGAGATTGCCCTAACGACTCAGATTACCGACCGTCTTCGTTCCGTTTTCGGCAACGAGCTGGGCGTTTACCACTCCCGTTTTCCCGATGCCGACCGCGAAGCTGTATATCGCAAACAGTTGAGTGACAATCCCTACCGTGTGATTCTCGGTGTCCGATCTTCTATTTTCCTTCCTTTCAAGGACTTAGGGCTTGTGATTGTGGACGAGGAGCACGAGACCTCATTCAAGCAGCAGGATCCCGCTCCCCGCTACCATGCCCGCTCTGCCTCCATCATGCTTGCCCGTCAGTATGGCGGCAAAGTTCTTTTGGGCACCGCCACTCCAAGCATAGAAGTCTATAAGCTGAGTCAGGAAGGGAAATACGGCTACGTCCGTATGGACCGCCGTTTCTGCGACATCGAACTTCCTGACATAGAAGTGGTTGATATCAAGCGCTTGAAATTTCAGAAGCGGATGAAAGGGAGTTTTTCCCAGACTTTGCTCGACAGTATCGGAGAGACTCTCCGCGACAATGGTCAGGTCATCCTGTTTCAGAACCGCCGCGGGTTCTCAAGTTTCATCGAATGCAAGATGTGCGGTTGGGTTCCCCGCTGCGAACACTGCGACGTGAGTCTGACCTACCATAAGAAAACGAACTCGCTGACCTGTCATTACTGCGGCAGTACCTACACCGTGCCCGAGCGTTGTCCGAACTGTGAAACCAGCGACTTCATGAACGTCGGCTTAGGCACAGAGAAGATAGAGGAGCAGGTCCACACCTATTTCCCCGACGCGAGAGTGACGCGCATGGACCTCGACACGACCCGCAGCAGCCAGTCGTATGAGCGGATTATCCAAGCCTTTTCGCAGCATGAGAGCGACATCTTGATAGGCACCCAGATGGTATCGAAAGGTTTGGATTTCGACAATGTGAAGGTAGTTGGCATCCTGGATGCCGACATGATGCTGAACATCCCTGACTTTCGGAGTTACGAGCGCACATTCCAGATGTTGGCTCAGGTATCTGGCCGAGCTGGCAGGAAAGGGAAGAAAGGCCGCGTGATTCTTCAGACCCGTTCTGCCGACAATGCCATTATCAGCCAAGTGGTTGAAAACGACTATGACGGTATGTACCGCACCCAGTTGGAAGAGCGCGAGTTATTCCGCTATCCTCCTTTCTGCCGTTTGATTTACGTTTACCTGCGCCACACTGATTTCCGCACGGTAGATCACCTTGCCCAACAGACAGCCAAGCTGATGCGTGAGGCCCTGGGCGACCGCGTGTTGGGTCCCGACGCCCCATTGGTGAGCCGCGTGCAATCAATGCATATCCGAAAGATTATCTTGAAGATGCAACTGAGCGACAGCATCACTACCACCCGGCAGGTTCTGCAAAGCATTGCCGCTAAGGTGTTGGAACAACCGATAGCAAACAGCCTGAGGATTTATTTTGACGTGGATCCGCAATAGCAATTATTTCTTCACAACAAAGCCGTGATTCCCGATTGGGAACCACGGCTTTTGTTTTGAAATGAATTGGGAATCAGAAGTTGATACCGAGATTCATAAAGAAAGATCCGTTGTGTGCATCCACATCTTCGATATCGCTCACATTTGCAAGTCCAAAGTGGTAGCCGAGCTCAGCATAAATCATGTTCCACTCCACACCGCATCCGAGTTTGATGCCCATGTCGAAACGGCTGAATCGGTCAGAATGGAAAGTGTCGTATTTTCCTGGCTTCACCTTGCCAGCCACACCTACAGCAAAAGTTGGCCCCACGAAAGGCAGCACTGCCAAGTCGTCAGTGCAAGGAATTCCATACTTCATGAGGATAGGAATTTCCAAATAATCCATTCCCACCTTAGTGAAAGCCGGCACATCATGCACTGTGACCTTCTTACCACCCTTAGACTCATAGTAGAGTCCACTCTCGAGGAAGAGCGGAATGGAAGGTGAGCACTTCAAACCAGCCACAAATCCAAGGTTGAGCCCTGTGCGGCTGTTGGAGTCAAAATCTCCACCGATGGTAGAAGTGTTGAAACCAAGACGGATACCGAAGTAAGTAGTACGTCTGTCGAGATGGAATCCCCCACTCTGCATCTGTGCGAATGCCGTCACTGACAGCATGATAGCACACATAGTTACGAATAATTTCTTCATTTTTACTTATTTTTAAGAAGTTATCAATGATTATATTAGATTCTTTGTCCTTCTTGAGTTGCCAAAACTCAGTGCAAATTTATAAAAAATATCTTTATGACAATATTATTTGAATAAAAAAAGGTGATTACCAGTCTTCAAACCCCAATTTTTCCATTGGCCGCTTCCATTCTGCAGGTATCTGCTTATAGGTGTTGAACCCACGGATTAATTTTTCATTCATGTCGATTTCCTCATATTTGAACTTAACACGGAATTGCGGGTCGCTGTTTTTGTTGAAAGAAACTGGGTCGCTGGTGATGCGGAACATTTTTTTCGCCTTGATACCTTTTCCAGCCGGCACAAATTTCGTGAAATAGAACTGCGCCGCACTCCCAGCTCCGCCTCCATAGACCACTTTGTTGTCCATGTCGAAGATGGGCTGCTGCATGGTGATGTCATCGCCCTGGTAGTCGTATTTCGCTGTCTGAGGGTTGTAAATAATCGGGGTGATGTAATTTCTTGGCGCATCCATACCAATGAGGATATCGGTATATCCGTCGAAATTCACGTCGGCATAATGAACAAATGAGATGTCGCCCCCATATCGGTTGACGTTCACGTATCCCACATTCATGGTCTGCACCGGCATGGCATTCTTGAAGATGGTCAGAATGGCCATTCCTTCCTCATTCTCACCCGCATAGACATCAATTCCTTCAGGAGCGTCGCCTTCACATTCGGAGAGCGACTTCAGTCCCTGTTTCTCATTCTGGGCTTGGGCATGGGCAGCAAAAAGCACGCACACCATCAAAACAAATAGTTTCTTCATATCACAATATTTTAAAAAGTTCATCAGACGATGCCTTGTGCAAGCATGGCCTTCGCCACCTTCATGAATCCAGCCACATTCGCTCCTTTGACATAGTCGATATATCCATCCGGCTGCTGTCCGTATTTCACACACTGTTCATGGATGGAATGCATGATGTAATGGAGTTTTTCATCCACCTCTTTGTCGCTCCATGAGATTCTCATGGAATTCTGCGTCATCTCCAGTCCACTTGTGGCCACACCCCCTGCGTTGACCGCCTTGCCAGGAGCGAAGAGCATCTGTTTTTCAACAAAGAGTTCGGCCGCCTCGGCGGTGCACCCCATGTTAGACACCTCCGCCACACAAACCGGCTGGTTGTCGATGATTTGCCTTGCGTCGTCTCCATTAAGCTCATTCTGTGTGGCACATGGTAGGTAAATATCCGCCTTTCTTTCCCAAGGTTTTTTGTCGGGATAGAATGTGGCTCCCGGAAATTCATCGGCATAAGGCTGGCACACATCGTTTCCGCTTGCCCTAAGTTCGAGCATATATGCGATTTTCTCGTCGTCAAGCCCATCTGGGTCGTAGATATATCCGTCAGGGCCACTGATGGTGACAACTTTTGCCCCAAGTTGTGTGGCTTTCTTCGCAGCGCCCCATGCCACATTTCCGAATCCACTGATTGCCACGGTCTTGCCCTTGATATCTATACCTTTAGTGGCAAGCATGTGGTTGACGAAATAGATAGCTCCATATCCTGTTGCTTCCGGTCGGATTCGGGATCCTCCGTATTCCAGTCCTTTTCCTGTTAGCACCCCTTGGAACTGCCTTGTGAGTTTCTTATACATACCGAAAAGGTATCCGATTTCGCGTCCACCCACACCGATGTCGCCAGCCGGCACGTCGGTGTCAGGACCGATATTGTGGAAAAGTTCGGTCATGAAGGCCTGGCAGAATCGCATGATTTCATTGTCGCTCCTTCCTCTGATAGAGAAGTCACTTCCACCTTTTCCACCACCCATCGGCAGCGTGGTCAGAGCATTTTTGAAAGTCTGCTCAAATCCGAGAAATTTGAGTATGGACAAGTTGACTGAAGAATGGAATCGAAGTCCTCCCTTATAGGGGCCGATGGCGCTGTTGAACTGGACTCGGTAGCCGATATTGACATGTACCTCGCCCTTGTCATCTACCCACGGCACCCGGAAAGTGATGACCCTCTCCGGCTCAACAATCCTTTCGATGATTTTAGCTTTTTCAAACTCCGGGTGCTGATTGTAAACATCCTTCACGGATATGAGCACCTCGTGTACAGCCTGCAGATACTCCTGTTCACCAGGGTGTTTGCGTTGCAGGTCCTGCATAATTTTCTCAACTTCCATAGTGGATTTATTTTAGATTTAAGACAGGTGAAATTCAGCATTCACCTTTTCACCGCAAAAATATATGATTTTTACGGATTATGCAAAGCAAAATCGGAAAAAAAGGGAAAAAACGGCGATTTACGCCGTTTTTTCCGTAACGAAGTCAGGATTGTAAACTCTCAATAATTGAAGTTTCGGATGTTAATAAAAACGTGAATAAATAGGTACAAAAAA
>R25__coassemble_66_pt1 | contig 64529 bp, 44 predicted proteins | sample R25__metabat2_high_PE_055 | metagenome-assembled genome bin R25
CCGAACAAGGAGGTGAAGACGGGGCTGATGGACAATCTCTACACCTACTATGTGGCTCCCACACTCGACTACCGGGCCACCAATATCTGGAGAATCAGCAAGGGCTTCCTTGAGGACGACCCTGAGACATCGCTGCAGACCCTCCAGGCCTATCTCGAGGGCATCCCTTATCAGGACAGCCGTTTCGATGAGAACCACTACACGCAGATGCTCTACGTGATCTTCTCGCTGCTGGGCCTGCATGTGGATTCGCAGGTACGCACCGCCAAGGGGCGCCTCGACGTGGTGGTGAAGACCGACGATCACATCTACGTGATGGAGGTCAAGCTCGACCGCCCGGCCCAGGAAGCCATTGAGCAGATTGACAGCAGGAACTATCTCCTCCCTTACTCGCTCGACGGCCGCCAGCTGACCAAAATCGGCATTTCTTTCTCCACTGAGGAGCGGAATGTGACGGAATGGGTCATCAGCTGACCGGACAATTAAACTCATGACAATCAAAGAACTGGCTTTTATCAGCAGCCATAAGGAAGATGATGTGAATGAGCTGTTGCTTCATGCACGCCAATATCCTGACATCGACATGAAAGTGGCGGCTCAGCAAATCCAAGGGTGGCAGACAGCGAAGCGGAAGATTCCGCAGTGGTCGGCCACGGAAGGGATGTTGTTTCCACCCCATCTCTCTCTGGAACAATGCTCTTCGGAACAAACCGCAGGCTATAAGGCGCAATTGGCTTTGCACTGTCTTGAAGAGTGGAAGGATAAGATGGAAAGCTGTTATGCAGAGAGTGTGCCTTTTGCTGACTTGACTGGTGGATTTGGCGTGGATGCCGTGACGATAGCTGCCGCATTGCCATCCGCCATGCTTTCTTTTGTGGAGGTCAATCCCGAACTTTGTGCATGCGCCCGTCATAATTTCCCTTTGCTCGGAGTGGAGCGGTTCGAGGTGTTCAACAAGCCTTGTCAAGAGGTTCTGGACACCCTTCCACACCAATTTCTGATTTTTATTGATCCGGCCCGCCGCGACCTGCAAGGCAGGAAAACCGTGGCGCTGTCCGACTGCACACCCGACATCACAACCCTTCAGCAACAGATGATGGAGAAGGCGGAAGTGGTGATGGTGAAGCTCTCTCCCATGCTCGACCTGAGCGAGGCACGCCGGTCACTGGAAGGGCTGAGGGAAATCCATGTCGTCAGTGTGGGCGGTGAATGCAAGGAGGTGCTCCTGCTGCTTGACAGGGAGTGGGGGAGCGATGCGGATGTGAGGGTGAAATGTGTGAATATCAAGTCCGGCGGCACGGATTCGTTCAACTTTTTGTGGAACGAAAGCCAGACGGCGGAAGCGGAATATGCCGAAGCATTGGGTGGATGGCTTTATGAACCCAACGCGTCGGTGATGAAAGCCGGTGCCTATAAACTGGTGGGCCGGCGTTTCGGACTAAAAAAGCTGAGTGCCAACAGCCATCTCTACACTTCCGACACCTTGGTGGAGGGTTTTCCCGGCAGGACATTCAAATTGGACAGCACCTACACGATGAGCAAGAAAGACGTGCGCCGACTCAAGGAACGCACGTCGAAAGTGAACATCACCGTCCGCAATTTCCCTTTGAAAGTGGATGAATTGCGCAAACGGCTGAAAATAAGTGAGGGTGGCAGCGACTATCTTTTCGCTACCACCCTCGCAAATCAATCCCATCTGCTGCTGCTATGCAGCAAAGCAGGTGAATAATCTGTTATTATTTTGGCTGCTTGCCGATGTAGGCGAGAATACCACCATCCACATAGAGCACATGTCCGTTCACGGCGTCGGAAGCTGCCGATGCGAGGAACACAGCCGGTCCGCCCAGCTCTTCTGGCTCAAGCCAGCGTCCTGCCGGAGTCTTGGCGCAGATGAAGGAGTCGAACGGATGACGGCTTCCGTCAGGCTGACGCTCACGCAGCGGTGCAGTCTGAGGAGTGGCGATGTAGCCCGGACCGATACCGTTGCACTGGATGTTGTATTCTCCATACTCCGAGCAGATGTTGCGGGTGAGCATCTTCAAGCCACCCTTGGCGGCAGCGTATGCGCTCACGGTCTCACGGCCAAGCTCAGACATCATGGAGCAGATGTTGATGATCTTACCGGCTCTGCGCTCCATCATCTCTGGAAGTACTGCAGCTGACACGATGTAGGGAGCCACGAGATCCACATCAATAACCTGCTGGAACTCTGCACGTTTCATCTCATGCATCGGGATGCGCTTGATGATGCCGGCATTATTCACCAGAATGTCAATCTGGCCTACCTCTTCATGGATTTTCTCCACCAACGCCTTCACGTCGTCTTCTTTCGTCACGTCACAAACGTAACCCTTCACGTTCTCGATTCCAGCCTCTTTGTAGTTGGCTAGACCGCGCTCCAAGGCTGCCTCATTGATGTCGTTGAAGATGATGTTTTTAATACCTGCCCCCACAAACGCTTTAGCGATGTTGAAGCCAATTCCGTAAGAAGCACCTGTGATCCATGCGTTCTTACCTTCGAGGGAAAACATGTTTGCCATAAAACTTATAGTTTTTAGTTGATAGTTGTAGTTCTCTTTCTTTTGCAAATTTAGTGAAAATCGAGCGCAGAACAAAACAAACGAGTTTGTTTTTTCATCTTTTTATTTTCTCAGCACTTTCTTGTAGATGAACCGGAACACTTTCCCAATCTTGGTGTAGCGGATACCCCAGTCGCGTATGGCTTCCTTGAACAATGCTTCTATCTGAGGGTCTGTTTCAGGTTCTTGAAGGGTGATTTGCAGTTGCTCGTTCAGTGGTTCACGGTCGAACTCATACCATTGTATCCAGGTGTGGCTCTTGAAGTGGGTACCGTTTAAGAGTCCGATGTTTCTCACCATGGTGCGGTAAGGGGTGAGGCAAAGTCCGCCTGCCTTGTAGATGGCGATTTCCCAGCAGATATCCCATGGAATGGGGTTTTTGTCGAGCGATTTCAGACAAGGAAACACCCCTCCGTACTGCATGTTGTCCATGTCTTGCTGACTCATGCCCTGCAGCGCCTCTTCTCTCGACTTGAAATGCTGGAAATGGGTCTTCCATTTTGTTTTCCACGTGCCCCATCCCCAGCCCGACATGTGGGGAGTGAAATAAGTTTCCTCTCCCGCTTTCTGGGGAAGGTAGAGGTTGGTGAATCCCGACACGTGCATCACCTTTGGGTCGTCTTGATACAGCAGGAAAGCCTGGTTCATGTAGTTGAGAAAGAAGGGTGAGGTCACGATGTCTTCTTCCAGCACAACGATGTTGTCTAGACGGTCGAGCACAAATCCGATGCCTTCCATGATGTTGCGTTCGAGGTAGAAATTCTCAGGCCGTTCCACCACGTTGAAGCTCTTGAACCATTTGTGTTCTTCGTTCTGCTGTGCTGTATCATGGAGCAAACCTCTCACTTCATTCACTTTCTTCCACGATTCCTCATCCTTGCCTCCGTCGCTGAACACATATACGTCAGTCTCGGGAGCCTCAGTGTTGTTTCTCAGGGCTTCCAGCGTTTTCCGTGTGTTGTCGGCACGGTTATAGACGAACATTGCTACGGGTGTCTTCATTCTATTGCAGTGTGGCTATGTCTGCTTACAGACTGTCATGATATAAAAAAAATGCACCGTCAGTCAATCCGGAGTTCATCCACATGAGGGTGGAACTCGGTGATTTCAGGCAGTTTCATATAGTCACCATACTTCAGAGTCAGTACCTTGTGGGTGTCTTTGGGTACAGGGAAACGCATGTTTTCAAACTCCATCTCTGTCAGGGGGAGGATATCTTCCATGAGCCGTGGGTCGTGATAGGGGATTCCGAGCCCATATGTTTCCCTGGCATGGCAGAGTTTACACAGCACTTTGAGCAAAGGGTGGATGATGAACCGGTTGAATCGTGTGATGAGCCTCACTTTCCATAATCCCTTGTTGCCGTCCCCCATGCGGTTCATGATTTTATAGACGTGACCGTGGGTCTTCTCGGAAAGCAGATGGACCCAAAGGGGCTGTTTGTAGAACGGGAAGATGTCGATATAGATTCCTCTTTCTTTCCACACCCGGTCGTAATGGTTGCTTTCGGCAAGGAAAGAGTTTCTGTCGCGCACCTTTGCATAGAAAAAAAAGTAGTTGGGGTCGGTCTTCACGTTCTGCAGCGCCAAGTTGTCTGGCAGCTCTTCCGGCAGGATTTTCATCAGCCTGCGGTAGTCGGGCAGGAGCATCTCAATGTCGAGGTCGTCGTCCCAAGGGATGAACCCTTTGTGACGTGCCGCACCGAGCAATGTGCCGCTGCTGAGCCAGTATTGGATATGATGTTTCTTGCAGATGCGGTCCACCTCTTTCAGGATTTCCAGCATCCGCATCTGCTGCTTTCTGAGCTGTGAGCCGTCGGGGTTGAACTTTTCACGTAGTTTTTCTTGATCCATTTTACTGCTTTTTGCATAATGTTGGATTCGCCTTTGCAAAAATAGTCATTTTTGATGAGAATCTTCCAAAAAAAACGTAATTTTGCATTGGTTTTCCAAATAGGCAATCAAAATTAAGATTGATATGAAACGTTTCTTGCTGCGCACCATGCTGTGCTTCCTTCTTTTTCTGCTCCTCCCGGTGGCTTCAGTCCAAGCTTCAGAGGGTGGAAATGCAGGAAAGCGTGATGTGGTGGGTCGTCAGCAGGAAGACAGTCATATTGACTTTCTCTTTGGATTTCAATATCCATCAGGATATATTGCTTGTCCTTCCGGCAATTCGTTACAGACTGGGTCTTTTCGCTCAGTGAGGTTCACTCCCGAGGAATGTGGAAAGAACGGAAGGAACACGGCGCAACATCCATATCCGAATACTTTTTCCTGCCAATCGCCCGACCGGATTGGCAGCGGGGGAAACTCCCGTTCTTACCTGGTCTTTACGTCTCCGCGCTCCTATTATGTCATTGCGCTGAGGCGTCTTCTTTGTTAGCTTTTACTACATCGTTCATTCTGCCATGGTCTTTTGGACTATGCCTGCTTTTTTCCTGCTTTCCCTACGGGGATTGTGGGCATTTACCAGTATTCACAATTATAAACGTTAACAAAGAAAATACAATGGCAAATATAAAAAACCTGCAGATGGGTGCCACCATCTGCACTGACAAACGAATCACAGTGAAAAAAACAATTCTAGGACTTTCGATGAAACTGACGTACAAACCGACTGGCAGCCCTGTGAAAGTGAAAGCCATCGAGCTGAAAGCGGGTGAGGGAGATGATTTGCGCAGAATGCTTGCCAATCCCCGTGAAAAAATAGCCAAGGCTCTCGGAGGTTTCAAGCTGCATCCCACTGAGAATGGGAACTACAAATTGGAGGTCTGTGTGTCGGAGGATCATGCATTCGTGGCTCTGAACCTGCTGCACTACAGCCAGCTGGAATATCAGCCGGTGGGCGATGTCTTGTTTTTTGAAGGTGAAGAGGCAAAGCTCATCAGCAAGATGTTCTGACGAGCCCCATTCTGTATGTAATAAAAATGAAGGTGTGGAGACTGATGGGTCCCACACCCTCGTTCTGTTTCCACCATTCAGGTGATTTGTGATTGATTAAATAAGTTGTTCGTTTCGCAATTTTTCACTTTCTACTTACAGGTGAGGTTTTTTTCGGACGTCCTTTTTTCGGTGTTGGTGCGGCGAACGCTGTGTCGGCGTTGTACACTGTACCTGTGACAGCCGGTGCCTTATACACCCCGCTTTTTGTGCTTCCTTGCTGCTGGTTCTTGTTGCTTTGTGCCTGTGCCTGAAGGCTGAGAATTGAAATGAACAGCATCAAGGCCATTCTTAAAAAAAAGGTGTTTGTTCGTAATCAAAGTTTTGGTCTGTTAAAAAGTTAATAAATAATTTTTCTCATGCTCTTGTAAATAATCACCAAAAACAGAATTTTTAGAACACACCTACAATAATTTCAGGTTCATCCTGTAAGTTACTGAGCCGTTGGAGGCATTACCTGTGTAATTCACGCCGTTGGAGCTGGAGGCATTGAACACCCAATCGGATTTATAGTCATAGCTTTCCAAGCTGAAACCGGTACGGCTGATGCTGCCCGCCACACTCATGAACACATCAATCTTTCTGTTATAGAAAGTGCCGTCGCCATACCCATCGTCAACATTGAGCGTGAAATATACCGGATCACCGTTCAATGTGCCGGTTATCTCCACATACCCGTCGATTGGTTGTGCCAACTGCTCCTGACGCATCTGCTCTCTCAGTCTCTGTTCTTCCTGGGCGGAGAGTTCTGCCTGCCGTTCGGCTTCAAGCCGCGCCTTTTCAGCCTCTGCTTCCTGGCGTGCCCTGTCGGCCTCAGCTTTCTTTTTTTCCTGTTCCAGCTTCTCTGCCTGTTGCTTGGCTGCAATCATCTGCTGCTAAGCTTCTGCTTTCTCTTCCTGATTCTTCAGGATGAAGAAGGCTCCAGCGCCAGCCAGTGCTAAAATCACAGCAACAAGGGCGATAATGAGACCTTTGTAACTTTTTTTCTGAGGAGGCTGCTGATAACCTTGCTGAGGCGGCATCTGATATCCCTGCTGAGGTGGCATCTGATATCCCTGCTGTGGTGGAGCCTGATATCCTTGCTGAGGTGGAGCCTGATAAGTTTGCTGAGATGGGTTGGAACCCATTGGCATCACAGGCGGTGGAGCCACGATGGTGACTTCATCTTGTTCTGACGCAGCATTGACAGTTCCTACTGGAATTGTTGCTTCTTGAGGTTGAAGTTTCGCTCCGCAGTATGGACAGAAAAGTGACTGACCGGAAATTGTTTTTCCGCAAGATTGGCATTGGATGGAAGTCATGGTTAGAAATACAATTTAGGTGTTAGGTGTATGTTTGATACAGGTTAATTGTCTATTTATGAGATTCGTTTTTGCAAAGATACATTTTTTCTTCTGAAAAACAAGTATGTCAAAACAAGAAAAATATTGTCTTTTCATCATTTTATCTCAAATATGGCCATTGAAAAGCCGTTCACCTATCTCCCTCTTTACATGACACCCTTATTGTAGGTACAGAGAGCAAAAGTCTCATGTAGTCGCCATTAGTTTGGTGGAAGTATTTCTATTTTCTCAAAATTCGGTTGGTCACCCGCTCCACCGAAATGACTGTGCCGTCCTCTCCCACGATTTCCACATTCCATACGTGGGTGGAATGGCCGGCATGCAGAAGTCGTGCCTTGCCGAACACCTTGCCATCAGTGGCGGACATGGCGATGTGCGTGCCCGACACTTCGGTTCCGCATACCAGTGCGTTTTCGTCCAGTTCCGTCAGGTGCACGGAACCGGCTCCAGCCACGGTTTCTGCGAGGGTGAGCGAAGCGCCTCCGTGCAAGATGCCGAAATATTGGCGGGTCGTGCTGTTGATGGGCATTTCTGCCAGCGCATATTCATCGTCCGACGGAAGGAACTTGATGCCCAGAGCCTCCACCATGGTGCCGTGCATCTTCCCGTTTAAAATCTCACATTCTTCTTTAGTAAGCATAGTAATGTCAACTGAAAAACTGAGGATTCGTTTTTTTTGAATCCTCAGTATGATGTTTTGTTATTTAAAATAATAGTGCAGTCCTTTTATCCTTCCGCCATCTTCATCAGTGTGCCGGTAGGGCAGACAAAGCGGCAGTAAGGGCGCGGAACGAAGATGCTCGTCAGCGTGCATACCACGGCGAGCACGATGACCACCACGGAAGCGGCCTGGAAGATGAAGGCAGTGAAGAACTCGTAGTTAATCCAGTCGAACCATAGACCAGCCACCATCAGTGCCATCAGCACGAACCAGAGCAGTTTTCGGAACCAAGTGAGCCCTTTCACCATTCCTGCTGAAAGTTTCAGTTTCTTCTTGTTCACTTTTCCAGCCAGGTCCTGAAGTGAGCCAAACGGGCAGATGTGGGTGCAATAGTGCTGTTTCTTTCCGAAGAGCGGATAGATGAATGCCGTGATGAGCATGATGACTGGTATGATGTAGGTCCAGAGGTTCAGGCCATTCGACAGTGCATGGAGGAAGAAGGTGTAGTTGAGGAATGTGCCGCACCAGAATCCCAGCACCGCCACATTGAGGATAAGCTGTATGATTCGCATGGTCTTGTTCTTGAAGAACAGTGGAATCAAAGCGCCGGCGAGCACCACAATCAGTCCGATGATGCTCTTGGCGGAGAGATCCATGTCGGTGCCAGAAGAGGCAGCCAAAGAAGCAGCGTTGCTGTCAGGCATGTTGGCGGCTGCATACCGCAGACCTTCCTCCATGTTCTTGATCAAGGCTTTGGAAGAGAAGGTGGCACCAGTCACCACATCCACTTTGGTGGCAAGCGCATCATCAACGGTCTTGCCTTTCCACTGAGAGAAAAGCACACGCACCTCGTCGAAAAACTCAGGAGTCTCTTCATTTGGCAATGCATTCACGGAATCCACCGCTCCATCCTTGATGTAGAGCTCGAGCGGGACAGTACCGGCATATCCCGTCACCTCCTTGCAGAGCGATGTGGTGTTCACCACCACCGTTCCGTCGTCAAGGGTCTTGAGGACTTCAGCCGCAGAGTCGGGCACAGCGGCCGTTTGTGAAGTTGTTTTGTCCTCTACCACTTTCTTACCTAATAATTTCCCCTCTTTCTGGATGGCGCATACCACCATCACCATGATGCACGTGATGAACATCAGGATTTGTCGGATTTTCTTGTTCATAAGCAATTGCCTGAAACGGATTTTTTAGAATACAAGCTAAACGTATTTTTCTCTTTGGCAAAGATACGCACTTTTCCTGAAACGAGAAAGTTTCTGTTGGACAAAAACATGTTTTCTCCTGTCAACAAACGCCTCTCACCCCCTGTTTTTTAGCCGTTTGTGAGGGTAGGAAACATTTTTGCACTTGTTTGTAAACAAAATTACACTTCTTAATATGTAACAATACGCATGAAGAAACAAATCAGGACAAGGACTTGTTTTATTTCACCTAATTTTGCTTTCGATAAAATTCCGACACAGGAATTCTGAAAAAAACAAATAAAAACTAAATATAACTTAATTACTAACTAAAATTCAAAACTAATGAGAAAGACGTTTCTTTTCAAAGTTGCAGCGATAGCATTCGTGTTGCTCTTCCCTGCAATGAATGTGATGCAAGCGGGCTTCATCTCTGCAAGGACCATCACCGGTACGGTCGTTGACGACGCCGACGACGAGCCTCTCGCTTTCGCCACCGTACAGATTGAAGGTACTTCCAAGGGTGCTACGACCGACATCAACGGACGTTTCACGATTGATGCAAACGACGGTCAGACGCTTGTGGTGACTTATGTGGGTTACGTGACTCAGCGGATTCCGGTTTCCGGACAGAGCACACTGACTATCCGAATGAAAGAAGACTCCCAACTCCTCTCCGAAGTAGTGGTGGTGGGTTATGGAGTGATGCAGAAGAAACTCGTCACCGGAGCCACCGTGCAGGTGAAAGGTGCCGATGTGCAGAAACTCAACACCACCTCCCCACTGCAGGCATTGCAGGGCCAGACTCCAGGTATGGCCATCATCTCCACTTCCGGACAGCCGGGTGAGGGATTGAAGGTGAATATCCGTGGTCTCGGCACCACCGGCGATTCCGGACCACTCTACATCATCGACGGTGTGCGTGGCGACATCAACACGCTCAACCCTGCCGACATCGAGAGCATCGACATTCTCAAGGACGCCGCCAGTGCAGCCATCTATGGTAGCCAGTCGGCCAACGGTGTGGTGCTCATCACCACGAAGAACGGTAAGGAAGGCAAGGCAGTCGTTTCGTTCGACGGCTACATGGGTTGGCAGAACGTGGCACGCAAGGCCAAGATGCTCAACTCTCAGCAGTACATGACCATCATGGACGAGCAGAACGTGAATTCTGGTGGCCTGCCTTACGACTGGAGCAAATACACCAGCATCTATGATGCCGATGGCAAAGTTTATGACACTGACTGGGTTGACCAGATGTTCAAGAGCAACGCCAAGCTGCAGAGCTACACCCTCGGCGTGAGTGGCGGCAACGCCAAGCAGAACTACGCCCTCTCCCTGGGCTACATGAGCCAGGAGGGTATCGTGGGCGGCAGCAGCGTCAGCAACTACGAGCGCTACAACTTCCGCTTGAATGCAGAGCAGAATGTAATTGACAATTTCCTCAAGATTGGTGAGCAGGTGGGATTCGTTTATTCCAAGACCCGTGGCATCAGCGTGGGCAACCAGTACAACAACACGCTGCGCTCCGCTTTCGGCACTTCCCCGCTCGCACCAGTCTATAGCGACAACAATATCTACGACAGTCCTTACAACGACACCAGCAACAGCGACTGGTACAACGGCGACGGCAACCCTTACGGAGCCATGATGACCACCGTGAACAACAAGTCGAAGAACGCTTATTTTACCGGCAACGTGTATGCTGAGATGGAGTTCATCAAGGACCTCAAGTTCCGGAGCACTTTCGGTGCGCGCTATTCTTCCACTGACTACCGCAGCTTCCGTCCGCTCTACCACTTCTCTATCTACAGCTACAACGACACCCGCACGGAAGCCGCACAGAGCAAGGGCGACGGATGGGAACTCACCTGGACCAACACCCTCAACTACAAGTTCGACGTGGCAGAGGACCATCATTTCGACGCACTCCTCGGTATGGAGTCGTTCCGCACTCAGGGTTCTTCACTCTATGCACGCAACGGATATCTCCGCGACGGCTTTGACTCATGGAAATATGCATGGGTGAGCAACGGAACTGCGCAGACCAAGGAAGACGGACTCGACGCCAGCGGCTCTCCATGGGATGAGACCCGCATGATGAGCTACTTCGGACGTCTGAGCTGGAACTTCAAAGAGACCTACATGGCCACTGCCACCCTCCGTGCCGACGGCTCCAGCCGCTTTGCCAAGGGACACCGCTGGGGTTGGTTCCCTTCAATCAGTGCCGGTTGGGTGCTGACCAATGAGAAATGGATGGCTCCGGTGACCGACGTGATGGACTACTTCAAGCTTCGCGCCAGCTGGGGTCAGGTGGGTAACCAGAACATCGGCAACTACATGTATGCCGCTCCGGTGAGCTTCTCCAACCTTTATTATAACTTCGGAACCGGTCTGGGCAGCACTGCCGACCAGTGGGGTGCCTACGCCAGCCGTCTGGCCAACGAGGACATCACATGGGAGACCTCAGAGCAGTTCGACCTCGGTTTCGACGCTCGCTTCCTCAACAGCCGCCTGAACGTGGCATTCGACTGGTACTACAAGACCACAAAAGACTGGCTGGTTCAGCCGCCAATCCTCGCAACCGTAGGTACTGGTGCACCTTATATAAATGGTGGTGACGTGAAGAACGTCGGTGTGGAGCTCGGACTCAGCTGGAGAGACCGCATCGGAAAGGACTTCAACTACTATGTGAACGCCAACTTCGCATACAACCACAATGAGGTGGGAAATATTCCAAACGAAGATGGTATCATCCACGGTCAGACCAACATGCTCTACGACAACTCCACTGAGTTCTACCGTGCAAGCAATGGTGAGCCTATCGGTTATTTCTGGGGCTACAAGACAGCGGGCATCTTCCAGAACGAGCAGGAAATCAATGACTGGATCGCAGCAGGAAACGGTGTGCTTCAGGCCGACGTGAAACCAGGCGACGTGAAATACTACGACATCAACCACGACGGACAGATCAACGACTCCGACAAGGTGAACCTCGGCAACGGCATGCCTTCTTGGACATACGGATTCTCCCTGGGCTTCGACTATAAGAACTTCGACTTCTCTCTCACCGCTAACGGTATGGCTGGCTACAAAATCGTGCAGAGCTACCGCAACGTGGGCTCCACCACAGCCAACTACACCACTGAGATTCTCAGCCGCTGGACAGGTGAGGGCACTTCGAACTCCATCCCGCGTGTGACCAACACCAACATCAACTACCAGTTCTCTGACTTGTTCCTTCACAAGGGTGACTTCCTGAGAATATCCAACATCACCCTCGGCTACGACTTCGCAGAGCTGATCAACAGCAAGTATATCAGCCAGTGCCGCCTCTACATGCAGATTCAGAATCCATTCACCTTCACCAAGTACAACGGAATGGATCCGGAAATCGGTTATGGTATGGACGGATGGGTGTCGGGCATCGACCTCGGCTACTATCCACGTCCACGCACCTTCCTCATCGGTGTGAACCTGAAATTCTGATTCCAAGACTGCGTGTGAAGAACAAGGAATTAACTATTTAAAAATTCAAGAATCATGAAATCAAAAATATTCAATATATTCGCACTGGGATTGCTGACTGCCGGACTGGCTTCCTGTGGCGACAGTTTCCTCGATGTGGAGTCGAAAACTGAAACCACCACGGAGAACTACTACAAGACAGAGAACGACGCCTCCCGTGCTTTGATCGGTTGCTACGACGGATGGCAGTGCACCGTCTCCAACGGACCGACTTTCGCCCTTCATTATCTCACTGAGCTGCTCTCCGACGAGTGCTTCGGAGGAACGGGAGCCAACGACGCCCGCAACAGCCAGCTCATCGACCGTATGGACATCGGTCAGGACCCTTCGCAGGTGAACCTGTTCGACGACCTCTGGACCTACTACTATGCAGCCATCTACCGTTGCAACGAACTCATCGCCCACGAAGACCAAATCGGATGGTCGAACGAGGAGACCCGCGGCCGCATCATGGGTGAGGCACGCGCCATCCGCGCCATCTGCTATTTCGATCTCGTCCGCTTGTTCGAAAACGTGCCGCTGCTCACAGCACCGTCGTCCGACAATCTTCCTCAGGCAGCACCGGCTGAGGTGTATGCGCAGATTGTGGAAGACCTGAAATATGCCGCTGCCAACATTCCTGCCGACGCCTATCCGAAGGCAGATGCTGCAAACAACGACGGTCGTATCACCTCTTATGCCGCCAAGGCGCTCCTTGCGCGCGTTTATCTCTTCTATAACGGCGTTTACGGTGGCGAACCGGGCACTCTCACCAAGGCAGAGGCTCTCCAGGGACTGGAGGAAATCATCCGCTCGGGCGAGTACTCACTGGTTCCGCTCTTCAAGAACCTCTGGTTCTGTGCCAGCACCACTTTCGATGAAAACAACAAAGAAGTTTCAACCTATGCTGGCGATGGCAACAGCGAGGTGATTCTCGATATGAAATTCAACTATACGTCTGACTATAACGGAAATGCCGGTGGCAACAACGCCATCCAGATGTTCTCCGTTCGTGGTGGCACATTCAAGGCTCCTTACGGACAAGGATGGGGCGGCGCCACCGTTCCTAAGTCTTTCGTGGCTTCCTTCGCCACTGGCGACCAGCGTCGTGAGGCGAGCGTGATTGACCTCAAGTCTGAAGGAATCGAGGACATGAGCGAATATCAGAAAGCTCTGTCCGACCAGCGCGAATACACCGGCTATTTCAACAAGAAATACACGGCCCGCTCCAAGTATTTCCAGGATGAGAAAGGCAACTGGAGCCTCACACATTATTACAACGACGTGATGGCAGGCGATTTCCAGATTTCACAGCCAATCGCTTTCGTGGTGATGCGCTATGCCGATGTACTGCTCATGGCAGCTGAGTTGGGCAGCAGCAATGCCCAGAACTACTTCAATCAGGTGCGTCAGCGCGCCTTCACCGAGGACAACGGCGAGGATGGCACTCAGCTCAGCGGCTACTATCAGGCCAAGACCGCCACAAAGGCCAACATTCTCGAGGAGCGCCGGCTGGAGTTCGCATTTGAGGGTCAGCGCTGGTTCGACCTCCGTCGTCAGGATGCAGACGGAAGCATCGCAGCCGCAGCCATCACGGCTGGCAATGGCGAGGTGGTGCTCACCGGCGGTTCTGAGGAGACGATGAACTACACCGCATCAAACATCACATCCAAACGTGGATTCATGCAGATTCCTCTGACTCAGATTCAGCGCTCCAACGGTGTGCTGAAACAGAATGCAGGATGGTAAGCATAACAACGGTTTAACGTTACGCCACCCCATGTTCTTTTTCGAATTTCATGGAAAAGTGGTGCTACGACAATCGTGAGAAGAGAATAAAAATCAATAAAACAGAATTGATATTATGAAACTGAAAAATATTTTCTATTCGATATTCACATGTGCTGCATTGCTGTTCGCGGCAACCGCATGTTCCCCCGACGACTACAGTCTGGGGTCGAAGGATGTGACTGAGGCTGACTTGGTGGAGGGCATCGCTTTCACCATCACTCCCGATGCCTCCAATCCTAACATCATCTATTTGGAGAGCAAGATGCCTACAAGCTATCAAGTGCTCTGGAACCACCCGCAGGGACGCTCCCAGGGCAACAAGGTGACACTGAAGATGCCGTTCCCTGGCACCTACGAGGTGCAGATGGGCGTGGAGACCCGCGGAGGTGTGGTTTATGGCGAGAAAGCCACATTCACCATCGACGAGTTCTGCTCCGACTTTGTGAGCGACCCACTGTGGACCGTGCTCACCGGTGGTGTGGGGCATTCCAAGACCTGGTATCTCGACCTCGATGAGAACAGCGTTTGCCGCTATTTCGCAGGCCCTATCTATTTCTACGGAACAGCCGACAGCTGGAACACCGTCACCCTCGGCCAGACCGTGGATGGTGACTCCTGGGGCTGGGCTGCCGGATGGGAAGGCGACAACCGCAGCTGGCTCATGGGCTCTACTGGCGCCATGGACTACGGCTCCATGACCTTCTCGCTGGAGGACGGTGCCAAAATCACCGTGAACGACAATGCTCACGGACGCACCATGAACGGAACATTCCTCATGGACACCGACAACCACACCATGAAACTGACGGATGCAGAATTCCTGCACGATCCAGGCCGTGACGCCATTGTGACCCAATGGGGTAACGTCACCATCCTCGCACTCGATGAGAACCACATGCAGCTGGCTGTCCTTCGCGACAACGACCCAAGTGAGGGTCCATGCCTGCTCTCCTACAACTTCATCTCCGAAGACTACAAGAACAACTGGACACCAGACGATGCAGGGGCCTCCGAAATTGTGCCGGACCTCATTGAAGACTGGCGCGACTATGTGGAGCCGAAGACATCTAAGCAGATGACCTTCAGACTCTCTGACGAAGATCCGTTCGACATCATGACGCTCGAAGGTTCTCCTAAAGAGCTGGGCGCATCTTATGCGGCTGCGGCAGGAATCGAAGACATCCGCCTGCAGTTCGACCGCACAAAGAACGAATACACCTACACCAATGCTGCAGGAGATAAGACAACGGGTAAATTCGAACTGACTGACGACGGTATCTACACCTTCAGTGAGGGCATTCCTGTGGAGAACCTCTCTTCCGACGGCACTTACAGGATGAAGAGCAACGACGACAACACGCTCCGCATCATGAAGGTGGAGGTAGATAACTACACCGGAGCCATCTCATCACTCTGGCTCGGCTCTAAGATGTTCGACGACCAGGGCAACCTCATCCAGTATATGGGCTACCACTTCGTGCCTGTGCTTGCTGGCGGTGCTGAAGTGAAACGTTATTCTGGCACCCTCAACTATTTCAGCGGAGGTTTCGCCGTGACCATGGCAAGTGAGGAAGTGTTCATCGCTGGAGACGGCACTTACGAGTTCGAAATCAAGGGAGCCAACGACGACCCTTACGGACTTTATCTCGACGTGGCCAAGCTGTATAAGGACAACAACAACTGCGACGTCATCATCAAGCGGATTCAGGTGGACGGCAAGGATATTGACTTCGACGACACGCTCATCGACCGCGGCACTGCCGATGGTGACCATTCCACTGCCCGCCGCTACATCGTGAACCCTTGGGGAGCCACTGCAGGCGAAGCTTCGAAATTTGCCTTCAGCGAGTCCATCAAGGTGACTGTGGAAGTGAAATACGACTGCGGAAGCAATGTGTTGGAACCAGAAGGTTAATAATGAACATAATCCAATAACCATAAAAAGAAGAATAGTATGAATGCAAAATATTTGATTGGAGCAGTATGTGTGTCGGCCGGATTCGCTTTTGTCTCCTGCAGCGATGACAACGACTATTCTGCTGCCACAGGAAACATCGTGTCTGTGGTGGAGACTGGCGACGCAGCCGTCACTGCCACCACCGCCGTGGTCAACGGAACGGTGCTCGACCTTTCCCAATATGCGTCGGCTTCCTACGACGTGGGTGTGATTTACGGCACCGCCAACGACCCTACCACCACGGGAAAGAAACAGTCGGGAACCCTCGACTCTTACGGAAATGTCACCACCACTCTCAGTGAGTTGACAAAAGGACAGCGTTATTATTATGCCACTTATGTGACCCTGCAGGGACGGGTGACGTCATTCGGTGACATCAAGTCGTTCTACACCACCGACGTGGCCATCGACGCCACTGCGGCAGGAGTGACCGCCACCAAAGCCAACCTCACCGGAACCGTGGATCAGAGTGCCAGCGTGATCAATGCGGGGGCTTCTGAGATTGAATATGGATTCAAGGTGGCTGCTTCCGAAGACGCCATCCTCACTGGCGACGATTATCCTGCAGCTGGTGCGGAGACCACCTTCAGCCAGGCCGTTGCAGGACTTCTGCCAGGACAGACCTACTATTATGCCGCTTATTTCAAGATTGGCGACGGGATGGTGTTCAGTGAGACCAAATCCTTCACCACCGAGAAGCAGGTGATGGAATATGTGGACCTCGGTCTTTCCGTGCTCTGGGCTAAATATAACCTGGGTGCGGAGAGCGAGACCGAAACTGGAGGACTCTACGGCTACGGTGACATCACCGGTATGAACCGCTCTGAATATGCCGCTCAGTATGCCACCGGCGACATTGCCGGTACCGAGAACGACATCGCCGCTGCACTCAGCGCCGTCATCGACGCAGCGGAGGGTGTGACCCAGAAGAGTGCGATGCCGACCACGGCACAGATTGACGAACTGCTTGCCAACACCACTCAGGAATTCACTTCCGTGGATGGTGTGAACGGCTATAAATTCACTGGCAAGAACGGAAACTCCATTTTCTTCCCAGTGGCAGGTTACCGCAACGCCACAAACGTGGAGGAAACAGGGAACGGCTACTACTGGATTGGCAACATCAACCCAACCAACGGCGACTATGGACAGACGCTCCTGCTTGCCGACGGCAACGTGAGCAAGGGAACCAGTGCCCGCCAGCTCGGACTATCTGTTCGTTCTGTACGTCCAAGAGAACTGGTGAAGACTCTCGACGTCGATAAATCCAAGATTGTGCTGGGCGACCTGGAGAACAACGGACGCTTGCGTATTGAGGTTTACAATGCCTACGGCTCTACGTCAGCCAACCCACCAATCAACCTGAATGACCTGAAGTTCGACCAGAATATGGTAGTCACCTTCACCCTCTCCGGACTTCCATTCGATGCCAACGCAGAAGGCTCAACCATAAACTGCATGGGTGGTCTTGAGTTTGCCGATGCTGACTGGAGTGCACAATATTGGAGCAGTTTCAACTCGAAATACGATTGCCGCGTCACCGGAAACGGAACCTACACTGTTTGGATGGAAGGTGCAGCTGAAGGTGCGATGGTGTTCTGCATCGACATCGACGGTCTCCACAATGCGATTGGCGATGAGGCACTGGCCAATGTGAAAGCCACCATTGACAAGATTGAGTTCGATGTGAAGGAGGCTGACATGTCCTATTATGTCGATAACTCCAAGGTGCTGTTCGGCAACAAGGACGGTGACGGTGTGAACGGACGCATCGAGATTTACAATGCGTATGGCAGTACACCGGGACTTGGCGTGAATGTGGATGACCTGGATTTCAACGGCTTCATGGCCATTACTTTCAGCATCAGCGGCATTGATGGCAACCTCATCAGCGGAGCTTCGAAGAGCTACAAGACCGAACTCAGCTTTGCTGCGGCAAGCTGGAGCCCAAGCTATTGGGGAGGTACTGACTTTGCAGCAGCCACCGTCACCGGCGACGGAACCTACACGGTGTTCGCACCGCTCTGCGGTCAGAGTTTGGGAGCTGTGGTGTGGACCATCGAGCTCTACGACCTTTGGAAAGAACTGGTTGACCCATCGCTGGTTAAAGCCACCATCGACAACATCACCATTGCTGGTAAGAAAAGATAAAACTTAACCAATCGTGCATTCAGCTCAGACACACACACCTGTGTGCGTCTGGGCTGAATCTTCAAACAGAAGAAAAGAATGAAGAAACTATTTCTATTCCTATCCCTGACCCTCATCACCTTGTCCTCCCTGGCACTCACCTCGTGTGGAGGCGACAGCGGCGATGACGGCGGCTCAAGCTCCAATGTGGACTTTGTGGTGAGCAAGACGGAACTACAGTTTGCAAAGGAGGGTGGAAGCACCACCATCTCTGTGAAGGGAAATCAGACCCCGGAACTTGTGTCCGACGCCTCTTGGCTCACCGTCTCCCAGAAGTCGGCTTCCGCCTCCGTCTATAACTATAACGTGACGGCTTCCGCCAATACTGAGCCGAACGACCGCACCGCCAACATCACGGTGAAGATGGGGAAGGATGCCAAAACCATCTCAGTGGTTCAAACCGCTTCCGACGGACTGGTTGTGGGAACCACATCGTTCTCTGTTCCAGCAGAGGGCAGTGAAATCAGCGTGAAGCTCCAATCCAACGGTGACTTCAAGGTGGAAATGCCGGAATGGATTCATGAACGTGCCGAGGTGAAGACCCGTGCTTCGATGATTGACTATACCCGCGTTTTCATTGTGGATGCCAATCCGGGTTCTGAGCGAACTGGAATCATCACCTTCACGCTCAACAACCTGTCGGCTTCAGTTACTGTGGACCAGGCTGGAGCAAGCATGGGCGACATCACCGCCTCTGCCATGGACATCGCCAAGCTGATGTATCCGGGATGGAACCTTGGCAACACACTTGAGGCAAGTGGTTCGGGAGTCAATGCAGAGACCGCATGGCAGTCCACCCGCACATCCCAGCAGGTGATTGACTACGTGAAATCACAGGGCTTCAAATCCGTGCGTATCCCATGCTCCTGGTTCATCCACAGCAATGACGGAGATATCGATGCGGCTTGGATGGCAAGAGTGAAGGAAATTGTGAACTACTGTATCGCCGACGGATTGTATGTGCTGCTCAACGACCACTGGGACAGCGGCTGGATTGAGGTTTCCGGATTCTCTGAGTCCACATCTTCCTACAAAGCTGTATCGGAAGCCACCATCGTCGCCAAAATCGCCATGCTCAAGAAGCTGTGGACACAGATAGCCAATGAATTCAAGGATTACGATGAACACTTGCTCTTCGCCGGCATGAACGAACCGTTCCAGCAGTATAACCTCTTCAGCAACCGCCATGCCCAGCTGGTGCCGGTGCTCAACCGCTACAACCAGGCTTTTGTGGAGGCTGTGCGAGCCACAGGAGGCAACAATGCCCGACGTGCGCTCGTGGTGCAGGGACCGGGCACGAACATCGACTCCGCCACCAACAGCGGCTATGGATTCAAGATGCCGGCCGACACTGAGGAAGGACACCTCATGGTGGAGGTCCACTATTATGACCCATGGGATTTCTGTGGTGCTGAGAGTGATGCGAAAACCTACTACTGGGGGGCATCCAACCACCATGACGCCAACAATGCGACGTGGGGTGAGGAATCGCACATGAAGAGTCAGTTTGCAAAGATGAAGTCCACCTTCGTGGACAAGGGTTATCCTGTGATTATCGGTGAGTGTGGAGCCAACTGGCGTGACCTCAGCGGTGTCAGCGGTGCCAGCCAGGATAAGCACAACGCCTCCATCAAGTCGTTCTTCTATGAGGCATACAAGCAGTCGGTCAACAACGGACTGGTGGTGATGGCATGGGACATCAATTCGCCGAATCAGCATGGCCTGTCAGGCACGATGACCATCCTCGACCGCTCCAAACTCTCTGTCTTCTGTCCGTATGCCATGGATGGAATCAAGGAGGGAACGGCGGCTGGAACATGGCCGTATTGAACCATGCGCCAACCACAACCGGGCATAATGCCTTATGAACATTCGAGGCAAAGATTTTTGCCGTAATATGTTTTGAATCTTTCAGATTTTTACTACCTTTGTATGGTGTGTGTGCTCCGGCATCCACACCATACTTTTGGTTTACAGGACAGGGACTTCATTCATGAAGATGGACCGCAGCTGTCTGTACTACCGCATACCGCAATTAAAAGCTGACTAACTACTTATATAGAAGAAAACACAGATGAGACTGACCTTACATACCGCTTTGCTCCTCGCTTGCCTTTTCTCCATCAACATGAGAGCGCAAGTGGAGGAGACACCGCTCGACTTCCATTCCATCAGCATCCGCGACGGATTGGCAGGCAACCAAGTGAACGTCATCACCAAAACCGGCGACGGCTATATCTGGATTGGAACCACCTCCGGACTGAGCCGTTTCGACGGCTATCATTGCCGCAATTTCTTCGCTCAGGCCGGCAATCCTCTCGCTTTGGGCAACGACTGTGTGCTTGAGATTATGGAAGACAGGGATGGGAAGCTCTGGATAGAGACTTCGGTGGGCTACAGCCTTTACGACCCCCTGACGGAGAGTTTCGACAGCAATCCTCTGGAAAAATTGGAAAGCAACGGCATCAAGGGCTATGTGCGGCGCATTTTCATCGACTCCAAAAAAAGGATGTGGGCTGTGGCGCCCGATCAGGGATTCTACCTCCTCGATCTGGAAAAAAACGGTCAGGCGCGGCTCATCAGCAAAACCTCCGCCCCGTTCAAACTGCCAGATTGCAATGTGACCGACATGAAGGAAAAAGACGGGCAGATTGTGCTGCTCTATGACGACGGATCTTTGGTGTGGCTGGATGCAGGAAAGGGAAGCATCGTGAAGGCCGACCGCTATCTGGCTGAGAACGTGACCTTCTCCGGCTCATGTTCGCTCGACATCGACCAGGAGGGCAATTACTATGTGGAGGCGGAGTTCGTCACTTTCGTCCGCGACTCCCGCGACGGTTCGTGGGGTGAGATTCCACAGTGGCTGACAAAGAGGGGATTCACCCCTCCTCCTTATAAGCTGATTGTGAGCAGTGTCTGCCAGGACGCCAGCGGCGACTACTGGATGGCCACCAACCATGAGGGACTCGTCAAACTCTCCATGAAGGACAAGACCATCACCCAATTCAAGAACGACCGCGAAAAGAATGGGTCGCTGCCCGACAACACCATATCCACGCTCATGGCCGACGACAACGGCGCCATCTGGATTGGCACCTACAAGAACGGTGTGGGCTATTATTGGAATGGTGTGCGGATTTTCAGGACTTTGGCGTTAGGGGATGTCTGCACCATGGTGGAGGATTCGGATGGCTCGGTGTGGTGCGGCACCAACGACAGCGGAATCGTGCGCTACGACCCAGCGACAGGTGAGAAGCGGCAGTTCCGTCAGGCAGAGACACATCTGCTCACCGATGTGGTGGTCTGCTCCATGAGGGCCGCTGACGGCACCTTGTGGTTTGGCTCATTCAACGGAGGTCTCACCTCCTGCAAGGATGGCGTGTGGAAAGCCTATCACAAATCACCTGACGGACTTTCCAGCAACGACATCTGGGCGCTGGCGGAAGACGGCAAAGGAAAGCTGGTGATCGGAACACTCGATGCCGGCATCCAAATCATGGACCCTAAGGATAATAAGTTCACCTCCTATAACTTGTCGAACTCAGAATTGCCTTCCGACAACGTGGCATCGCTCTTCAAGGGACGGCAGCAGAAGATGCTCATCGGCCATTCCAATTATTTCTCCGTGTTGGACCTCAACAGCCTGAAATTCACCAACTATGAGCACACGAAGTCGGGAGAGCTGTTCGCCAACACCCATGTGGAGCAGATTTATGAGGACAGCCGCGGACTGGTGTGGATTGCCACCCCTTCAGGACTCAATATCTACGACATGCTGTCGGACCAGCTCTACACCATTGGAATGAACAACGGACTGGGAGGACATGCAGCCATCTCCATTCAGGAAGACACCAAGGAGCAGATGTGGGTGGCGACCGACCGTGGGGTAGTACGCTTCAAAGTGGGAAAGACCAGCGAGGGAAAATGGACTTTCGATCCTTTCAATTTCAATTTCCTCGACGGCCTGCAGCGGCGTCAGCTCAATGGCCGGAGCATGTTGGTCACAAGTAGTGGTGATGTGCTCATCGGTGGTCAGGACGGCGTGAGCGTGTATTCGGAAGAAGCACAGAACCATCAGTTGAAGGACGTCCACACCGTGTTCTCATCCTTAAATATTTTCGACCAGCCGATTGCAGTGGGCGAGGAATACGACGGACGGGTGATTCTTGACGAGGCACTCGACCGCGTGAGAAAAGTGAGCATCAGCCACAAGGACAAATTCTTCACCATCAATCTCGCTTCAAATGTAGTGGAAATGCCGAACCGCTTCCGTTTCTACTACCGGATGAAGGGACTGACGGACAAATGGATGCTCACGGCGCCGGGAAACAGCGAGCTGGAGTTCACAAACCTCTCGCCGGGCACCTACACCCTCCAGGTGCGCTTGGTGGGCAACGGAGGAGAGATTTTTGAACATGTGGACGAGCTGGTCATCGAAGTCACACCACCATTCTATCGGACTATATGGATGTATCTGCTCTATGCATTGCTGCTCGCAGCTGTGCTCTATTGGGTGAGACGCATCATGATGCGCCGTCAGCAGGCCAAGCTCCATCTCATGCGAATCCGTCAGCAGGCTCACGACAACCAGCATCTCAACGAGATGAAGATGCGCTTCTTCACCAATGCCAGCCATGAGCTGCGCACACCGCTCACACTGGTCATCTCGCCACTCAAGCAGATGATGGAGCAAGAGAAGGAACCGGAGAAGAAGCAGAAACTGGCGGTCATCCACCGCAATGCCAACAAACTGCTCATCCTTGTGAACCAGCTGCTCGATATGCGGAAAATTGAAGTCAATGGGGCGTCTCTCAACCTGAAGACTGGCGACATCGTGCTTTTCGTGAAGAATGTGTGCGACTCGTTCCAACAACTCATGAGCAACAAGGTGGCGCTCACCTTCTTCTCCCATGTGGATTCGCTCGTCATGTCGTTCGACGACGACAAGGTGGGTAAAATCATGAACAACCTGCTGTCCAACGCCTTCAAATTCACGGAGAGCGGAGGAAGGGTTGATGTGTCGCTCCGCACCCTGACGGCTTCTGCCGACAAGGACAGTGGGACGTTGGAAATCAAGGTGGCGGACACAGGCCGCGGCATTTCGGACGAAGACAAGAAACATGTGTTCGAACGTTTCTACCAAGCCGACAACCAGACGGAAAATCCGTTTGGGGGCAGTGGCATCGGACTCAACCTTGTGGCGGAATTTGTGAAACTGCATGAGGGAACCATCACGGTGGACGACAATCCGGGTGGTGGAACGGTGTCCATCATCCATTTGCCGGTAAGAAAAATTGAAGCTGAAGCCTTGAAGCAAGCAGATGTTTCGAAGACGGAGACGGCTGATGCTGTGGAAGAAACAATTGCCGTTAATCAAAAGAATGAAACGGAACATGAGACTGAGAAAGGGGAGAACGGCCGTTATGAGGTGCTGATTGTTGACGACAATCCAGACTTCCTGCAGTTCATGACCGACACACTGAAGGACAAATACCATGTGCGCAGGGCTGAAGACGGCAAGCAGGCGTTGCAGGCCATCAGCGAGCATCATCCCGATATCATCCTCAGCGATGTGATGATGCCGGAAATGGACGGCAATGAGCTTTGCTCTGCCGTGAAGAATAACCCGGAAACCGCCAAGATTCCATTTGTGCTCCTAACCGCGCGCATGGCACAGGAGCAGAAAATCAGCAGTCTGGAACGGGGAGCCGATGACTATATCACCAAGCCGTTCGACCTCGACCTCCTGCATCTGAGGATTGACAATCTCATCAAATGGAGCCATTCGGGAGGCAAGACCGCCAAACTGGAACCGAAAGTGAAGGAATTGGAAATCACCTCGCTTGATGAGAAACTGGTGAACGACGCCACCGAATATGTGGAGCAGAACCTCACGGAGGTGGATCTGAACGTGGAGACCCTCTCGGCTGCGCTCAACATGTCGCGGTCGTATCTCTACAAGCGGATTCTCTCGCTCACCGGACACACGCCTTCTGAGTTTATCCGGCTCATCCGGCTCCGTCATGCTGAGCAGTTGTTGCGCAAGAGCCAGCTCTCCGTGTCGGAAATCACCTATAAGGTGGGATTCCCGAACACACGCTCTTTCTCTAAGTTTTTCAAGGAAATGTATGGCATCCTTCCGTCCCAGTATAAGGATGCGCATGGGGTATGATAGGCTAAAGCACCTGCATGTCGTTCAGCTTCTTGTAATATCCTCCGAGCTGAACGAGTTCTTCGTGCGTGCCTTCTTCCACAATGCGTCCTTCGTGGAGCACATAGATGCGGTTGGCGTTCTTGATGGTGGACAGGCGGTGGGCTATAGCGATGGTGGTGCGTGTTTTCATCAACCGCTCCAATGCGTCTTGTACCAGCCGCTCTGATTCGGTGTCAAGCGCGGAAGTGGCCTCGTCAAGGATGAGGATAGGCGGATTCTTTAGGATGGCGCGGGCGATGGACACACGCTGACGCTGACCACCGGAGAGTTTGCATCCGCGGTCGCCCACAATGGTGTCATAGCCGTTCTCGCTTTCCATGATGAAGTCGTGTGCGTTGGCGATTTTTGCCGCTGCCTCCACTTCCTCTCGGGTGGCGTTTTCCACTCCGAAGGCAATGTTGTTGAAGATGGTGTCGTTAAAGAGGATGGCTTCCTGGTTCACATTGCCGATAAGCGAACGGAGCGACTTGATTTTCAAGTCTTTGATGTCGGTTCCGTCAATCAGGATGCATCCTTGCTGCAGGTCGTGGTAGCGTGGGATGAGATCCACGAGTGTGGATTTACCTGACCCTGACTGCCCCACGAACGCGATGGTCTCGCCCTTCTTCACCTTGATGTTGATGTCGTGGAGAATCTCATGCTGAGGGGTATAGGCGAACGACACATTCTTCAGTTCGATTCCCTCGTTCAGCCCCTCAATCTCTTTGGCATCGGCTTTCTCCTTGATATGGTTCTCTGCGTTGAGAATCTTGTTGATGCGCTCCATGGAGGCCATGCCCTTCTGGATGGAGTAGCCTGCCTTCGAAAGTTCTTTCAGCGGCTGGAGGGTGGTGTAGAGGATGACGAGATAGTAGATGAAAGTGCTGGCATCGATGGAGGAACTGCCGGAAAAAATCAGTGTCCCTCCAAACCACAGGACGATTACAATCATCAGTGTGCCCAGGAACTCGCTCACGGGGTGTGCGGCTGCCTGGCGGATGGACACCTTCATGGCGGCGTTGCGGTATTCGTTGTTCACCTTCACGAAGCGGTCCTCCATCTTCTTCTCTGCCACGAATGCCTTGATGATGCGCAGTCCGCCCAGTGTCTCCTCAATCTGGCTCAGTCCGTCGCTCCATTTCGACTGGGCATAGAGCGATTTCTTCTTGAGTTTCTTGCCGATGCGGCCGATTCCCATTGCCATCAGCGGCACCACCAGCAGTGTGAACAGGGTGAGCTGCCAACTGATGGTCACGAGTGTGATGAGGTAGATGAGGATGAAAATCGGGTTCTTGATCAGCATGTCGAGCGAGCTGGTGATGGATGAGTCCACCTCGTTCACATCTGTCGAAACCCTGGCCAGGATGTCGCCTTTCCGCTCTTCAGAGAAGAAGGAAAGGGGCAGGGAGAGAATCTTTTTGTAGATGTTGGCGCGGATGTCGCGCACGATGCCGGTCTTGATGGGCATCAGGCAGGCAGAGCCTGCGAAGTAGCTGCCCGTCTTCAGGAGTGTCATGAAGGCGAGCCCGAGTCCTAGAAAGAGTAGGGTGGTGGAGTTTCCGTAGGTGTTGATGAGCTCCTGGGAATAGTAGTAGAGGTTGTTCATCGCCACGTCTTTGAAACTGCCGTCGCTCCACGACATCAGCGTGTAGTTTCCGCTCTCGATGCCGAACAGGATGTTCAGGATGGGGAGCAGGAGGGTGAAGGAAAAGACATTGAAGAATGCGGTCAGGATGTTGAATGTCAACGTCCCGGCCACAAACCGCTTATAAGGGGCAAAATACTTGCCCATGATTTTGAAAAACTCCTTCATGTGAATTTCTTAGGGAAACATCAATCCGACCTAATTTTTAGAACCACCCTTTATTTTCTTCCGAAGTCGGCAGGCACCTCTCCCCATCGTTCCGTCTCCCATTTCAGGAGCTTGTTGGGATAGCTGTTCACACGCAACCATTGCTCAGCACGTGCGATCACGTTGTAGAGGTAAGCGTTCTCTGGGGTGCGTGGGAGGGTGGTCTTGCAGTGCTTCTTGCTCACCCAGATAATGGCGGTCCGGCTATCGCTGTAGATGGTCCTCGTCGCTCCCTCTTTCTTCTGGAGGGCGAGGGCATGGACGATGGCGAGGAACTCACCGATGTTGTTCGTGCCCTGAATCGGACCGAAATGAAAAAGTTCCTGACCGGTGCGCAGATCCACCCCACGGTATTCCATCGGTCCCGGATTGCCGCTGCATGCGGCATCCACGGCGATGGCATCGGCTTCCACCTCCAAGGGAAGCTGGAGCACGGTGTCGTGACGGTAGTCGGGTGGATTCTGGTTCTGCATCACGAAATAAGGGTTCTGGTTCTGAGACATCGGTGGGAGGACTTGTCGGTTTACATCCGCTCCGGCATCTCAATGCCCAGCAGTCCCATTCCCAGTTGTGCCACTTTCGCCACGTTCTTCGACAGCACGAGTCTGAACACCTGCTTCTGAGCGTCTTCCTCGTTCAGGATGTGGAAGTCGTGGTAGAACTGGTTGTATTCCTTGGTCAGCTCATAGCAGTAGGTGGCGATGCCCGACGGACTGTAGTCCTGACCGGCCTGGCGTAGAGCGGCTGTGAATCCGTTGAGTTTCTGGATGAGCTCCACTTCCTTCTCTGAAATCGCCGTGTCGGCTGGCAGGGTGTCCGGAATCACGATGCCGGCATCCTCTGCCTTTCTCAGGATGGACTTGATGCGGGCATAGGTGTATTGGATGAACGGACCGGTGTTGCCGTTGAAGTCGATGCTCTCCTCTGGGTTGAACAGCATGTTCTTGCGGGCATCCACCTTCAGGATGAAATATTTCAATGCGCCCATTCCCACTTTCTCGGCAATCTCGCGTGCCTCGTCTTCTGGAATGTGCACTTTCTTCGTCATTTCTTTGGAGGCTTCGTAGGCGTCTTTCACCATCTGGTCCATCAACTCGTCGGAGTCAACCACCGTGCCTTCGCGCGATTTCATCTTTCCGTTCGGCAGCTCCACCATTCCGTAGGAGAAATGCACGAGGTCCTTGCCCCAGCTGAATCCCAGCTTGTCGAGCAGGATGGACAGCACCTGGAAGTGGTAGTTCTGCTCGTTGCCCACCACGTAGATCATCTTGTCGATAGGGTAGTCCTGGAAACGGAGTTTGGCGGTGCCGATGTCCTGAGTCATATACACGGAGGTGCCGTCGGAACGGAGCAGGAGCTTCTCGTCGAGACCTTCTGCCTCAAGGTTGGCCCACACCGATCCGTCATCGCGGCGGTAGAACAAGCCTTTTTCCAAGCCTTCCATCACCTTCTCCTTGCCTTCAAGGTAGGTGTCGGACTCATAATATATCTTGTCGAACGAAACGCCCATGCGCTTGTAGGTCTCGTCGAATCCGGCATAGACCCATTCGTTCATCGTTTTCCATAGACTGCGTACCTCGGGATCGTTGTGCTCCCATTTCACGAGCATGTCGTGGGCTTCCTTGATGAGCGGTGCTTCCTGCTTGGCTTTCTCCTTGGCGGCTTCCTCGTCCATGCCTTCGCTCACGTATTGGCGGGCGAGTTCATCGCATTCGGCCTTGTAGTGCTTGTCGAACTCCACGTAGAAGTCGCCGATAAGGTGGTCTCCTTTCTTGCCGGTGCTCTCTGGAGTGGCGCCGTTGCCCCATTTCTGCCATGCCAGCATGGACTTGCAGATGTGGATGCCGCGGTCGTTCACGATGTTGGTCTTCACCACCTTGTTGCCGTTGGCTTCCACGATGCGTGCCAGCGAGGAGCCGAGCAGGTTGTTGCGCATGTGGCCCAGGTGGAGCGGCTTGTTGGTGTTCGGAGAGGAATACTCAATCATCACCAGCGGACTCTTCTCTGTAGGCTCCACAAAACCAAACTTCTCTTCAGCATTGATTTCGTTGAGCAGGCCAATCCAGGCACTGGTGCTCACCACCAGGTTCAGGAAGCCCTTCACCACGTTGAAGTCTGCCACCACGTCGGAGGCGTTCTCCTTCAGGTAGGCACCCAGCTCGGCACCCACGTCCTCAGGCTTCTTACGTGCCGTCTTCACGAATGGAAAGACCACAACGGTGAGGTTTCCCTCAAATTCTTTCTTGGTTTTCTGAAGCTGAATCTGCTTCTCCTCCACTTCTGCGCCATAGAGGCTTTTGATGCCTTGCTTTACGGCATCCACGATTTTCTGTTCTATTGTCATGATGTTCTGATGCAAGAAATGATGAACCGTCATCAAATTTTTGCAAAGTTACGGCTTTTTTCGCACACTGCAAAAAAAACGCGTCAGGGTGGTCCTAAAATTATATAAGATTGATGATTGACAGGAAGTGGATATTTATGTCAGAACCATCCTTTACTCCACGATGGTCCCTTCAATGAAAAGGCGGGTGTAGGAATGCACGGAGTTGATATACACGGTCACCGACTTCACGAAATGTCCCAGTTGGCGGTCTGTGGCGTCGAAGGTCACATCCACCTTTCCCCTCTCCCCTGGAGCCACTGCATCCTTTGTGTAGGTGGGCACGGTGCACCCACATCCGCTTATGGCCTCAAGGATGAACAGCGGGGCCTTACCCGTGTTTTCAAACCAGAAACTGTGGGTCTGCTTCAGGCCCTTGCTTTGGGAAATATTTCCAAAGGAAAAGCGTGGCTCATCAAACCGGATGTCTGCCTGACGCAGCGTGTCGGTGATGGTGGTGTCGGAGGGAATTGAAGACATGCCCCACTTTTCCAAAGAAAAAGAAGCGGAGATTGATTTTGTATCACACCTTTCCTCTGCATGGCAGAAGAAAGGTGTGAGAAGAATGGATAATATGATAGTTGTGATTATCCTCATAAATATGATGCATTTATCGTGTGATGATTTAGAAACTCACACTTTTCACTGTTCCGTACGATGACTTTCCTGGGTTGTTATCAACATCTTTTTTTACTAATAATGGCCATTTTTTCAGTATTGTGGACATGTCTGTGTCTGTTATGCCTTTAAATGAAGGTGTTACTTCAACAACCAAGGATTTGTCAACGTCCTCATTTCTCATGGCAAATGCCACATCGTAGGTGAACTTTCCAGATTTTGGAGCCTTTTGTTTAATTTCTTTTGACAAGAGAATCGGACCTTCCAAGTTTTCAACTGTTCCACCAGTTAAATGTCTGACCTCAAACAGGAATTTAGTCCATTGCATGAGTGAGCCGTTCTCAACGTCATAGTCGAGATTGAAACGGAATTCATAGAACTCAGTATAGCAGGATCTGTCGTCTGTAAAATCAAATTCATCTGTTTTCAGATTGTAGGTCTTTGCCCGGGATTTCTTCATCGGACCTCCGTAGGTCTGGGTAATTCCGTGGAAATGCATATCGGGCGACTGATTCGTGATTTTGGTTTTTAATGTCGGGAAAACATAGCAGTCACCATACGGTCTCCAAAGCAACGGCACAAAATTTGCGGCATATTTGCTGATGTCGTAGCTCAGATCGGATTTTTTGATGGTTTTGGTTTCATCAAAGAGATAGGTTTTTAGCTCCAGTTTCTTTGGAGAATTATCCTCAAATCCTTTGGCGTTGATTTCGAAGAGATATTTCATGTCTTTGTCATAGACTCTCACTTTTGGAACAAAATTTCCTGCATAGACACCATCCCCCACTTTATGAATTCTATAGGAGAACTTATATTGTATGTTTTCTGGTTTGTCATCACTCAACATCGAGGGAGCGATTAAGGAACCAGGGGCTTCTGGTATGGTGATTCCGAAGCCAATGCTTTTCTTTCTGTCATAGATGGGGAATGTGCCAAACTGGTAATCGTAACCCCATAAATCAAAGAGACCGAGAGGTGAGAAAGTGACCTTCAAGTCAATAAAGCCTTTCACTTGTATGTTGTACGACATGTTCGTCACAGAACGGTATGGTTCTATAAGGTCTTTGCCAAGGTCATAAAGCGATTCTGCATCTTTGCTGTTGTCATATCCTAACTCAACTGAGGCTTCTGCACCAATACCTACTGTAACTGTTGCGGAACGTGCTAATTCAACGCCCAAACCAAGTCGTGCCAAAACACCGAATTTAATATAGCCATGGACGTAGCATTCTCCCAACTGGAAAGAACCTTTCTTGATTTCCTCTTTGATTTCCTTTTTATAATCGCCCTGTTGTACGGTTCCTTGCTTGTAAGTGTCTCCAGTCCATTTCCAATGACCTCCTACAGCACCTCCGATGGTCAGAATAGGCTCAACAGTAGGCTCTATAATGATGCAGAGAGGGACAGGACATCCGGTTGGAATCCTGATGGCTCCTTTGGAAGTGCGTTCAAATTTAGCGAGACGGGATGTTTTGCCAAGTGCCTTCAGTTTGTCAGCATGTTTCTGACAGTAATCATAGAATTTCTTTGTGTCTGCCCAATGTCCGGCATCGTTGGCGCCTAATTTTCCATCAAAGTCAAGACCCAATTCTGTACGGAAATCGAAATGCGGAGTGGAAATCGTATAGACAGAATCTGTCTTTGTGTGTTTGTTATGATAGGTGTGATAATGCAACTCGTCTTTTCTGATGAGGTTCAAAGCAAAATATGGAGTAGCCGAAATATTTAATGCTTTGCAGAAATTGAGCAATTCTCCTTTTACAATTTTTCCAGGTCCTTTGGTCAAATCTTTTTCAAACCTTGTGTCGAAATGGAAATCAACCAAATAGTTCGTCTCCTTCTTGTCTTCCACCACAAGATCTCCATTTGCACGGGTCTTGATTTCCTCGCTTGTGCTGTCATCAAAGACGGAATCTGCATTTGTACCGTTATAGATGGACCAGTCATAGAATGTGGCGGCAGCTTTCTCCTCATCGGTCATCGTGCTGTCGATTTCTTGAAGACTGCTGTTTGAAGGCATGTTGTAATCGAAGTCGGCGGTATATTCCAGCTCTTTATAAACCTCATCCTCTGTTGCTGGAGCCAGTTCAATGATGTACATGCCGTTTTCATGGGTCACCCCCACCACTTTGTGGCACAGGCCATCAGGAATCTTGGGATTACAGCCTCCAGCCACATATTCTCCTTCTTTCGGTACCCATTTCTCCGGCACGTTGTCCATGAGATAAAGGAGGCTTGGGTCGTCGGACTCAACTACGTATTCCAACACATTCTCAGTCACAGGCTGTACTCCGTCCTGGTACTGATAACTCACGGTCACGTATTCGTCCTCGTAGGTGGCAACCTCGTCGAATCCTACTTCTTCGGGTTCCGGCTCGTCCACCTCGTCCATCATCAGGGTGCAGCCTGCGATGATGAATGTGGCGAAGAAAGGCAGTAAACGCAACTTGCCAAATATATCTTTTCGTGTCATGGTCGTCGTCTGTTTTGAATGTTAGAAGTACAGTTGATAAAGATTGCTGAGGGTTCCGTGTGCCTCGCCGTCGAAGGTGAGCGTCTCCGGATGTTCTCTCATCAGGTGGGTCGCAGGGTCGTAGAGCATGAAGCGGATGGTTTCGCTGGCATAGACTTCGTCCTCGCCTGGCTCGGCATAGTTGAAGAGCTCGCTGCCGATGCGGAACTGGGTGTAGCGCACGCCGTTCCATTCCTTCACCTCACCGATTGCCCGGCATTCGTTGCCCACGAAGGCGCCCACCATCATGTTGCCAGACAGTGGCTCTCCATTGTAGCGCACATCGGCATACACCACCGTCTCGTAAGGCCAGCTGTAAGGGTCGAAACGCCAGCCTGGCATCACCACCACGAGGAGGGAGTCTTCCTTGCGGTCCTGCACGCTGATGGCATGGAGGTATGCCTCGCCTTCCCCCATGGCAATCACCGTGTCGTTCATCACGCGGATGATGCTGTCGAAGTCGGTGTACCAGAATATCTCTACGTTGCTCACCACCTCAGGGGTGAACACCGGACGCACCATGAAGCTGTCACCCACCACGGCATAGAGGGTGTCGTTCTCCAGTTGCATCTCGTAGGCCTGCTGAACGTTCTCATCGGTGTCCATGTCGATCATCCCGCATGAGGTGACCAATGCTCCAAGTGTGATCAGCAGTATGTTGAATCGTTGGTGTAATGCCTTCATATCGCTTTCTTTCTTTTTGTAACTCATTGAATAGATATATTACAGAGGATGTCAGTTCTTCCTAATTGGCGCTTACGCTCGCGGTGTTGGAGTGCTCGCTTTCACGGCCGTCCTTGTATTGGATGAAGATGTAGTAGGACGCGGTCTCGCCGTCGTTGAGCAGGTAGTCGGTGAACGACCGCTCATGGGCGTCGGCGGAGATGAGGAAGCGGGCGTCTTTGTCGTCAGGTCCCTGGCGGTAGATGCAGAAATACCAGTCGCCTGGATATTTCGGCGCTTCATCGAGTTCCCATGCCAGCCGGGTCTCGCCCTTGCTCTTGTCGTAGGTGGCGAAGAGACGGATGGAGGCGCTGAACACGGCGTCGCCTTCCCATGAGGCGGAATAGACGAGACTTTCGTCGCTTGCCATGCCGTTCAGGCTCACACATTGTGCCATATATTCATAGCGGTGGCTGCGGTTGTACTCCGGCATATCGGTCACTTCGGCTGTCCAGTCCGTGAGTGCCAGGCTGTCGCCGTCGTAGGAGCCGATGTTGATCCATTGCTGGGTGCCTTCCAACCGGCGGTAAACCACCATCTTGGCCAGCTGCGCCTCGTTCGGAGCCACCCAGTGCATGTGCACGCCCTGCTCATCGGTCCAGGCGGAGTCGAGGTGAGCCACGCTCGGCGGAAGGTCGCTCGGACGCAGCACCTGCAGCACCTCGGAGTAGTCACCCACGTTGCTGCTGTAATCCACGGCGCGCACTTTGTAGTAGATATAACGTTGGTTGGCGTCCATCGCCACGGTATCTACGAAGATGGTGTCTTCCAGCTTGCCTTCGCTCTGGAGCATCCACTCATGGGTGGTGTCGTTGGCGAACGCCACCTCATAGTAATCCACGTCGTCGGCCGGAATCTGCCAGCTCAGCGTGATGGTGCCATCCTCGTTGTTGGTCTGGGCGCTGAGTCCTGTAGGAGCTGTCGGTGCCCGCAGGTCGGTCAGACGCATGTAGCGTGGCAGTGACCGGCTTTCGTTGTGTCCGGCGTCGTAGGCGGCGATGCAGACATAGCCTGATGAGAGGTCGCTCACGTCGAGGGTGACCATCGTGTCGGAAGGGGCGAGCATCTGCGTGGTGAGCTTCTTCCATTCGTCGCCCATGGTCTTCTCGTTGTTGTAGAGCACCTCATAACCCAGCATGTCGGCCTCCATCGTGTCTTTCTCGAAGTAGATGGTGGCTTTCACCTCCTTCATCAGGTCCATGGTGTCGGGACGGTCGATGTCGATGAGGTAGATCTCAGGTGCGCGAGGCGGATCCATATCCTTCAGCTGGACGGTGTGGATGGGCGATGCCTCGGTGAGGTCGCCGAAAGCGTCGTGGGCATAGATTTTGTAGTCGTAGCTGCCCGGGATTTCCACTTCGTCGTTGTAGTAGCAGTCGAGGGTGTCGAGGTCGTTGTGCATGATCACGTACGGACGTTCGTTCAGCTTTTTCCAGTTCTCGCTGGAGCCGGTAGGGCGGCGGTAGATCTCGTAGCTGGTGTAGCGGCCGAGGTCTTCCCACCATATTCTCGTGGAGCAGTGTGCCACGGCGCTGTCGCCCATCTCTGGGGCGAACGGCTCCGGAGTGTAACGCTCGTTCTTGATGCTCTCCACATGGCCGCTCATGATGGGCAGGTGGCCGGTGGTGTCCATCACGGTAGGCTGAACGATATACTCGTATTCCTTTCCGCGCTCGGCAGTCTTGTCGGTCAGCCTCAGTGCCATCATGTTGGCAACGTCGGGACGGAGCTCGGCGGCGAGCATCGCCATTCCGTAGTGCATCTGCTGGTCGTCGTAGAGCTCACGCAGCGAACCTAAGGTGCCAGCGGCGCTTTCGGTCTGGTCGGGCTTGATTTCGCCTCCTCCGTAGAGCAGCTGCATGGCCATCTGAGGGATGCTGTCGAGTGTGTCGGGATAGACGGCGCGGAAGCGGTCGTAGCTTGCCGGCTTGAGCGCGTAGCCCAGGGTGTCGATGGTGAAGTCACTCCCTTTCGAAAGTCTGAGCACATTTACACCCACCTCGTTGAGGTGTTGCCAAACCACATAGTCCTCTGGTGCCCAGCGCAGCACGATGCTGTCACCGTAGCTGCGGGCGATGAGGGCGATTTTTGCCAGGATCTGGGTGTGGCGAACCGTGTCGGCAAAGAGTGCGGCGGTGTCGCGCACCTCGCCTGGAAGGTATTTCATGACTACTTCCTCGGTGTCCAGCGGAAGGGTATCGGAACCCGTAGCAGGGCTGTAAGGGTCGATGATCGTGTCTCCCTCCACCCACGGCTCTGCATTCTGCAGCCATTTTCCACCGTTGTTCAGGAAGTTGGAATATGCGCCCGACACCATCAGTGTCAGGATAATCGCAGTCAATATTTTCGGAAGTGATTTCATATCGTTGTTATGTGTCCTGTTCTTGCTTGATATTTATTGCTCAATAGCCGGTTTACCAATTGGAGTTCAGCACGTCGCTGACATTGAATGTCTCAAAGGTGTTGCCGTTGTTCAGACCGTTGACCACAATGTATTGTCCATCGACATAGTCATAGGCGTTGATGCGGTAAACGGAGAAGTTGGCGTTCGAGATGCGTGACTTCATGTCTCTGGTGATCGTGAAACTTTCTTTCGGACGTGTTTTCGAACCATTGACCTTGTGGTCCATTGAGCCACCGATGAATCCGAAGTAGATTTCCTCACTCAGGTTCTCATGTCCACGCTCATCGCTCTTTTGCATGTCGTCGAATGCGCCCCACATCGTTACCTTCTTCCTTGAGCCCTTGTTGGCAAACTGTGAGCCCCAGAGGATAGGGTATTGGTAGTAAGGAACCTCCACCTTGTCGCTGCCGTAAGTGTAGGTGTCGTAGGTGCCGACGCGGGCATTGTTCCAGTTCTCCACCTTGTTCACTTTCTTGGTCTCATAATTATAGCCACCGAGGTTGAATACTGACTGACAGTTGCTGCTGATGCGCGAGGAGATTCCGCTGGCCAGTACGTATGGACTGTAGAGCTGGCTGATGATAGGGCTTACCATCTTCACATTCGTGGACGAACGATTAGGAACAGGAATGCGTCTCAGACCGCTCGTCACGTAAGAGTAGGCGTTGTTGTCGATGTATGGCATCGGGAACCGTGCGTTCTGCCCCCATTTGTCATAGGTATAGACCGACATGTCGCGCACCTTCTCATAGTTGTCGTAGATTCGGTAGCTGACACCCTTTCCCAAAGAGCCTTCATAGACTCCGTCGGCAGTGGAGTAGATGAGCGACTGGCTGGTGGTGGCTGCGGCTTTGATGCGTTCTGCACTGAGTCTCCAGCCTCCTACGAATGCAAAGTTCGACAAGTAGCTCAGATACCAGTAAGGGTCGGAGAGTCTCAGCAGTGTGCCGTTCTGTTTCAGACCGTCTTGCTGGGCGATGGTCTTGTCGGACGCACGGTATGGCTTGCCGTACTTCCAAGTGACACTGTTCAAGCGTGCGCTGACGAACGGATAGTCGTATGCGGTGGTGTAACCATTGCCGTAACCGGTTCGCCAGTTGCCGTTAACGGTATATACAGGGATTTTTGCCACTCTTGTGCTTTGGGTGCTGATTTTTCCGTTCTTGTCTTTTGAACTCGTTTCATAGTCGAGTGTGATGTAATAGTGATTATCGCTGGTCACACCTGAGAACGACCTTGCAGGTTGCATGTTGAGGGTCTTTCCACTTTCGTTGCTCGTGGTGAACCAGGAATTGTTGACCTCATCGAGTTTCTTCCAAGAACTGTTGTAAAGCCTCCATTTCAGCGTGCCTTTCCTGAAGGCCTTGCCTTGGAGGTTCGCCTTCAATGCGATGGTCGGCGCTTTCACGTCGCTCACGTATGCGGTCTCGAAATTCTTGATGTCGTTGATTTGGTTCAGGTGAGATGGGTAGGCCAGTGCCACGTAGTCCTGCAGGTCAACCACGTCGTCGATGGCTTTGCTCGGACCTGTGCAGAAGTAGTAGGTCTTGGTCTGTCTCCATGGCTTGTGGGTATATTTGCCGGTCTTGGTGTCGAAATAAACCGGATTCACCTCACGTCCCTGCTCAATCTCAGCTGCCCAGCCCGTCACTTCCATCTTGTAGTAGCGGTTAGGGTTGAAGTACATCATGTCGATGGAGTGCTCACTGCGTGAGTTGCCCTTGAAGTAATAGTAACGTGTGCTGGTAGGGTAGGAGCTGCTCTTGCTGCTGTATTCATAAAGGATGATGTAAGGGTAGCTCCTGAAGACGAAGGTTCTTGAAGCCAACGACTTCAGCTGTTCCTTGTCGGCATCGAACTGCTTCGACAGACGCGAGAGCTCTGTCTCGTCGAGCACACGGAAATGTTCGTTGAGCGGTGCGTCGGTGGAGATGGTTGGCCGTACGGTCTGGGTAGGGTCAATTCTCCGTGATGCATTCCATCCGTTGGTCTTGGTGGTGTCGGCGATGGAGCACTCACCGAAGAGCTGGAAGTTGTCGAGTGCGTTGCCCATGAAGAGGTCGCAGCGGTCGCCGCATTCAAACTTGAATGAGCGGTTCATGTTCACCAGTCCGTTGAGCAGGCGCAGTTTCACGCGGGCCTTGCCGGTGAAGTAGGTCGGTTTCGGACCGCCCATGTTGAGCACGCCTCCGATGCCGGCATCCACGATGTCGAAGTCTTTCTTGAAGAATCCGAGGTTGATGCGCAGGCCGAACTTGGCGTAGAGGTAAGCGTAGAGCTGACCTTCGCCATACCATCCGTTCCATCCTGGCTTGCGGCCCAAGTTCGTACAGGTGGCGTTGGAGGAAAGTTTCTGCAGACTCATGTCGAATCCTGCGGTGGCACCCATGTTGCCGTAGAAGATGCCGAGGTCAACATCTACATAGCCATAGACTTGCGCACCGAGCATCACACCGCCGCGGGTGTCGGCCTTGAAGTCCTGTAGGGCGCGGGTCCGTGCTCTGGTGGCTTTGCTCACGTCGTCGCTCACCACGCCGCTTCCCTTCGAACTGCCGTCGAGGAAGTTGCTCACTTCTGATGGGATTGGTGGCAGCTGACCGTTGTTTGGAAGCTCGTTTCCGATGCAGAGGTAGGCGTTGGCGCCGATCTTCACGCTCACAATCTTGCTCTTGAAGTCGATGAGGGTGAACGAGCAGCGTTTCTTGTAGTCTGGCTCACCTAAATACAAGTGCCATTTCACAGGACTCTGGGTCTTGCCGTTCTTCTTCATCGTGATCTTGAAGTCGAGGGTGATGGTGGCTCCCGCACTGGCTTTCACCGAGCTGTCGCCGCCTTTAGCCTTGGTCTTGTGGTTTTTGTTGGCGCCGGTGTTCTCGTCAATCTTGCCTTTCAGACCTTGCTTCACGTTGCCCACGGCTTTTTCATAGCCTGAGTTCAGCTGTTTCATCAGGCTGCCCAGACGGTTGTATTCGCCGGCATATTGGTTGGCGAGCTTCGCGCCGTCGGCTTTGGCATCCACGGTCACGTTGAGGGCGAAGAACTTGTCGGTGTTGTCGTGCTGATACACGATGCTGGCTTTGGAATCCACCAATCCGGAGACTGCCTTGATGGCACCTTCAAACATGAAGGTGGTCAGGCGTTTGTACGACTTGTCATACACCACGGTCATGTCGAAGTCGCCGTTCAGCATCTCTTTGCCTGCTGTGGTGCTCAAGCCCATGCCGGCTATCACTCCGATGAGGTCCTTCTGCGGAGTGGCGCTGTTCGTGCCGCTCTTCTTGCAGTTGAAATAGAACCCGCCCTTGATGCTGTTGATCACCACTGGGTCGAGATGCAGACCGGTGGCGCTGCCGAGCTTGATGTTGAAGAATCCCCAGGTGTATTTGGTGCTGCCACTAGCGTATTTGTAGAATCCACCGTTGGTATCTACAGTGAAAAGGTCACCTGGCATGGTGATTTTCAGTGAGCCGCCATAACCTTCACTCTTGTTGGCGTCAGTGCTGCTGCTGGCTTCCAAACTGCCCTTGAGCGTGAGGCCGGCAAACGAGGTGTTGAGCGAGATTTTGTCGAACTTCGTGCTGCTGTACGACATCTTGAAGTTGGAGATGTTGCTGAGGTTCTGCACGTTCGATACGATGGTGATGCCTGCGGTGGCGCTGATGTCTATGCCCTTCACCAAGGCAATCTTGCCCACGAGAGAAGTGTTCAGCTTGTTGTTGGCATAGTTGAACTTGTAGTCTTTGAGCGAGAGGCTGAACGGACCGAGGGTCTTCTCAGCGGATGCCAGCGACCAGCGGCCGGTGTGGAAATAGCAACTGTTGCTGAGTTTGATTTCCTTGCCGGCATAAAGGGTCGTTCCCTTGCTGTCTTTCTTGCCTCCCTGCTGAAGTTCCTTCTCGTATTGTGAAGTCCATTCTGAGCAGTTGGCGATGCGCATGTGGCTGAAGTGGATGCCTGGAATCTCAAACTTCATTGGCAGGTTCTTGGCTTTCTGGTTCAGGTAGCTTGTGCCGCCCACGGTCACGTCGCCACCCATCACCAGCTCCACTTTCGTCTTCAACGCCCCGCCTGGAGTGGTAGGGGTGGCCTCCACGAGCATGTAGGTCTGCTTCTTGTTCCAGGTGGCTTTGGCCAGGATGAAGTCGAGGCTGAGCTTGTCGGTCTGCTGGGTCTTGAAGATATAGGCATAGTCGCCGCTCGGCGCACCGTTCTTCATGATGCGCAGGATGTTGCAGGTGTAGGCAATCTGGCCTTCCAGCAGCGGAACGTCAAACTTGCCGTTGAACTTGCAGTTCTTGAAGTCGTTCTGGATGAATGTGAGGTTGATGTTGTCGAGCGAGAAACTCCATCCACCCAACTTACCCGTTTTGGCACTGAGCACGTCTTTGGCATCAAGCTGCAAGGTTGCTCCACTCTTGTCGAAGAACATGTTGTCGGCGGAGATGGTCAACCGCTTGTTGCCGCTCGTGCCTACTTCCAGCGATTTCGGGAATTCCACACCCACGGTCTTGATGTACAGACCTTGCCAGTCGGTGTTGTCCCATCGGGTCACGCCAGCCTTGCTCTTCTGGTAGTTGGTTGGGAAACTACCCATCTTGGCTGAGTTGCGGTAGCGGGAGTGGTCATAAACGATGTTCGAGGCTTTGAAGGTCCAGCCCGGCAGGTCATCCACCTGGAAGTTGTCGATGCTCACGTCGTCCACGAGGAAGTCCTCCCAGTCGGCCACGCTGGCCTGGATGTGCATCGTAGGGTTCTGGGTGGTGGCTGTGCCGCCCACGTCCTTCTTGAGTTTGGGGATGTTCATGTCGATGTCCACACCCAGAATTTCAAACTTATAGTCATGCCATGCCACGTAGCATCCGTCGTTCGGCGTGATCACATTCTTCGGCGCCTTGAACTTCATGGTATAAGTGGTCTTCGGATCCTTGATGGTGAAGTCACTCAGCAGCGCCAGGGTCCCGCTTTCCGGAATGATTTTGTCGGGAGAGATACAGATGCGCGGCGCACCGAGAACAAGAATCTCATCATCGGTGTATTTGGTGTCGGGCAGGGTGAACTCACCCATGATGTTCATCGTGGCGTAGTCGGCTGCGAAGGTCATGCCCACAATCTGGATGTCCACCGGAGAGCTGTTCACGCTCTTCGGCACTGACAAGGGCATGTAGGCACGGTCTATCGAGCCTTTCAGGATGCCCTGTCCTGTCTTGATATACTTATAGTATTTGGCGAGTTTGAGTTTTTTGGCGATGTCGCCGGCGCCCGCGTTCTGAAGCTGGTCGCGGGAGGTCAGGCCGGTTTCGCCGATGAGGTTGTCGATGCCCCAGTCGGAGAACAGCTTGTCAACTGCCTGCATGTCGGTCATCGACGCTTTCGAGGGGTCCGCATAGCTGGTGGCCTTGCCTTGATAGACGATGTGGTCGCTGTTGATGCCTAAGTCGTCGAACTGCACGCACACGCCCACCTTGAAGCCCATGGGAGTCCAGTCCACTCGGCCTTTGCCTTTGAAAAGGCCACTGCCTTTCTTCTCTATCTCATCGATGGTCATCGTGTATTCACCGATGGCCACCTTTTTCCCTTTGAGCGCTGAGGCGCTTTCTGACGTGGCTTCCCTGTTGCTGACGCTCACGGTGCTGGAACACTCGAAATATTTCTTCGACAGGCGCTCGATATACCCGAAATCCACGAGGTTGACCGTATCGTTCACAAACGCCACACTGCGTCCCTTCGTCACACTGGGGGTGACCCTGAGCAGCAGGTAGTCGCCTGCCTCCACTTTCCCCAACAGGGAGTTCCAGTCAATCTTGCAGTTCTTGTCCTTGGTCTTTTGAGTGAAGAGAGGCTTTTTCTTCACCGCACTCTCCTTGTCGCCTTCCTTGCCGCCGTTGAACAGCTCCACGGTGTAGCTGAATTCCAGTGTGTCGGCCTGCAGACCCTCACCGCCTAAGTGGCGGACGGGGTCCCATACGGCATCCACGTCATCGCCTGCGAAGAGCCTGCGGTAGTTGCCGCCGTTCTCCATGAAGTCGGGCTTGGTGATGCGGGGGTTGCGGAAGGTGTAGAGTGAGTCGGGATTGATCTGCTCCGCCATTCCTGTTCCTCCGAACAGGATTTTGGGATCTTTCTCGTCCTTATCTTTATCCTTGTCTTTGTCTTTGTCGTCTCCCTCTTTCTTTTCTTCTTCTTGCTTCTCAACTTCCGGCTCTTCGTTCACCTTGATCTTGAAGACGATAGGCTCGCTCTTTCCGTTGTTCTCAATCATCACGTAGTCGAGCGCGTTGCCTGATGCCGGCACGGCGGTGAGCTGGGCGGCATAGCGCTTGTTGGCGTTGAACTCAGAGAGCACGATGTTCTGAGGGATGATGCACTGCGGCACATAGAGGCGGTCGCGCTGATAGACGGTCGGTGCGCGGTCGAGGGCGTGGGTCACGCTCCATCCCTGCGGAATCTCCACCACGCGCAGCGAATACTCATAGCGCGAGAGGCTGCTGTTGCAGGTGATGGTTGGGATGGTCCAAGAGAAGAGGGCGTTCAGCGGATCAAGCTCCGCCACGTCGGCGTCTTTCGATGCTAATGTGCTCGGCAGCAGGAAGCGTGGCGCCTGCGCTTTGTAACAGACGGTGAAGGTGCACTGGCCTCCTGTAGGACTGCTCACCACCACTGGGGTCTGCATCTGCGGCTTGCTCCAGCGGTAGGCGGTGATGTGCGCCCTGTACTGGCCTTCAGGCAAGAGTCCGAACTTGCCCTTGGCATAGTCGCTGAAGAGGTTCGCCGGACAGCTGATCTCGCTCTGCGGGATGTGGTCGAAGAGATGCTTCATCTCCGACGAGGTGAGGGCGATCTGGCTGTTGGGCGGCACGATAATCGGCGACTGTGGCTGACGGCGTGCCGGTGTGGACAACGAAAGTCCGTTGTCGGGCATGAACTGCTCAATCTGGATGCCCAGATGCACATATTGCGGCTCCGAGGTGGTGTTGGTCAGCTGGAGCATGAAATACTTGCCTGGATTGGCCAGGTAGAGCATCACCTGCGGTGGCAGCACCTGCTGTACGGGTGTGATGTTCACAATCACCTCCTGTGCGGACGCGGCGAGTGAGCCTGCCATCAGTAGGATGCTGAGAACTATATGTCGAAGTCTTGTTGTCATATCTCGTTTGTGTTATATAGCCTTGTGGATGATTTCCTGATTCCTTGCGGCTGACGGGCAGCCGGGTCTGCAACTCTTGTCTTTATTCGTCGGCCGGAGCCTTTGCCTTGCGCTTGATGCCGAAGGCTGGGAGCGTGTAGGCATAGCTGAAGGTCACGTTCACGTCGGTGTCGTCGAGCTTGCTGCGCGTGCGGCTGAGGTTCACGTCACCGTATTTGTTGATGCCGGCCTGAAGGGAGAAGGCGTGGTCTTTCTTGATGGTGTAGGTGGCGCTCAGGTTGCCGCCGATCGACATGCTCTTCGAATCACCCTTCATCTCGTTGTAGCAGATGGAGGTGGTGGCGGAGAGCTTCAGGTTTTTCTCTTTGAGGAAGGAGCGTGATGCGCCGAAGGTGCATACATCGCTCGTGTAGCGCGCTGAGGTGTTTTTCGACAGCTGGTGGCTCAGGCTCACGCTGAAATCCACTTCCCATGGCTTCACCTCCATGTCGTAGGAGGCGCCTAATGCCAAGCTCTTCACGTCGCTGCTGCCGTCGGCGAATTTGTTCAGGTCTTTGTTCTCGGTGTAGGAGGCGGAGAGTGCCACGGTGTGGCCCAGGGTCTCTCCGTCGAGCGCATACTGAGGTGTGAGGGTGTAGGACGACATGCGGCGGTTCACCCTTGTGGTGTCGTTCACCTGCATGGTGCCGTCGCTCTGGTTCTGCAGGTAGCCGCTGTAGGCTGCGGTCACGGCGAAATGGTCGCCGATGCGCGAAGCGGCGTTCAGTCCATAAACATATCCGTTGGTGGTGTAAAGCTGTTCTTTCGTCAGGTTGTCCGACTGTCCGGAGAAGGTTCCCGACAGCGCCACTTTGTTGAACAGCGTGGTACTCATCGTCACGCCCAGGCTGTGGTAGTTGTTGCTCATGTAGTAGGTACCGAGCGATTTGTAGTCGGGCTGGATGAACTTATAGGTGATGCTGGCATCCACTCCTCCGTAGCTCAGGTTCAGGCTGGCATCGCCGGCGAAGCGGGCCAAGGTGGAGTAGCGGGTGGTGAAAATCTTGTCGAAGTCCTCTGTCTCGTCGGTCACGATCTTTGGTGCCTCCTTGTCGGTGTTGAACACGGACATGGCTGCGTTGGCGGTGAACGACATCCAGGAGAACGGGGTCACACACCCTTTCAGACCGACCACAAGGTTTTCCTGAGCTGCCATGCTCTCGCGCCACTTCTCATCGATGGAACTGGCCACGTCGTAGGCTCGCAGGAGATAGAGGTCGATGTAGTTCTTTTTGGTTCCGTAACCCACTTTGAATCCCCATCCCACGCGCTTCATCTGCGGGGTTCTGGCCAGCGGGTCGGACGGGTCGTCGTTGATGGCTTTCTGCAGGATTCCGTAGAAAGCGCCGGTGCGGAACTTGTTGTGCTCATACTCCAGTCCCACGCCGTTGAACGACATGTCCATCACGTACTTCGACATCGCCATGGTGCTCTCTCCGATGTAGCCCGTCCAGTCCTTGTACTGAGGCATGAACGCGAGCGATAGGTGTGGATAGTTGTACTCCACGTTGCTGTTGCTGTAGGAAATGGCAAACGGCATGCTGATGCCGTAGAGCGCCACGTTCATGTTGGCATAGAGCATGGTGCTGAACGGTGAGCCGTATTCCGTGCCTGCGGATGAGTAGCGGTAGGTGTTTTGGGTGCCGATGGTACCCGTGATGATCAGAGGGTCGCTCTGGGCAATCTCAGATATATTCTGCCCCCTTGCCTTGACGTGTGCCAGCAGGAATCCCGCCAAGAGCAATAATATTATATGTGTCTTTCTTGACATATTTTAATATTTGAGTGTTGTAACCCTGTTTTTGTGATAATGGAGCTGCAACGCAGTCTCCTGCGTTGCAGCTCATGAGAGGTGGTGGGCTTATTTCAGGCCTTTCACCGTTTTTCCGTCTTTGCTTCTGAGGATGTTGATGCCCTTCTGGGTCTGGGTAAGCTTGCGGCCCGACAGGTCGTAAACTTCTGTGGCATTGCTGTCGGCTGCGGCTTCCACCGTGCTGATGGCCGTGGCTCCACTGCTTGTCAGGGTCACCGGTGCCTTGAGGGTGCCCGCACTGAAGGAGTAGGAGAGTTGCTCGTTTAAGTCAATGATGCTGTTGTCGGTCTTGCTGAAGAGGCGGAACTCAATCCTCTCTCCAGTCTTACCGCTCACGTTGATGAACATCAGACCGTTCTTGGCGGCGGTTCCGTAGCCGCGGCACTCACCGTTCACGAACGCACCAACGATGTAGTCCTCAGGATTGTCGATGTTCTTCAGAGTGGCAATCACCGGCATGTTGTCGGCAAAGCGGGAGTGGTCGGAAGTCCATCCGGTCAGTTCGCTGAGGTTGCGCTTGTTCACACCGTTGCCGTTGTCGGTTTCTTCCATCGGCAGGTAGTTGAAGTTCACCTTCGTGCCTGTGCCGGTGGCATAGTAGATGTAGCCTTTGCCAGGAGTGAGGATCAGTGGGTCGCTCTCGCTGGTCTGCCAGGTGCCTGCAGAGTAGGTGGCGAAGTTGTCCTTGCCGATGATCATGTCGCCGTTGCTGGCGTTCTCTGCCCATTCGCAGTTCACGTTGTGGGCGAACGAGCTGGTGTAGGCAATCCAGTTGTAGCCTTTGTTAAGAGTTACACCGTTCGGCAGAATCTCCTGGTAGGTGCTTTCTGACTGAACGTCAGTGCCCAAGTTGAGTCTCAAGCCTTGGTTGCTCTTCACCTTGTACATGCCGGCTTCTGGCGTCAGCTCGGTGATGTCGCCGAACACACCCAGCTTAGGGTCGTTGTAGAGCAGCTGGGTCTGGGAGCGCATCTCAACCACGCTGTCCTGAACTGCAATGATATATGTCTCCCTGTTTTTCAGAGGAAGACTGTTCGCACCTTCTGGGAGGGCGTTCACGCTGATCCAGTCCCATCCAGGTTCGGAAACCAGCACGGCGTTGATGTAGAGCTGGCCGCCTACAGAGTTCTCAGTTCCATCTGCGCTGTATTCGTTGATGTATTCTCCGTCGTAAAGAACGAAGTAGTTGAACACACCGTAGGCACGTCCTGTCAGGTTCCATTTCAGACCGGTCTTGTCGGCTGCCACGGCTGTGGCCACCGGACCCACGTTGTCTGTGTAGTCGAACTCAAGGCTTACTTTCGATGGGTCAAAGTCATCCCCTTTCAAGTCGGTCAGAGTGATGGTGGTGGTTTCGTTGTTGAACAGCTGAACGATGGCCGGGCATTTCAGGCTGATTGGCTCCTTCACGGTGATGGTGAGGTTGGCCGATACGTCTGGGTAGTCCCTGCAGTAGAACTTCACGGTGTAGGTTCCGGCGGCAGTGATGGTTCCTTTCTCGTTGATTCCTGCTGCTTCCACCCACTGATAGTCGTAGCTCTTGTCGGTGGCGTTGTCTGGCAGCACGGTCACAGAGAGCTGCTGGGTGCGCCGCAGGTCGTCGATGAGGTTGTTGATGTTGTCGCCGATGGCCCCTTCAATGGAGGTTGGACTCACCGTGATGCTGGCAGGCGGGATGGTGGCGGCTGTGATATATACCGAAGTGCTGGCGTTGAACGTCTTCGGACCGGCATCTGCGTTGTAGCTCGGGCCAGTAACATTCAATCCCAGATAGCCTCTGGTGCATTCCTGTTTGGCGGTCAGCACGTTCTTTGAATTTACGGTAAACCAAGATTCGCTGTTGCCATAGTCCCATGTGAGGGTGAGGGCACTGTTGAGCTTGGAGTTGGTGGTCTCCGTCGTTTTCTGTGCTTTCCCGCCCACCATGTAGGAGATGTCGTTGGTCAGGTCGTAGGTGAACGGCAGCACGCCTTCAATTTCAATCTTCGACGGCAGCGTCACTGCTGTGAGCGGATCGACGCGTAGTACGAATGGAGCAGTGTGGGCGGATGCCTCGTAGTTCCATGTCTCTGTTTTTTTCAGGTCGTATTCCAAGCCGTCGTAGAACACCTTGAAGGTGATGGTCTTGCCAGTGTCCTCCTGGATGTTTCCGCGAACTTCGAGCAGGGTCCAGGCTGTTGCCTGAGAATTGCCCACAAAGGCTGTTCCGCGGACCTCATCATCCACGAATGCGGCGATTTCCACGAAGTCGTTGGCCGTGGCTTGGGTCTCACCGAGGTAGAACTGCACATAGAGTGGAGCCCTGTCCTCATAGTCGTTCACGCTTGGAGCGGTCCAGTGGTCTGCAAATGCAGAGCCCATGCCTGCGAACAGGCACAATAGGGTTAATAATGTTTTTCTCATCTTATGAAGGTTTGTATTGTTAATAATCCGTTGATTCAAACTCGGTCTCTATCGACACGGATATGTATAGCTTTAGGCAAATTTCGTTATTTTTTTTAACAATAGCCAATCATGAGTGTTAATTTATGTTAATTGTAGGCTTGTAGGTTGCGTTTTATATCAGTCTGCTGTGTTTTCCTGTGGTGTGGTGTCAGTATTTATTTTTTCTTCCGTCTCGTAGATGGCGTCGATAAGGCGGGTGATGTCGGCTTTCAGACGTTGGAAAATGTCGGCGTCCTTGAAGTCGGTGTTGCGGTGGAGCATCTGGTCCACGGGACACTGGCTGTGGTTGTAGCTGGCGAGCTCATTGTCGGTCTGCTGCTTGTGGCCGTTGCCCAGGCTTTTGATCTCCCGCTCGCGCTCGCGCCGGAGGATGGTGCACACGGGGTCCATGGCGGCCATCACCACGTTGTCCATGATGTGGTGTCCTTGTATGAAAAGATAGACGTTGTCGCGCGTCACGCCCAGCTTTTCCAACTCTTCTTTCAGCGGTCCCAGCTTGCCTTTGGCTTCCTGGTAGTTCTGCTGCATCCATGCCACCTTGCGGTTCACCTTGCGTCGCAGCTCCTCGAGTGCGTCGATGGGTTTCCAGATGTTGAGCTTATCCACCGCCACGAAGTTCAGGAACGTGGTGAGCGGCATGTCCTTGTATTGTTGGCGCCTGTAGAGCCACACCGACCACACGAAGAGCTCATACACGATGTTGCTGTAGAGCTTCATGTATTCCTCGAAGTCGAAAATCTGGTGGTCGTTGAGCGTGGTCATCACGCACACCTCATGGAGTGAAGGAGCGTAACACTGGTAGTTCTCAATGGAGTAGGCGTAGGTGTGGAGCACGAAGGGATTGGAGAGCATGTCGCGGGAGGATGGTGAGCGGCCCTGCAGCAGGTAGTCATAGTCGGCATCCACACAGGCGATCATATAGTTGCCCAGGTTCTTGCCCAGACGGTTCATCATCGCCTGCTTCTTGCCGCGCGAGAGGTCGGTGCGCGAAGGAAGCATCACCTCAAACTGCAGGTCGTCGCGTTTGAAGTCGTCGAGCACACTGCGCCAAAAGAAGATGTCGGTGTAGCTTTCCACGTATGCCACGATCTTCTTCTTACCTTTGCCCTGCGGGTGCAGCTTGCTGGCTGCCTCTATGAATTTGGAGTTCAGGTTTCCTGTCAGTCGTTTGCTCATCGCATTCCTGTGCTTTTAAGAGTACTGAAGCTGATTTGAAGAACAACCTTTAGGAGGGTGGTCGTCTTGCTTGTTTTTTCTTGTTCCCACTCGTGGTTTGAGAGTCCTCAATCGCGGTTGGTGATCTCCTCCACCTCAATCACGCAGTCTTGCCAGCCGTCCATGATGAGGGCGGGGGCATGGGTGGACATGATGATTTGGGCTTTAGGGTTGAGCTCGCGAATGAGGCTGATGAGCTGCTGCTGCCATTCTATGTGGAGGCTCACTTCAGGCTCGTCCATGATGAGGGCATGGGGCTCGCCGTCCTCCACCAGCACGGTGAGCAGAATCACCAGCATCAGCTTCACGCCGGAGGAGAGCTGATAACGGGTGAGCGTGTCACCCTTCTCGAAGAACTGGATTTCGTTGCTCTTGCGGTCTATTTTCTTTTTGGTGTCGTCGAAGAGGCGGTCCATCATGTCCTGGAACATGGCCTTCGGCTTGGGTATCTCGGTGGCGAGCGCCATCTTCTCCGGGTCGCCGGATGTGAGGTACTCAATGATTTTATTGCCAATGTTCACCTGATAGTCGAGAAACCGGCGCTGCAACTTGTAAATCTGCCAGTCGAGCTCGGTGCGCACCCTCGAGTCGGCCAGTTTCTCCAAAAGGTCGGAGCGCAGGAGCGGACGGTCGAAGCTGCGGATCACGTCGTATTTGATGTATTCGGCGTCGGCAGGATACAGCCTGATGTTGATGCCCTGCATCACCTCCCCAGGCAGTATCTCACCCGAGTCGATGTTGTGCAGACCTTTCACCGAGTGGTTGATGATGGTGCTCTTGCCCACGCCGTTGATTCCACTCAGGATGTTCACGTCGGGGCGCAGCTCCCATTCAATATGACGGCCGCCTTGCCACAGCGCCTTAATCTCTATCTTGCTGATGTATTCTGCCTGTTTTCCCATAGTCTCTTGTGTTTTCCACAAATTTAAACCAAAATTACAAGACTGACAACTTTTTTCACTGTTTTTTTTGCCCTCACAGAAAAAGGTCCTCAAAATGGTCTCAAAAGAATGGAAGGAGTATGTGCTTTGGAGCCTGAAAAAAACAGGGGGCTTGCCTTCTTCTTGCAAGTCCCCTGATGTGTTGTGTGATGCTGACGGTTGGTCAGTCTATCGTTCTCGTGCCACCGGTGTTGTAGTCGGTGCCTTTCACGGTGATGCCGCTGGCGGCGGTGTTGGTCACCGTCACGTGCAGGGTGCCGCCAGTTTGGTACATGTCCTTGTCGATCATCATGCCGCCACAGGTAGTGCCGTCGGTGGTGTAAGTGCTGCCACTTACGGTCAGCGTTACGTCAGTTCCGCTGAAATGGGCGTCGCCGCCGTTACGCACCGTTCCGGTGCTGGTGGTCACTTTCTTCGCCTTGAAGCCTTTGCAGCCGTTGCCCGCCACTTTTCCTGTGATGGTGCCGCCGCTGAACTTGCCGTCGTAATTGAACTGCAAGCCCTTGCTGATGCTGCCGGTCAGGTTCAGGTCGATGGTGCCGCCGGTCATGTAGATGATGGAGTCGCACTTCAGGCCGGTTCCGTCGGTTTGGCTGATGTCAAGGTTCATCGTGCCGCCGTTGATGAACATCGAGCCGTAGTCGTCGGCATCCACGCAGTCGCTTCCGCAGCCCGAGATGTTTACGGTGCCGCCGTTGATGGTGAACTGGCAATTCTCGGCGTCGGCTGCCAGCTTGCTGCCCTCACCGCAGTGGATACCGTCGCTCACGGCGCCCAGCACATTGATGGTGCCGGTGGACGACTTGATTTTCAGGTATTCTTTCGCACAGATGGCGTGCTTGGTCTTGCCCGTCACGTTCAGCTCGCCCTTGCCTTTGATCTCAAGATGGCCTTTGGTGTAGAGGGCGGCTTTCTGAGTGCCACCGGCACGATCCACGAGGGTGTTGACGGTGCCTTTCATCAGCTTCAGCTCGATGCGCTTGCCACATTCGATGTCGAGGGCGGCGCCTTTCGTGCTGGTGAGGTTCACCCCGTTGAGGTGCATCGTCAGCTTGTAAGACCCGTTGAGGGTGAGGGAACCGTCGGACGACTCGCCTTCCAGCACGTAGAGGATTTCCTCACTTGTGTTGGTGGACGTGATGGTCACGTGGCCGCCACTGGTGGTGTAGGTCACGCCTTTGATGCTTGAAGGGACGCTCACGGTGGCGCTCGTGCCGCTCCACTTCACTTTCACGCAGTCGAACTGAGGCTCAGTGAACACAATCGAGTCCACGTCTGCCACCTCATAGGTCTCGTCACCCACGGTGAACGCCGTCTTGTCGGCATTGAACACAAACTCCTTGTCTGCCACGTTGAATCCGTCGCTGTCGAATTTCTCGCAGACATAAAAACGCTCCTGGGCCTGCGCGGCCAGGGATGCGAACAATAAAAGGCTGAATATTTGCTTTCTCATTGTGTAGTGGGGTTTGGGTTATTTGGCAATCTTAAAACTCTTACCGCCGATCTCAATCACATAGATGCCGGTAGGCAGCTTGTCGAGGTTGATGCCCTGGCCGTCAGCGTATGTGCCTTCCGACACCATGGCTCCACTCACCTGATAAACCTTAACGGTGCTTTTGCCATTCACTTTCAGGGTCTTGCCGTCCCAGGCATAGGCCTCGTCAGATGCGAGGGTGTTGATTCCATCGGGAGTGATCTCTCCGAAGTACATGCGCTGGATGCCCGACATGGCGGTGGAACTGGTCGTGCCGTCTGTCTTATGAACCACCACGTTGCCGTTGCTGAACGTGATTTTCTGCAACTCCGACACCGGATAGGTGTCTGTGCTTCCTGCCAGGATGTAGAGTCCCATCTCTCCGTCGGCGTATGCAGCCAGACTCATCAATGCGGCGATGGCCGCCATCAATAGTTTCTTCATGTTATTGTCGTTTAGGATTATGCTTAAATTGTAAGTGAAATCGTAATTTATAGAACCACCCTAGAAACTGTATTTATAGCCGATGCCAATCATGTGGCCGTCCGGGTCGTCTTCTCCGTCTTCATGGGTGAAGCGGTAGAAGCAGTCGATCTTGTGCTGCTTGTTGATGGTGTAGTCTGCACCGGCAGTGTATTTCCATTTGTTGGCGTGGTAGTTCAGACCGCAGCCGTAGTCCACGCTGACGTAAGGATTGAGCGGAATGCCGCGCACATTGTATTTCACCGTCAGTTTCGAGCGGAGCACCAGCTTGTCCTTCGAACTGCGCGGTGCCTTGTCATCCTGCTCGGTGAAAGGCACCTGCTTGGCATCAGCGCGCTCATAGAAGTCACCGTCGCCGTTGATGCCCCAGCGGTTGGCGTCGTAGTAGGTGGTCACGCCGGTGGCGTCGTCTGTCTCATACTCGCGCCATTTGTAGTATTCCTCGCTGGTGCGGGTGCGTGGGATGGAGTCGCTGGTGGAGCAGTAGTGATTGAACTGGAAGGTCTCCTTCAGCGTGAACGACCAACGTTTCGAAGGGGCATAGGTGGCGGAGAGAAATGCGGAAGTGCGGTGGCGGTTGCGCCAGTAGGCCGACGTGTTTTTGTAGCCTTTACGTTGGGTGTAGCCGTCGAACAGTCCGTCGTCTTCATCGTAGTGCTGGGAAATTTTGTCGAAATATTCTTTTTCCTCAGCTTTTTGTCGCCACATATATTCAAAGCCGGCACCGGCCTTAAGGTTGAATTTCTTGTCGAAAGTGCGGTAAAGGCGGTAGCTCAGGCTGGCTCCGAGCACCCAGCGCTCAGTCATGCTGTTGTTGTCCTGGGTGCGGTACTCACCGTCGATGTCGAGCGAAAGGCCCGGTGCCAGTTTCTTCTCCACTCCTAAGTTGAACGACATGCCGAAGTCGTTCTTCTTGCCTGCCACGCTGCTCAGGTCCTTCAGGGTGGGGGCGGTGATGATGTCCTGTCCGTGGATGGGACCGGAAGCGGACAGCACCAATGCTGCGGCCAATATGATTTTTTTCATGTCTTATCCTTTTTTTCGTTTCTTAGCCTTACTTGCAAATAACCCCAAAACAGAATTTACGAAATTGTCAGATGAGCAATGATAAGCTTGCTTTAATCATTGCCATGACAATGAGTAAATCTCGTAAATCGAAATTTTTAGAACACACCATAACGCTATGTTCAGAAGCCTTTAGGCAGGCGGTCGGTGTTCTCCTCTTCCTCGCCGTTGTCCTTGTAGAACACCTTCAACAGCGCCATGTCTTTCAGGAAGTCGATGGAACCGATGCTCACCGACGTGATTTCCAAGCCGGTGCGGGCTTGGAGGTCGGCAATCAGCTCATCGCGCTTCTCTGGCAGGATGAGGTCGATCTTGTCGTAACGGATATATTTCGACGACAGCCCCTTGGCGAATTTCTTGCCTTCTGCCAGCCAAACGATCACCACGAACAGGAGGTTGGTGAGCAACAGCTCGCTCATGGCGATGATCTCGCGGTGCATGAACTGTGGCTTCTTCATGGATATGTCCCAAGCCATGCCGTTCAGGGCGGCCAGGGCGATGATCACGAACAAGTAGGTCATCTCGCGGATTGGCACCGACTCGGTGCGGTAGCGCATGATGCAGAAGATGGCGAACAAGCCCATTCCGATGCCCGTCTCCATCGTCTCCCCGCTCATCAGGTGAATGAGCATGAAGATGGCGAAGCCCACGAGGATGTAGGTGAAGAAGAAGTCGCGACGCCGGCTCTTAGGGAAATAGAAGAAACGCGTGATGATGAAGCAGAACAGCGTGTTGATGAGGAAGCGCAGCACCAGGTCGGCTATCTTGCGCTTGGTCTTCACCTTCGCATACTGCAGCGGTGAGAGCTGTGGACCGTATTCGGCCAGGTCGATGTCGGAGGTGTTGTAGTCGGTGGCGTCGAGGGTTCCGTCGGCCAGGGCATCCGATTCTGCTGTCAGACTCTCAACCTCGTCGTCGCTCACGGCATAGAGGTCGTCGTTGGATGGTGCGGCGGCGGGCTCTTGCTGTTGGGCCACGGCTGCCTTCTCGTCGTTCTGCGCTTTCTCTGTGGTCACATCCTGTGCGCCGGCGGTCAGGAAGCTGAAGGCGAACAGCAGGATGAGATTCAATCTCCATAATTTCAAACGTTTCATTGTCTTGATTTTGATGTTAGTCTTAGGTTGTGATTCGTCTATGTTTGGTTGCTCTGGATGGACCAAGGGAAGGGTGAACCTTCTCCGTGGGTTCCGAGGTTTTGCTTTCTCTCAGGCTGGATGCCCGCATCAGGTGTTGTCGTCGATGTTCTCCACGCTGTCCCGGATCTGGTAGGTCTCGTCGAGGTTGATCTTGCGCAGCATCCGCAGCTTCTGCTTGAAGTTGTTCTGCTTGAGGTTTGGGTCGGTGGTCACCATGCCGATGCAGCATTTCGAGAAGCCGGTCTGGTGGATGTGCAGGTCGCGCAGGATGTTGGTGATGGGGGAGAAGATGTTGCCGTCACGCTTCAGCTCGATGATGACGATTTTCTCTGTGTCGAAGTCGTTGCCGGTCTCGAAGTTGTGGAACCGCACGTTGAAATCGATGGTCAGTCGCTCGGTCTTACCGTAGTTCACCAGCGTCACGCGGTCAAAATTGTTCTGAACGATTGGGTGCATGTCCTCAAGCCGCAGTCCCGTGCGTTTGAGCACCAGCTCGCTCGCCCCCTCGGTCTGTGCCGCCGTCTCCAGGTCTTTCACCTGTATGCGCTTCTTCTTCGTTCGCAGGTGGTTATTCTTCCGTTTCACCTCCAGGAACGTGAGGTCACCGCTGCTCAGATAGGTGCGGACCCTCACTTTCGTGCGCCGGGAATGGCGGTTGTGGTGCTGCATGTACTGCTCATACTTGTCGGTGTCGAAGTAGGTGGTGCGGTAGGGGCTGATGCGGTCGCCGTTGATTTCCTGAACGTAGTATTTGTCCTGCACACGCCGCAATAACTCCAGCAGCAATCGCCTGGAGGTCACGAATTTGGTGTCGATGCGGTTCATCAGCTTGATCGACGACATCTGGTCGAGCGTGATGGGTTGCATCTGCGAGAGTTGTGATAATATGTCGGTGTTATCGCTCACTGTGTTGTACTGTCACTGGTTTTATGGTGTTATTCTGACACTTATTTTTATCGCACTTTTTCTTCCGAAATTTTTCCCAATCTTTTATTCTTCCGAAAAAAACAAATAGTTGCCGTTAGTCAAGTCTGTGCATCATGCATTGTGCAAATATACTGCTTTTCTTTTAGAAATATTGAAAAACTGAAAAAAAATAATGTCAATTTAATAAAATCTTAAAAAATAATCGGATTTCATCTTGATTTTTACTACCTTTGAAAATGATTTGTCACTGCATTCAGCTAATATCAGAAAAATCAAACAATAAATATATTTACAAAAATTCTAAAAACTATGGCAAAAACTCCTGATTTCAAGTATGCTCCTATGTTCCAGACCGGAAAGGACGATACTGAATACTACCTCTTGACCAAAGACTATGTCAGCGTGAGTGAATTTGAAGGGACTCCTGTGCTCAAGGTGGCTCCAGAAGGACTGCGACTCATGGCGAGGACGGCGTTCCACGACGTGAGCTTCTTCCTCCGCAGAAGCCACAACGAGCAGGTGGCGAAAATCCTGCGCGACCCGGAAGCCAGCGACAACGACAAGTATGTGGCGCTCACCTTCCTGCGCAACGCCGAGGTGTCGTCGAAAGGACTCCTGCCGCTCTGCCAGGACACCGGAACCGCCATTATCCATGGCGAGAAGGGACAGCAGGTGTGGACCGGCTACTGCGATGAGGAGCACCTCTCCCATGGCGTGTATGACACTTACACTGAGTGTAACCTCCGCTATTCGCAGAACGCACCGCTCTCCATGTACGAGGAGGTCAACACCAAGTGCAACCTCCCGGCGCAGATAGACATCGAGGCCACGGAAGGCATGGAATACCGCTTCCTCATGGTCACCAAAGGCGGTGGGTCGGCCAACAAGACTTACCTCTACCAGGAGACGAAGGCCAGAATCCAGAATCCAGGCACTCTCGTACCGTTCCTCGTGGAGAAGATGAAAAGCCTCGGCACGGCGGCTTGCCCTCCTTACCACATCGCGTTCGTCATCGGAGGGACATCGGCTGAGAAGAACCTGCTCACCGTGAAGCTCGCATCCACCCATTACTACGACAACCTCCCTACCACTGGCGACGAGACAGGACGTGCGTTCCGCGACGTGGCGCTCGAGGAGGAACTGCTTAAGGAGGCTTACAAGATTGGACTCGGCGCACAGTTCGGCGGCAAGTACATGGCCCACGACATTCGCGTCATCCGTCTGCCGCGCCACGGTGCCAGCTGCCCGATCGGACTCGGCGTGAGCTGTTCGGCCGACCGTAACATCAAGGCCAAGATCAATGCCGACGGAATCTGGATTGAGAAGATGGACGACAAACCTTACGAGCTCATCCCTGAGGAACTGCGCAATGCAGGCGAAGGAGAGGTGGTGCGCGTGGATCTCAACCAGCCGATGGCAGACGTGTGCAAGCAGCTCAGCCAATATCCAGTGAGCACCCGTCTCTCGCTCAACGGCACCATCATCGTGGGTCGCGACATCGCGCATGCCAAACTCAAGGCAAGACTCGACGCAGGCGAGGGTATGCCGCAATATATGAAGGACCACCCAATTTACTATGCCGGACCGGCCAAGACTCCGGAAGGAATGCCGTGTGGCTCTATGGGACCGACCACTGCCAACCGCATGGACCCATACGTGGATGAGTTCCAAGACCATGGCGCATCGCTCATCATGCTTGCCAAGGGTAACCGCACACAGCAGGTGACCGATGCCTGCAAGAAGCACGGCGGTTTCTACCTCGGCTCCATCGGAGGACCGGCTGCCATCCTTGCCCAGAACAACATCAAGTCCATCGAGTGTGTAGAATATCCTGAGTTGGGCATGGAGGCTATCTGGAAAATCGACGTGGTGGATTTCCCTGCTTTCATCCTTGTGGACGACAAGGGCAACGACTTCTTCAAGCAGATGAAGCCGTGCGAGGGATGCACCATCCTCAAATAAAGATGCCTGTGGGACGGCTCCGTCCCTCAGGACAGCTGCGGCTGGCTGAGATGGGGAGCCGCCACAACGGCCACAAAAATCAAAAAATTTCAAACCACATAATACGTATCTTTTATGGATGAAGTGAAAAAATATCTTGACGAGGCTGAGGAGTCCATGGAGCTGGCTGCCATGCACCTGGAAGAGTCGCTCAGCAGAATCCGTGCGGGAAAAGCCAACGTGCATATCCTTGACTGCATCCGCGTGGAGAGCTATGGCACCATGGTGCCGCTGTCGAATGTGGCAAGCCTCACCACGCCTGACGCACGGAGCATCGCCATCAAGCCTTGGGATAAGAACATGTTCAAGGAGATTGAGAAGGCCATCATCAACTCGCAGGTGGGCATCATGCCGGAGAACAACGGAGAAATCATCCGTCTGGGTATTCCGGCGCTGACCGAGGAACGCCGCCGCGACCTCACCAAGCAGTGTAACAAGGAGGCTGAGACTGCGAAAATCTCTGTACGCAACGCACGCCGTGAGGCCATCGAGAAGCTGAAGAAATGCGTGAAGAACGGCGTGCCAGAGGATTTGGCGAAGGACGGCGAGGAGAAGTGTCAGAAGCTCCACGACAAGTACGTGAAGAAGCTCGACGCCATGCTCGAAGCCAAGAACAAGGAGATCATGACCGTCTGATGCACGGACTCGTTATCAGAAACACAGGCAGCTGGTACACTGTGGCTGCCGACGACGGAACGGTATGGGATGCGAAGGTGAAGGGGAATTTCCGGATTAAGGGAATCCGCTCCACCAATCCCGTGGCCATCGGCGACAAGGTGGAGTTCAACCCCATGCCCGACCACACGGCGCTTATCACCGCTATCGACGACCGCACGAACTACGTCATCCGAAAATCCACCAACCTGTCGAAGCAGTCGCATATCATCGCTGCCAATGTGGATCAGTCGTTCCTCATCGTCACTCTCCGCCAGCCGGAGACTGCCACCACCTTCATCGACCGATTTCTCGCATCGGCCGAGGCATATCGCATTCCCGTGGTGCTGGTGTTCAACAAGGTGGACATACTCGATGCCGACGACCGCCAGTTGTTGCAGGGCATGGTGGACCTCTATGAGACCGTGGGCTACCAATGCCGTTGTGTGTCGGCACTCACAGGGGAGGGTATGGACGAAATCCACCAGATGCTGAAGGGGAAGACCACATTGCTCAGCGGAAACAGTGGAGTGGGGAAATCCACACTCATCAACGCGCTCTTTCCCGATCTCAACCTCCGCACCAGCGAGGTGTCCGACGCCTACAACACGGGAAAGCACACCACCACCTTCTCGGAGATGTACCCCATTGAGGACGGTGGCTACATCATCGACACGCCGGGCATCAAAGGATTCGGCACCTTCGACATGGAACGGGAAGAAGTGGGACATTATTTTAAGGAGATTTTCCGCTTTTCCAGCCAGTGCCGGTTCAACAACTGCACCCACACCCATGAACCGGGATGTGCCGTGCTTGAGGCCGTGGAGCGGCGCGACATCAGTCTCAGCCGCTACAACTCCTATCTGTCCATGCTCGACGACAAGGAGGAGGACAAATACCGCAAGGGATATTGACCTTCCTGAAACTTTTTAGAACCACCTTTTACAACAATCGGATAACCCGAACTTTTCCCAGAAAACCTGAACCTTATTCTGAAAAATTGAATCTTATGAAGAGGATAACATGGATTGCCTTCATCTGCTGCTGCCTTTCGGGCGGCATGAGTGCGCAGACTTACGAGCAGACCGTGCGGCAGGCACTCTCGGCTGCTGAGCACGACAGTCTCGACCAAGCAGAGGAACTGTTTCGTCAGGCTTTGAAAATCAGCCCGGGCGACCACCGCAACGCACTGGTCTATCAATACATCGGACAGGTGATAGAGACGAAGTATTGGAAAAATCCGTCCGACGTGAAGACTGTGGAGGAAATCATCTTCAATTATTCCAAGGCCATAGAGCTGCAGCCTCAGAACCGATCCATGCTTTTCTCAAGGGCTAATTTCTACCTTTCCATGGAAAATTATGGAAAGGCCATCCACGACTACACCACAATTCTTGAACACGACCGCCAAAACACCGACGCGCTCAACCGACGCGCATTTGCTTATTACCAGAACCGCGAGTACGACAAGGCTGAAAACGACTACAACTCAGTGCTCGCCATCAAGCCATCGGATTATGCGTCGGCATTGGGAAAGGCGTTGGTGATGCAGAAGACTTTCCGCCTCGGTGAGGCCATCAAGCGCATGGAGTTCCTCATGGTGGAGCATCCCGACCGTGCGGAGCTCTATGCCGTCAGGGCATCCATGTACAAGGAAAGCGGGAAGATGGAACTGGCGCTCGTTGATATCAGCCGCGCCATTCAGCTCGAACCCAAGAATCCTGCCTATTATTCGCAGAGAGCCGACATTTACGAGGCACAGGGGAAGAAAAAAATGGCAGCGGCCGACCGCCGCAAGGCAGCCAGCCGCTGAGCTGGAATGGAAGTCCGATATGATGGACTTGCAAATAACCAAAAAACAGAATCTTTAGGACACTGCTAAAGGCTTTATCCCGTCAAATTCTTACAGGCTTTACTCCGCCAACCCAATCTTGATGATGTTCACGGAGTAGGCAGGCACGTCGAATTTCACGGTTGACGGACCTTCTGTACGCACATTTCCCTCTTGCGGGAAGATATGCTTCGGGTTGTCAATGGTGTTCTCATCGTCGCCGCTGACAGAGGAGAGTCGTGTCAGGCTCACGTCAGCCTTGGCTGGCACATCGTGGTTGATATTGCCCACTGCCTTGTTCGCCACCCTGCAGTTCTTCAGGTTGATGGTGCCGTCGGCATGACCGTCGCCCACGTTCACCACTTTCACGTACATCGTGTGGGTGGCGTCGTCAATCGTGGTTGAGGCATAAACGCCTTCCATGTTGCCCCCTTTCTGACGCTTGCAGGCGAAATCAAGCTTGCCATCGAGGTAGCAGAAGATGCTGTCGCCCTTCACGTCCACCTGCAGGTCGTACCAACGGCCATTCTCCACTGTGAAACGTTTGCTCTGACCCAGCTGCACGCGGCCGCCGCCCATGCCTTGTTCCACGTTGTTCTGCATGTTCGACCAACCGCCGATGTTGTACCATGAATAGTTGTTCTTGTCTTTATAACCGAACAGCACGAGGAAACCTTCCGGACCATTTTCCTTGCGGGCCTTCACCTTATAAGTGTAGTTGCTCTTGGCGTCGATCATCACCGGGCTGAGAATCATCGCCGGCTGCTCGTTGGAGGTCTGCGTGATGCTTTGGGCAGATGTGTCCCATGCTCCGTTCTGCTTTTGCCATGAAGCATAGTCGCCCAAGGCCACCGGCTTGCCATCCACCAGCAGCGTGGCGTCTTTGTATTCCGCTCTCGTGCCCCATGAGGCAAGACCTACCTGAACGGGCTGCTCTTCCATCTTCTCAGCCTGCTCCGATTTGGTCAGTTGGTAGGTCCAGTCGGTCTTCACCACCTGCGTGCCGATGTTGTTAGGGAAGAGCTGCTGCACATAGTAGGATGGGGTGCCCATCACCTTAGAGGAGTTGAAGCGAATCATGTCGGGACGCCAGCGCGCGTCGTTCTCGTTCACGAAAATCGGAGCGTAGGAGTTCATCACCACCACGTCGCTGTTGTTTTCCATACCCATCATATAGACGGCCTCTCCAAGGGCGGCGTTCAGGTTGCCGATCTCGCCGAACATGCTGGTCACCGCATATTCACCCACATACACCTTGTGGCTGTCGCGCGGATAGGTGTCGTATTTGTGGAAACGGTCGGCAAACCACTTCGGATTGCGGTAGTAGTGCTCATCCACCATATCAACAGGGTAGCTGTTGCGCCACGACGGGGTGTCGGTGCTCCACGACTCCACGTTGCCGATGCATTTCACGTTTGGATATTTGGCCTTGATGGCTTTGTAGAACTGGATGTAGCGTTCAGGATAGTGGTCGCTCTGGTCGGAGTTGTTCTCCATGTTGAAGTTGTAGTTCTCATTGCCAATCTCGATGTATTCGAGGTTGAACGGTGCGGGATGGCCGTTGTCGGCACGCATCTTTCCGTATTTGGTCGTCACGTCGCCGTTGGCATATTCCAGTGCGTCCATGCACTCCTCAATCCAGCTGTCAATCTGGTCGTAAGGGTCGCAGCCGCCGTGCCAGATACCCACGTTCACCACAAAAAGCGGTTTCGCGCCAAGGTCCTCCGACAGTTGCAGGTACTCATGGAAGCCGATGCCGTCGCTCGTGCGGTAGCCCCAGTTCACGTTGGCGTGACCTTCGCGCTCCTCAATCGGACCGATGGTGCGCTTCCATCTGAAGGCGTTGTCGGGACTCAGCTGACCCTCCACGAAGCAGCCGCCAGGAAAACGCATGAACTTCGGATGCATGTCGGCAAGCATCTGAGCCAAGTCAGGACGCATGCCGTTCGGACGGTTCTTGAAAGTTGGAGGGAAAAGGCTCACCACGTCGAGCTGGAAACTGCCGGCCTTGTCGGCGGTCAGCACAAACTCTGCTTTTGCGTCGTCACCGGTGGCGGTGATGGTGGCCGTATATTTCTTCCATGTGCCGTCAAGTTTCACTTTCACTTTTGCACTGCCCAGCGGCTGTCCCTCTTTTGTTTGGAGGCTGGCTGTGAGGGTGCCCTTATATTTTGCGTTGCTCTTGGCCCAGAAAGAGAGCTGGTAGGTACGGCTTTTAACGGCGTTGATGCCCCAGAAGCCTTCGTTCTTCACGCCGCTTCCTGGTGTGCTCAAATTCACGTTCAGTGCATTGTGCTGCACGGCATTCAGCAGGCCGTCTTTCTCCAGGTTGATTTCTGCATTGCCAACAGTGCTCCAGGCGGTGATGCGGTTGGGGCGCACGTTGGCTGGAACCTGGCTCTGGCGCTGTCCTGGCCGGCGTCCTCTCCGTCCCGGCATCATGTCGTCCTCGAATGAGCGGTTGCGGATGAGCTCGGCATACAGTCCGCCGTCGGCGGCATGGTTGATGTCTTCGTAGAAGATTCCATAGTGGGTGGGGCTGATTTTCGGTCCCCGCTGGGTGGCGTCAATGTCGATGACCACCTGTGCGCTCGCCATGACGCTGAATGTCAGGGCGACGGCTGAAAATAATGTCCTTGTTTTCATTAATAGTGTTGTTTAGTGTAGTTCTATGAATCTTAAATAATAATTCTTAATTCAATGCAAAGATAAATAAAAATTGTGAAAATGACACTTATTATTTATTAAAATAGATGGGTAATGGGTGGAAAATGTGTTTTGTAGAGTGTTTTGGAATTTGTGACGCATAGATGCCGGTTGGTTTGAAAAGCCTGCCATTGCTGCTTTTTGAGCCTGCTTTGGATGGTTTGTGTTTGAGTTTATGTTTGATTTTGTAATTTTTTCGTAATAAAGATGTAATTTTTTTGTAATTTTTGTTAAAAATTCTTATCTTCGCAAACGAGATTCGCACATGCTGATTTACCCGTAGGAGTGTTGGGACAAATCGGAGGATGCGTGAAAACCTGTAAATTACAACAATATGGACATTTGGGTGATATTTAAGTTGTTGGGTTCGCTGGCGCTGCTCATGTTCGGTATGAAGTCATTGAGCGAGGGGTTGCAGAAGATGGCGGGTCCACAGATGCGGTTGTGGCTGCAGCGCATGACTTCCAACCGATTTATGGGCATGCTCATGGGTATGCTCGTCACGGCGGCCATTCAGTCGTCAACCGCCACCACATTGATGACTGTCTCTTTTGTCAATGCCGGACTCCTCACGCTGGGACAGGCCATCTCCGTCATCCTCGGCGCACACATCGGAACCACGCTCACGGCATGGATCATGAGTGCAGGATTCGCGGGAGGCGATGGAGGTGGGGGGGGAGTCACCCAATACGTGTATATCGCCTTCTTCATCGGTATCATCCTCATCTACATGAAGAAACATAAGAATTTCGGCGACTTCCTCTTTGGAGTCGGATTCCTTTTCCTCGGACTCGGCACACTCAAGGCCACGGGAATGGGCATGCATCTGGAGGAAAACCCGGCGGTCACCAATTTCTTCCTGCAGTTCACCGAGGGCAACATTCCATACGTCTTCACCATACTCATCTTCCTGCTCATCGGTACGTTGCTAACGCTCTGTGTGCAGTCGTCGGCGGCCATCATGGCCATCACCATGACCATCTGTGCCACCGGAGCCATGCCGCTTGAGCTCGGTATCATCATCGTGCTCGGTGAGAACATCGGAACCACCATCACGTCGAACATAGCGGCGTTGGGAGCCAATGTCTCGGCAAGGCGAACCGCATTCTCACACTTCATGATCAACACGGTGGGTGTGTTCTGGGTGCTATGCCTGCTCAAGCCGTTCCTGTCCATGGTCTATGCCATTGCGGGAACGGAGACCAACGCATTGCTCGTGCTCCCTACGTTCCACTCCTCCTTCAACATCGCCAACACGCTCATCATGATCTGGTTCGTGCCGCAGATTGAGAAAATCGTGTGCAAGGTCATCAAGCCGAAGAAGGAGGCGGAGGACGAGGATGCGCGACTCAGCTTCATCTCTGCTGGACTTATGCAGACCCCTGAGCTCTCCATCCTCAACGCCAAGAAGGAAATCATGGTGTTCGGCGAGCGTTGCCAGCGGATGTTCGGATTCGTCCGCACACTGCTCCACGAAGAGAAGGGGGATGAGTTCAACAAGCTGTTCACCCGCATCGAGAAGTATGAGGCCATCACCGACAATATGGAGGTGGAAATCGCTGCTTACCTCAACCAGGTGATTGACGGACGCCTCAGCATCGAGTCGAAGACGGAGATTCAGCGAATGCTCCGCGTCGTGTCGGAGATGGAGTCCATCGGAGATGCCTGCTACAACCTGGCACGGACGCTCAACCGCAAGCGCAACCACACCACCGATGACTTCACGGAGAAGCAGTATGAGCATATCAGCAGCATGCTGGAACTCGACGACGACGCGCTCTCCCAGATGAACGTCATCATCAAGTATGGAGAGCAGCGATATGTGGATGTCAACAAGTCCTACAATATCGAGCATGAGATCAACAACTACCGCACGCAGCTCAAAAACCAGAACGTGCTCGACATCAACAACCAGCTCTATGGCTATCAGATGGGAGTTTATTACATGGACCTCATCTCCGAGTGCGAGAAGCTCGGCGACTACGTCATCAACGTCATCGAAGCATCGGGCATCAAGGAGAAGAAAGCATACGGATTCTAATTTTTTCACCGATTTTCATTCCGTTGAGGCATTTTCTTCACGTTGAATGCGGTGGTCTTCATTTATTTTTGTAAATTTGCAGTCGATTTCCCTCTCATCAGGAAAATCGACTGCAAATATTTTTCATGATGGCTGCTCCTGTAGTTCAATGGATAGAACAAATCTCTCCTAAAGATTAGATACGAGTTCGATTCTCGTCGGGAGTACAAATTGATTTAAACGGCTGATAAGTAATGACTTGTCAGCCGTTTTTTGTGATTTATCCAATTATAATGGCTCAGCGGAAAATCAGTGGGGATAAGCATAAATTTTAGCTAATCTGAAAAGAAAGAACTTTTCATCGACAATACCTCTTAAAGAAGCTCTGAAGTTCTTTATCTTGGCATTGAATGATTCAGCAGACGCATTTGATGAACGGTTGTTGTAGAAGTTTAGAATGTCATCGTAATGTTCGTAGAATGTAGCCGCAATAACATTGAATGAGTGGAACCCTGCTTCTTCCACCTTGTTGTACCATTTCGCCATGGAAAGTCTCGCAGCGTCCTTTATGGTATTCTTGGCGAAAATCATTCTCAGAGAATGTGACAAAGAATAAGCTTCTTTCAGCTCTGGAAATTCCCTGAACAGCACCACAGCCCTATTCTTCTGTAATTCAGTCCACTTTTCTGCGGATTTGAACAGCAGGTATCTGCTCCTTGCCAGCAGTTCCTTTTTCGTGTCACCGTTCTCATACCTTACTGGCATGTATGGCTCTCCCATTAGCCTGGCATTCTCCATTTCATCGTTAGCCTCCTGTATGGCATCCCAACGGAGTTTTATCCTCATCTCCTGGACGGCGTCACAAGCCAGTTTCTGTATATGGAAACGGTCTATCACCCTCTTTGCATTCGGAAAGCACCATCTGACAATCTTACGCATTGAATCGGACAAGTCCAAAGCACCTCCTCAACGGTGCCCAGAATATCCTCTGGTATGTGCTCCAGAGCATTTATCACATCCTCAGATCTGGTTCCCCTCACCACTGCTGCAAGACAACGTTCGCGTCCGTGGCGGTCACGGTGGGTGAGGATGGTGTAAATCTCACCGTTGGACAGGCTTGTCTCGTCTATTGCCATGTTCTTACCCACGTTGTCGGGGAAGACCAGCCATTCATCGGCATGATCAAACTCGCTCCAGGTACGGTAACCACTCAGCACATCCTTGTACTGCCGCTCAAGTGTGTTGGATTCAACATGGTAATAATCCTCAAGCGTACGGCAGGTCACCGGGGATGTGTCCATACGTCTCTTTTAAAAAAGCCGCGAAACTCTTCGAGTAACGCGTTCCCTCTGCTGTCAGCTTAATAGGCAGGACAAAACTCTTTCCACTGCGCAAGTCTACCCAACGACGGCGACGGACAACCAGTACAACCTTGTGGTCACGAATCGGGAAGTCTGTGATGTTTGTTGGTGAAGTGAAACCTTTGGACTCAAAATGAACATCATTCTGAAGTGAAATATTCATCTTCTCATCAAGATGAATGTGAGCTTCTGACTCATCATAATCATCACGATCAACGTAGGTTATATCTCTGATATCAAAATGTTCTACTACCTCTGAAGGGAGAACTAAACGGGCTAATGCCAATAATCCTTTGTCTAACATATGACAAAGGTAGATAATAATATTATATCTTCAAAATTATTTATGCTTATCCCCACTGATTTTTCGCTGAGCCGGAGAGAGCTATCTGGCAGACGTTGGTGGTGGCGTGATGAACGTGAGCTTTGAGC